>Ga0209598_10002060_pt1 | contig 16006 bp, 12 predicted proteins | sample M_140807_EF_Meta_FD_187317 | JGI IMG/M metagenome (GOLD analysis project Ga0209598, IMG submission 187317) | Freshwater microbial communities from Lake Montjoie, Canada to study carbon cycling - M_140807_EF_MetaG (SPAdes) (version 2) | ecosystem: Environmental > Aquatic > Freshwater > Lake... | reverse complement strand
CTCGGATAGCTGCAGCAGTATCCGGGGCATTTGGAACAGTCATAACGCACGGCCGGGGCAGGTGCGCTTGCGCTTGTCTTTTTGGTCATGGGTCGGCGAAATCCGAATCATTCGTTTCGAGATCCACTGCGATCGAGCGGATCGCAGCGGCGCGGTTTCAAATCGGGTGAAAAATCATCCGCCAGCAAGCCCATACATCCAGATGACCAGAGACACGCTCAGGGCAGCCAGTGCAGTTCCGATCGCAATGGCTGCACTGATCGGGCGGGTGTTTGCACCGTATCGCTGCGACAGGATGAAGGCATTGCTCGCGGTGGGCAAGGAGGCCGCGAGTACGCCTACGGCTGCAAATTTCGGATCAACCTGCAGGGCCCACATCGCCAGGGCCACCAGCGCAGGATGGGCGATGAGCTTGAGTGCGACCAGGCTGGGCACGCCTCGATCGATGCTTACCCTGCGTTCGCCCAGCGATGCGCCGATTGCAAAGAGGGCGCTTGGGCCGGCTGCAGCCGCCAGCAGGCCCACGAAGGTCTGTGCAGGACCGGGCAGAGTCCAGCCTGTCATCGAGACCATTAGTCCCGCAACGATGCTCAGGATCAGCGGCGTTTTCAACAAACCCATCATCGCGCCTCGCAGCCTCAATGCCCTCAATCCCGGGTCGGGTGATGCACTGCGTGAGAACTCGAACATGACGATTGACAGCACGATCACCACCAGGATGTCGACGAGCAGGGCCAGCACCAGCGCCGGCATGCGGGAGGTGTCGCCGAGCTGTGCGATCAGGGGCAAGCCGAGATAGCCCAGGTTGCCGTGGGTGGCGCTGAAGGCCAGGCCGATGCGTTGCGTCGGGCTGTCCGGGGCGATCGTCCGAGCCAGAAATCGGCTTCCAAAAAGCATCACCAAAGAGGCCACCAGGTATGCGGCCACAAAGCGATGGTCAGCCCCGTGCCCGATGGGATGCGCAGACACAGCGCGAAACAGCATCGCCGGCATCGCAAACAGGAACACGAAGGCATTGATGCCGCTGGCTGCTTCGGGCGAGAGCATGCGTCGGTGAGCAGCGATCCAGCCGCACAGCACCAGCGCAAAGACCGGCAACGTGACTTCGAAGACAGTGATCATGGGAACCGGCAAAAGCTGGCGAGAGTACGAATCCGATCCCGTCAGGTCAAATCGTCACTGCGACCCAGTGCGTGTTCGGGGTGCGTGGCGCGTGGCAGATCACGCTGGATGAATCGACCTGGATCGAGCGACGCGGCCAATCGCGCTTCGATCGGGGCGGGTGTGCCGTCGAGTTGCGACGCAATCAATTCCGCACACAAGATTGACCACAGCAAGCCGCGGCCACCGAACGCGGTGCTGATCCACAAGCCCTCAAGCCTGGGCAGTGGCTGGCGTGCATCTCGATGCAGCGCTGCGTAGTGCCGCTCGATCTCGAGTCTGTCAGGAACCTGACCGGCCAGGGGCAGGTGGTCGCGTACCGACAGCCGGGTTCCGGTGTGGGTTGCGTGCAAGGCGACAGGCACCGGACTCTGGAACAGATTGCGCTGATATCGCTGCCATGCGGCCTGCGCTGTGCTGAGGTGCTGCTTGGACGCTGTCTCGTCCAGACCATTGACTGGGCCCAGCAGGAGGTGTTGCGCATCGTCAGTGGCCAGGGCATGCCCATCGCCGCCGAGGATGCAGGCGGGAAGATGCTCGCGCCCCAACTGCACAAGCGTGGAATGGGCGCTGCGTCGCTGCCAGCTCGCCAAGCCGAACTGACTGCTCAAGGCGGTTGCCCTGGCGTCCTGGCTCACCAGGCTGATGTGCGGTGTGCAGGCACCTGCGGCCACGATGAGATGGGGCGCTTCGCCGAGCAGGCGCCCCTTTGAATCGAGCGCCTGCCAGATTGCCCCGTGTCTGGAAACGCTGGCGACTTCAATGCCACGGCGCATCTCGATGCCCGGTATCGTCCAGGCACTGCACAAGGCTGTGGGGTCGGCTGATCCCGCCTGTGGCAGCCACAGCCCGCCGCTGTTCAAGGCAATGCCTGCAATCGATGAAGCCATTCGTGCATCAACCGCCTGAACCCAGCTCATTGGATGTGGTCCGACGCATGCCCGGGCAACTTCGGGCGAACACAATTGCAATCGCCCGGTCCATCGCATGACACCAACATCGTAAGGGCCTCGCGATAGGCCGACAGCAACTCGGCACAGGCGCGATATCGGCGCATCGTCGGGCGTCACGGACGGATGTTGTGCGAGGACCGGCTGCCATGAACCGCCCGATGCATCCGGATGATCGCCATCGAGCAACTGGACCGACCACTGTCGCTTGGCCAGCGCAAAGGCCATCGCATGCCCCGCCAGGCCGGCGCCAATCACCAGTGCCGAGCGTGCCGCCATCATGCTTGCCGGTGCTGGACCGTCTGAGCTTCGTCGACAAACAGCGGCAGTGAGTCGCCGACCCTGACTGACTGGACTGCACCGTGCGCAGGGTCCGTTGCCGAAGACGCCGAGGCGGGCGAGAGTTCGCCCACCCGGACCCCGACCAATCGGACGGGTCGCTTCATGTCGATACGAGCGAGGCATTCAAAGGCCAGTCGACGGATCGCCGCACCGTCATCGAGTGCAACAGACACGGTGCGATCCCGAGTGACCGTCTTGAAGTCGGCAAAGCGCAGTTTGATCCCGACGGTTCTGCCGCGATAGCCGCGCTGTCGCAGGTCATCGCCCACCTGCTTCGCCAGTGCTGCAATGGTCTGTGCAATCGTCTGCCAGTCACGCACCGGGTGAAGGTCCTGCTGAAACGTGGTCTCCCGACTGCGTGACCTGGGTTCCGGGTCGAGGTCCAGCGGCCGGTCATCCAGCCCGTGCGCTGCACGATGCAACCATCTGCCATACCGTTCGGAGAACTGCTCGCACAACCAGTTTGGGTCACACGCTGCCAGCTGCCCGATCGTCTCGATACCCAGGGCTTTGAGCCGTGAGTCCGCTTTGGGACCAATCCCAGGAATCTTGCGGGCTGGCAAGGGCCAGAGCCTGGGCGCAACATCCTGTGGTCCGATCAGGCTGATGCCCGCAGGTTTGTTCAGGTCCGAGGCGATTTTTGCGATCAGCTTGTTTGCACCGATTCCGATCGAGCAGGTGAGCCCGGTGGCATCGAACACACAGCGTTGAAGACGAAGCGCCAGAGCAAGGCTGTCTTCTTCGAGATCGGTGAGATCCAGATAGACCTCGTCGATGCCGCGGTCCTCGATCGCGGGGGTGAGCTGCCTGAGGGCTTGCTTGAATGCGCGCGAAACCTCACGGTAGCGATCGAAATCAACCGGAAGAAAAATGCACTGCGGGCACAGTCTGGCTGCGACCGATAAAGCCATGCCGGAATGAATGCCGAACGCGCGGGCCTCATAGGTGGCGGTGGTGACCACGCCACGGCGGGTCGGGTCGCCTCGCCCGCCAATCGCGACCGGCAGTCCTTTGAGCTCCGGGCGGCGCAGCAACTCGACAGACGCATAAAACGCGTCCATATCAAGATGGGCGATGCGCCTCAAGGTGTGTTGGGCTCGCCCCGGTTGGTCAGCCATTGCACCCATTTCGGCAGGCAGTGAGTCGTGAGGTCGAAATGCTCGACCACGCCGGCGCGAGCGCGGTGGCGCATGTCGCGATAGGCGTCGGGTGTCTCGAGGACTGTTGCGACCTGGTGAGCGAGTTGTCTGGCATCGAAGAAATCCGTCAGGACGCCATTGTCGCCGTCACGGATGACTTCGCGCACCGGTGCGGTATCTGAGGCAACCACTGCGCAGCCTGCCGAAAGTGCTTCGACCAGTGACCAGGACAGCACAAACGGGTAGGTCAAGTAGACATGGCAAGACGAGATCTGCAGCACTTTCAGATAGTCGGTGGCCGGCAGCTTGCCCGTGAAATGGACCCTTGACCAATCGATCTGATCCTTCAATTCGGTGCAGTACAGCGAGCGGTATGTGCCGCCACCCGGCGCGGAGACGCCGTAGCTGACTTCGTCGCCGCCCACAATCAGCACCCTTGCACGAGGCCGGGCTCGAAGGATCTCGGGCAGGGCCCTCATGAAGGTGTGAAAGCCCCGATAAGGCTCCAGGTTTCGCGCAACATAAGTGATGACCTCATCTGCGCAGCTCAGTCGCAGACCGTCTCGCTCAAAGACGGCGGTGGGGTCAGGTGTCAGCCGGGCCGAGTCGACGCCTTCATGCAGCACCTGAATGGTGTTTTGGAACCCAGCCGGATACTGACTGCGCTGCCAAGCGGTGGGGGAAATCCCGGCATGGGCTGCCTCCAGGCTCACCAATTGAGCAGAGTTTCGGATCCGGACTCTGAGCTGGTCATCCAGGCTGCTTGGAAATTCCGGATCGAATCCGAGATCACTCCCGGTGCCATGGTAGAAAAATTCGCAGTACACGATGAGCTTTGCCTGGGGAAAGATGTCGCCAAGGAACATCGCTTCGCCCCAGGCCGGATGCGCCACCATCACATCCGGCGAAAAGCCACTCGCTTTCAGTTCAAGCGCAAGCCGGGCAACCGCTTGTGCCCGATACACCTGCACCTCATAGCCGCGGACATAGCCATGGGTCTGGGCCGAGGCCAGTCGGTCGAAGGGATAGGCAAGCGTCTGAATTTTCGGGTGCAGAATCGGCCTGTCTCGAATCGACTCGAGTGCGCCCACGCCCACCACCTGATGCTCGGGCGAATCGGCCAGTGCACTTGCCACATGCCGGAACTGGCCCGGAAAATTCTGATGCACGAATAGAAATCGCATAAGTCGCGGGTAATCGGGGGCTGATGCCGGAAACCCCATCCTATCCCGATGCGGCCCTGACGCTGCGCGACCTGCTTGGCATCGTGACCGGATTCACATCGGAGCGTGAAACCGGCTGCTACGATTCGGCCCTGTTTCGCAGGACATAAGACGACGACTCCGTGATGCGCCCGCCTCCAAGTGCAATGCCAAAAGCCCGTGCACTCCACCTCAACGCGATGCTCTGCGCAGCCATGCTCTCACTGGCCAGTGCACATGCCTCGGCTCAGTCGAGTCCACCGGATTCACAGCCCAACGCGCGGCCCTTGGCTGCTGCCTTGCCTTTGCGAGCAGCCGCGATTGGCGATCGCATGAACGAATCGCTCATGAGCCGCGTTCGAAGCGGCGATGCAGGCTCGGTCGAGGCGTTGCGCCAACTTGCACGTGACATTCTGCAAGCAGTCGATTCGCATCCAGAGGTCCTGTCAGTCTCAGAGCAGGTCGGGCTGGCCCAGTCTGTTCTGACCGAAACCCGATCCGGCTGGTATCCACAGGTTGCCGCGACGATTGATGCAGGCAACAAGCGGGCCACCACGACAGCCGGTTCTGGAACGACGCTGACGACTCAGGAAGGATTGGGCTATGGCGCTTCAATCAAGCAGCTCGTCTATGATTTTGGAACCACCAATGCGTTGATCGACTCGGCTGAGTCCCGCTCCAAGGCGGCGTCGATCCGTCTTCAAACCAAGCGTTCGGATGTATCGCTTCGAGCAGCGCTCGCCTGGCTTGAACTTGAGCGCGCACGGCAGTTGCGTGATCTGGCCGAAGACAACCTGCAGTCGCGAACCGACATTTTTGATCTGGTGCGCGAACGTTTTGAAGTCGGTGGCAGTTCCCGAGCCGACGTGATTCGCGCCGAGGCACGCCAGGCCGATGCCCGTGCCTCACGGGTGGCCGCGGAGGTGGCATTTCGCAATGCGGTGCCTGCGTTTCGCGAGGCCTTCGGACGCGATCCCGAGCAAACTACACTGCCCGCGGAGTTGCCTCTGGCGATCAACGGACAGAGTCTTGCCGAATTGGCTGAACGCTTCGGCGGGGTTCGCGAAGCATTCGCTTTGCTCGACAGCAGCCGCTCAGAGGCGGTCGCTGCCGATGGCCGGACCAAACCCAGCTTCAATTTCGAGGTCAATGGCAACCGTCGTGAGCAGAGCATCGGCGGTCTGCCCTCGATCGATACATCCGCTTTGCTGGTGATGCGCTACAACCTGTTCACCGGCTACGCGGATTCCGCTCGACGCGAGCAGGCCATCCGGCGGGTGAATCAGACCGAGCAGGATCTGGCCAACCTGATCAGGCAAGTCGAGCGCAATATCGAACAGGCGCAGGCTCAAGTCGACAGCGCAGAGGCCCTGATCCAGAGCCGTCGGGCAGCGGTGCGAGCCGCGTCGGAATCCCTGATCGCAGTCAAGGAGCAGTTCGCCTACAACCGCGGCTCCTTGCTGGACCTGCTGCGGGTCCAGGAAGACCTCTACAACGCCGGGCGTGACCTGATCAATGCCAGCATTGACCGTCGGGTCGCGCAATACCGTTTGATGCACCTGATCTCCGAGCTCGAGCCACGACTGATCGAAGCCAGTGCTTCGGCAACCCCACGATGACCCCCATGACGACTGCATCTTCCACGGCCACTCCGTCCGACCGCGCCCCGGCAAGCGCCAGCCCTGAAGCCGCATTCGACTCGATCGAGCGAGCACTGATCTGGGTGCTCCAGCGCATGGACAAACCGATCTCCCGGGCGGCACTGCGGGCCAAGGTGGCACGCGAGCCGGGTGCGTGGACCTTCGAGCAGGCGCTCGAAGCGCTTGAGAGCCTCGGCCTGCGCTGCAGCACGCAGCCCTATTCACTTCAGCTCGAAGCCAATGCGCCGGGTCCGGTTTTTCTGGTTGATCCGAACGGTCAGGCGCGTGTGATCACGGGTGAGGTGCGCGATGGCCGTCCGCTGATTTTTGATGCCACACGCGGCGACAAGCTGGTGAGCGCCGGTGCCTCCGAGCCGGCTTCCTGGGTTGGCGCCCGAGCGATCGTCATCGAGCCCGCACTGCGAACTGAAGCACCGGTTGATGCCACTCACCAGGGTCGTTATGGACACTGGTTCTGGGGGCCGATCCTCTCAGCCAAAGGGCTCTACTGGCAGGTCGGGCTGGCCGCACTGTTCGTCAACGTCTTTGCGCTGGTTTCGTCGATCTTCTCGATGATCGTCTATGACCGGGTGATGCCCAACAACGCGGTCGATACGCTGACTGCATTGGTGATTGGTGTCGCGATCGTGCTGGTCGGTGACTTTGCGATCCGGATGCTTCGGGCCTACTTCCTTGACGTTGCTGGCGCGCGCGCAGACATGGTGATCGCGGATTCGCTCTATGAGCAGGTCCTCGAGATGGACATGAAGTCTCGCCGCGGCAGCACAGGGGCAATGGCCAGCCTGATGCGCGAGTTCGAGTCGATCCGGGATTTCCTGACCTCGGCCACCCTGACCACGCTGATCGACATTCCGTTTTCAGTCATCTTTCTGGTTGTGATTGCGGCTGTCGGTGGGCCGCTCGTTTGGGTTCCGTTGCTCACCGCGCCGTTAGTGGTGTTGGGTGCGGTTCTTGTTCAACCCCGATTGAAGCGCTTGGTGCAGGCGTCGCAAGAGGATGGCCACTACAAGTCGGCTGTGCTGGTCGAGACACTGCATGGCATTGAAACCGTCAAGAGTCTGGGCGCGGGTGCCATGCTGCGTCGTCGCTGGCAGGCAGCGGTCTCGCACCAGGCTGCTGTCGGCTTGAAGACCCGGATGCTGTCGTCGATTGCATCCCATTTCGCGACACTGGCCTCGCAGATCGTCTGGGTTGGCACGGTGACCTACGGCTTCTTCCTGATTCGCGACGGTCAGATCGGATCGGGCGCGATCATCGCCTGCTCGATGCTGGCGGGTCGAGCGATTGCGCCGCTGGGGCAACTGGCCCAGTTGCTCACCCGGCTGAACCAGACCGTTACCAGCTACCGCGCCCTCAATCAGCTGATGCAGCAGCCGCGCGAGCATTCAGAGACATCGGTTGCTCTGTCCTCGACACGCAGGCTGACGGGTGCAATCGAGTTGCGTGATGTGCATTTCGCCTATCCTGGGCAAAAGCAAGGTGCGATCAGCGGCGTGTCACTGCACATCCGTGCCGGTGAGCGGGTGGCGCTGGTGGGTCGGATCGGTTCGGGCAAGAGCACGCTTCTGAGCCTGCTGATGTGCCTGTATCGGCCTGACAAGGGCGAGATCCTCTTTGATGGCATCGACAGCCGCCAGATCGAACCCGCCGCGCTGCGTCATGACATCGGTTCTGTCTTGCAGGACATCTGGCTGATGAGCGGAACGGTCCGCGAGAACATCGCGCTCGGTGGTGACGACCCGACAGACGAAGAGATCATTGCGGCCGCACAGCTTGCCGGTGTGCACGACTTCGTGTCTTTGCATCCGGATGGCTACGCGATGATGTTGCGTGAACGCGGGGCAGGGCTCTCTGGCGGGCAGCGCCAGGCGATTGCTGTGGCCCGTGCACTGGTGGGCAATCCACCGATCTTGCTGCTCGATGAGCCGACCAGTGCAACCGACGTGCCCAGCGAACAGGCACTGATCGAGCGCCTCAAGCGCATTCCCCAGGGACGCACGGTCGTGCTGGTGACGCATCGACCGACCATGCTGGCACTGGTTGACCGAATGATCGTGATCGAGCAAGGCAAGGTGATTGCCGATGGACCGAAGGCCGAGATCCTCTCCCGAGCTTCTCAGCCGCCTGCTGCAGCGGCCCGTGCGCCGACTGCGCCAACAACCCCCCAGTCGCCGGTTGCGCCCGGCGCGTCGAACCCGGTGAGAGCAGCATGATGAAGGCCGAAATTCCTGCCGTGAAAAGAATGGGTCCGCCTCAGGATCCTGCCTTGCAGGGTCTTGCCCATGCGTTGCGGCGCACCCGTCCTGGACTGGCCTCGCGAGGCTTGTTGATCGGTTTGTGTACTGTTTTCGCGGGTCTGGGGGTCTGGGCTCATTTCGCGCGAGTCGATGATGTGGCTCGTGGGGATGGCCGCATCGTGCCGTCGGGCCGGATGCAGGTTGTTCAGCATCTTGAGGGCGGCGTGGTCAACGCCATTCATGTGAAGCCGGGTGATGAGGTCGACCTGGGCACGCCTTTGCTCAGCCTGTCCCCGGTGCAGTTCGGTTCCGAGCGCGACAGCCGCTCGGAACAGGTCCTGGCTTTAAAGGCACGGCAGGCACGCCTGGAGGCTGAAGCGCGTGGCAGCGAGCCTCGCTTTGATGCATCAATCAAAGGGCCTGGCGCGGCAACCTACCTCCGAACGGAGCGCTCCGAGTTCGAGCAGCGGCGCGCCCGACTGGACGCCGACCTGGCAACCGTCGAGACACAACTGACGCAGCGCCTCAAGGAAGTCGATGAGGCGAGGACCGCATTGGCTACAGCGCGTCGTAACCTGACTTTGGCGCGTGAGGAGCGCGAGATCGTTGCAACCATGGTCGAGCGCGGTCTCGAGCCACGGCTGGAACTGGTTCGGCTCGACGGTCGAATCAGCGAGATCCAGGGCCGAGTTGACTCGGCACAGATGATGATTCCCAGACTCGACGCTGCGGTGGCCGAGGTGCGGGCACGGCGTCAGACCATCCTGCGGCAGTTCCGTGCGGATGCTGCGTCGGAACTGAGCCGGACCACGTCGGATTTGCGGGCACAGCAAGAACTGCTGCCCGGATTGAGCGACCGAGTGCAGCGCACCGAGATCGTTTCGCCGACCAAGGGCATCGTCAATCGGGTTGCTGTCACCACGGTAGGTGCCACCGCCCGTGCCGGAGAGCCGCTGGTTGAAATCGTCCCGGTGGACGACAAGCTGGTGATCGACGTCAGAATCCGGCCTCAGGATATCGGCTTCGTGAAGATCGGCATGCCTGCTCGCATCAAGCTCACCGCCTATGACTACTCGATTTTCGGGACGGTCGAAGGCGAGGTGATCTCGGTTAGTCCGGACGTGGTGCCCGGCAACAGCGAGCAGGAACCGCCGGCCTATCAGGCACGCATCGAAACCCGTGGCCCGGTGCCGCAGCGCCAGGGCAAGCCGGTGTCGCTGTTACCAGGCATGCAGGCGAGTGTGGATATCATCACCGGCAACAAGACTGTGCTTGATTACATCAGCAAGCCGATCGTTGCGATGCGCGAAAACGCGTTCAGGGAGCGTTGATCAGGCCGCACGGTGCGCGTCGCGCACCGTGTGGGCTGACATCACTCGGGCTGGAAACCAGCTGCCTTCATCGAGGCGGTAAACGAAACAATGTCGCGCAGTTGACGGTCATGGAACTCCTGCGGCGTGGATGTCTGAACTTCCAGACCCAATCCGCTGAGCTTTTGCTTGATTTCCGTTGATTCCACCATTGAGCGCAGCTCCTTGTTCCATGCGTTGACGAGTGCAGGGCTCATCTTGCCGGGTCCATAGAATCCATAGAAACCATCGCTGGCCAGCTTCGGATAGCCCAGTTCCGAGATGGTGGGCAGGTCAGGCGCCGACGCCGATCGCTTGGGAGAGGAGATGGCAATGATTCTCAGCTTCTCTCCCCGATGGTGGGTGAGGAAGTCGGTCAATCCGCCGCATCCGGCGGGTGCGTGACCGGCTGACAGATCAGCGATGAGGGGAGCTGCGCCCTTGTAGGCAACCGGTTCAAGCGGAATGCCAATGGCCTGGCCGATTTCTACACCAAAGAAGTGGGTCGAGCTGCCCATTGCGGTCGAACCGAAGCTGGCCTTCTTGGGATTTTTTTTCAGCCATTCAATGTATTCGGGCAGATTCTTTACGCCAATGGTTGGCGACACCACGAATACCGTCGCGACCGTTCCGGTGAGGCCGATTGTCGCGATGTCCTTGACCAGATCGTAGGGCAGGGATTTCTTGGTCACTGTCTGGGCCACTGTGGCCGCACTCGGTGCATACATGATCACCGAGCCATCTGTCGGTGCATTTTTCAGTGCTTCGACCGCGAGCGTGCCGCTGGCGCCTGCCCGGTTCTCAACGATGACATTGGCGCCAATCCGCTCCTTGAGCTTCTCGGCCATGATGCGAGCCATCACGTCGGTGCCACCGCCTGCGGGATAGCCCACCAGCATTCGAATGGTGCCAGTGGGAAGTGACTGCGCAGCAGCCGTGCCAGGCATGGCTGCTGCAAGTGCAGCGCCGCCAGCCAACGAGAGTGCCTTGCGGCGATCGGGATCGAAGTTCATCAGTAGGGTCTCCGAGTTTCGAATTGACCGGCGATGTGAACCGTCCGGTATCGCATGCCGTGATAATGGCTGCGACACGAGATCCTATGCCGAAGTCGATGCGATACGCGCGCCGCTGGCTCATTAAACGGATCCATTCCAGGAGGAGCACACGGTGAGTCGGCCACATGAACCCCAAGCCCGGGAATCGGTTGAACGAGTGTCTTCACCAGCCGGCGTGCGAAGCGTTCGCGGCCCGACCGAGGTGGCCGCAGGTCTGTTTCTGATGGTCTGCGCAGTATTGGCCTGGTGGTTTGGCCAGCCCTTGAAGGTAGGCACCGCATATCGTATGGGGCCGGGCTATGTGCCAATGCTGTTGGCGTGGACCACTGGGGCCTTCGGCGCAACGCTGCTCATCACGGGTCTGCTCACTCACGGTGCTCGACTTGAGGCGTGGCGGTTTCGGTCGATCGTGCTGGTCCTCGGTGCGATGCTTGTCTTTGGTTTGACGGTCGAGCGAGCCGGCCTGCTGATTGCTTCCGCTCTCGCTGTTGCTCTGTCTGCGCTGGCAGCGCCTTCGCCTCGGTTGAGGGAAGTCGTGTTGCTGGCGGCCTGTCTGGCTGGATTTGCCTGCGTGCTGTTTCCGCTGGCGCTGCAACTTCCGCTGAAGGTGCTGCCATGACAGAGTTGCTGTCCAACCTCGCATTGGGGTTCAGCGTTGCGTTGTCCTGGCAGAACCTGCTGTATTGCCTGATTGGCACCCTCCTGGGCACGCTGATTGGCGTGCTGCCCGGGATCGGTCCGGTCACCACCATCGCCATGCTGCTGCCGATCACTTTCAAGCTCGAGCCATTGAGTGCGCTCATCATGCTGGCCGGCATCTATTACGGCAGCCAGTACGGTGGCTCAACAACGGCTATTTTGGTCAATCTGCCAGGCGAAGCATCCTCCATCGTGACAACCCTGGACGGGCATCAGATGGCCCGGCAAGGCAAGGCCGGCGATGCACTGGCGGTTGCGGCGCTGGGCTCGTTTTTCGCCGGGTGCGTCGGTACCTTGCTCATTGCAGCAGCTGGGCCACCGCTGGCGGGGCTGGCTCAGAAGTTCGGGCCAGCGGAATATTTTTCGCTGATGGTGCTGGGACTGGTCGCCGCGGTCGTGATGGCAAGCGGTTCCGTATTGAAGTCGTTCGCCATGATCTTCTTCGGTTTGTTGCTGGGTCTGGTCGGTACCGATGTCGACACCGGTGCCATGCGCTATACGTTCGGGATTGGGGAACTGTCAGACGGCGTGAGTTTTGTCGGCCTTGCCATGGGGCTGTTTGGAATTGCGGAAATTCTGCGCAATCTCGATGTCGATGAAACCGATCGCTCCGTGCTTAATTCCAAGGTCAGCGGTCTGTTGCCCAGGATGAGTGTTCTTCGGGAGTCGGTGCCATCGGTGCTGCGGGGCACCGGATTAGGCTCAGTGTTAGGTCTGCTGCCAGGCGGCGGCGCGGTGCTGGCCTCGTTCGCCGCATATACATTGGAAAAAAAGATCGCCCGTGATCCCGCGCGCTTCGGTCGGGGCGCAATCGAGGGGGTTGCGGGTCCGGAGTCAGCAAACAATGCTGCCGCGCAGACTTCCTTCATTCCGATGCTGACCCTTGGCATTCCCTCGAATGCTGTGATGGCTCTGATGGTTGGCGCAATGATCATCCAGGGCATCGAGCCGGGTCCGGAAGTCATGACCAAACGCCCCGATCTGTTCTGGGGCATGGTGGCCAGCATGTGGGTCGGCAACCTGATGCTGGTGATCATCAACCTGCCGCTGATCGGCATGTGGGTCTCGCTCCTGCGCGTGCCCTACAGGTTGATGTTTCCTGCCATTGTGCTGTTTTGCTGTATTGGCGTGTACACCCTGAACAATTCCGCGTTCGAGGTCTTCATGGCAGCAGGTTTCGGGCTGATGGGGTACATGCTGCTCAAGTTCGGATTTGAGCCCACACCGCTCCTGCTCGGATTCATTCTTGGTCCGCTGATGGAAGAAAACCTGCGCCGCGCCATGCGGTATTCACAGGGGGACCCCACCGTGTTCATTGAGCGTCCTCTCAGTGCCACGCTGTTGGGGCTTGCTGCAGTGCTCATGGTGGTGGCGGTGCTGCCTGCTGTCCGAAAGAAGCGCGAAGACGTGTTCACCGAGTGACCTAGCCAATGAGTCGTCTGTAGCCGTATGCAAGCTTGGCTTGCGGTAGGAGTGATGCAGCCCATCGATTTCGGTAGAGTCGCGCCATGCGCCCTGAACTGAAATCAATGATCGAGCTGGCTGCAAACGGAGGCTTGACCGACGTTACAGGCCTTTTGGTCGGACACGACACCGATTCGCGCAGGCCCACCGGTTGCACGGTGATCCTGGCCCCCGATGGGGCAGTCGCCGGCGTCGATGTGCGAGGTGCCGCACCAGGCACGCGAGAAACCGATCTGCTCGATCCGGTCAATACCGTCGACACGATTCATGCACTGCTGTTGTCAGGCGGCAGTGCATTTGGTCTGGCTGCAGCCACGGGTGTGGTCGACTGGCTCGATGAGCGCGGGATCGGGCTGCCGGTGGGGCCCGCGTGTGTGCCGATCGTGCCGGCTGCGATTCTGTTTGACCTCTGGATGGGCGATTCGGCTGTGCGCCCGGATGCTGCGAGTGGGCGTCGCGCGTGTGAGGCGGCTTCGACAGCCAGGCCGACAGAAGGCTCGGTCGGTGCGGGCGCGGGCGCCACCGTCGGCAAGCTGTGGGGCGTTGGCCGCTCGATGAAGGGCGGAATCGGCACGGCCAGTCTCAGGGTGGATGGCATCACCATTGCAGCCCTGATTGCGGTGAACGCGGTGGGCGATGTGATTGATCCGGGCACTGGCCTGCCGATCGCAGGTGCACTCACCGCAGACGGCCATGCGCTGCTTGGCACGACGGCCAGACTGCTGGCCGGCGAGACACCGGGTGCACCGATTCGTGCATCGGCCACCACGATCGGGTGTGTGGCGACCGATGCGAAGCTCAGCAAAGCCGATTGCACACGCCTGGCCCGCTGCGCCCATGACGGGTTGGCTCGAACCATCGATCCGGTCCACACCCTGTATGACGGCGATACCCTGTTCGCCCTGGCCACCGGCCGAAGGGCTGCACCTGTCAATCTGCTGACCCTGTCTGCTGCGGCAGCTCAGGTTACCGCGCTAGCTGTATTGCGGGCGGTCTACTGTGCTCAATCGGTGAGCGCACCGGGCGTGCCCCGTGTGTTGTCACTGTCTGAATTTTCGATGAGGAAGGGCTGACGATGAAGCGCTCCTGCAGTGGTCTGGGTCAGGTGTTTGTCGGTCTGCTGATGATCTGCCTCGCGGCGCTTTGCAGCACGCCGAGCTCGGCGGCAGGACCCGGACTGCAATTGACCCATCAGGCAAGCCGTTCTGTCGCCAATGACGAAATGGTGGTCATGATGGCGATCGAGCGCGATGGTCCGCAGGTCGGCCCGCTGAATGAGGCGGTGGTGTCGCAGCTCAATGCCGCAATCGCCGAGGCCCGCAAGGTCGAGGGCGTGCGGGCGCGGCTGGGCGGCGTGTCGACCCAGCCCAACTACACCCGCGAAGGCAAGCCCAATGGCTGGCGGGTACGGGGCGATGTGCTGCTCGAGTCCTCCCGAATGCCGGCCCTGGCCCAATTGGCCGGAAAGCTCGGAGAGCGGCTGCAGATGAGCTCGGTGCAGTTCAGGCTCTCACGGGAGAGGCGCCGCTCAGAAGAGCAGTCCTTGCTGCGCGAGGCTGCACAAGGCTTTCGAGACAAGGCCCTGCAGACTGCGCAGGCGTTTGGCTACAAGGGCTACGAAATCAAAGAGCTGGTCCTTCAGCCCGGGCAGGGCTCGATGCCTCGACCGATGATGATGGCTCGCAGTGCGCCGGACATGGCAGCGGCTGCACCGCCGCCACCACTGCCCGATGAAGGCGGCGATTCCGAGGTGACTGTCGCCGTCAGCGGCACGGTGGAACTGACCCCCTGAGCGATCAGGCAGGATTGCGCCAGAGCATCACCGCCACACACAGCGCAATCAGAGAGTAGATCCAGAACAGAGGCGGGATGCCGACGAATTCGCCGATGAGGCCGAGTGCCAGCGGCAACAGAATCTGCGAGGCGCTCAATAAGGTGAGTCGTAAGCCCGCCGCCTCGCCGGCACGGCCTGCAGGCGAAGCACTGTGCAGCGCCGACAGCAACAGCGGCTGACCGATTCCCGGCCCCATGCCCAGCATGAATGACATCGCCATCGCCACAGGCAGTGCGCTTGAAAAAGGCAGGACCGCATAGCCGGACAGGCTCAATCCGAGTGCCACCACGATCCATGTCGATGGACTCATCACGAGCAAGAGGCGACCGAGCAGCAGCCTGACCACCAATGATCCGGTGGAAAAAGAGGCAATCACCAGCCCGACGGATGAGGCGCTCAGGCCGATCGAATGGGCATGCAGCGGGATCAGAAACTGAAAGGCATCCCAGGCAGCGGCAATCGTGAGTGATGCGATCAATGCATGTCGAAGGGGCCGAGCCCTGAGCAGTTCGATCGTCGAAGTCCAGAAGGACTGAGGCTTCGAGGCGACGCTTCGCATCGCGTCACGGTTGGCGCCGCCGATCGGCAGGTGTCGCTCGAACGGAAAGCGAAAACAGGCCATCGCCACACACAGGCTGATACCTGACAAGACCGCGAAGGCTGTCCGATAACCTGCATGGTCGATCACGAAGCCAGCGATCGGCGGGCCGAGCATGCCCGAGAACGAATAACTCATCGTGAGCAGATTGAAGTTGGCGGTACGCCGCGAAGGGCCACCGAGCTCACCTGCGGCATGTTGCATCCCAAGGCTGAAGCACATGTGGCCCAGACCAATGACGACTGCAGCCATCGTGAGCATCCAGGGATCAAGCAGCAAGGCGGATGCCAGCATGCCCAGGCAGGCGAGCAGGCC
>Ga0209598_10002058_pt1 | contig 16012 bp, 15 predicted proteins | sample M_140807_EF_Meta_FD_187317 | JGI IMG/M metagenome (GOLD analysis project Ga0209598, IMG submission 187317) | Freshwater microbial communities from Lake Montjoie, Canada to study carbon cycling - M_140807_EF_MetaG (SPAdes) (version 2) | ecosystem: Environmental > Aquatic > Freshwater > Lake... | reverse complement strand
TGCACAGCAACTCATGACGCCAATAACTATCCTGTTGGTTATTCCAATGATATTTATTTCAACAGTTCTTCAGAATCCTAATGGAAGTATTGCCATAGCCTTCTCTATTGTACCGTTTTTTTCACCAATGATTATGATGGTACGATTGTGTGCTGTAGATGTTCCGGCATATCAGTTAATCCTTAGCATGGTATTGTTGGTATTATCCTTCCTTGGAATGATTTGGGTTGCTGGCAGAATCTACAGAATAGGTATCCTTATGTATGGTAAAAAGCCCACCTATAAAGAAATTATTCGTTGGGCGTTTTCCAAAGATTAAACTTGGTTTGTCCAAGTGGTTTAATTAGTTTCAGTCAACTTTTAGTGCTGAGCATACTCTTTATTTCACCAAAAGGAACCCTTAAAGTTTCAGCTCAACCTTACCCATTTAATATTCCCTTCGTTCAGAAGGAAACTCCTTTTTATCAGTTTGATCCCTTGACCCGGCAAGTAACGTTGCGCATGGATTATGCCAAATATGAAATCTATAATGCAAGTGACTGGAACAACAAGGAAAAAGACAAAGAAGTATATGAAATAGATCTGGTATTTACTCGGTATCCGGCCGAATTAAATAAGTGGATAACAAATTATTCCTTTTTGTTGAAGAAAAGACTGGAAACACTTTTTCAGTTAGATCCAACCTTAAAAAATTCGGATATAAAATGGAATATGGTGCTGCAAACAAAATGTAAAACAGCTGCAGAAGCCAAAGAAATGTTTCACGGATTTGTGATTAAATACACTCCGGTTCATTACCGTCTGCCCAAACTTTTACCAGGGGAAAAGGAAGCTATGACTCATGTACTGGATATTATTTATGGTAAAAAACCAATGGCAGATTCTCTGGTATTTAATGCATTTGCTAATCATCCTGAATGGTCAGATATGTTGGTTGTATTAGACTGGACAGGCAGTATGTACCCATATTCGGCTCAAGTGGTAAGATGGTTAAAACTGAATATTAATCAGGATAAAATCCGTCATTTTATACTTTTTAATGATGGCAATGACAACCTGAACAATGACCCAAACCGAAAAAAAGAAATAGGTTTTACTGGAGGTGTTTATGCTGCTGACCCTTATAATTTGGATCAAATAATTGCAGTAATGTGCAAGGCAATGAAAGCAGGAGCCGGAGGTGAACCAGAAGAAAATGATCTGGAAGCCTTGGTGAAAGGCTTAAAGCATTTTGGTAGTTCAAAAGACATTGTTCTGGTAGCCGACAACGCTTCCCCTGTAAGGGATTACATACTTTTAGGTAAGATTAATAAACCCATCCATGTTGTTTTAGTTGGAAAAAAGGAAGAGCCGCTGTGCATGGATTATGTCAATATTGCCGCTGTTACAGGTGGTTCTCTGGTAACCATCGAGGACGAAATACGGTTTGATAAACAGGTGCTTAGCAAAAAGGAGCTTACTATTAATGGTCAGATTTTGATTAATACCAATGGGAAGTTGAGCACTAAAGTGGTGAAGAAGCCTTGAGCTTCCTGAAAAAAATGTTTATTGGTATATTAATGAATTTAAAAACTTTTGGAAAATAAAGCAAAAGGCGAACCATTAAAAAAACAAATAAAGTATGAAAATATTAAGTTAGCTAATAAAAGATTTTCATACTTATCAATTTCAAAACCAAAATGTTGTAGGATAGAATCCATAGAATTGTCATTAACCTAAAATTATTTCACGCAAATATTTTCACGCAAAGGACGCGAACATATTTTCACGCAAAGCTCGCTAATGATATTTCACGCAAAGCTCGCAAAGATATTATACGCAAAAGACACGAAGATATTTACGCGAAGACTGATTGACATTTTCTAAAAAATATAGCAAATCTTAGCGTCCTTTGCGTATTCTTTGCGCCTTTGCGTGAAAAAAATCCACCGCATTTTTAACTATATTTACCAAAGAATAGTGCTTAATAAATGAATTATGAATGAAAATGAATTATCCTATAAAATCATTGGTGCTGCAATGGAATTACACAAAACATTGGGACCCGGACTGTTGGAATCGGTGTATGAGGCTGCCTTAGCTTATGATTTGAAAGAAATTGGCCTGGAAGTAAAAACTCAGGTTCCAATGCCATTAGTTTACAAAGAAGTAAAACAGGAGATTGGATATAGAATTGATTTGCTTGTTGAAAACAAGGTAATTGTAGAGATAAAGTCAATAGAAAATCTTGCGCCCGTTCATTTTGCACAGACATTAACTTATTTAAAATTAGCTGATAAAAAATTGGCTTTGCTAATCAATTTCAATACTAAATTGCTAAAGGATGGTATCCATAGAATTGTTAACAATCTTTAATTTCACGCAAAGTCCGCAATGATATTCACGCAAAGCTCGCAAAGATATCCACGCAAAGGTCGCAGATAAATTACGCAAAGTGCTGAAAAGGCTTGGCGAGCTTTGCGAATTCTTTCCCTACTCTGCGTGATAGCTGGCGAATTCTTTGCGCACTCTGCGGGATAAAATGAATAAATTGCAAGAAAAAGCCATATATTTCTTACACAAAGTACAATAAACCTTGGCGAGCTTTGCGAGTTCTTTCCGAACTCTGCGTGATAACTGGAGAATCCTTTTCGCACTCTGCGGGATAAAATGAATAAATTGCAATAAAAGGATTGGATTTGTTTTTACTTAAACAAAATAAATAATACAATAATCTTAGCAATCCAATTTCGTTTTACTTTTGTGTATACTTAAATAATGAAAACACCTGCCTTGCTTTCTTTTTTGGTAATGTCCCTTTTTCTCCTTTCCTGCAAAAAGGATAAAAACGAAACCAACCCTAACAATCCTCCTGCTGATGTTCCGGAGCTGATATTTGTTTTTCAATTTGATTCCACACAGGAGCGTTTGGGAAATTTCGGTCAACCGGTTTCTATTCCGGCAGGAAATGCGGGTCAGTCGCCAGTATTTCACAAAATGGCCGGTCATTATATTGAGCTTGCTCCCGATTCTCTAACCTGGTTGGGTACTGGCAAAGTGGTGTATATGGGTTCCTCCTATATGACTGCTGCCGATACAGGGATAGATTTTGATTTGGAAAGCAGAGTGGGAAACAATGAAGAGTTTTACCGAATCCCCCTTTCACAGGTTGGAGCAGGCACTTTCAACTGGCTTCGTGTTTCACTTGCCTATCAGGAATATGATATTTCTGTGCGTATTTCAAGTCCACCGAATGATTATGATTTCATTACACGCGTAGCTTCTTTTATCGGCTATAATACCTACATCCGCAATTATCAACTTGCTGACACCACCATTACTGTTAATGATTTCAAAAAGCAAGGCTATTGGGGGCTTAGAGTAAATTCACCACTGATTAAAGCTTTCAGTTCTGGAGATGCCTCTAATACAACGGTTCCAAATCCTATTGCGGCAACTTCGCCAGTGCCTGCTGGTTCCTGTGTTGTTACTGGAAAATTCCAGCAACCTTTGGTTCTAACCGGAAATGAAACTTCAGATATCAAAGTGATTGTTTCCATTTCCACCAACAAAAGCTTTGAATGGAAGGATGTAAACGGAAATGGTTTGTTTGAACCTGAGATTGGGGACTCTGTTGTGGATATGGGAGTCAGGGGAATGAAGGTCTGGAAAGACTAAACAGACTAGTAATTCATTATAAAAAAGGGCATGGTATCTGATGATCCGGGAATATTCTTTCCCTGATTATACATACTATCATCAAAACTTTTCAATTTTCCAGTAACCAACAAGGGGAAATCTCCCCAGTCAATAAATCTCGCCAGATTTTCCTGATCATGAGTGAGAGATTTAAAAGCAACTTCCTGAAAATGCAAACGGGTATAATCCATTAAAAGGGCTTCTTCCTCAGGGTTGCACCTTCCAGCTAAAACATCTTTTTCTGTATAGGTAGCCAGCAAGCACGTAGAAACGTCTTTACAGAGGTTTGGGAACAGGTGAGCAAATTGTTTGATAGCCATCACCGATTCTTCTCCCCCATCATAATTCAGGATAACCTGTCCTACCCTTGAAACGCCGGATGGCACAACCATAACCGGACACATTACCGAAGTTTCCCTTACTTCCAGAGAATTTTTTGATTCTTCCAAAGAAATACTTACTCCATATTCGGGCACATTTTCAGTAGGCAAATGATAATATTTAGCATAATTCATCATTATCAGATCGGCAAAAAGGCTTTCCCTTTCCAAAATTTTAGTTAACGGGGTGGCATCAAATATGATTTTTACCCCCATTTTCAGGGTTCTGCATTTGTCCAGAATTCGGTTTGCAATAGGATTAGATCCTCCCTGAGAAAAATGCATGATTTTCTCCAGAATTTCATAAAAGGAATAAACTGAAGGGTGCGGGAATTCACCGTCAAAGACTTCCAGTAAATTATAGGATAAAAGAGATTGAGGAATAAGACCAATTACCTTATTTTCCTTTTCTTCGGAGAAAAAACTGACAAGATCCAAAAGCTCTTCCATCTCTGAAGAACCATCAAGAACTAAAATGATTTTATTTTTGGCCATACCCTTCAGACACCTGCAGGTATCCAAAGGTAGTTGAAGAAAATAGGGGTAAAAATGACTTTTGTCAGAAATCGCAAAATCAGGCGTAGACCTGAGCAATTTTTTCAAGTCCCTTACGGTCTTGAATTCTGATTTTTCTTCCTTCCAGCACAACTAATTTTTCTTCTTCCAGAACAGTTAGCATTCTGATTACAGTTTCAGTTGCTGTTCCTACAATATTGGCAATATCTTCTCTGGGTAGCGTGATGTTGATTAAATTTTCGTCTTTAGCATCCCGTTTGAAAGTATCCTGAAGAAACATCAGGGTTTCTGCCAGTCGTTCTTTCACACTTTTCTGAGCCATGCTTTTAATTTTTTCATTCGCTATGCCAAGATCATGGCAAAGAGATTTCAACATAGAGCGCGACAAATCAGGATTTTCGGAAAGCAGCTTAAAAAAATTCTCCTTTGGAATAAAGCAGGCAGAAGTATCTTCCAGCGCCATTGCTGAGGAATGATACAATTCTTCGGCAATAAGAGAACGATACCCTAAAAAATCTCCTGACTGAGCGAAAGAAATGATTTGTTCTTTTCCATCATGGCCTGTTTTAAACAATTTAATTTTTCCCGCTTTGATGCAGTATAGTCCCAAAGGGCGACTTCCTTCATAAAAAAACATTTGTCCTTTGCGGAAATTATTACAGGACTTGGAAGCATCAATTACTTCCAATTCTGCCTCACAGGATTCAGCAAAAAAGGAAAACTTTCTTGAACCACATTCACTGCATTGATAGAAAGCCATTATCCGTTGATTGAGTTGAACAAATTTAAATTCTATTCATGGTATTAAAAATCCTAAACCTGTTTTTTACCGTTTATTTCTGAAATTAATTCCAGAAGAGGAATATTTTTTGGCGAAAATGATTATTGCCTTATATTATTTTGAATTAGGAGGGCTACCCTAGGGCACTTGAGTGCCAGAGGAGTCTTCTGTATGAATTTACATACGAATTGTAATATTGCAGTATGGAGGTCATGAAATTTGGTGGGGCAGCCCTGAAATCAGCTGCTGGCATACAGAATGCAGGCACAATCATTTTATCAGCACAAAAACCGTTGCTGGTGGTGGTTTCAGCTATGGACAAAACAACCAATCACCTCGAAAAGCTGGCTTTCTATGCCGAAAAACAGGACGAAGAGTCGGTACACAAACAACTTGACTTTATCATTCAATTTCATGAATCCATAAAAAAGGAGCTTTTTCCTAAATCCCATCCCTTATTGGAAAAAGATCTTTCAGCAATGTATGATGGTATTCGAAAAACTGTTACCGGCATTCTTATGCTGGAAGATTTTCCTCCTAGTGCATATGATAAAATTGTGAGCTATGGTGAATTGCTATCTTCTTATTTTTTAGCATCATACCTTGAAACAATTGGTTTAAATCCAACATGGATGGATGCTCGTAAATTGATTTTAACTGGTTCACAATTTAGGAAAGCAGAAGTTTTGTGGACTGAAACTCAGGAAAATATCCGGACGCAGGTTCTGCCAATTATACAAAATAACGGTTTAATAATAACTCAAGGATTTATTGCAGGGTCAAGTTCTGGTAAAACCGTAACGCTTGGTAGAGAAGGTTCAGATTATTCTGCAGCCATTTTTGCAGCATGTCTGGGAGCAAATGCTCTTACGGTTTGGAAAGATGTACCTGGCATCATGAATGCAGACCCTAAATCAGATCAAAAAGCTGAAGTTTTTTCAGGCTTAAGTTATTATACTGCTGTGGAAATGACATTTTATGGGGCAACGGTAATTCACCCTAAAACCATTAAACCTCTGGAGAATGCAGGAATACCGTTGAAAGTCCGTTCCTTTTTATCTCCCGAATCTTTGGGTACCCAAATTGACAGACGACATGATGAACCTCAACTGACAGTGCATATGGTCAAAAAAAACCAATGCCTAATTCGTCTACGCACACGAAATTATTCTTTTATGGATCATATTGCGCTCGGCGAAGTTTTTCAAAGAATTGCTTCGGATGGACTTCAGGTTAATTTAGTGCAAAGTTCTGCAGTTGAACTGCTGCTCTGCTGCGATGCAGAAGAAAATATATTACCTGGATTTATTTCAGGACTTGAAGAACTTTTCGACGCTGAAATTATACGTAACTTACAACTGAATACACACCTGAGATACCGCTCCTCGGATATTCCACTTGAAGAAGAAGTACTTTTAGTGCAAAGAACGGATAAAGATTTGCACTGGGTTGGCAGAATGTCGAATTAACTAATTTTTGACTTTAGCGAAGTCCAGCCTCCGCCATTATAGACTTCAGTAAAACCATTTTGTTTCAGCATCGCCCTAGCGGCTCCGCTCCTAACCCCAGACGCACAACAGGTTATAATAGGTTTGTTTTGCGGAATTTGTTTTAATTTATTTCCAAGTGTCTGCAATGGCATGTTTACCGAACCTTTAATATGTCCGCCTTTAAACTCATCCGGAGAACGGACATCAAGGATTACAGCACCTTGAGCAAGCAATTCCCTAAAATCAGTCGGAGGCTGAATACCAAATAATTTTTTTAGTGTATTAATCATTTTTCTTCACTTTTCGGGTTGAAATTCCAAATACTGTATATAAAGGACAAAAGTTTATTGCTGATGTAAGTACAAAAACCACAGCCAAAATACTCAGCACAATAGCCAATATTCCAGAAATGACTCCTGTTCCGTACAAAACGGCAATTACAACTGCTACTAAAACCCGCAATACTCTGTCGGTTGTTCCAAGATTACTTTTCATTCAAGTTATTTCCTGCAAACTTCCGAAATGCTGGAATATTCTTTTGGTACTTTTGTTACATAAGGATTCCAAGATTAGTTAATATTTAAAAAACCTTAAAATTAATGTATTCAAACCCATAAAATCTAACAGTCAATTAAAGGATTTAAATCTAAGCAGTACCATTTAATTGGACAATGGTTCTGATTTTGGATGAAATAATAAAATTTGATAGAAAAGAATGAAGCTAAAGCTTAAATTGAATTTTTTATTTGTTCAGTTTACTAAAGTAAACTGCAATAGATGTTCCAAAAACAAACTGCAATAGAAACTCAAAAATAAACTAAAATAGAAGTTCAGAATGAAGTGGAAGTAACTAAAGTAAAATTTAATAATCCTACTAAAAGGATAGTACTTACAATATCACTTATGTTATTAATCAAAATTTATAGCATTTTTGTTTGTGAAACAAATATCTATTGAAGTTGCTTTTAAGCAACTTTTAAAAAAGATTAATACAAATTGGCTTTAGCCTCATCAATTAAAATCATGAGTTGGGTACGAGTTTATGTTCATATGGTATTCTCTACGAAAAACAGGGAGCCTTATTTAAATTCCTTAGAATTAAGAAAAAAAGTATTTCAGCACATAAAAGAAAATGCTGAAGAAAAAGGGATTTGGCTCGATTGTATAAATGGATATCAGGATCATGTGCATTGCCTAATTTCGATAGGAAGGGAACAAAACTTAAGTAAAGTAGCGCAGCTAATTAAGGGAGAATCTTCCTTCTGGATTAATCAGAACAAGTTAACATCGAAAAAATTTATTTGGCAGGACGATTATTGGGTAGTGGGTGTTAGTGAAAGTCATCTTGCATCTGTTAGAAAATATATTCACAATCAGGAAAAACACCATTTAACAACATCCTTTATAAACGAAATCAATGGTTTTATGGAAAAATATGGTTGGACTTTACTTGAAAACAATTAAACATTATTAAACAGACAATACTCTCTTTCAAAAATTTGTAAAAGGAGATTGGTTAAAATTCTATCCAAAAGGAGTAAATTTGATTCTAGAAAAAATCATACCATTGATTTTCAATTAATTATAAATATTTTTAGTTCTATGTATTGCATAGTACTTATTGTTGCCGTAGTATTGTGGCATGATTGGTACTAAATGACAGCATGGAACTTGAAAACACCAAAGCTCAAATGCGAAAGGGCATACTCGAATATTGCATCCTTTCGATCATCCGGCACGGGGAAATTTACCCTTCGGATATTCTAAAAACGCTTAAAGAAGCAAAAATGATTGTTGTAGAAGGAACCTTATATCCTCTCCTTACTCGGTTAAAAAACGGGGGATTATTGTCCTATCAATGGGTGGAATCGAAAAGTGGTCCACCAAGAAAATACTACAGTCTTACTACCGCAGGCGAGCAGTTTCTGCTTGACCTAGATCAAACCTGGAAAGAACTTACAATTGCAGTAAACACAGTTAGTCAAATTAAAAACGGAAGCCATGAATAAGACCATCAGCATAAACCTAAGTGGTATGGTTTTTCAAATTGAAGAACCCGGGTATCTCCTGCTCACGGAATATCTCAACAAACTAAAGCAAACCTTCAAGAATGAAGAAGGCGGTGAAGAAATCATTGCCGACATTGAGACACGCCTTGCTGAAATTCTGGGAGAACAAAAAGGAACAGAAAACACTGCCATCACAACAGAGAATATTCAACAAGCTATTCAGGAGTTGGGGCAACCAGAAGATTTTGAACAAAACGAAGATCAGCCAGGTTCTACAAAAACTACAGAACAGGAGTTTCAGGAATTCAGACCTAAAAGAAGAATTTTCCGAAACGAAGATGACAAAGTTCTAGGTGGGGTGTGTTCCGGTCTTGCAGCTTACTTTGATGTTGACCCTTTGTACATTCGATTAGGAACTGCATTGTTGTACCTGTTTTTTGGAGTAGGAATTGTATTGTACATCGTATTGTGGATTATCATTCCGGCAGCTAAAACACGGGCAGAAAAACTCCAAATGAAAGGTGAAGCAGTGAACCTTAAAACACTAAAGGACTCTGTAGAACAGGAACTGAAAAGTGTAGGTGAGAACCTGGGGAAAAGAGGTAGTGAAGGCACTTTAAGGTCTTTGCCAGGCAAATTTTTCTCAGCATTAGGTCAACTTATTCTGGCATTTTTCAAACTACTGGTAAAAGTAGCTGCAGTATTTCTTATCTTTTTTGGCACAGTTTTAACTCTTGCTTTGTTGGTTGGAGCATTTGCGATTTGGTTTGGTGGAGACGCCCTGTCCTCACCTGACAATCCATTCAAATTTGCGGATCGTGGTCAACAGATATTTCTTTCTATTAGTTTGCTCTTTGCTGCAGGTATCCCTTTGATTATTATTCTCTCTCAAGCAATAAGATTTCTGTTTAAAATCTCTGTTCAGAATAAAATTATTAATTATAGTTTCCTCATACTCTGGATACTTGGTATCATTGGTGTTATTGGAACTGGAGTAAGTATAGCCTCAAATTTCAGGACAACAGAAACCATTAAGAAAACACAGGAAATCATTCCGGTAAATGGCAATAAACTATACCTGAAACTTAGAGAGACCACACTTGCTGAAGGCCCATCTGAGGTGGAAATCAATCTCGACAATTCTGATGACACAAAAGTTGTTCTGCCAGGTACCGTTCGGTTTGATGATATTTCTCTCACTATCGCAAAATCAGAAAGTGACAAAGCAGTTTTATACACCTATGTAACTTCCAGAGGCTCAAGTAAAGAGGAAGCTATTACTTATGCACGTCAGGTAGAATATTTCTGGAATCAAAAAGACTCCGTTCTTGAATTTGACCCTGTGTACATTCTTAAAAAAGGAAGTCAATGGAGAAATCAAAAAGTGAAACTTATTTTGAAACTTCCAATAGGATTTACCTTTGAATTATCTCCTTCTATGCAGGATATCCTGAACGAAAAATCTGGAATTATCTGGGAGGATGACTTCACTGCAAAAAACTGTTCTGTAAATCCGGAAGGTGTTTATTGCACGGAATGCGATACCTGTAAATCCGAAAAAGGCAGCAGTCTGAGTTTTAAAAACATCGACCTTAAAAATGTTAAATTTATTGAAATTGACGACGATTTGGAAGCAATAATAGAAACTGGTCCTAAACCTGGAATTCGTTTTAAAGGTTCCTATACCGATTCAAAGGAAATTGATGCCGAAATCAAAGATGAAACCTTGACTCTCGGGAGGTCGGGTCGGGACTTTTTTCGAAGCGAATCCGATAATATTAGGATTTATGTTACCCTTCCAGACCTTAAGTCAGTAAAAACTTCTGGTAGCAGTTCGGCAACATTGAAGTATGTTGAAGTCAAGGATATTTCTCTTTCCAGTTCTGGTGCCTCTTCTATCGACATGCAGGACTGTAAATTTGGTGATGCTCGCATTAGAATATCCGGCTCATCAGAGATGGAAGGCAAAGCAGAGGGTGATAAAATGATGCTTGAGATATCGGGTTCTGCTTCCTATTCTGGGGAAAATATTCTCTTCAAGAATGCGGTTTTAAAAACCAGTGGTTCATCAGAATCAAGTGTACATGTTTCAGATGATCTGGAAATTGAATCCTCTGGCTCATCAGAAGTATATTATTACGGTGCACCTAAGGTAAGGCAAAGCCGATCAGGCGCTGCAACTATTGAAAAAAAATAATTAACTTGTTAACACAGAAAAGCCGGCAATGCTCTGCCGGCTTTTTTATTGCTGTATTCTTATGAGGGTAAATTTCACTGTTCCTTCCTGCATGCGGAAACCATCTGGTAAATCAGTAAGTTCATTAAAAATAATGCCCTCCGCAGTTTTATTCCAACTCATCAATACATTGTCTCCATTATCCGTACTTTTTCTCAATATTATTAGGTTGCCATCGTAAGGAGTTTCAGTAAAATCTGTAATAATGTGATATTCAGAAAACTCCCTCCAATTGTATATTTTACCATCATTATCTAAGGTTACGGTTCCGGATTTTTTGTCTTTAAAAAACAAATCATATTTCCCTGCAATCAGGATAATCCTTGAAGCACAGTCTATTGCTGGCACTACCCCTGGGCAAGAATTGTTTACTTTTGAAAAAGTACGATATACCTTTTCCGAACCAACTTTGCGTACCACAAGCTGAGTGTCTTGATCGTTTACCTGGAGAGAAACTTCTACTGTATCCATTTCATAACGGATTCGAAAACGATTCCCGGAATCAACTTTTTCAGAATACAAAAAACCTTCGGTCAATTCATGATTATTCAAACTAACCTTAACAGGAATGTTATTGCTATCAGTATTCTGAATATTCAGCTCCGAAATACCATTCAGATATTTATAACATGTAAATGATGATTTCTGAGATTTCAAACACTCAATATAATCCGAACTTATCCATTTCCCATAAAATGATTTGCATGTAATCTTTGAAGCTACAATACTTGATTGCTTCTCGGAACAGGAGAATAAGAAGAATAATAGGAGATAATTTAAGGGATAACTAATTCTTTTCATGGTATATTAAATTCAACCCAAATAGGGAAATGATCTGATATTCGAACTCTTTCAACTTTATAATTGAGAATTTTAAATTCTTCAGGTAAAAAAATGTAATCTATTCTCACCGGAGGGAAAGTTCTGGTATAGGTATTTCCAAACCCTGAGCCTTTTTCTTCAAACGCATCCAGATGCTTTTTTCTAAGATGATTGACAATATACGAAAAGGGTGTATTGTTAAAATCACCTGCCAGGATATAAGGTATTTGACAGTTTTCCAGATGTTCAGAAATGACTGAAATCATCTCTTCCTGTCTGTTCCATCCAAATCTGAGTTTGCTTAATGCATTCAATATTTTTTGTTGCTGGCTTTCTTTTTCGTAATCCCCTTTTCGAATCAGGGAAACTTCTTCCTCAGACAAATTCATGGAAGCAAGGTGCAAATTATAAATCCTGAATTCTTCATTTCCTTTTTGTACATCAATAAAAACACAACCATTGGTTCCTTTGTTCTTTAAAGAAAAGGACAATTTACCCTGTTGAGTCACTTTCAGGTTGGATAATATTAGCATGCCTCGGTTTTTAAATCCATCAGAGGGGAAAAACCGAATATCAGAAAACATTTTTTTTTCCTTGAGAAAATCCAAAGGTGTTTTATTTTGACCTTTATAATAATTAGCAAATTCCTGAACACATACTACATCAGGCCCAATAGAATTAACATATTTAAATATTTCTTCATATTTTCCATTCACAGAATAAAAATCGTGAGCATTTAATGTAAGAACCTTAATCGAATTTTTACCTTCTTCAGGAGTATTAAACAACTGGTAGCTTGCCTGGATATGAGAAAAACCAAAACCAATTGCGATAAGATTAATTATCATCCACTTCCAATCTGCAACCATCCATACTGGCAACCAAAGCAGATGAAGTAATATAAGATAATTGGTAAAAAGTCCAGCCAATGCAACAGGCCATGAGAATCCAGGACTTACCCATGGACTAAGGTAAGCCATCAACAGTGCGAAAAGGGTAATACCATTTAACACAGATAGAATACCTGTGATAAGGTTTGCCCTTCCTTTCTTTTTATTATTTTCTTTGGCTGGCACGGTATAGCGCCTGTTTTTCTTCAACACTTAATCTGGCATATCCAACCTTTGCAAGTTTATCAAGGATTTTGTCAATTTCCTCCTGATCAGGTTCATTGGAGGCTGCTCCAGATTTACGACTATGCACAACTTTAAGTCTTTCCTTAGGTTTAAACAATTTTGATATTTTCAAAGAAAGCCAGGATAAAGGGTCAATCTGTTTTTTTATTCCGGAAACAGCTATAAATCCAAAAAGCGCACCGCCAAGATGCGCAAAATGAGCAGTATTGCCCGATGGATTTATGGATATAACATCTAAAACGACCAGAAAAATAGCTATCCATTTTAATTTAACCGGACCAATTAGCATCAGATGTAATTGATACTCAGGTAAAAAAGTTGCTACAGCACATAAAACTGACAATGCGCCAGCTGATGCGCCTATAACATAGGTAAGTGGGAGATTTCTGAAAGCAGGGAATAAAGAATATCCCAGCATCATCATGATACCTCCAAAAACCACGCCGCCAAAAAACATTTGCCATACTCTTGCGGGTCCGAAATATGCCTGCAAAAGTTTTCCAAACCAAAACAAGTATAACATATTGAATACCAAATGAAAAATATCCTGCATGCTGTGCAGAAATCCATAGGTAACAATAGACCAGGGTTGAAGTATAAAAACAAAAAAATCTGTTGGCAATTCAAAATACCTTAAAACAGGCTCTGGAGTACCCAAACCAAACAGCATCATCAGTACAGAAATTACTGAAGTCAGAAGAAAAATACCAATCTGAGTTACAATTAGTTTTCCTACTGCACCATGTTTTAAAATAAATCCCGAAGCATTTTCCTGAATAAAATTCATCTTTCAGAGTTTACGAAGAAACTGATTTTTTAGTTTGTACAACCCGAAATATATAAGTGCCGAAACCATACCGGCAAGGTGGCCAAAATGAGAAATAAATCCCGAACTATATCCAAAATAACTTCGTATCACAAAAATCAGAGATAATACACCTACCCCAAGAGCAATATATCCTGATTTAACGGGAGGCAGGAAAAAAAAGCTGAGCTTTTCATTTGGGAAATACACTGCGAAAGATACGATTACTCCAGATATTGCTCCAGAAGCACCTAATACAGGATTCGGAGAAGGATCCAGAAAAGCTATAAATATCCCACCAAGAACCCCACAAAAAAGATAAAATTCGAGAAATTTCCTTGAAGTAAGGACATACTCTAATCCGGTACCTAAACTGATTAATGCCATCATATTAAAAATGAAATGGAATAGCTCATGATGGGCAAAAAAATGGCCTACAATCTGTGCCGGTTTAAAGTCTTCAGGTCCTGAAGGAATGGCACTATATCCATCAGAAGCATTCCCAACCAGATATCTAACCTTCCCTTCAACTTCTGCTTCTGCTCTTGGATAAATCAAGTCCGATTTTTCCAGAAAAAACCAAGACTCCATGCCCAAAGGCAATGGTCTTTGGGTAAACCTTGGAATGTTTAACAAAACAAAAACCAAAAGGTTAATCAGTACCAGATTTTTTATTACGGGCGGTAAATTATTAAGCATGGCTAAACCGTTTTTCTAAATCGGCTTTGGTTATACGAAAGAACACAGGATTTCCTGTAACTCCAATTTCGGGGTCTTCATTTTGGAATAAAGTTTCCAATAATTGGCTAAGTTCTGGTTCACTGATATTCTTTTCAGGTTTAAACGTAATTCTTTTTGCAATGGATGCGGCTAGTTTAAGGTGCAAATCAGGAGTTGAAAACTGAATTTTGTCTTCCATAATTTCATTTATAACAGAAAGAAAAAAGGGTTGCATTTCCTGAATTGGCATTGCTGCCGGTAGTCCGCTTACCAAAAAAGCATCTGATCCAAAACTTTTCAGATCAAAACCCATTCCCTGTAAGTGTTGCTGGATTTTATCCATAAATGCCCATTCCTCAGGCTTCAATTTTAGCACTTGAGGGAATAGTAATTGTTGCGACCCATTTCCGGGCTTCATTTGTGCTGCAAGCCTTGAATAAAATACTTTACGATGAGCCTCTGTCAGATTGATGATTAAAACGCCTTCAGAATCTTCTGTTATTAAGTAATTATCTAATACCCTGAGCGTTTGCTGGCCCAAGCCTTTACCTTCAGGAAATTTATCTTTCCTATATGGCATAGACAATGGTGTTGACCTATTTGCAGATTGCTGTGCTCCAAATAAAGATTTCCATTCTTCATTTATACCCGATGTATTACTGCCTTTGTTTTGTAATTCTTTGAACTTTCCTGACCAGGAATCGGTACGTCGTTCAAGGTTGCTTGAAGACTGAGATATTGTTTGTTCCTGCATAGGAAAAAACACAGGTCCAGCGACAGCTTTTCTAATTACAGAATGCAGGAGTGAATATGCGGTTTTTTCATCATCGAATTTAATTTCATGTTTTGTTGGATGAATATTGATATCTACTCTGGATGGATCAATTTCAATAAAAATCACATAAAGTGGGAAGGTATCCGAAGAAAGACGGTCACCAAATGCAGATATCACAGCGTGATTCAGATTATTGTCGCGTATGAATCGGTTATTCACAAAAAAATACTGGTCTCCACGGGATTTTCTAGCGTATTCTGCCTTGCCAACAAAACCACGAAGATTAAAGTAAGGGGTCTCTTCAGAAAAGCTTACTACCTGATCTGGAGTGTCATTTCCAAAAACAGCCATTAGCCTATCTTTTTCGGAGCCTCCCTTCATTTTATAAACTTCGATGTCATTGTGTATTAGGGTAAACCCTCTATCAGGATAAGCAAGAGCTATTCTTAAAAATTCATTAATTGCATGGCGACATTCAACAGCATTTGATTTAAGGAAATTTCTTCTTGCTGGAACATTATAAAATAAGTGACTTACAGAAAAAGAGCTTCCTACCGGACATTGAACCGCTTTTTGGCCTGTGAAAGTACTTCCTTCAAGGGAAATTTCAGTGCCCAATTCCTCAGATGACACTCTTGTTTTCAGTGTGACCCGGGCTACTGCC
>Ga0209598_10002057_pt1 | contig 16015 bp, 12 predicted proteins | sample M_140807_EF_Meta_FD_187317 | JGI IMG/M metagenome (GOLD analysis project Ga0209598, IMG submission 187317) | Freshwater microbial communities from Lake Montjoie, Canada to study carbon cycling - M_140807_EF_MetaG (SPAdes) (version 2) | ecosystem: Environmental > Aquatic > Freshwater > Lake... | reverse complement strand
ATAGGCCAGCAATCAGTTCCCCTATGCCGGATCCAATTCTGCCAAACGGTTCTATTCCCAGAGTTGAGAAAATAAAAACGGATTCCGGACTGGCCGAAAATTTAAAGTAAAGTGTTTGAAACAGAATAAGTGCGGGCACAATTCTGAGTGTCCAAAGGATGATGTTCTTTTTCATTGATAGGGTTATTTAATTTTGAAATTTTTTCCAGTTAAGGTCAGCGTTCTTGCTCAGATTCGGTTCGTCTTTGTTCCAGGAGGTAAGGGTATTGTTAAAAAATGCGTTGTAAAAAAGATACAATTTTCCGTTCTTTATTTTAAAAGTTTCAGGATCAACTTCAACTTTTTCTCCCGTTTTGCCCATAGCATAAGCACACCACCCGCCATATTGAGGAATGTATGCTTCAGGATTTTTTTGAAACAAAGCTTTGTTGGCAGAAGAGGAGCAATAATAAATGGCACCATTATAAGATACCGTAAATTCCTTTTTGCCTTCTATTGCATTACCTTGTGTAAAATATGCAACCGGATCATACCCCTCAATTCCTAAGCCATTCGACAAATTGAATGCGTTGGTTTTTACTTGAGTTTGTGCATTGGCAGATAAGAGCCCTAATAGCAAAAGGAGTGTAAACATTGAATTTCGGAACATGTGCTTCTGTTTTTAAACAATTTGTCGCATGTTCTGCCAATTCCTGACAGAGAAAACAAAAATTTTATTTTTTATCCATTAAATCTCTGATTCTCAAAAGCAATTTCTCCTTATTAAATGCAGCCTCCGATTGAGATTCTGTTGGAGTTTCTTTCAAAAGAGTATCTATTAACTTGCTTTGACGATAATAATGCAAACAACCAGAACAAATCTTATAATGGAGGGCAAGTCGAATTTGCCTCATGCCTTTAGGTGGAAGTCCTGATAACTGCTGTTCGATCAGAACCGTAGCCTTTTCACATGAAACCTGCAATTTTTTCATTCTATTTTACTTCGAAAACCAATGGGTATCCAGACATTTCCTAAGATTTAGTTTGGCCCGATGGATTATCTGCCAATAATTAGACGAACTGATTTCCAGTTCCTGACAAATTTCAGTTGGAGACCTGTTTTCCTGGTATTTTAAGTGAATTACCGAAAACCATTTTTCCGGCAATTTTTTCTTACATAAAGTAAAAATATTAATAAAAGTAGCATCATCAAGAAGGTTTTCTTCTTGAATTTCCCATTTCATCGGGGTTTCCGAATCCTCCCAATGTCCATCATTACTAAAAAAGGAATCTGAAACAGGAAGGCTGGTTTTGGTTTTAAACGCGCTGCGGTGATAATCCTTTATTTTATTATTCAATATGGAATAAAGCCAGGTTTTAGGTTGACTTTCGAATCGGAATTGCTCCAGATTTTTTATTGCGGAAAGAAAAGTTTCTTGTACAAGATCTTCTGCAATTTCTTTACTCCGGGTATTGTAAATTGCATGGGAAATCATGCCGTCGGCAAAGTCCTCAGCCCACTTGCTTACTTCAAGCGTATCAGGAATATCTTTTCTACCTGATTCCATATTACAAAAATATAGGAAATTATGGAAGTAAAGTTGGTAAATCTGTCCTGATTTTTAAAATTCTAAGAATAGTCAGGAGTTAAAATAATGTAGGATTTTATTTTGTTTAATTAAATGAACTTTAGTCATTGGAAAATCAACTTTGTTCTGGTAACTAGCAGCCGATGAAAAGATTTTTAGTACTGACAAGCTTGATGTCCGGTATTTTATTTTCTGCACATGCTCAGTTGTTTCCCAACAATCCTGAGTTAAATGATAATAAAGGAAGATTATTTGTCTATTGGGGATGGAATATCGCATGGTACACGCATTCGGATATCAGTTTTGCAGGATCGGATTATCATTTTAAACTATATGATGTTGTTGCAAAAGACAAGCCAACGGCTTTTGATGCGGGTATTTATTTCAATCCGGAAAAAGCGACCATCCCACAATACAATTTCAGAATAGGCTTTTTCATCAACGATCATTATTCCCTTTCGATTGGAACGGATCATATGAAGTACGTAATGCAAAGTGGGCAGACAGTTAAAATCTCAGGTAAAATTGAAAACTCAGGAACTACCTATGATGGAACTTATTATGAAAATGATTTTGTAGTGGCGCCAGATTTTCTACTGTTTGAACACACAGATGGTTTGAATTATCCCAATATTGAACTAAGAAGATCAGATTGCCTTTTAGGAATTAAGAAAGTCAGGCTTAATACCATTGCCGGATTAGGAATTGGCATTTTATATCCGAAAACCAATACCACATTATTGGGCAAAGAAAGATATGATGCATTTCACCTGGCAGGATATGGATTTGATGCCTTGGTAGGGCTAAATGCTGAATTTTTTAAACACTTTTTTATACAAACTGAACTTAAAGGAGGCTATATAAATATGCCGGAAATTCGCACTACAAAGTCTAAATCGGATTTTGCGAAACAGTCTTTTTTCTTCGCTCAGTACAATGTCGTGTTTGGATATGCTTTTAGCATTAAAAGAAAAGACAAATAAGATGTTATTGAATTTTAGCTTCAACTAATATTCTTATTTCCTCAGCTTGTTTGGTAGAGGTCTCCAGTATTTCTTTGACTTTTTGTTCCATTAGGTGCTTATCTTCTCCTTCAGGCAGACTGGAAAGATTTATACGAACATTGTATGCAGCGCCCTTTATTCCAGCTTCAAGACAAAGGGCACTTACACCTGCGTCCGTGATACTATTTGGATTTCCAGACTGAGCCATTTGCTGTGTTATCTCATACACTTCAAGACAGGTTTCCATTACCTGCAAGGGAACTGATGCTGCATAAAAATTCGCCTTGTCTATTTCTGATTTTCTTATCTTTTTCTCCTCTTCAGAATTTTTAGGAAGAGCGAATGCTTCCATCACTTTGTTGAAGGAACGGGTATCTTCATCAATCAGGAAGAGCAATCTTTTCTTAAGCTGTTCAGCTTTTTCAGCAGCAATTGAAAATTCCGAAACCCTGTTTTCCCAGCCTCGCTTATTAGCCGAAAGATTGGCAACCATTCCTGCCAAAGCAGCGCCAAGAGTTCCGCATAAAGCGGCAACAGATCCACCGCCCGGAGCCGGAGATTCCGAGGAAAGTTCATCCATGAATCCGGTTAGGATTTTATCTACAAGATTTTTACCGTTAACACTTTGCAGTTTGTATTCGATAATCTTTTCATGAGGTATAAAAGGAGCAAGTGCATCCAATCCCATGGTAGACACAGCCACTTCGATAAGTTCAGAATCTGATACGCCTGTTGATCTGTTTTGTTTGGAAAGGTAATGTCTTCCAGCATCTAATAAACTGTTTAAAGGAACCAGTCCTACAATTTCAGATCCTGTTACCCGAAGCCCTCGGGCTTCTGCCGAAGCACAACAGGCATCAAAAGCAGTGTGTAAAGGTGTCGTTTTCAGGTCAGTTAAATTCATACTTACCTGAGCCAACCGATACTCTTCAATATACCAACCTACGGCTTTACAGGCTTTTAACATGCCAGGTATGCGTTCCGGATTTCCTTCTGCATCTAATACAGGTTTTCCATTTGGTTTACCAGTGTCCGTTTTTATCCTTCCGTTTTCCCGTATGTCAAAAGCTACTGAGTTGGCAAGCCTACTGGATTTGGTATTTAGGTTAACATTGTATGCAAGTAAAAGTTCACGTGCTCCAATTATGACTGATCCACTTTTTGGATTAAACACAGCAGGACCAAAATCAGGTTTCCACTCAGGATCCGACAATTTTTTCTCTAATCCTTCATATTCACCAGCCCGTACTGTCGACAGATTTTTTCGTTCCGGTTTACTGGCAGAATGTTCATACAGGTATACTGGTAAGTGTAATTCAGTTCCTACCCGTTCTGCTAATTTCTTTGACCACAGAACAGCCTCTTCCATGCTTATTCCTGAGATAGGAATGAGAGGACAAACATCAGAAGCTCCCATACGGGCATGTTCTCCTTTGTGCCTGCTCATATCAATAAGTTGAGTGGCTTGTTGTATGCCTCTAAAGGCGGCCTCTACTACAGCTTCCGGAGGACCCGCAAAGGTTACTACTGTTCGGTTGGTTGATTTCCCGGGATCAACGTCCAACAGGAAAATACCTTCCACAGACTGAATGGCATCCGTGATTTTGCCAATGATAGTCAGGTCTTTGCCTTCCGAAAAATTAGGCACACATTCTAATACGGGTTGCATGAAACGAAATTACAAATTGAAACAATGAACTTAGGGGAGTAGTAAACTGGAGTCTCCATAACTCAGAAAACGATACTCATTATCTAGTGCAAAGGTATAAATGTCTTTCCAGTCTTTTCCAGTTAGGGCAGCAATTAACAGCATAAGCGTTGTTTCCGGTTGATGAAAATTGGTTATCAATCCTGTGATAACCCTGAAGGCGTATCCTGGAAAAATAAATATCTCAGTGCTGCCTTCAAGGTTGGTTTTTCCCGAAGATTCAAGTGATTTAAGAATGGCAGAAAAAGCAGTTTTTACATCTGGTAATTCTTCATCCTTGTAGGAATAAGGCAATAATTTTGGAATAAAAAAGTTGGCATTGGGGTCTTTTGTTAAAAGTACTCCATACCAATACAGACTTTCCAAAGTCCTTAAAGAGGTGGTTCCAACCGGAATTACAGGTTGAGAGTTGTTTGCCAGAGATTCTATGACTTCTTTTTCAACAACAATTTGCTCCCTTTGCATGGGATGCAGTTCCGGATTACCAGTTTTTAGGGGTTGAAAAGTACCACCACTGACATGGAGTGTCAAGGTAAGGTTTTCATGCCCCTGCGCCGAAAGATTGGTTAGTACATTATCTGTAAAATGCAATCCTGCTGTGGGAGCTGCCACTGCACCAGGTAATGTGGCATAAACTGTCTGGTATCCGGACTTATCAATTTCTTCAGGAGACCGTTTGAAGTAGGGGGGAAGAGGAATATTTCCTGCCTGAGATAAAATATCAGAAAAAGTAAATTCTTCGGGTTCCCAGGTAAAAGTAACAATATCGTTTTCCCTGTCCTCCCATGCAACCCAAAGTGTGGTCGTATTATTGCATTTAAGAGATAGAATATCGCCTGTATTCCATTTTTTTCTGTTTCCTGCAAGTATTTTCCAAGTGCTCTCTTTTTGAATTCCAAGTGCATCAGAAACTAATTTCGGTCGAACAGGCTCGAGCAGGAAAACTTCAATTATCGCACCTGTTGATTTTGTGAAAAACAATCGGGCAGGAATTACTTTAGTATCATTGAATACCAGCAGACTCTTTTCTGGAAGAAAATTTCCTAAACCTGTAAATATTGCAGAGGTTATTTTTCCTTTTTGGTAAACCAAAAGTTTTGATTGATCCCGAGGTTCGGCAGGGTGTGTTGCAATGCGATATTCAGGGAGTTCATACCTGAATTCAGAAAGGTCAAGTTCTTGCATCCTGGGTTGATTTTAAACCCTTAAGATTACATATTGCGTCTGTACTGTCCACCAACCTCATATAAGGCATGGGTAATCTGACCCAAAGAGCAGATTTTTGATACTTCCATCAGACCTTCAAAAATGTTTTCATTGGCAATAGCTTTCTTTTGCAAGGTACGGAGCGCTTCCTTCGATTGGTCTGCATTACGAATTCTAAGGGTATCTATTGCTGCAATTTGATATTGCTTTTCTTCTTCTGTAGACCTTATCACTTCTTGTGGAATAACGGTAGGTGAACCTTTTGAATTCAGGAAAGTATTGACCCCAATAATTGGATATTCTCCGGTGTGTTTCATTGTTTCATAATACAAAGATTCTTCCTGAATTTTATTTCTCTGGTACATCGTTTCCATAGCACCAAGAACTCCACCTCTATCTGTAATCCTCCTGAATTCGGTCATTACTGCTTCTTCGACTAAGTCAGAAAGTTCTTCAATAATAAATGAGCCTTGTAAAGGATTTTCATTTTTTGCTAAACCTAATTCTCTATTGATGATAAGTTGGATAGCCATAGCTCTACGAACAGATTCTTCGGTAGGTGTAGTTATTGCTTCATCATAAGCATTGGTATGAAGGGAATTACAGTTGTCATAAATAGCGTAAAGTGCCTGAAGTGTTGTACGTATATCATTGAAATCAATTTCCTGTGCATGCAGCGATCTGCCGGAAGTTTGAATATGGTATTTCAGCATTTGACTTCTTTCATTTGCACCATATTTGTTGCGCATGGCTTTAGCCCAGATTCTTCTTGCTACCCTGCCAATTACAGCATATTCAGGGTCAATTCCATTCGAGAAAAAGAAAGACAGATTTGGGGCAAAATCATCTATATTCATTCCCCTGCTCAAATAGTATTCTACATAGGTAAAACCATTTGAAAGGGTGAATGCCAATTGTGTTATTGGGTTGGCGCCAGCTTCTGCAATATGATATCCTGAGATTGAAACAGAATAGAAATTCCTGACCTTTTTTTCAATAAAATAATACTGAATATCGCCCATCATACGCAAGGCAAATTCAGTTGAAAAAATGCAGGTGTTTTGTGCCTGATCCTCTTTTAAAATATCAGCCTGTACTGTTCCTCTAACCTGGTTAAGGGTATCGGCTTTTATATTTTCATAAATATCTTTTTCAAGAATTTCATCTCCAGTGATTCCTAGCAACATCAGACCTAGGCCATCATTTCCTTCTGGAATTGGACCATTATAGGTAGGTCTGCTTAAAGATTTGTCATCATATTTTTCTTTTAATTTTTGTTCAACAAGCGATTCCAAATTATTGGATCTGATATATTTTTCACATTGCTGATCTATGGCGGCATTTAGGAAAAAAGCCAGTAGAATAGGTGCAGGACCATTGATGGTCATGGAAACTGAAGTCGAAGGTTTGCACAAGTCAAATCCTGAATATAGTTTCTTGGCATCATCCAGACTAGGTACGGAAACACCTGAATTACCAATTTTTCCAAAGATATCCGGACGATGATGCGGGTCTTCGCCATACAAGGTAACTGAATCAAATGCAGTGCTTAACCGTGCCGCAGGCATTCCTAAAGAAACATAGTGAAATCTACGGTTGGTTCTTTCAGGTCCACCTTCACCTGCAAACATGCGGGTAGGGTCTTCGTTTGCTCTTTTAAAAGGATAAACACCTGCAGTAAATGGAAATCTGCCCGGAACATTTTCAGTGAGCATCCAGCGTAACAAATCTCCATGATCCTGATATGCCGGAAGTGAAATTTTCGGGACCTTAATATGAGAAAGAGATGTAGTTTTATTGGGCGCTTTTATATCCTTGCCTCTGACGGAATAAGTAAAAAAATCGTTTTTATATTGTTCTACAGTTGAAGACCATGTATTCAAAAGTTCCTGACAGGTTCTGTCTAATTTTTGTTCCAAAGATCCATAAACAGTTTTTAGGCTGTTTATCGCATTTACCTGACTTGCTTCCTCTTCAGAAATTTCATTCAGGCAATCAATGGATTTTTGGATAGCATATAATTTCGAAGCTAAAGCAGATTGTTTTTGTACAAAAGCATTATATCTGTCATTTTCTTCTGCTATTTCTGCAAGATACCGTGTTCTGTCAGGTGGAATTATAAATATTTTTTCACTCATTTCATCTGTTGGATGAAATCCAGTTTTCAGGTCGGCTCCTGTTTTTTCGACTAATTTTTTAATTAATGCAGCATACAATGTATTTACTCCCGGGTCATTAAACTGGGAAGCAATGGTTCCAAAAACAGGCATCTCTTCTGGAGAACGGTCAAACAGTTTCTGGTTTCTCTGATATTGTTTTTTTACATCTCTGAGCGCATCCAGTGCTCCGCGTTTATCGAATTTGTTAATCGCAACAATGTCCGCATAATCCAACATATCTATTTTTTCGAGCTGGGATGCTGCGCCATATTCCGGAGTCATAACATACAGGAATACATCTGCCAGTTCTACAATTTCGGAACCGCTTTGTCCTATACCTGCTGTCTCAACGATAATAAAATCGTAGCCTGCTGCTTTGAGAATTTCTATAGAATCTTTGAGGTGGCGGGTAACTGAAGTGTTGGCTTCCCTTGTTGCCATCGAACGCATAAATACCCTTGAATTGGAAATGGCATTCATTCGAATTCTGTCTCCCAGCAAAGCGCCACCTGTTTTCCTTTTACTCGGGTCAACAGAAATAATGCCTATTGTTTTGTCTTCAAAATCTTGAAGTATTCTGCGTACCAACTCATCTGTTAGCGAGGATTTTCCTGCGCCTCCGGTACCCGTAATGCCTAATACAGGTATTATTTTTTTGGTACTAAGTGGTTTAATGTCTTTTATAAATTCATGTACACCGGAAAGTTCATTTTCAACAACTGTTATTGCGCTGCCAACTGCTTTTGGATTTTTTACAGGAATTTCTTTTAACTCTCCATTCAGCATGCTTCGAGTGGGAGCATCACACGCTGCAAGGATTTCATTAATCATTCCCTGAAGACCCATTGACCTGCCATCGTCGGGAGAATAAATTCTGGTGATACCATATGCTTGCAGTTCTGCAATTTCATCTGGAAGTATGGTTCCACCACCGCCACCAAAAATTTTAATGTGACCGGCTCCTTTTTCCTTCAAAAGGTCATGCATGTATTTAAAAAATTCAACGTGGCCACCTTGATAACTGGTGATAGCAATTGCTTGCACATCTTCCTGTATGGCACAATCTACAATTTCAAGGACAGAACGATTGTGTCCAAGATGGATAACCTCAGCTCCGCTGGATTGTAAAATCCGGCGCATGATATTGATTGAAGCGTCATGGCCATCAAAAAGTGAGGCAGCCGTTACGATTCGAATTTTATTAATTGGAGAGTAAACAGGAGTATTTTCCATGAATTATCTTATGAAAACCGTTCAGAAAGGCAATAAACTAAACAGTACTGCAAAGTACCTACCCTACAACCTGATTTGCAAGGGATAAACGCTTAACCGTGAATTAAATCGGAAGGTTCAGATTTAAGGGCTGAATCCTGAGGAGAATTACTGATTTTTGGCGTGGTCTGCCAGAAATTGTGCCAACCCTTTATCCGTCAGGGGATGTGACATCATGGCTAAAATAACTTTAAGTGGCATTGTCGCAACATCAGCTCCTGCTACAGCACATTGCACTGCATGAAGGGGATGTCTTAGACTTGCTGCAAGTATTTGACAATCAAAATAATAATTGTCAAAAATGGTGCGAATGGTTTTAATCAATTCCATACCATCCTGACTGATATCATCGAGTCTGCCAATAAAAGGACTCACGTAACTGGCTCCGGCCTTTGCCGCTATCAATGCCTGATTCGCTGAAAAAATTAAAGTACAATTGGTTCTGATTCCTAAATCGGAAAAGGTTTTTATGGCTTTAATGCCTTCCGGAATCATAGGAACCTTCACAACGATATTTGGATGAAGTGCGGCAAGTAGTTTTCCTTCTGCAACCATTCCTTCATAATCAGTTGCAATAACTTCAGCACTGATATCGCCCTCAACCAAATCACAAATTGCTTTATAGTGAGCCTCTACTTCTTTAATCCCTTCTTTTGCCATAAGGGAAGGGTTGGTTGTTACACCGTTAAGCACTCCATATGCAGCAGCTTCACGGATTTCAGCAAGATTGGCGGTATCAATAAAGAATTTCATATCAGGTTTAGCGGGTAATACCCTTGTGAAAATAAAAAAAGGACGATCAATATCGCACCGATCAACTTTCGGCCGCTGCTTCCTTCCGGACCTGACGGAGTAAGAAAGGATCTGGTCGTATCAACCGTCCGGGTGCAAAGATACTACTTTTATGTAAATCCTTAATTAAGAAACAGGGGAAATTAAAACCTGTTCCAGTCTCTTCTTTTGGTAAGCCGTAAGTCTCTTAAGGTCTGACTTTTAACATTTATCGCAAGATTGTAACTCTGCCTTGGTCCAAAAGGAATCCATGAAAAACTCATTTCCCAGCAGTGCAAATCCCTGTAAACAGTGATATTGGTGAAGGTCATTTGCTTATTTGTGAAATCATATCCGGTTGACATACCGACTTTCCATTTGCTGGTAACATTCAGATCTCCTGTGGCCTGAATGGATTGTCTTATCGATTCAATATTCTGTGGTTTTGTGTAATCCAGATTGTAACTCAGGTTCACATTCCAAGGCAGGCTGAAATCAACATAGGACATTCTAATGTTGTCAATTTCTCTAAGAACTGAAGGATCAATAGTTTCTGTATTGGTAGTTTCCCTTTTCTTTGATTTTAAGGAAGTGCTGATGGCAATACCTGCTTGAGTAAATGTGCCTAGTTTTCCTGTTTCATTTATTTCATATTTATCATTTCTGATACCTGTTTCTTGATTTAAAATGTAGGGGTTTAAAACACCCGTCAGGTTGATATTTAACAGGTTGTTTATTAAAACTGTCCTGGCGCTGAGTTGAAAAGGAGCAAGTTTGAAACTGTCGGCTGCAAAATTGTATGAACTGTTGAAACCCAGATTATCCAGAAGGGTAGATTTGACAAAGGCTGGTTTTGCAGTATCTGATTTTATTTTTCCTAAAGCCTTCATTTCTAACAAATTGTATAGACGGAAAGAAAGCGTTTGGGAAGTTCCTGCTCCCGGTCCTCCGAGAACTCCTGTCGCAAATCGGGAATATAAGGATTCAGTACCAAGGGTATCTGATTGAACCTTACGGTAATATCCCCAGGAGGGTTCGCTGAAGTCAGGCCGGTAGGAATAATTCAGTTCAGGGGTAATGGTATGCCTGAAGGCTCTTTGACGTGCAGATTTGAATTGCAGCAATCCATAAATCTTGGTTGTCATTGTGGCACCCAAACCGAATGTTCTTGCTGTTGCAAATCCAGGGATGGTGTCTGAAACAACCTGATTTTCCTGCCAGGTTTTCTCTAGCGTTTGAAAATACCAGAACTCCGCGTAATCCAAAGCGGGACTGAGTGTCAGATATTTTAAAGCTTTAAGATTGGTTGAAACCGGAATAGCGTGTTTAATACCATTTTGAAATTTATCAGGGGAGGCAGGAGAGAATAAAACAGAATCTATGGTATTAATCCTGTTCACCCCGTTCAAACTATAGGAATACCCTATTTTTTCGTACCAGCGCTCGGCTCCGGTTTGATTTTCCTTTTTGAAAGGGTAGGCCCGGGCTTTGTTTACCGAAACCGTGGGTAATTCAAGGGCTATGGCGTGGGTGGAAAGGTTCTGATTATGACCCAGTTTAATCGCATAACTCCAACCTGTATTGGGGATACTTTTGGTAAAGGAAATATTGGATAACAAGGTATTGGTCAGGATGTCCTGTGTATTGTAGCTATTATAATTCAGGAAGTTGCTGGAACCTGCATTTACGGAAGCTGTGAATCTTCCACCTCGACTAACCTGTTGATTGTGGTTCCAACGGATAAAAAAGTCACGGCTTTCAGAATAATCTAAATCATATTTTTCCCCTTTCTTCTGTAAGGCATATTGAAGGTCAATCCTCCCATCAAACTTATATCTGACTTTATAATTGCTTGCAACCGAAACTCTATAGGAGCCTTTGGAGAAAATATCTCCTTGAAAAATAAGGTCCATAAAATCATTTACCGCCCAATAATACCCACCTTCTCTTAAAAAAAAGCCCCTTTGGGCATCCTCGCCATATGCAGGAATCAGTATACCACTTTTCTTGCCAGGTTGATTGGGGAAAAATCCAAAAGGTAAAATAATCGGAAGTGAAATTCCTTCAATAACCATTTTTAAAGGACCAGATACTACTCTGTCTTGAGGGATTACCTTCATTTTTGAAGATTCGATGTAAAAATGGGGAGGGGTATGGTCACAGGTGGTAAACTTTCCTTTTCTGATATAAAAGCTCTCATCCGGGTTTCTTTTTATGGAATCCCCAATTATAACATCACCATTTTGAGCCGTTCGACCATAAACTATTTTACCTTTTTTGGTTTTGTAGTTGTACATTATTTTCTCAGCGTAGTAGGTTTCACCTCCTTCTTCAAAAACGGGCTGCCCCTTTGTAGGATTTAAGGAATCCCCGGAGCCGTAGGCCATCATGGTTCCTGTGCCATAATCAATTCGGATCACTCCAGCGTTAAGTACTACATCTTCATAGGTAACCTTTGCATTTCCGTATAGAAGGATGCTTTCTTCCCCAAGGTTTCCCACAATTGAATCATCAGCTGAATAATTAATTTCGGATTCAAATTCCCTTTCGGCGAAAACAGAATCTCGATTTAAGAGGATAATACCCGATTTTAGGCTGTCTGAGAGGACATTTTCCGGGTTTTGAGCTTGCAAATCCGTCCAAACCATCAGCAGGAAAAAAAGTACAGAAAGTGCGGAGGTTTTCAACAATGGGTCTTGTGCCGGATTGGCATGAAAATTGCGAATTTTACACAAAATTAGCGTTTACTGTGCTTTCCCGCTATGCTCTGTTTTTGATGGTTGTTATTCCCGGGGTTATTGCTCTTGGATTTGGCACTTCCACGCGTCCTCCAGCCGAAGAATTCAATGTATTGGTGATTGACGCGGGCCACGGAGGTAAGGATCCGGGTTGCCATGGCTTGGTAGCCAAAGAAAAAAATATCACGCTCAGTATTGCCCTCGAAGTTGATTCCCTGTTGAAAAAGGAATTTAAGGATCTTAAGGTCATTCTCACCAGAAAAACGGATGTTTTTGTGGAATTGCATGAAAGGGCTCGTATTTCTTCAAAAAACAAAGCTGATTTTTTTATTTCAATCCACTGTAATGCCAATAACAATAAAACTATTTATGGCTCAGAAACCTATGCCATGGGTTTACATAAGGAAGATGAAAACATGTCGATAATGGTTGCAGAGAACTCTGTAATCTTATTGGAGGAAAATTACGAAGAGCAATATGAAGGATTTGATCCCAGCTCACCAGATTCCTATATCATGTTTACCCTGCTTCAAAACGCATACCTCAAACAATCTCTCAATCTGGCACGTAAAATTGAAAGTGAGTTTAAAAAGACAGACCGTACCAGCAGGGGAGTTAAGCAGGCTGGCTTTTTAGTTTTGTGGAAAGCTGGAACTCCTGCATTATTAGTAGAAACTGGCTTTTTGAGTAATAAAATAGAAGAAAAGTATCTTCATTCTGAAAAAGGTCAAAAATCAATTGCTCAGGCGATAGTTCGGGCGATAAAGATTTATGCAATTGAGCTTCAATCCTGATAACTTCGTACCGACGTGGCATTAAATATCAGTAATGAAACAAAAGTAGGGTCGCTGGCCATTGTGGCTGTGACGCTCTTAATTCTGGGATTCAATTTCCTGAATGGAGAAGAATTATTCCAGACTTCTTATACGCTTACTGCGAGATACAAAAATATTGATGGGCTTATCCCTGGAAATAAGGTTGTCATTAATGGGCTCCAGGTTGGTTCAGTTAAAGATTTAAAACTGGATCAAAAAACCGGTTTGATATTCGCCACTTTTACCTTGAAAAAGGATATACTGGTTCCCGCGGATTCAAAAGCTATGATATATGCTTCCGATTTATTAGGTGCGAAATCTGTAGCCATTATTATGGGTAAGGAAAAAAAAATACTCAAGGATGGAGAGATGGTAGGGGATAGTATTGCCGAAACGCTTTCCAATAAAGTAATGACAGAAGTGCTTCCACTCAAGGACAGATTTGATGCTTTGCTTATCAATGTTGATGCTTTGGTAACCAATCTTAGAACTGTTTTAAGCGATAAGAATAAGGCAAATATTGAAGGAACGCTGGAACAAATTAATCACCTTACTCATGGATTGGATTCCATTCTAAGTAAAACCAATGGCATAGCAGGAGATATGAAGGTGCTTTCTTCGGGATTGGCTAATCAAAGTGCAAACATTGAGAAAACTGCTAAGAATTTCACTAAATTTTCAGATACTCTTGCTGCTTCATCCGGAACTTTAAAACAAACGCTTGAAAAGGCAAATGAAAGTATGCTGAGTCTTAAGTCTGTGATGGCAAAATTAGATAAAGGAGAAGGTTCTGCAGGATTAATCCTAAATGATAAAAAACTGTACGAAAACCTGAATGCTTCAACGAAAAGCTTGGACAGCCTTCTGGTTGATTTAAAAGCTCATCCCAACAGGTATTTGCATTTTTCTGTTTTTGGTAGAAAAGAAAAACAGCCCAAACCCTGATATGCGGGTTTTGTTTTCCAATATTTCTCAGCTTGTCAGGGTTGCATCTGCTGGAGAAAAAGTCAAGAAAGGCCATCAGATGCAAGATGTTGCAGTTCTGGAAAATGCCTGGCTGAGTATTCAGGATGGAAGAATTGAGGCAACTGGTCAAATGCCAAATGTTCCTGAAGATCGTTTCGATTTGGAGGTCAATTGCTCTGGAAAAGCTGTGTTACCCGGTTATGTAGATTGCCATACACATTTGGTTTTTCCATCGGCAAGATCAGGCGAATTTGCTGACAGGATAAAAGGACTTACCTATGAAGAAATTGCAGCAAGGGGAGGGGGAATATTAAATTCGGCTTCGAAACTTGCTCTTTTGTCAGAGGATGAACTTTATACTCAGGCTTTGGAAAGGGCGTTTTCAGTTATAGTATCTGGCACAACTGCACTTGAAATAAAAAGTGGATACGGCCTAACTATAGAAACTGAACTTAGAATATTAAAAGTTATTGCACGACTGAAAGAAACACTTCCAATACAGATAAGAGCCACTTTTTTAGGAGCGCATGCATTCCCTACTCAGTATAAAAACAATCGTGAAGGATATATTCTTGAGATTCTGAATGAAATGCTTCCCGCAGTAGCTGCGGAAGGCCTTGCTGAGTATGTGGATGTTTTTTGTGACAGAGGATATTTTTCTACAGAGGATACGGCAAGAATTCTGGATAAAGCCTATTCATTAGGATTTAAAGCACGCTTGCATGCCAATGAATTGGGATTTACAGGTGGAGTTCAAGTTGGGGTGAAGTATAATGTCCTTTCGGTGGATCATTTGGAGCATTGCGGAACAGAAGAAATTGCTTTGCTGAAGAATTCTAATACTTTGCCTGTTGCCTTACCCGGAACTTCCTTTTTTCTGGGTTTGCCTTATACACCTGTACGCGACATGATAGATGAAGGTCTTGCAGTTGTGCTTGCCAGTGATTTTAATCCGGGTTCATCGCCTTCCGGAAATATGAGTTTTGTACAAAGTTTGGCTTGCCTCCGAATGAAAATGCTTCCTGAAGAAGCGCTTTGCGCTGTAACCCTCAATGCAGCTGCAGCCTTAGAATGGTCTGATAGCATGGGTAGCTTGGAAACAGGAAAGGCGGCCAATCTTTTGATCAGCCGCCCTGTAAAATCCTTTTATGAGATCCCGTATTATTTCGGGAATTCCTGTATCGAACAGGTTTGGGTTAATGGCAGAAAGCAGTAATTTGTTATCTGCTTATTTTATTTGAAACTGCTGGCAATGATTTCAGGTATGCAAAAATGCTTGAAGCCTCGTAATCCGTAATATGAGTATAGGGCAACATAGGATACTTATTGGAGGTATTATCCTGCCGTCTACCATATTTTAAACAGTTAATAAAGCCTTCTTCTGAGTAATTGCCAATTCCAGTTGCTGCATCAGGAGTCAAATTGGCTGAGTGCACTATTTTTCCTTCCATATCCGGAATAGGATTGCCTCCTGCTAGGAAACCAGGGGTTTTTTCTGGTTCCAAAATGTTCATTGTTTCAAAGGACTGGCTGTGACAAGCCCAACATTCATATCTTCCCTGAACCAAGTATTTACCAAAATTTACCTTATCGGACGAGTCCGGAGTTGAAATCGGTTTTTCAGGAAAAGGAAGCGGTTTAAATGCGACAAAGCATAAAAATTTAGCCAAAAAATTAGGTTCACAGGCAGTGTCAGGCACACCTTGCACCTGTAATCTTGGGTCATCAGACCTGAGCCATGCGATAATGGAGTGTATGTCATAATCACTCATATGCAGGAATTTTGGCATATAAGGAGGTGCATATTG
>Ga0209598_10002056_pt1 | contig 16017 bp, 9 predicted proteins | sample M_140807_EF_Meta_FD_187317 | JGI IMG/M metagenome (GOLD analysis project Ga0209598, IMG submission 187317) | Freshwater microbial communities from Lake Montjoie, Canada to study carbon cycling - M_140807_EF_MetaG (SPAdes) (version 2) | ecosystem: Environmental > Aquatic > Freshwater > Lake... | reverse complement strand
AGGGTGGCGTCGTCGTCCCGGTCTGCGGCAAGCTCGGCGAGCAACTCCCGCTTGGCCTTCTCGAACTCGCTCTCGGCCAGGGCGGGCGCGGTAATGACCTCGGTCAGCAGGGCGACGAAGGCCTCGAGGTGCCGCGTGAGGACCGCGCCGCCGATCGCGACTGAGTCCCGCTGCGCGGCGCAGACCAGATCGGCGCCGAGGGCCTCGATGGCCTCCTCAAGCGCGTTGCGGTCGCGGCGCAGAGTGCCGCGCGGGAGCAGACGCGCCGCGAGCGTGCCGAGCCCAGCGCGGCCTGCCGGGTCGAACGCGGGCGACGCTCTGAAGTTCATGAAAACATTGACGAATGGCAGCGTGTGGTCTTCGGCGAGGATCACGAATGGCTCCGTCTTTTCAGCGCAAAGGGGCGGGGTCGGCGCGGCCACCCGCGAGGGCGATGAGCCGGGCGACTGTGTCATCGAAGGGGGCGGCCTCGTCGGGCCCCTGCCGCAGCAGGCGCTCGAGCGGCTCGCGGACGGCCAGGTAGCGGTCGACGTCGGGCTCGGCGCCGCGCTGGTAGGCGCCGATGGCGACCAAGTCGGCGCGCCGCGCGCCCGCTGCGAGCCAGCCGCGCAGGGTCGCCGCCGCGCGCGCGTGCTCGGGCCGCGCGAGCTGGGCCATGCAGCGACTCAGGCTGCGCTCGATGGCCACGGCGGGAAAGCGGCCCGCGCCGGCGAGGGCGGGGTCTAGGCACAGGTGCCCGTCGAGAAGGCCGCGCGCCTCCTCGGCCACAGGATCGTCGCGGTCATCGCCCTCGACGAGCACGGCGTACAGCGCGGTGAGGGTCCCCGCGGCGTCGTTGCCGGCGCGCTCGAGCAGGCGCGGCAAGACGGTCGACAGCGACGGCGGGTAGCCCCGTCGCGTGGGCGGCTCCCCTGCGGCGAGGCCGACCGCACGGATTGCCCGCGCGACGCGCGTGAGCGAGTCCACGAGCAGCAGGACATCCGCGCCCCGTGACCGGAAGCCCTCGGCGATGGCCGTCGCGCACTCGGCGGCCCGGAGCGCCGCGAGCGGCGGTTCGTCTGCGCGGGCCAGCACCACGACGGTCCGGTGGCGCGCAGGGGCGAGCTGGCTGAGGTAGGCGCTCACCTCGCGGCCGCGCTCTCCGACGAGCGCGAGGACGACGACCTGTGCGGCGGCGCGCGCCGCGATCTGAGCGAGCAGGGTCGTCTTGCCTGCGCCCGGGCCCGCCTCCAGGGCGACGCGTTGACCCGCACCCAGCGTGGTAAAGGCGTCGAGGGCGCGCACACCGAGCGGCAGCGGGCGGTCGACGGGGCGGCGCGTGAGCGGGTCGGGCGCCTCGCCCCACAGAGGGCGCGACGGCTCGCCCGCGGGGAGCGGCGGGCCATCGTCGACGGGCTCACCGAGCGCGTTGAGCACACGCCCGAGCACAGCCTCACCGCAAGGGGCGACCGGCTCCGCGGCCTCGAGCACCACGGGCTGTCCAGACGAGAGCACGCGGAGTGGCGTGAGCGGGAGCGCGACGGCGTCGAGGCCGTCGAAGCCGACAACCTCGAGCACCGCGTCGCGGCCTTCGGGCCCTGCGGCGTACGCTCGAAGGCGGGCGCCGACGCGCGCATGGGGCAGCGAGACCCGCACAGCGGGGCCGCGCGCGCCGATGATCTGACCGACGTCTGGCTGAGCATCGACGGCGTCGGCCCGGACACGCGCAGCGAGCGCAGCGAGCGGCGTCAAGCGACGTCTTCGGCGTCGTCCGGGCGGCCGACCACGACCGTGCGGCCCTCGGGGCGGAGGACCTCGCGGGCGACGCGGCGCACGTCGTCCAGGGTGACGCGGTTGTACCGCTCGGACTGGGCGAAGAGGCCACGCCAGTCGCCGCCGGTGACCTCCCAGAAGGCGAGGGACGTCGCCTTCTGCTGCGCGGTCTGCAGGCCTCGCCAGAAGCGCGTCTCAAGCTTGTTGCGCGCGCGAGAGAGCTCGGCCTCGGTGATGCCGTCGCGGGCGACCTCGTCGAAGACGCGCAGCACGATCTCCTCGGCCTGCTCGGCCGTCGCGTCCTCGCGGAGGTCGACGGCCACCTCGTAGAGGCCGACCTCGCGAAACGGCGGCACCATCGTGGAGAACCCGATGGCGACCTCGCCCTCGGTCACGAGGGCGCGCTGCAGGCGGGCGCTGTCGCCCTCGGCGATGACCTCGTTGAGGACCTCGAGTGCAGGGAAGTCGTCGTCCGTCATCGCGGGGGCCTTGTAGCCGAGCATCAGCCGGTCGCCGCTGAGGGGGAGCCGCGTCTCGAGGCGCACGGGCGCTGTCTGGCGAGGTTCGATGACCCGCTCCGGCGGCGGGACTTCGGCAGCGGGCAGGCGGCCGTAGTGCCGCTCGAGCGCGCTCAGAGCGGCGTCGCGGTCGAAGTCGCCGACGATGACGACGACGGCGTTGTTGGGCGCGTAGTACGTGCCGTAGAAGGCGATGCAGTCTTCGAGCGAGAGCGCCTCGATGTCGGCCATCCAGCCGATGGTGGGCTTGCCGTAGGGGTGGGCGACGAAGGCGGCGTCCCACAGCAGCTCGGAGAGCTTGCCGTTCGGGTCGTTGTCGACACGCTGCTTGCGCTCGTTGACGACCACCTCGCGCTCCGCCTCGAGCTGGCGCTCATTGAGCACCATGTTCTCCATGCGGTCCGCCTCCATCCGAATGATGTCCTCGAGGCGGTCACCGGGCACGTCTTGGTAGTAGTAGGTCCAGTCGAGCCAAGTCGCGGCGTTCACCCGCGCGCCCCAGCGCTCGAGAGTGCGGTCGAACTCGCCCTCGGGCATGTTCTTGGTCTCCTTGAACATCAGGTGCTCGAAGAGGTGCGCGATGCCGGTCTTGCCCGGGCGCTCGTGGCGGGAGCCGACGCGGAACCAGGTCTGGTAGCTGAAGACCGGCGCTTGGCGGTCGACGAGCAGTAGGGCGGTGAGGCCGTTGGGCAGGACGTGGCGTTCGACGAGTGCTTGCATGCGGACAACGTACTCACGAAGTGGCGGGTGCGCTACCGTGGCGACATGCTCCGCGAGCGCCACGTCATCGACGCCTTCAAGGGGGCCACCGCCCCCGTCGTGCTCGCCTTGATGGGGGCTTACGACGCGTGGGAACGGCCGACCGCGTGGCTCTACTTGGCGCTCCACGGCGTCTACGGCGTGCTGTGGGTCATCAAGAGCCGCGTCTTCGGTGACGCGTCGTGGGAACGGCCGCTGACGCCGCGGCGCGGCCTCAAGCTCGTCGCGGGTCTGGCTGCATACTGGGTCGCCCCTTGGCTGCTCATGTCCAGCGGCCGAGAGGCCCCGGCGGCTGCGCTCGGCGCGTGGGCCGCGCTGGGTGTGTTCGGGGTGTTCCTGCACTTCGCAGCAGACATGCAGAAGCACACCTCGCTCCGGCTCCGCCCCGGCGTGCTCCTCACGGAGGGCCTGTGGGCGCGCACGCGCAACCCCAACTATCTCGGCGAGCTGTGCATCTACGCGGCGTTCGCCGGCCTCTCTCAGCACGCGCTGCCGTGGGCGCTGTTCGGCGCGATTATCCTGGCCGAGTGGGTCCCGAACATGCGCCGCAAGGACGCCTCGCTCGCGCGCTACCCCGCGTTCGCCGAATACAAGGCGCGCACGGGCCTGTTACTGCCTCGATTCTTCGTAAAGGAGTTGAAATGAACCCCGTCGACCTCGCCCCCGACCTGAACCGCCGCCAAGCGCTCGCCGCTGCCGCCGCCCTGGCCGCTGTGGGCGTTGCCTCGCTCTCTCGCGGCGATGCGCTCGCCGCGGCGCCCGCCCCCGCCCCGACGCCCGCGAGCGCGCCTGTGAGCGGGCCGTTCGCTCTGCCACCATTGCCCTACAAGGACGACGCGCTCGCGCCCGTTGTGTCGGCGCAGACGGTCGGTTTTCACTACGGCAAGCACCACAAGGGGTACGTCGACAAGCTCAACGGCTTGGTCGCGGGCACAGAGCTCGCGGGTCGCACGCTGGAGCAGGTCGTGCTGGCCGCGGCGGGAGCCCCCGACAAGGCGGCGGTCTTCAACAACGCCGCGCAGGTTTGGAACCACACGTTCTACTGGAACGGCCTGCGGGCGGGCGGCGGTGGGGCGCCGCCGAAGCGTGTTGCGGACCTGCTGCAGTCGAGCTTCGGCGGCGTCGAAGAGGCCAAGAAGGCGCTGCACGCGGCCGCGCTGGGGCAGTTCGGGAGCGGCTGGGCGTGGCTCGTGGACGCGGGCGGCGGCAGGCTCGAGGTCGTCAAGACGCCGAACGCCGAGACGCCGCTGACGACGAGCAAGCGGCCCCTGTGGACGATCGATGTGTGGGAGCACGCGTACTACCTAGACTGGCAGAACAAGCGGGCGGATTACGCGCAGGCGGTGCTCGACAAGCTCATTAACTGGGAGTTCGTGAACGCGAACTTGGGGTGAGGTTGGCCCGAGCGAGCAGCGCGCGCACCGCGGGCCGCAGCGCGCGCTGAGCGGCGGGCACGCTCGGCAGGCCGGCGAGGTGAGCGACCTGACGCCAGGGCAAGGCCGCGAGCACACGGGCGCGGATGACCGCCGCGGCGCGGGTGTCGAGCGCGTCGAGCAGGTGGGCGTGGGCCTCGACCCAAGGGCGCACCCACGCCGCCCAGCCCTCGTAGGGGGCTGCGCCGCCCGCGTAGAAGGCGACCGCCTCGGCCAGAGTGTCCTGCGTCAGGGGCGCAGGCGCGGCCAGATCGTCGGACAGCGCGGCGCAGAGCGCGTCGTCCGCGTGCCAGTGGCCCTCGGCCTGCATGAGCGCGCGCTGGAGCGGCAGCGCGCGGGCCAGCCGAGGGCGCAGCGGCGCGAGCACCTGGGCGGCGCGGGGCGTGTTGCAGCGCACCATGACGACGGACGGCTCGCCGCTGCGCGCGCCCGCGGAGACGCCGACCCGCACGGCGTGGTAGCCGCAGCGCTGCCGAAAGTGCATGACCTCGGCGGTGGCCCCAAAGACCGTGCCGAAGGCGTCGACGTTCGCGTGGTGTGCGTGGACGTGCTCGACGAGGCGGGTCGCGAGCCCGGCGCGTCGCACGGCGGGGTGAACCGCGATCCGCACGCTTCGGGCGAGCCGCAGCGTCCCCGCCTCGACGCAGCCCGCCTGGGTCATCAGGGTGTCCGCCAGGGCGTGCCCGCGCAGGCGGCCCTCACCCCGGGCGAGCGCGGCGCAGCGCTCAGCCGTGAGCCCGCCTTCAACAGCGACCACGCAGGCGCCCACGACCGCGTCTCCGAGCGAGAGCGCGTGAATCGTGAGGTTCGGCGCGTCCAGCAGGCGGACGAGATCGTCCGGTGTCGTGCGGTAGTGCGCGTGCACCAGCAGCCCGAAGAGGGCGCTCAGTGTCTGCGGCGAGGCGACGAGCGCGTCGCGGTCGAGCACGTGCGCCCGGGCGCGCTCGGGACGCTCTCCGCTGGTCTCGAGCCGGGCGGGCTCGGCCTCAAAGAGGAGCAGCGCGCGGGTCCACGCCTCGAGTGGGTCGTCGGCCGCCCAGCGGATGGGCGCGGTGAGCGAGAGTTCGCGCGGCGAGGGCTCGGCCTGCCGCAGGGCCGCGAGGAAGCGCAGCACGAAGCCGCGGCCTGTACCCTCGTAGCCGCGCGTTGTGGTCGCGAAGGCCAAGCGGGCCTCGGGCCACCGCGCGCACAGGGCGGTGAGCGCAGGCACGGGCAACTGAGCGGCCTCGTCGACGACAAGGACGTCTGGGGCCGTTGAGCGTGTGTCGAGCGTATCGAACGCTACGAACTCGACGGGCGCGGGGGCGGCGAATCTCAGGACCTCGCGTGCGGCCTCGATGGTCGGTGCCGTGACGACGCAGCGGAGCGGCGCGAGGGCGCGCGCGTGGAGCTGCGCGAGAGCGCTCCCGAGGGCGCTGGACTTGCCGCGCCCGCGCTCTGCGGTGAGCACGGCGCGGGCGCCTGGTTCGCCGCTCAGGTGGGCGACGAGCGCCTCGATGACCTGCGCCTGCTCGGGGGTTCCCGTCAGCGCGAAGGCGGGCGGGTTGAGGGACAGCGTCTCGGCGTGCGCGCGCTCGACCCACGCGTCTGCGCAAGCGCGCTCGAGCCGACGCCACCAGCGCGTGCCGACGTCATTCGCTGTGAAGGGCTCCACGCAGAGCGCAGCCTGCCCGAGTGGATCGGGCGCGGCGCCTTCGGGGGGGAGGCGCAGGACCAGCGCGCCGCCTCCACGAATCAGGCCCTCGGCGATGGCGAGCCGCTCGGGGCTGAGGCCGGCGTGGGCATCGAGCACGACGGCATCGAGCGTGTGCCCGAGCACGCCGCGGAGCGCGCGGCCGGGCCCGAGGCCGGTCGCCCACAGCACCTGTGCGATCGGCAGCCGTGAGACAAGCCGCGCCGCGCTCGCCTCAGTCTCCGACGGCGTGCCCCTCGCCAGAAGTAGCCGCCGCGCCCCCTCGCTCACGGGCAGGGCGGGCAGCCCTGGAGCTCGTCCGTCTGACCGTTGCAGTTGTCGTCCACGCAGTTGCAGACCTCGGACGCGGGGCGTCCCGGCGTGCAGGACAAGCGCCCGTTGCTGCACACCGAGCTGCCAATCGCGCAGCGCCCCGGCAGCGGCGAGAGACAGGGCTGGCCCGCCTCGACCGTGTTGTCGTCGGTGAGCCCGTTGCCGTCGTCGTCGAGGCCGTTGCAGACCTCGATGGCGGCGAGGCCGCCCGAGCAGAGGACCGCGGCGGCGTGCCCGCCGTTGCAGGCGCCTTGCCTATAGCTCGGTGCACAGTCGGCGAGGGTCAGGTCCCCGGCCGCGCAGCCGAGCGCCGTGATCCACGTCGGCAGGTCCGGCGGGCCGTCGCCGTAGGTCCCCGCCACATCGGCCGCCGCGACGCCGTCGTAGCCGAGCTGGCCGCAAACCGTGGTCGCGTCGGGCGCGTCGAAGCCGGCTGAGCAGATCGTGCCCCACACGCCGTGGTGGCAGACCTCGACGCGCCCCGTCGCGGTGTTCGGCCCGCCGAGCAGCCGGAGTTCGCCCTCGACGCAGAGGCCGCCCGCGTTCAGCACGCAGGCGCCGCCGATGCACAGCGAGCCGCGGTCGCAGTCTTCGTAGGTCGCGCAGCCGCCCCCGGCGGGGCAGGGGCCGGGCGAGAACTCGAGCGTAAAGTTCGCATCGCCGGGACCGGCCGCGTGGTCCGCGACCACGAACTGGTCTTCACCGGAGAGGCCCACTTCGACGCGGGTCGTTCGGTTGGGCTGGGCGCTCCCGCAGGCGAGCTCGCTGGTGAGTCGACCGGGGCAGTCGTTGCGGACCGAGAGCGTAGACGCCGAGGCTGCGCCTGAGAGCGACGCGCAGAGCGGCCCGGCGCCCGCAGGGACCAGGTAGACGCGCTCGGCGCCCCCCGACTCGCCGCATGAGGCCGAAAGCTCCGCCGCGCCGATCGCGAAGCTCTGGAAGAGCAAGACGGGCGCGTCGACGCGCGTGGCGGCGTCGCACGAGGCGCTCTGCACCACCGGCAGGCACAGGCCGCCGCTGCACTCACGCCCCGCCGCGCACTGGGCGTCTTGAAAGCAGGGCGTGGGCGAGGCGCACTCGCCAAAATCACAGACAAGGTCGTCGGGGCAGTCCGCGTCGAGCGCGCACACCACGCGCTGGCGACACGCGCCGTCGCGGCAGGCGAAGCCCTCGCCACACTCGCTCGACGTCGCGCATGAGGCGGGTTGCTGGTCACAGACGCCGTTCAAGCAGACTGTGGGCGCGGGGCACTCGGCGGTGGTGTCACACGCGACCATGGGGACGCAGGCGACGCCGAAGGCGCAGGCGCTGCCGGCCGCGCAGGCCCCGCCCGCGCAGGGTACGAGCGGGATGCAGGTGCCCACGGCGCAGATGCGGCCGAGGCCGCAGGAGAGCACGGCCTGGCACTCCGGTGGGGCCGCGACGCAGACGCCGGCCTCGCACATCTGAAAGAACTCACAGTCGGCGTCGCCGGCGCAGGGGGGCGTGGGGGCGGGGGTACACTGCGCGTTGGTGCAGCGGATGCCCGCGGGGCACTCGGCGTCCGTCGCGCAGCGCGACACGGCCGGCGGGCCGCAGACGCCGCGGGTGCACACCTCGCCCGCCTGGCAGTCGGCGTCCTGCGCGCAGAGGCGGTCCACTTCGGCGCACAGGCCGTCTCGGCACACCCCAGCCGCGGGGCAGTCGGCGTCGACGGCGCAGAATGGGGGCGCGAAGCGGCACAGCCCGAAGTAACAGCGGTCGGCGCCGCCGCAGTCGCTGTCGCGTGCACATACCGCCGCTTGGGGCACGCAGACGCCCGCCTCGCAGGCCTGCCCCGCGGGGCAGTCGGTGGCATCGCCGCACGGCTCGGGGACCACGACGCACAGCCCTTGCGCGCAGCGCTCGCCCGCCGCGCACTCGGCATCGCTGATGCACGCGCCCGGGGGGAGCGCGACGCAGGCGCCCTGGACGCAGCGCTCTCCTTGCCCGCAGGCGCTGTCGTCGATGCATGCGGGGCCGCCCGCGCGGCACTGGCCATCGACGCACGTCAAGCTGAAGGGACACGGCGAGATCTGCGTGCACTCGAGCTGAGGTACACAGAACCCGAGCACGCACTGCTCATTCAAGCCACAGAAGGCATTATCGATACACGCTCGCTGCTCGATACACACGCCCCGCAGGCAGTAGCCTGCGGCGCCGCAGGCCAGGCCGTCGGCGCACGCGGGCACGACCGGGATACATGTCGCGTCTGCGCCGCACTCGAAGCCGAAGGGGCAGTCGTCGCTGAGCAGGCAGGGTCGAGGTCGGCAATCGCCGGCGATGCAGGCCTCGTCGACCGCGCAGCTGTCATCGGAGGCGCACGTGAAGACAGGGAAGACGCAGCGAGCGGCCTCGCAGACGCCGCCTTCGGGGCAGTCGGCCGTCACGAGGCACGGGATGGGTGGCGGGTAGACACAGGCGCCGTCGACGCAGAAGCCGTCCGGTGGGCAGTCCGCGTCGAGGGCGCACACGGGCAGAGCGGCGTCTGGCGTCGGTGAGGCTGCGTCCGCAGGCGGGGCGGCGTCGGGCGGGGGCTGGGCAGCGTCGGGCGTGGGCTGGGCGGCGTCGGCTGAGGGCGCCGCGGCGTCTGCGACTGCGGTGTCTGCCATGGAGAGGGCGGCGTCGGACGCAGCATCGCCCGAGGGCCGCGCGTCGGTCGTGACGGCGTCGGCTGTGACGGCGTCGGCTGTCGCGTCGTCTGTCATAACCGCGTCGGCTGTGACGGCGTCGATCGCAGCGCGTGCGTCCCGCGCCGCGTCGGGGTTGGTGCCCCGGCCATCGGCGTCCGCGCCGCTGTCGCCCGCCTCAACGCCGCCTTGCGCGTCTCCGTTGGGGGTACCCCCTCCGTCGCCGCCGCCGCTTTCTCCGCACGCGAGCAGCGCCGCCGCCGCGAGAGAGAGCCACCAGCGCTGCGTCGCAATCCGTTGTGCCATCTGGACCTCCACGCTTCGGTCTTACAGGGTCAGCCAGCCCCTGCGTCAAGAAAAGCGTAGTCTTTTCGGCCGTGTCGGAACAATCCGCAGGGCGCGGCGGTTGGCCTGCGTATAGGTTCCCCCCTCGCTTATGAGCACGACCCCCTTCATCTCACCCATCAGTCGGGCCCGCGAGGCCCGCGCCGCGCTCGCCGCCGCTCGCCAAGCCGCGCTCGCGGACTGGCGCGAGGAGCTGTCGGGCGCAGAGGAGCGGCGCGCCCTCGCGGCGGAGCTCGTCGAGGCCCTCGCGGCGCTCGGCGCTGACCTCTTGCAACGCCTCGACGCCCTGCCCGAGGCGACCTCGGCCCAAGCCCTCCGCGCGCTCGGCGTGCCCACGCCCGCCGCGGAGTCGAGCCCCCTCGCGCGGGTCACGCATGTCGAGCCGCCCAGCGCGCTCTCGTCGGCGACGACGCCTTCGCCCGCCGAGCCCGCGCGTCCAGACGCGCCCCCGTCGGGCTCGCTCTTGCTCGCCGTCAAGCGGCCGCCCGTGGTCGAGATCGACGAGGCCCAGCGCGCGCGCCTGCAGCGGGCCTTTGAGTCGAGTCGGAGCTTTGACCGTGTGCAGGTCCGTGCCCCGGACGTCGACCCGGTCGAGGTCATCGATGACGCCCTCCGAGGCTTGGGCTCGGCGACGCCGACGGACACAATCAGCACCACTGACGCGCTCGCAGAGGTCGACCGCATCGATACGGTGGTGTCGCACCAGCTCGAGCGATGGGGGCGCACCGCGCCCGAGGTCAACCGCGCTCTGGTCGCGCTGCTCACGGCGCGCATGCGGAGCGTGCAGGCCCTGTGTGACGCGCTCGAGGCGTCGACCGCGCTCGAGCGCCTTGACGGGTTCTTTCGGCGCGTATCGCGGCATTCCAAGGAGACCCAGCCGGGTTTCGTGTGGGGCCTCTCGGTCGACCATCGCCCACAGAGCGGGGCCTGGAGCGATGACGCGCGGCACGCGGACGCTGCCGTGCGCGCGCTGCGTGATGTGTGGGTCCGCCCCGAGGACACCCCGACCCTGCCGCCGGGCGAGAACCTAGACGACGCGCTCCGGCGGTTAATCGAGGACGTGCGGGGCGGCCTGAGCGCCGAGGCCTTCGTCGAGCGGACGCGCCTCTTGCTCAAGGCGGGCGTAGCGCCTGATGAACGCCGGCTCGTGAACCTGTCGCGGGCGTTCGTCGCGCACTTGGACGGCAGCGTCTTCAAAGAGCTGCGGCGCATCGTCCGCGAGGAGCTCAAAGCCGAGGCCGAGGCCGAGTGTGAGGCGCGCGAGAGCCCCGTGCCCACGGACTGGCCGCACTTCGTGCTCACCCGCGGCAAGCGCGCGGTCATCGTGGGGGGGGACCCGCGCCCGGACCGTGTCGAGCGGCTGCGCGAGGTCTTTGGCTTCGAGCAGCTCGAGTGGGCCGAGGACGCGACCTCGGCGCGGCGCCTCGACGCCCTAGTGCAGCGCATGCGGAACGGCGCCTTCGACGTCGTCGTCGTGCTCCGCGCCTTTTCGAGCCATCGGCTGTCCGACGCCGTCTTTGGCGAGGACGCAGCGCCCTGCCTCAGGGTCTTGGCGGACACCTACGGCGTGCACCAGGTGCGCTTGGCGATCGAGCGCTACGCCGGCACGCTCCGGGGCTGAGCGGCGCGCGACGCGCTCACTTACAGGGGCGCACGACCCCGCAGCCCGCGAAGGCGGCGAGCACGTTCAGGGCCTCTTTGCCGTGCGGCGTGAGCTCACCGCGCTTGCGGCGCACCTCGTCCTCGTCCTCATCGACGTCCGGGTCCGCGGGTGCGCCCGTGGCGCCCTTCCGCTTGCGGTCCTCTTCGGCGTCGGAGAGCAGGTCGGCGATGGTCACCATGCCCTTGTTGCGACGCTGGCGTTCCATGCGACCGCGGATTCGCTCGAACTCCTCGGACTTCTGCACGCGCTCGGCGCTCTGGCGGGCGACCCGCGTGACCGCCTCGGCGGTGACGGGCTCGAAGCCTTGGCCGATGATGGACGCCGTCATGAAGGCAGGCTTACGCGCCGGGGGCAACGCGAAGGGCATCGTCTTCTCGCCCCAGTCCTGCGCCTGCGAGACGCTCGGGAGCACAATGTCGGCGTCCACCCCCAGGTTCTGGGTGCTCTCGCCGCCGGGGCGGAAGAACATCGCGGTCGTGACCTTGACCGCGCCGTAGCCCTCGGCCAGGTCCTCGACGTTCTGGACCGTGCCCTTGCCGTACGTATGGTCGTCGCCGACAATGATGGCACGGCGGTAGTCCTTGAGCGCGCCCGAGACGATCTCGCTGGCGCTGGCGCTCGCTCGGGAGATGAGCACGACGAGAGGCCCCGACCAATCGACGTCCGCGTCGCGGTCCTCGAGTGGCTGCAGGCGACCGTTCTTGCCCGCCACGCCGACCATCTCGCCCGCCGAGAGGAACATGCCCGCGATCTCGACCGCCGCGTTCAGCAGACCGCCCCCATTGCGCGAAAGGTCCAGCACCACGCCGTCCGCCTGCTTGGCCTTCGCCTCGCGGAGCGCGGCGCGCATGTCGTCCGTGCACTGTCGGGCCTCGGCCGCGTTGCCGCCGTAGAAGCTCGGCAAGTCGATGTAGGCGAGCTTGAGCTTGCGGGGTGGCGTCCCCGGCGTGCCCGGCTCGTCGACCTCGTGCCAGGTGAGCTTCACGGCCTGCTCGGAGAGGTCGACCTTGTCGCGCGTGATCGTGACCGAGAGGGTCTCGGTCTTCTCACCCTGCCGAAGGACCGTCAGCCGTACCTTGGAGCCCTTGGGGCCGCGGATGATGCGCACCACATCGCGCAAGTCTTCGTCGACGACATTGACCGCCTCGCCCCTCTCGCCTTGCGCGACGGCGATGATCTTGTCCTTGGCGCGCAGCGTACCTTGGCGGTCGGCGGCGCCGCCGGGCACGACCTCGGAGACGATCGTGTAGCCGTCTTGGTTCCGCAGCACCGCGCCGATGCCCTCGAGGGACAGCCGCATGCCGATGGTGAAGTCGTCGAGGGCCTCGGCGCTGAAGTAGCTGCTGTGAGGGTCGAGCGCGTTCGCGACCGCGTCGAGGAAGCCGCTCAGGCGGTCCTCGGCGTCGAGCTTGGCGAGGCGCTTCGTCGTCAGCTCGTAGCGGTGCGCGAGCTTCTTGCGGGCCTCTTCGGGGCTGGTGCCGGCCGCGATGTAGTTGGCGAACTGGAATTGGACGAGCTTGCGTCGCAGTTCATCGCGCTCTGCAGGGGTTCGAGGCCGGGGGCGCTTATCGGGGTCGACCTCGAGGCTCACCGTGCGGTCGAGGGCGAACTTCGGGTCGCCGACGAGGGCCTTCACGAAGGCCTCGGTCTCCCTGTGGCGCGCGAGCACCTCTTGGTGGAGCGCGTCGAGGTCGTCGCAGCGCGCCGCCGCAATCTCCCGATACAGGTGGGCGATGCGGGGCTCAAGCGCCTGCGCCTCGGCCTCGAGGAACATCGAGCGCGAAGGGTCGAGGCGGTCGAGGTAGACCTGACCGACACGCCGCTCGAGGTCTTTTTGAATCGCGTCCCACTCGAGGTGGTTCTCGGCGAACTGGCTGAAGACGCGCGGCGCGTAGGCGCAGTCTAGCGGGTCTTGCCGGAGGGCCTTGGTCTCAGCAGAGGCGGTGGGCGCAAGGAAGAGCGAGAGCGCGAGGGCGGTGAGGCTGAGCATCGACATGCCTGCAGTGTGGACCGGATGGGGAGAGCGATGAAAGGCCCGGACTCACTTGCTGCGCGGCGTGAGCTGGTACTCGACCTTGATGGCGGTCTCGGCGCCCCAGCGCACGACCTCGGAGTAGTCGCGGTAGTCGCTCTTGCGCAGCATGAGCTTGACCTCATTCTTCTCGCGGTCGACGTCCATGAGGCTACAGGGGGTCTCACAGGCAAACTTGCCGTCGATGAAGACGTCGGCCTTCTCGGGCCGGCTCGCGATCTCGAGGCGTCCCTTCTTCTTCTCAAGAAACAGAGACTTGCGGACCACGCTGGTCGAGGCCGCCTCTGAAGGGGAGAGCGTGAACTGCTCCTCGGCGTCTTGGAAGCCCGGCAGCGAGAGGCGGAGCGTGTGAGGCACGCCGGGGGTCACAGCCTCGAGCCGGGCGGGTGGCGTTTGGCCCGTGACGAGGCCGGTGTCTTGGCCGTCGAGCAGGACCTTGGCGCCGGGGGGCGTGCTCTCGATGACCACGGCGACCGCCTTGGGGCGGCCGGGCCCGAGCACCATCGGCAGGAGCTGCCACGCAGCGACGGCCGTGAGAATCACGAGCGAGGTGATCGTGATCCCGCGAGGCGAGACGAGCGCGGCCAGCCAGGGCGGCGGACCCTTTTTGGCGGGCACGGGCATCGCGGCCATCGTCGGCCGCGCGGCCTCGGCCGAGCGGTTGACCGGCGGGCGTGGCGCGGGCAGCGGGGCTGCAGGCGCGGCGGGTGGCGGGAGCGGCGCGGTCGGCGGGGGGGCGGGGCGACTCACGGGCTGCAGCGCGGGCTTGGTTTGCGGGGCGGCAGGCTGAGGCGCGGGCGCGGGCTTCGGCTGCGGGGCCGCCGGCTTCGGCGCGGTCGGCATCGAGAGCGGGGTCGCGTCGAGCGACATCAGGTCGCTCGACGACATCTCCATGCTCGTCGAGTCGTCGAACATCGACGCTGCAGGGGCCGAGCGCGGGGCAGGCTGCGGGGCAGGCGCGCGGGGCGCGGGCGCCGACGGCCGCGCGGGCGCGCCCTCCTTCGAGAAGACCCCGGTGGGCGGGTCGCCCAGGTCCGGTAGGTCGCCCGATGCCAGGGCGGCTGCGACCGCGGCGCCGACGTCGGGGCCCAAGATGGCCGTCTTGTCGTCGTCCTCGCCGGCCGCCGACCAGACGTCCTCCATCATCGTGCGCTCTTGGTCATCGTCGTCTTCGTCGTCCACGCCAGGGTCGACGAGCGCGCTTGTCGGCTCAGGCTCGTCGAAGCTGGCGTCGGGCGCCTGAGCGACCGCTGGGCGGGCGGGCTGTGGCGCGGGGCGGCTGGGCGTCGTGGGGCGATTGGACGGCGAGGCGCCGCGCGGCGCGGGCGCGACGGCCTCGGCGCGGCCGAGGTCGAAGAGCACGCTGTGGCCCTGCGCGGGGTCGAAGTCGCTCGCGCCCATGAGCGAGCCCGACACGTTCGGCTTGGCCTTCGGCGCAGACGTAGGCGCCGGCCGCGGCATCACGAACCGCTGGTCGCCGAAGACGTGCTGCATGAACTCCTTCAACCGGTTGCGGTTGAAGTTCGGCCAGTTGCCGTACAGGAAGCCGGAGAGCGCGGCCTGCAGCTCGCCCGCGGACTGGAAGCGCTGCGCGCGGTCGCGGGACAGGGCGCGCAGGACGATGCGCTCGAGCGCCTCGGGCAGGTCCTGGCGCCGCACGCGCATGTTCGGGATCTCGGCCTTGCGCACCTTGTCGAGGAGCATCAAGGCCTTCTCCTCGTGGTACAGCATCTCGCCGGCGAGCATCTCGTAGAGGCAGATCCCCGCGCTGAAGATGTCGGTGCGCGCGTCGATCGAGTCGCCCCACGCCTGCTCGGGGGACATATAAAAAAACTTGCCCTTGATGACGCCGCTCTCGGTCTCACGAGAGCGCTTCGCGGCCTTGGCGATGCCGAAGTCGACGATCTTGACCTCACCGTCGTACGAGACGAGCACGTTCTGCGGGCTCACGTCGCGGTGGATCAGGTTGATCGGCTGCCCATAGTTGTCGGATTTGGTGTGCGCGTACTGCAGCCCCGCCGCCATCTCCATGCCGATGAAGGCCACGAGGTCGAGCGGGATTGGGATGTCCTTCTCCGCGCACTTGACGAGGAGCTGGTAGAGGTCCTTGCCGTCGATGAACTCGAGAGCGATGTAGTAGGTGCCCTCAATGCGGCCGAGGTCGAAGACTTGGCAGATGTTCACGTGGCTGAGCTGGACGGCGATCTTCGCCTCGTCCACCAGCATGTCGATGAACTCTTGGTCCTCGGAGTACTTGGGGTGAATGACCTTGAGCGCGAGGAGCTTCTCGAAGCCGCCGATGCCGCTCGTCTTCGCCAAGTGGATCTCGGCCATACCGCCGAAAGCGATGCGCTTGATCAGCGTGTACGGGCCGAATTGTTCGCCTTCTTGCATGCTGCGCGAACCTGCTCACCGGCGTCTGGGCGGTCGGGGTGTACCGCGGTCGTGCGGGGGAGTGTAGGTCGCTTCGGCCATGTCGGCAAACTCCGAGTGGACGAGCCTTGACGTGTTTTCGCGGCCAACCTTAGGGTGCGAGCGGCCCGCGCACCCATGAGCCTCGCGCGGGGGGGGGTTGCCCATGTCTCGTGTCTCCGATGTTCAGAAAATTGGCCGCGGCGCGTTCCTGTTGATGATGCTCGCCGCGTGTGGACGCTCCAGCGGTTGCGGCGGTTGCGACACAGAGGGGCCGCCGTTCCCGAATAAGGACCGCGTTCAGAGCGCGATTCAGGTGCGGCTGACGGACAACGGCGTCGGCTTCCTTGAGGACAACCTTGAGCCGCTGCTCTCTCAGGCTCTCCCTGAGGGTGGCCTGAACGTGTGCCTGCCCGGTCAGGGGGGCAACATCATCGGCCTGGTGCAGTG
>Ga0209598_10002055_pt1 | contig 16020 bp, 13 predicted proteins | sample M_140807_EF_Meta_FD_187317 | JGI IMG/M metagenome (GOLD analysis project Ga0209598, IMG submission 187317) | Freshwater microbial communities from Lake Montjoie, Canada to study carbon cycling - M_140807_EF_MetaG (SPAdes) (version 2) | ecosystem: Environmental > Aquatic > Freshwater > Lake... | reverse complement strand
AGAGCAGCAGATTAAAGCCGATGGTCGGGCCTACAAAGCCGGTCAGTTTCCGTTCATGGCCAATGGCCGCGCGCTCGGCATGATGGCCGCTGACGGCTTCGTCAAGGTGCTGGCCGATGCGGCCACGGACGAAATCCTGGGCGTGCACATCGTGGCCCACAATGCCTCCGACCTGATTGCCGAGGCAGTCGTGGCCATTGAGTTCAAGGCGTCGAGCGAAGACATTGCCCGAATCTGTCACCCCCATCCTTCGATGTCCGAAGTGATGCGCGAGGCAGCCCTGGCGGTGGACAAGCGGGCGCTGAACATGTGAGCGTCCTGCAGCGTTATTCCGGGCAGCTTGCCGAGCGCGGGTTTACATCCGATCCGGCACAGCTGCAGGCGGTCGAGCGACTGCAGCGCATGGCCGAGGAACTCGCCGAGTTCAAACGGAAGCGGTCGAACCGACTCTTGAAGTTGTTCGACCGATCACTGCCACCGCGCGGGGTCTGGTTGTGGGGGGGCGTCGGCCGGGGCAAGAGCTTCCTGATGGATGTCTTCTTCGAAGCCGCGCCGATCGTTCGCAAGACCCGATTACATTTCCACGAGTTCATGCGCGGCGTTCACCGTGAATTGCGCGAACTGCGTCAGGTATCGGACCCGCTCGACGAAGTCGCCCGACGCATCGCCTCCCGGCATCGACTAATCTGTTTTGATGAGTTTCATGTCTCGGATGTCGCCGATGCGATGATCCTCGATCGGCTGCTGCGCGGGCTGTTTGCTCATGGCGTGACCTTCGTCATGACCTCGAACTATCGCCCAGTCGACCTGTATCCGGACGGGCTGAATCGTGAGTCGATTCTTCCGGCAATCGAGTTGCTCGAGCGCCATCTGGATGTGTTGAGCGTCGATGCGGGGATCGACTACCGCCGACTGGAGATGCAGCGGGCGCATGCCTACATCACACCGACCGGCGATCGGGCGGATGCTCAATTGCTCGAGGCCTTCACACAGGTGGCCGGCGATCCTGGAGAGCCTGCCCGCTTGACCGTCGAGCATCGCGAAATCACAGCGCTTCGCTGCCGCGGCGAAGTTGCCTGGTTCGATTTCGCAACGCTGTGTGGCAGTCCGCGCTCCCAGCTGGATTATCTCGATCTGGCCGCGCGCTTTCATACAGTGGTGCTCTCGGATGTGCCGCGAATGAGTGCGGCGATGTCCTCGGAGGCGCGTCGGTTTACCTGGCTGGTCGATGTTTTCTATGATCAGAAGGTCAAACTGCTCATATCAGCTGAATGCTCGCCCGAGCAACTCTATGTGTCGGGGGCAATGTCCAACGAGTTTCATCGCACGGTGAGCCGGTTGCTGGAGATGCAGTCTCGTGAGTACCTTTCGGCACCGCGTCGCGGTCTGGCCGAACATGTCGCATAAGCAGGACTGCGGCCGACCGAGCAGGGCTTCTGGCATGGCGTTCAAGCGAGCAGTCGATTTCGTCGGTCCGGGTTTGACCGGGCTTGCGGCCACGGTGCTGTTGTCATGTGGAGCCTGCGCAGGGCCGGGTTCAGGCCCTTCTTCTGCTCCTGACCCGGTGCGTCCTGCCTACGTTCTCGACCAGTTCGATCTGTCGGTTGTCATGTCGACGGACCAGGCCAGAAGCGCACAGGAAGCGGTGAACGCAGCGCGCGAGACGCTGGGGGATGCCTTGACCCGCGAGGAAATTGCCTGCTATCGAAAATTCATGGTCCGTCGTTGCCTTGATCAACTCGGCGAACGCAGGCGTGCGGTCAACGAGCGGCTCAACGATGTCGAAGTGGCCGCCAATCAGCGCCTCCGTGATGAGGCCGCACTCACCACATCCCGGCGACTTGCGGATGAAGCCGCACGCCGACAGTCGAGTCGGGACGCAGAGGCACAGCGCGAGGCCTTGAATCGGCAGGAATACGAGGCGCGGCTTGAAGCGGCCAGGCAGGCCCAGGCTCGGCGCGATGCGGAGGCGCCGGAGATTGCCCGTCGTACCGAGGCCCTGCGACTGGAGAGCGAACGCAAGGAGCAGGCTTTGGCGCGGCGGCGTGAAGAAGCGCAGCGGCGGCAGGCGGCTGAGTCCGACAATATCGCTGCGCGTGCGCGTGTAATCGAGGCTAACCGGCAGCAGCAGATTGAGCGTCAGGCCCGACAGGCGCAGCAGGAAGCCCGTCGGCAGCGCGAATCGGGCGCAACGCCCTGATCGAGTGATCGGTGCAGCACCGCCACCGGACTGTGTCAGTCGGGTATTGGCCGGGTTTGAGCAGGCGATGCGCGCACGCAGCCTGGGCATCGCGTATCATCGATCGGCTAACCAATGGGCATCCTGTCCACATTCTCCGGTGACTCCTGACAGCGCGCCCCCGCACCATGCATGACATGCACGCCCTGACGCTCAGGATTGCCGAACTGCAGGCTGAGCACAGAACCCTGGATGAGCAGATCGATTCGGTTCAGGCCTCACTGCCGGTCGATGAATTGCTGATGCGTCGCCTCAAGAAGCGAAAGCTGCACATCAAGGACTCGATCGTGCAACTGCAGATGCGCCTGACCCCCGACGTACCTGCCTGAACCGTCTGGTTGGGATCAACGCTGTTGGCAGAATCCGCATGGCCCCATATTCCAGGTTCGACTGTCGAGGCGGTCGACGGTGAAGGCACGCGCATCGCCCAAGCCTTGAACGACTCGGTTCAGCAGTGCATGGGCGAGGCGGGTCTGCTGTCGCAACGGCTGCCTGGCTTTCGTCATCGGCCTGGGCAATTGGAACTGGCGGCGAGCATCGCCGAAAGCCTCAGCAGGCGTGACTGCCTCGTTGCCGAGGCCGGGACAGGAACAGGCAAGACCTACGCGTATCTGGTTCCTCTGCTGCTGTCCGGGGCGCGGGCCTTGATTTCGACCGGAACCCGCCATCTGCAGGATCAGCTTCACGCGCGCGACCTGCCTGCTGTCAAGGCGGCACTGGGTGTGGATGTGCGAACGGCACTCCTCAAGGGTCGGTCCAACTATGTCTGTGCGCATCATCTGGAGCGGGCGCTGGTCGATGGCCGCTTCACCGACCCGTCTACGCCCGGAAAGTTGCGTCGAATCCATCGGTTCGCGCAGCTCAGCGAGAGCGGTGATCGCTCGGAATGTGTCGACGTTGCCGAGGATGATTCGGCCTGGGCGCATGCCACTTCGACTCGCGAGAATTGTCTGGGGCAGGAGTGTGCGCACATCAAGCAGTGCTTCGTGATGCGCGCGCGGCGAGAGGCACTGGTCGCCGATGTGGTGGTGGTGAATCACCACCTGTTTTGCGCCGATCTGGCCTTGCGTGATGACGGCACCGCGGAGCTGCTTCCGAATGTCGAAGCAATCGTCTTTGATGAGGCGCATCAGCTGCCGGATGCCGCCTCGGAGTTCTTTGGCGAGTCGGTCTCAACCCGCCAATTGATCGATCTGTCGCGCGATCTGGTGCGCGCCGGACTGACTGAAGCGCGCGACGCCGCCGACTGGCGATCCGTTTCGGACCGCCTGGAGCGGGCCAGTCGCGATCTGCGTCTGGCATTCGATGTGGGCGGCGCGCAGCCTGGCTCACGACGCCTCAACACGGATTCGCTGCGTGCCATGTCTGGCATGGACGATGCCATTGACGCGGTGAGTGCCGATCTGGTGTCGGTTTCGGCGATCGTGGCCGCCAATGAAGGCCGAGGCGCGGAGTTGGATCGATGCGGCTTGCGCGCGACCGAACTGCTCGAGCGACTTCAGAGATGGATGGGGGCGCTGGGCGCTCTTGACGGACGGGCGCCGGTTTTTGAAGGCGATGAGGGCCATGCAGGACCGAACGCAGATCCGTCGGTCGTGTGGGCCGAAACCCACGGTCAGCATGTCAGCCTGCGTCGTACGCCGCTTTCGGTCGCTGCGGCATTCGGTCGGCACCGTGCCGGTGCGAGTCGTGCCTGGGTCTTTCTGTCCGCAACCTTGTCGATGGGTCAGGATTTCACGCATTTTGTGGATGCGCTCGGTCTTCAGGATGCGCGCTGTCAGCGTTGGGAAAGTCCGTTTGATTTTGCGCGTCAGGCGGCTTGCTGGATTCCTCGAGGCATCGGCGCTGCAACCTCCGCGGGGTTTTCGCAGCGTCTGGCGTCAGAGACCTGGGCTTTGATCGTCGCGAATCGGGGGCGCGCATTCGTGCTCTGTACCAGCCTGAGATCGATGCGGGACCTGGCTGCAGCCTTTCGAGCACTGGATGATCGACAGGGGCTGGGACTGACCTGGCTGGTTCAGGGCGAGTCACCCAGACCGATCTTGCTTGAGCGCTTTCGCGCTGCTCGCGATGCGGTGCTCGTGGGGAGTGCCGGTTTCTGGGAGGGGGTCGATGTGAGCGGCGATGCACTGTCTCTGGTGATCATCGACAAACTGCCCTTTGCGCCGCCCGACGACCCGGTGGTTCAGGCTCGCGGTGAGGCCATGCGGCGCGATGGCAAGGATCCGTTCACGCATTCGCAACTGCCCGAGGCTGCGCTCGCACTCAAACAGGGGGCAGGGCGCTTGATTCGCTCAGAGACCGATCGCGGGGTGCTCGTGTTAGGCGACGAGCGTCTGCTGACCCGAGGCTACGGTAAGCGGCTGCTGGCCAGTCTGCCGCCATTTGCTCGAGTCGAGCGGTGCGAGGATGCACTGCAATACTTGCCGGGCCATACAAAGACGAATTAGTCAGACGCGTCAGCGCCAGACTTCCCACCAGGACCGTTCCTTGAGGTTCAAGCCTCGCACGAAGAGCTGGGTATCCGGAAAGTTGGTCCTCAGGATGCGTTCGGAATCGGCCCTTTGCTGTTCAAGACCGAGCTTCTCGTAGCCCTTGACCATGATGTACAGCGCTTCTTCAACCGCAGGCGAGGTCTGGTATTGCTTGACCACACCCTGTGCCCGATTGATCGCTGCGATGTATGCACCGCGAACGTAGTAATAGCGCGCGATGTGGACCTCGCCACCGGCCATGGCATTAACGAGATAAGCCATGCGCGCGCGCGAATCGTCGGCATAGCGGCTCTCGGGGTACCGGGTGATGACCTGCCGGAATGCTTCGAAGGATTCCCGAGCGGCGCGCTGGTCTCGTTCCGAGAGGTCCTGGCCGCCTAGACCGGCAATCAGGCCCTGGTCTTCGTTGAAGTTCACCAGGCCCTTCAGGTAGTACGCGTAATCGAGGAGGTCGCTGGTTGGATACAAGCGGATGAAGCGCTCGATGGTGACCAGTGCTTGGACGCGGTCATTGTCCTTGTAGTAGGCATAGGCTGTGTCCAGCTGTGCCTGCTGCGCCCAGACGCCGAATGGAAACCGGGCTTCCAGCCTGGTGAGCAACTTCACTGCCGCTGCATAGCGGCCCGAATTCATCTCATCCTTGGCTTCCGCGTAGATTTCCTGGGGTGACATCTTCGCGGTACGATCGACGTCCCCCTTGCCAAAGACGCCGCATCCGGGCAAACACATGGCGATCGCGACAGCAAGTACGGCAGCGCTGCGCGCAAGGCCGGTACTGGAGGCAAAGAGGCTGTCGCAGTGGGCAGGCGACAGCGGGCGAGGGCGCGTGGGATTGGTATCGATCATCGGTTCGATTATAGCGATTGAAGCAGCATTGGACGCCTTGAAGGATCAAGCGTGACCCTGCAGTCCAGCGCGCAAGACGGCTTGCGCCCGGGGCGCGTTGGCAATGAAGAGGGCGTGATCACTGTCGATGCCCGAGAGGGGCGCGGCTTGCGCATCGATCGCTTCCTAGCATCGCAGCTCCAGGATGTGTCCCGTACACGGATTCAGCGCTGGATCGAACTTGGCGCGGTCAGCGTCGATTCAATCCCGGTGCTTTCGAAATACCGGCTGCGCGGACTTGAACTGATTGAAGTCTCGCCTTTGCCCTCGGAGGCTGAACAGTCCTTCGAGCCGGACGAGATGCCGCTGTCCATCGTCCACGAGGATGCCGATCTGATGGTCATCGACAAACCCGTCGGACTGGTCGTTCATCCGGCGCCCGGTCACTGGCGCGGCACGCTGATGAATGGAGTGCTCAGTGCCCGTCCCGATTCGGCCCGATTGCCCAGGGCGGGAATCATCCATCGCCTGGATAAGGACACAAGCGGTTTGCTGATGATTGCCCGTAACGAGCTTGCCTTCGAGCGCCTTACTGCAGCGCTTTCGGCACGTTCGATTCATCGGAGATATGTTGCGGTGGTCGAGGGCACGACCGAAGCGCAATTCAAGATCGACGCCCCGATTGGTCGCGATCCGCGAGATCGCCTGCGAATGGCTGTGGTGTCGCAGGGCCGTGGCAAGCCGGCCCAGACCCATTGCATGCGCCTGGCCTGTGCAGCGGGCGTTTCTGTGGTGGCCTGCCAGTTGGAGACCGGTCGCACCCATCAGATTCGGGTGCATCTGGCGAGCCTGGGGCATCCTCTGGTGGGCGATGCACTGTACGGAGGCCGTGCTCGGGCTGGCTTTTCGCGGCAGGCGCTGCATGCCTGGCGACTTGATCTTCAACACCCTGGCACGGGCGTGCGCCTCGCGCTCTCAAGCGCTGTGCCGGACGATCTCAGGACCCTGTTCGAATCCCTCGGAATGGCCGTCCCTGTTCCGGATGCGGCCGAGATGACGGGCGGCCAAACAGGACGATGACGCAGATGCCTTTCACCGATGCTTCGCTTGCCGGGATCGTTCCTGACTGGACTGTGGCCCCGAACGTGCGGGCCTGGGTGAGTACCCGCGCAGGCGGTGTCAGCACTGGGGCATTCGGCGATGAAATCGGGCACGAGGGTGGTCTGAATCTGGGTGAACATGTCGGAGATGATCCGATTGCGGTGCGCGCCAACCGCGAGCGGGTCCAGTCGATGCTTCCGGGCCCGATTGTCTGGTTGTCGCAGGTTCACGGCACCGATGTGTTCGACGCCGATGTGCAGTCGCACTCAAGCGAAGCGTCAGCGGCAAGCCCACAGGCCGATGCTGCCGTGACCACCCATCCAGCTCGGGTGCTGTCGATCATGTCGGCCGACTGTCTGCCGATCCTGCTGGCCGATGAGCAGGGGCGGGGCGTGGGAATTGCCCATGCCGGATGGCGCGGGCTGGCATCGGGTGTTGTCGAGGCGACCGTGGATGAAATGAGGGCTCGGCTGGGCGGCGACTCGAGCATTCAGGCCTGGCTTGGGCCGGCGATCGGCCCGAATGCGTTCGAGGTCGGTCAGGACGTCTATGCAGCGTTCTGTGACCAGGACGCACACATGCAGGCCGCGTTTCGTCCGGGCCCGCAGCCTGGGAAGTGGTGGGCAGATTTGTATCATCTGGCGCGCCGTCGCCTGAAGCTGGCCGGCGTGGATCAGGTCAGCGGGGGAGGGCTGTGCACCTTCAGTGACCCGGCCAGGTTTTATTCGCACCGCCGCGACCGCAGAACCGGCCGAATGGTCTCACTGATCTGGCTGTTGCCTTGACTGCGTATCGGAGCTTGCCGTATCCGGCTGCTCCGATGCTTCGCGCGCCCGGCGATTGCGGCGCCGTTGAGGAGTTCCCATGATCCAGAGCAGGATGCTCAGAGGAAACAGCCCGTAAAAAATGAGCACTGACAGGCCTGCGATGAAACTGGACTCTGTGAGGGCCATCAGAACGACGACATAGAGCCAGGCGATTGCAACGATGTACATCCTTGTCCCCGTGTCAGCGTAGGGCATCCACGCATTGATTGGACAAGCCGGGTATCCATCTGCAAGATGAACGGTCGGCCAGAGCCGCATTGTTGCATCACCCTCGTTCTCACAGGAAATCCCATGCCGCAATCGACGCCACCCCGGTCTGGCAAGCAGCCTGAATCAGGCGAGGCCGCGGCAACGCCGCGTGCGCGCACATCCGGCCGATCAAAGTCCGCTCAGACCACGATGCCGCCAACTCTGCCGATGCAGGATCTGGCTGCGGTGGCTGCTTCGACCCTGCCGGTCTGGAGCATCGACCCGACTCGGTTGATGACGCTACAGACGGAGTACATGAACCGCCTGCAGGCATTGTGGACGGAGATGTCCGGCGCGCAGTCGGGCAAGGCTCCGCAACTCCATGACAAGCGTTTCGCTGCGCCGGCCTGGCATCAGCAATCTCCCTTGGCATGGAATGCCGCGTTGTACTTGCTCAACGCGGATTTCCTGCAGCGCATGGCCGACTCGGTCGAGGCCGACCCCAAGACTCAGGAGCGCATTCGTTTCTTCACCCGCCAGTGGATCGATGCGGTCTCGCCGTCGAATTTTTTGCCCACCAACCCCGAAGTGCAGCAAAAGTTGCTCGAGACACAGGGCGAGAGTCTGGTCAAGGGCATGCAGAACATGCTGGCCGATCTGGGCAGGGGCACCTTGTCGATCACCGACGATCAGGCCTTCGAGGTGGGGCGCAATGTTGGCACGTCGAAGGGCGCGGTGATCTTTCGAAACGACATCATCGAACTGATTCAGTACGCACCGTCCACGCCGACAGTCGGAACACGTCCCTTGCTGATGGTGCCGCCCTTCATCAACAAGTTCTATATCCTGGACCTTCAGCCGGACAACTCGCTGGTGGCTCATGCCGTCTCGAACGGCAACACCGTGTTCATGGTGTCCTGGGTGAATCCAGGCGCCGAACACGCGTCGCTGAGCTGGGATGATTATGTTCAGCGCGGTGTGATCGATGCGATCAGCACGGTCAGGGCGATCAGTGGCGCAGACACCATCAACACACTCGGGTTCTGTGTGGGCGGCACCATTCTCGCCTGTGCACTCGCGGTGCTGGCGGCGCGAGGCGAGAGGCCTGCCGAGTCGATGACCCTCATGGCGTCCTTGCTGGATTTTGAGGAACCGGGCTCGCTCGGCGTCTTCATCGATCCGATGCAGGTTGCCTGGCGCGAGCAGACCCTGGGCGATTCCGGTTTGATGACCGCCAAAGATCTCGGTGCGAGCTTCTCGTTTCTTCGCCCCAACGACCTGGTCTGGAATTATTTCGTCTCGAACTACCTGAAAGGTGAATCGCCGCCGGCCTTTGACCTGCTGTACTGGAATTCGGACGGCACCAACCTGCCAGGGCCTCTGTACAGCTGGTATCTGCGCCACATGTACCTGCAAAACGAGATGAAAATTCCAGGGGCAATCGAGTGCCTGGGCGTTGCGGTTGATCTCTCCAGCATCAATGTGCCGACCTATATTTTCGGTGCACGAGAGGATCACATCGTGCTATGGACGGCCGCTTTTGCCTCGACGCGCCTGTTGTCCAATCAGGTTCGGTTCGTGCTCGGAGCCAGCGGCCATATCGCCGGATCGATCAATTCCGCGACCCGAGACAAGCGCAGTTACTGGGTTCAAACCAGAGCCGATGCGGCGCAGCCCGCCAGTGCGCAGGCCTGGCTTGCGGATGCAAGCGAGATCAAAGGCAGCTGGTGGAAGGATTGGTCTGCCTGGTTGCAGAACCACCAAGGGGATTCGCGCTCTGCTCCTACCCGTTTAGGCGACACAAAACACCCAATGCTTGAAGATTCCCCTGGGTCTTATGTGAAAGTGAAGTCCGCGGCGAACTAAGCTTCACACTCAGGTCAGTTCATTCGACGACCGATCAGCGCCCGGCAGGGCATCAGGAGACCAAGGCATGGCAAAACTTGCATATGTGACCGGTGGCATGGGTGGAATCGGCACGGCGATTTGCCGCCGGTTTCACGACATGGGCTACACCGTCGTGGCGGGCTGTGGCCCGACGCGCGACTTCGGCAAGTGGATCGCTGAACAGAAGGCCGATGGCTACACCTTTCATGCATCGGCGGGCAATGTGTCTGACTGGGATTCGACCAAGGCGGCTTTCGACAAGGTCAAGGCCGAACTCGGCAGCCCGGATATCCTGGTCAACAATGCCGGCATCACCCGCGATGTCGTGTTTCGCAAGATGTCGATCGAAGATTGGCGTGCGGTCATGGACACCAATCTGAACAGCCTGTTCTATGTCACCAAGCAGGTGATTGACGGCATGCTCGACAACGGCTGGGGTCGCATCATCAATATTTCATCGATCAACGGCGAGCGGGGTCAATTCGGCCAGACCAACTACTCGGCTGCCAAGGCTGGGATGCATGGATTTTCGATGGCGCTGGCGCTGGAAGTGGCCAGCCGTGGCGTGACCGTGAACACCGTGGCGCCCGGCTATATCGCAACCGACATGGTGATGGCCGTTCGCGAAGATGTTCGCGACAAGATCATCGCGTCCATTCCGGTTCGCCGCCTTGGACGGCCCGAGGAAATCGGTTCAATCTGCGGTTGGCTGTCTTCGGACGATGCCAGCTTTACGACCGGCGCCGAGATCTCGTGTAACGGTGGCTTGCATATGGGATGATGCCCACAAGGCTCGTCTCTGGAGATCCTTTTGATGGCACCCGCCAATCGTCTGATCAAGAAGTATCCGAATCGTCGCCTCTACGATACTCGGACGAGCGCCTACATCACCCTCGCGGATGTCAAGCAATTGGTGATCGACAACGAGGAATTTCGTGTTGTCGACGCGAAAACCGAAGAGGACCTGACCCGCAGCATTCTCCTGCAGATCATTCTGGAGGAGGAGGCGAGCGGGTCGCCGCTGTTTTCTGCTCAGATGCTGTCGCAGATCATCCGGTTTTATGGCGATGCCATGCAGGGGATGATGGGTTCTTATCTGGAAAAGACCATGCAGTCTTTTCTGGAGATTCAAGGCAAGTTTCAGGAGCAGTCCAAGGCCTTCTATGACGGCCGCGGACTGCCGACCAATCCCGAGCTATGGGCTCAGTTCATGCAGGTTCAGGCACCAATGGTGCAGGGCATGATGAGCCACTACATCGACCAGTCCAAGAATCTGTTCCTGCAGATGCAGGAACAGATGCAGCATCAGGCGCGCACGATTTTTCCTGGATTTCCGTTTCCGATCGGAGGCATGCCCGGGATGGGGCAGCCGCCCGGCGCGGGCGTCCCGCCTAAGTCACCCGCAGCCGCCCCTGAGGCCCCTTCGCAGCCTGACTCAGCGTCGCCGCCTCCTGTCTCGCCAGAAGCAGGCAAGGGTCGCTGACCCGCTGAGTCTGTTGGCTGCTTAAGGTGCAGGCCGCGCGTTAGAATCAGCGTTTTTCGGCGCACGGTGCTGCGAAGACGATGCCTCCAGTGAATGTCAAGCGGCCCAGGTTGGTGCCAAGGTCCGCCTCCCGTGCGGGTTCGCGATCAGGTCTTGCGCCAGCCGCTCCGAAGCCCGTCGTGCCGGGTGTCCCTCGGGTCGGCTTTGTCTCCCTGGGGTGCCCCAAGGCGCTCGTCGATTCCGAGCGCATCGTGACCCAGTTGCGTGCCGAGGGGTACGCAGTGTCTTCGACCTATCAGGACTCTGATCTGGTCATCGTGAACACCTGTGGTTTCATCGATGAGGCGGTGCAGGAGTCACTTGATGCCATCGGTGAGGCGCTGACCGAGAACGGCAAGGTGATCGTGACCGGTTGTCTTGGGGCCAAGCCCGGTGAGTCAGGTGGCAGCCTGGTCGGCCAAGCCCATCCGAGCGTGCTGGCGATCACCGGCCCTCATGCACTCGAAGAAGTGATGGGGCATGTGCACACTCATCTGCCCCGTCCGCATGACCCCTTCAGTGACCTCGTGCCAGAAGCCGGCATCAAGCTCACCCCGCGGCACTATGCCTACCTGAAAATTTCCGAGGGTTGCAATCACCGCTGCAGCTTTTGCATCATCCCGGCCATGCGGGGCGATCTGGTGAGCCGCCCGATCGGCGAGGTCGTGCGAGAGGCCCGGGCGCTGTTCAAATCCGGCGTGCGGGAGTTGCTGGTCATCTCACAGGACACCAGTGCTTACGGTGTGGACCTCAAATACCGCACCGATTTCGTCGATGGCCGGCCGGTGCGCACCCGGATGACCGAGCTCTGCCGTGAACTCGGGCTGCTTGCGCGTGAATACGACGCCTGGGTTCGGCTGCATTATGTCTACCCTTATCCGCATGTCGATGAAGTGCTGCCGCTGATGGCCGAGGGGCTGATCCTGCCGTACCTTGATGTGCCGTTTCAGCACTCGCACCCCGATGTCCTGAAGCGGATGAAGCGACCGGCCAGTGGCGAGCGCAACATCGAGCGCATTCAGGGCTGGCGCAAATGGGTTCCTCAATTGACGGTGCGCAGCACCTTCATCGCCGGATTTCCAGGAGAGACCGAGGCGCACTTCGAGCATCTCCTGGAATTCCTCGAAGAGGCGCAACTCGATCGGGTCGGCTGCTTTGCCTATTCACCGGTCGAGGGTGCGTCGGCCAATGAGCTTGATGGCGCGCTGCCTGATGAGGTCCGCGAGGATCGGCGCAAGCGCTTCATGGCAGTGCAGCAACGCATCAGCCGACGCCTGCTCAAGCGCCGCGTGGGCAGCGTGACCCGCGTGCTGATCGATGCGGTCGGCCCGGACGGTGCGGTTGCCCGCACGGTTTCGGATGCGCCGCAGATCGACGGCGTGGTGCAGCTTGCTGCGCACCGTTCGCTCAAGCCTGGAGAATTCGCGATGGTGCGGATCACCGGGTCCGACGCGCATGATCTGGCGGGCGAAGTGCAGGACTGAGTGGGTGCGAGGGGCGTGCCGTCTCAGTCAGCGAAATAATTCAGGATCGCATCCAGCCCGCAGTGGTTGATTGCATGGGTTGTTTCGTTGCGCACCACAGGCTTGGCGTGGAAGGCAACTGACAAGCCGGCAATCGACATCATCTGCAGGTCATTGGCACCGTCGCCCACCACGATCGCCTGCGATGGGCTGATCCGCATGTGTGTGCAAACCTGCTCGACGATGCGCCGCTTGACTTGGGCGTTGACGATCGGTCCGATCAGTCTGCCGGTCAGCCGATCGTCAGCGATTTCAAGCACATTGGATCTCGCCCAATCCAGTCCGAGCCGTGACTTGAGCCGCTCGGTGAAAAACGTGAATCCACCGGAGACGACTAGGGTGCGCAGTCCGGCGCGCTTGAGCCCGTCAATCAGTGTCTCAGCGCCCGGAGACAGCCGCACACGCTCGGCCCAGACCTGATCGAGTGTCCGGCTCGGCAATCCTGCCAGCAGCGCAACACGGCGGCGCAGGCTTTCATCGTAGTCGGCGATCTCGCCGCGCATCGCAGCCTCGGTGATGGCAGCAACCTCGGCCTTTCGTCCGGCGAAATCAGCGATTTCGTCCACGCATTCGATGGTGATGAGGGTCGAGTCCATGTCGAAGACGGCGAGCCGAAAGTCTGCGGCCCTCAATCCAGCGTGGACGATTTCGGCATCGACGCTCAGCGCCTCTCCCATCTGCGTGACCTGCGCGCCATCGATGGTCACGTCATGCCAGACAGCCCATGTTGGCGTGCGCTGCGCCGGGGTAGATCCCACCGCTGCTGCGAAGGCTGCGACTGCCTCGTCTGACAGACGCGGGTGTTGAATGACAAGTCGGCTCATGTCGACAGGGCCTTGATGAACTCGCGCAAGCGCGCCACACGTTGCTCGGTGTCGGCCGTCCGGGTGGTCAGGCGCAATCGATCCGGGCCCGAGAGCTTTGCGTCCTTGCGCGACTGGATGAACCGGATGATGCGCTCGGGTGGTATCGGCGGATTCGGGATGAACTGCAAAACGATGGCCTCACTCGATGCATCGATTCGCGACACTCCCAGCGGCGCTGACAGGATCCGCAGACGATGCGTCTCCACCAGCGCTTTGGCGGCCTCGGGCAGCTTTCCGAATCGGTCGATGAGTTCTTCCTGCATGCCGTCGAGCGCATCGAGCGTGGTGCAGTTGGCCAGCCGCTTGTACAGGGTCAAGCGCTCGTGGACGTCGCCGCAGAATTCGGTGGGCAACAGCGCCGGAACATGCAGGTTGATCTCGGTGACCGCCTCGAGTGGCGCCGACAAATCCGGCTCTTTGCCATTTTTCAAGGCCCGAACGGCATGATTGAGCATGTCGTTGTACAGACCGAATCCGACTTCCTGCATATCGCCCGACTGCGAATCGCCGAGTACCTCGCCTGCGCCCCGAATCTCGAGGTCATGCATGGCCAGAAAAAATCCGGAGCCGAGTTCCTCCATCGACTGGATTGCGTCGAGTCGGCGGGTGGCATCCTTGGTGATCGCGGTTTCGTCCGGAATCAGCAGGTAGGCGTAAGCCTGGTGGTGAGAGCGGCCGACCCGTCCTCGGAGCTGATGCAGCTGTGCCAGGCCGAAGCGATCGGCGCGGTGCATCACGATGGTGTTGGCCGTGGGGACGTCGATGCCGGTTTCGATGATGGTGGTGCACAACAGGACATTGGCGCGCTGGCCATGGAATTCGCGCATCACGCGTTCGAGTTCGCGCTCGTGCATCTGGCCATGTGCGACCGCGATACGGGCTTCCGGGACGAGCTTCTCGAGCATCGCCCTTCGGTTCTCGATGGTCTCGACCTCGTTATGCAGAAAATAAGCCTGACCGCCACGCCGCAGCTCACGCAGCAGCGCTTCGCGAATCACGCCCTCCGACTCGCGGCGAACGAAGGTCTTGATTGCCAGACGCTTCTGTGGAGCGGTGGCGATCACCGAAAAATCCCGAATCCCTTCAAGGCTCATCGCCAGTGTCCGTGGGATAGGTGTGGCGGTGAGGGTGAGGACATCGACCTCGGCGCGAAGCGACTTGAGCGCCTCTTTCTGGCGCACGCCGAAGCGGTGCTCTTCGTCGATGATGACCAGACCCAGGCGCTTGAACCGGATCTCCTTGCCCAGCAACTTGTGCGTCCCGATGACGATGTCGAGCGTGCCGTTTTCAAGCCCCTCAAGTGCGGCCCTGACCTCCTTGGGCGAACGGAATCGGGACAATTCGGCGAGTCGCATCGGCCAGTTCGAGAAGCGGTCCGAGAAGGTCTCGAAATGCTGCTCGGCCAGCAGGGTCGTGGGACAGACGATCGCCACCTGTTTGCCGTCGGCCGCAGCCACGAACGCCGCCCGCAGCGCGACTTCGGTCTTGCCGAAACCGACATCGCCGCAGATCAGCCGATCCATCGGCTTGCCCGACACCAGATCCTGAGTGACCGCGTGGATGGCCGCGAGTTGGTCTGGTGTTTCTTCAAAGCCAAAACCCTCGGCGAATGCCTCATAGTCCTGGGCGTCGAATCGGAACGAGTGTCCCTGCCGGGCTGCGCGCCGGGCATACAGGTTAAGAAGTTCCGCGGCTGTGTCCCGCGCCCGCTTGGCCGCTCGCTGGCGAGCCTTTTCCCATTGGCCTGATCCCAGCACATGGAGCGGCGCATCGTCGGGCGAGGCACCGGAATAGCGGCCGATCACATGCAGCTGCGCCACAGGCACATACAGGGTCGCCCCGTTGGCATAGGCCAGATGCAGGAACTCGGTGGGGCCGTCACCCAGGTCCATGTTGATCAGGCCCTGATAGCGGCCAATTCCGTGTTGCGCGTGAACCACCGGGTCACCCACCGACAATTCGGAGAGATCGCGGATGATTGCATCAAGGTCGGTCACTGCCTCGCGCTTGCGCCGGCCCCGTCGCTTGGCGGTTCCTGCAAAGAGCTCGGTTTCGGTGATGAGCGCCAGCCCGTCCTCGGTCAGGAAGCCCTCGGACAAGGGCCCCACGCCAAGGGCCTGTTGCAGTCCGCTGTCGGCAAACGATCGCCAGTCATCTACTTGCGGCAAGACGATGCCGTGATCGGCCATCAATTGCGCCACGGTTTCGCGCCGGCCGGCCGATTCAGCCAGGATCAGTACCCGGTGATCATTTGAATCCAGCCAGAGCTGAAGCCTGGCCAAGGGTGAATCCGCACGCCGCTCGACCGCCATTTCGGGCAGCGCCTGCGAATGGGAGCGCCGTGAGCGGGTGGATTGCACAGGCTGGGCGGCTTCGACTTCCTCGCTTGCGGCCAGCGCGGTCAGCGCTTCACGCAAGGCGTAGCGTCCGTAGCGCCGCGCCTCGATGAAGAAGGCGCCCTGGTCCTCCTGCGGCAGGAAGCCCGTCGGCGTCCGCCCGGCGGTCCAGACGATGCCGACCATGAAGACTGCGAGCAGCGCGAGGCT
>Ga0209598_10002051_pt1 | contig 16028 bp, 14 predicted proteins | sample M_140807_EF_Meta_FD_187317 | JGI IMG/M metagenome (GOLD analysis project Ga0209598, IMG submission 187317) | Freshwater microbial communities from Lake Montjoie, Canada to study carbon cycling - M_140807_EF_MetaG (SPAdes) (version 2) | ecosystem: Environmental > Aquatic > Freshwater > Lake... | reverse complement strand
AAATACTACTCCTCCTAAAAATCCATTCTCTGTAATGCCAAAACGATATTCAGATTCTGCAAATACAAATTTATCTCCTCTAAACCTTCCTTGTATATATCCTCTTCCAGTATTAGTATAAGTATCTGAAGCGGTAGAAGGTAAATCTAAGTAAGGTTGTTTGCCCTTAATAGTGAAAACATTATAAGACCAAAAAGCTAAAATATTTTTACTACCCAGGGGAAAAGGAATATACTTTCTATAATCTAATAAAATAGACTGCCAGTTTTGATCGCTTCCTAAAAGTTTAAGATTATTTCTATACACTAAATTAAAATAACTACTATTAGGGGCTGGGTTTGAAACTTGTTTTCTAGTATCGTATAGTAAATTAAGTAATAAACCAATAGAAGTAGATTGCTTTGTAATTCCGTATTCTTTAAAGCCCAGTAAAGGTTTATTTAGTGAAGTGGTATCCGATATATTCCAACGGTAGTCAATGTTTAAGCCTGGTCCAAAATATACATTAGGTGCAATTCTTTTAACAATAGATTGATGTAGTTTGATATAAGAGTAATCTAAATTATCAAATAATTTTAAATTGCTACTACTGCCTAATCCAAAATCCTTTTGAGGGAATTTTAAATAGGACCAGCTAGTGTTAATATTATACTCATTACTTTTTAACCAAACATTGGAAACCATTTGAGCAATTACCTGTTTATTTTGAGTATATTTTAATTCAGAAGAGACAAAGGAATGATTATCGGTAATTTTTTTTACTGGTAAAATAAAATTGGCATTTAATGAACTTGCAAAACCAGTTGCTAAACTATACTCCACTGCAGGTATAAATGTAAACAAGGTTTTATTTTGTTTTTCATCTTGGCTGCGTGGCTTATTTATTTTCAAAACACGGTATAAACCATCCACAAAATCAACCATGGAGTCCAAACCTGGTTGCTTATATAGAGCCAAAGTGAAAATATTTTTTTGATGCGTTGACTGGTGGCCTAAAGTACTATCCTGCGCAGTTAAGTTGATGGAAATTAAGAAAGTAAGTAAAAAAGATAATTTAATAAGGTTTCTTTTCATATGCTAGTAAGTTGCTTCTAATGCCACAAAGATAACTCTAATGCTTGTTAATTATTAATTTCATTCGTTGACTACATGCTCATAGGCTTCTATTTCAAATACTTGCCTATATTGAATAATGCCACTTATGTAATGGTGAATAAATTTGTTTAAAATTCAAACTTTTATTTATAGATTTATGAAAGAGATTTCATAAACACTTAAAATCACAAAATCATGAGTAATAATCGTAGAAATTTTATTAAAAACATTGGAGGCTCCATGGCATTATTGGCTGTAGGTAATGCTGCTAACGCAAGTACCCCCACAAGTAATGCCTCTATTCTACATTCAAAAATTAAGGTAGCCGCCATCGATAAAATTAGAATTGGCTTAATTGGATCTGGTATAATTGGACATTTTGATACCAGAACTGCTTTACAAGTTCCTGGAGTAGAACTAGTAGCAGTTTGTGATTTATATAAAGGTCGCTTAGAAGGCGCTAAAGAAACCTGGGGCAACCAAATATTTACCACCCAAGATTATAGAGAATTACTAGCACGCAAAGATGTAGATGCTGTTTTAATTTGTACCCCCGATCATTGGCATCAAAAAATTGCTATCGATGCAATGCGAGCAGGCAAACATGTGTATTGTGAAAAACCAATGGTACAAAAAATTGAACAAGGCTGGGGCATCATCAATGCGCAGAAAGAAACGGGCAAAGTATTTCAAGTAGGAAGTCAGATGGCAAGTTCAGTGGGCATACTAGAAGCGAAGCGATTATTAGCCGCAGGTGCTATTGGAGAATTAACCATGGTAGAATCTTTTTGTGACCGCTCCGATGCAAGAGGTGCATGGAATTATTCCATTCCAACCGACGCGTCCCCTGAAACTATTGACTTTGATACTTTCTTAGGCGCTGCCACTAAAGTGCCTTTTGAAGCAAAGCGTTTTTTTAGATGGCGTAATTATGGTGCTTATGGAACTGGTGCTGCAGGTGATTTAATTGTGCATTTACTTACAGGTATACACACCGTAACGGGTGCAGTAGGTCCTGAAAAAATTATGAGTATTGCCGATTTAAAATTATGGAAAGATGGAAGAGACTCATTTGATATTATAAATGCAGTAATGAATTATAAAACCACTGAGAAGCATAATGCGTTTCATGTAGTGACAAGAGTAAACTTAACGGACGGAGAAGGCAAGGGCCCTTTTGGTATTAAATTAATTGGAACTGAGGGCGTGATAGAGTCTTTTGGGAATGGCTTGGTGGTGAAAACTTTGAAAAGACGCGCTGTGCCTGGTTATGGTGGATATGATTCTTTTGATAGTTTCTCCAATAAACAAAAAGAAGAATTTAAAAAATGGTACCAGTCGGAGTATGGCAATGATACAGATGGTGGATATGATCTAGGCAAAGAAACTAAATTTGAAGCCCCTGCTAATTACGATGATAGACTAGACCACATGATTGTATTTTTTAACGCCATAAGAACAGGCAGTAAAATATACGAAGACGCTTCCTTTGGTTTAAGAGCTGCAGCACCTGCTATTGCTTGTAATTTAAGTGCGCAACAAAACAAGCCTATTTTATGGGATCCGATTGGAATGAAAGTAATATAATTATTTTTTATCCTCTAGTTCATATTTAACGAAGGCGAATTTTTTACCATCGGGTGACCAGGAAGGAACATTGATCGTACCTTGACCTCCAAAGAATGGTTCTGTTAAATCTTTGATGGTTTTATCTTCTAGGTTAAGCAGTCTTAATTTCACTTGCTTACCAAAAGGATGCTGCTGCCCTTGGTCTTCTAAATAACTTATAATGGTGGCTTGTTTGCTATTAGGGCTAATATGTGCAAACCAATTAGAATAATTATCAAAAGTTACTTGCTCTGGTTTTGATCCATCGGGACGCATTCTCCAAATTTGCATCTTGCCTGTTCTAAAAGAATTGATATAAATGTATTTTCCATCAGGACTATATTCAGGGCCATCGTCCAATCCTTCATTTTCTGTTAATCTTGTTTCTGCTCCACCCTCACTACTCATTGCATACACATCATAATTGCCATTACGCTCTGCACAATACACAATGGTTTTGCCATCAGGTGAAACGCCATGCCAATAAGAAGGTGTATTCGCTGTGAGTCTCATTGGAATTCCTCCTTCACTTGCTACTTTAAATATAAAAGAAGAGCCTTCTTTAATAGTAGGTAAACTGCTTGATATAAATAAAGTTTTGCCATCAAAGCTATAGCCGTGGTCGTTATTGGCATTGGTAATATCGCCTGTTGGAAGTATACCTAATTTCTCCCCCTTAATGCTTATTTTTTCTAATATGCCCGATGCATTAATTAATAAAAACCTACCGTCATGAGACCAGTTAGGAGCTTCAAAATGTCTTTTTTCATGTAGAATTTTTTCTGCCTTCCCGGTTTCAAGCGTGTATATATACAAAGAACTAATAACTGTTTTGCCTTCTGGAATTTGAGCATTTAATTGAAGCGCTAGAAAGCAAAAACATAGAAAGTTGAATATAATTTTCATGGGAGTCATTTTTTGGTGAATACTTTAGACCTATGAATAAGATCATTTTTAATACTAATAAATATAAGTAAATTTACATCACCCTTTTAACAAATAGTATGAACCGAAGCGAACAATTACAAGCTCTAGCCACCGATACTATTTGGGACATTATTATAATTGGTGGAGGCGCTACAGGACTGGGCACCGCACTCGACGCTTCCTTAAGAGGCTATAAAACACTGCTTATTGAAGGACATGATTTTGCCAAGGGCACTTCAAGTAGGTCAACTAAATTAGTGCATGGGGGTGTAAGATATTTAGAACAAGGCAATATAAAATTAGTTAGAGAAGCTTTAAGAGAAAGAGGGTATCTATTAAAAAATGCTCCGCACTTAACATCGGTGCAAACATTTATTGTGCCTGTATTTAGTACTTGGGGAAAAATGTTTTATGGCATTGGTTTAAAAGTATATGATTTACTTTCTGGAAAATTATCACTAGGCAATACCCAAATACTTTCTAAAAAAGAAACGCTGGCTCACCTGCCTTCTATTAATGCTGAGAAATTAGTGGGAGGTATTTTATATTATGATGGACAGTTTGACGATAGCGGATTGGCTATTGAAATAGCGGCCACTGCCATAAAAAAAGGAGCCACTGTTATTAACTATTGCAAGGCCACGGGTTTTACAAAAACCAATGATAAAATTACTGCAGTAGAATGTATCGATGTGCTGTCTGAAAAAAAATACTCACTAAGAACAAAGGTAGTGGTTAATGCCACTGGAGTTTTCACCAATGCGGTGGTGCAAATGGACGATGATTCACAAGATGATTTAGTAAGCCCTTCACAAGGAATTCATTTAGTAATAGATGCAAAAAAATTTCCAGGTACGGATGCCATGATGATTCCTAAAACAGATGATGGTCGTGTATTATTTGCAGTGCCTTGGCATGATAAAGTAGTTTTAGGTACAACAGATACGCCAATTGACACAGTTTCATTTGAGCCTAAACCCTTAGAAGAAGAAATAGAATTTATTATTAAACATATTAATAGATACTGTACTTCACTTATCACAAGAGCCGATATTAATAGTGTGTATGTTGGTTTACGCCCACTAGTGAAACAAAAAACTCATATAAGTTCGGCACTTATTTCGCGTGAACATCATTTAACTGTATCGCCAAGTGGGTTAATTACTATTACGGGAGGCAAATGGACCACTTATAGAAAAATGGCTGCTGATGCAGTTGACAATGCCGCCTTTATAGGAAAATTAAATAAAGAAAAATGTATAACTGCTGAAACTAAAATAGGTGATGAGCTTGAGAAAAAAAATAGAATCCAAGAAATTTTGAAAAATGATGCATCATTAGCCGAAAAAATTCATACTAATTATTCATTTACAAAAATACAGATAGTATACGCCGTAAAATTTGAAATGGCTATTTGTATTGAAGACATTTTAGCCAGAAGAATTAGATTATTATTTCTAGATGCTAGACTAGCTATAGAACTAGCCCCCATGGTAGCAAGCATAATGGCCACTTATTTACAAAAAGATAAAAATTGGGAAGCTGCTGAAGTAGCTAGCTTTAATCAATTAGCAGGGCAATACATTTTACAATAAACTAAACTCAACGCTTATTTAAAAAAATTTGAAGGATGAAAAACATAAAAACTGAAACCATTGATGAATATATTGCAGCACAACCCCTTGAAAAAAGGGCAAGTTTAGAAAAGATAAGATCCATTATACAAAAAGCAGCACCCAAGGCCACTGAAGTAATTAGTTATGGTATGCCTGCTTTTAAACAAGATGGTATTTTAGTGTATTTCGCGGCCTTTAAAAATCATTATGGTTTTTTTCCTACCGCAAGCCCCATCGTCATTTTCAAAAAAGAACTAGTAACCTACAAAACATCTAAAGGCGCCATACAATTTCCTACAGACAAGCCTATACCTATTAAGCTCATACAGGCTATCGTAAAACTTAGAATTACTCAAAACAAGGAGAAAACCGCATTTAAAACCGGTAAAAAATAGGGTTTCATGCTCAATTTCTTAAAAAGAAGTTAAAAGCATCCATCTTTCTTAAACCTTTATTAAAGTTTGAGGTCTTATTCAAAAATATAGAAGGCTAGCATGTAGAATTATTTCTGCTTAAAACTTATCATTATGAAAAAATCAAACTTAGTTACTATTGCATTTGTGCTATTGATAGGCTTAATGATAAGTTGTTCAAAAACCGACCTTGCCTTACCTACATTAAATTCGACAGTGGTAACTGCACCCAAAGTAGTGGTCAGCCCAACTCCCATGTCGGTCATTGACCCCTATGCTGCCATTAAATTAGCATTTGGAACCAATATCGATCCACAGAATTTACTTAACTACGCCAATCAAGCAATTCCTAACTATATTGTTAAAGACAATACCGGCTCCAATGTTATCACCAATGCGAAGGCTAGTTTAGGAAGGGTATTATTTTACGATAAAAATTTAAGTACTACCAATACTATTTCATGTAGCAGTTGCCATAAACAAAATTTTGCCTTTAGCGATACTAGTTTAACAAGTGCAGGTGTGGAAGGCGGACAAACTGTAAGACATTCAATGCGTTTAATAAATTCAAGATTCAGCATTGAATCAAAATTCTTTTGGAATGAAAGAGCTACTAGTTTAGAACAACAAACTACCATGCCTATTCAAGATCATTTAGAAATGGGATTTAGTGGCGTCAATGGTAGAGGTAATTTAGCAAGTTTATTAGCGAAACTTTCAAAAATTAATTATTATAATGAGCTATTCAAATTTGTTTACGGAGATACTGTGGTTACTGAAGCAAGAATGCAAGAATCATTAGCCCAGTTTATAAGAAGCATTCAATCTTTCGATTCAAAATATGATGCAGGAAGAGTTCAGGTAAGAAATGACAATGACCCCTTCCCCAATTTCACTGCAACAGAAAACACAGGAAAAAATTTATACATGACGCCTCCTGTCTTTAATGCTAATGGAATAAGAATTGCTGGTGGCCTAGGTTGTAATGGATGTCATAATGCTCCTGAATTTGATATCGACCCTAATTCTAGAAACAATGGCGTTATAGGAGTTATTGGTAGTAATGATATCGAATTGAATGACACAAGAGCGCCTTCTTTAAGAGACTTAACAAAAACAGATGGCAGTATAAATAGCCGTATGATGCATAATGGTGTATTTAATAATTTAGCTGCAGTACTTGCGCATTATAATAATATTCCAGCGAATCAAAGAAATAATAATTTAGATGGGAAGTTGAGACCTGGTAATAATACTCAACAGTTAAATTTAACTACAGAAGAAAGAGATGCTGTTATTGCTTTTATGAAAACATTATCTGGCACACTAGTGTATACAGATAAAAAATGGGCTACCCCATTTATAAATCAATAGCCTTATTCATAAAATGTATAAGAGGCATCATGGACTCAAAACAAGTAATTACTTTTTTGACTAAGTTTTTATTGGAAACATCGGCATCGCTAATTTCCATACTGGCTACAAAGCTTTTTAATTTTAAAAATTCAATAGCTGGATTATCTAACTCATAGCCTTTAGGAGGCCTTACTAATTTATCAGTTTCGGTTAAGGTGCCGTAATTTGTTTTAAATTTTTTCTCATTCACTATACCTTTAAATTCTTTAAAGCAGTAATCAATTTCTTGTCTTAGTTTTTTTAATTCAGGTGCCATGGGCATCCATAAGCCACCACCAATAAAACAAGCCCCTGGCTCTAGGTGAAAATAATAACCAGCACAGTCCACTTTTTTGGCTCCCTTACTAAAGCTTGCCCCAAAATTAGTTTTATAGGGGTCTTTATTTTTACTGAAACGAACATCTCTGTTAATTCTAAACACACATTGCTTGGGCTCTAAAAATTCAAGGGATTTATCTTTTAACTTTATTCCCTCAAGCACTTCAGTTACAAATGCTAGATAATCTTGTTTTGCATTTTCATATTTAGGCCTGTTTTTCTCAAACCATTCTCTATTATTATTCTTTTTAAGTGCTTTTAAAAATTGGAGGGTACTGGGCTGAATCATGAGATATGTTTATTATAAAATGTTTGAAGTATAAGCTTACCTAATTGAATTATAAGGATACCTAAATTTAATCTAAGATTTCTAAAAAAGTAAATAAATACTAAGGTTCTCAAAAAATACTTACTTAACTTTAACACTCAATTTAAAAACATGCCTAATACCAAATCATACGCAGCATTAAGTGCTACAACCCCTTTAGAAGCTTATTCTTTCGACAGAAGAAATCTAGGTGAAAACGATGTTCAAGTAGAAATTTTATACTGTGGCGTTTGTCATAGCGACTTACACCAGGCTAAAAACGAATGGGGTGGTTCAGTATATCCAATGGTGCCAGGCCACGAAATAGTGGGTAAAGTAAGTGCAGTAGGAACTAATGTAAGTAAATTTAAAGTGGGTGACTTAGCAGGCGTGGGTGTTATGGTAGATAGCTGTAGAACTTGTAAAAATTGTCAAGAGAGCTTAGAGCAATATTGCGCCGAAGGCATGACGGGTACGTATAATGCTAAAGAAAGAAACGGAGCTGGTATTACCATGGGTGGTTATTCAACCCAAATAGTAGTTGACCAGCGTTACACATTGCACATTTCTCCTAAGTTAGATTTAGCAGCAGTGGCTCCTTTGTTATGTGCAGGTATTACTACTTATTCTCCACTTGTTTTTGCAGGGGTTAAAAAAGGAATGAAGGTAGCTGTAGTGGGTTTAGGTGGACTAGGCCATATGGGAGTAAAGTTCGCCGTTTCTTTTGGTGCAGAAGTAACTGTAATTAGTACTTCCCCTTCCAAAGAAGCCGATGCTAAAAAGTTAGGGGCTACACATTTTTTAATTAGCACCGATGCAGCTGCGATGAAAAAATACAATAGTTATTTTGATGTGATCTTAGATGCTATTTCTGCCAACCACGATTTTACAACCTATTTAAATTTATTAACTACCAACGGAAAGTTAATGGTAGTAGGTCTTCCAATAGAATCTCCTAAAGTGCAGCCTTTTTCTTTAGTCACTAATAGAAGAAGTGTAATTGGTTCTTCTATTGGTGGTATGCAAGAAACACAAGAAATGCTTGATTATTGCGCCGAGCACAATATTGTATCTGACATAGAAATAATACCTATGCAAGACATCAATGAAGCCTATACAAGAATGTTGAAAGGAGATGTGAAATACCGTTTTGTAATTGACTTAGCTAGTTTGAAAAGCTAATATTAATATTCAGTATTAAACCGTTTTTTTAGGAGGAAGTGCAAAAGCGGTAGCCTCATGTGTGAAGTTGCCATTATGTGCACCATCGCAAAAAGGTTTGTTTTTGCTTAAACCACAACGACAAAGTCCAATTACTTCTCTGCCTGCTAAATCGTAAGTATTTCCACTACGATCTTCAATAGTAAAATCGCCTTCCACTTTAATGGACCCGTTATTGTTAATTGTAATTTTAGTAGCCATTTTATTTGTTTTAGGCTTCAAAAATAGGGCTTCTTGGCTTATTTTTCGTGATTGTTTTAAATAGTTGGCCAAGGTTTTAGCTAGCTTAAACAAATTGCTTAAAACTCAGTTTTTACAAGTAAATTTACACCCGCCTAATTCGTAAGCAATTTACATCATGAAAGGATTTCAGTTTAAAACATACGAAGCTCCCAATCAATCTCCCTTTGATAAATTGTTTGAAATATTCAAGGAATTGATAGTGCATACTTCTGGCGACTTTGACGAAGCCATTAGTTGGATGCGTGAATTAGATGTGGAGTATAAATTAACAGACGAAAATTACACCATTGACGATTTTATTGAAGACCTTAAAAAGAAAGGCTATATCAAACAAGAAATTAAAGATGGTGGAGGAGATGGAGAAACCAAAATAACGGCAAAAACAGAAAGAGCCATTAGGCAAACTGCACTGAATAATATTTTCGGTAATTTACAAAGCGCGGGTAAAGGGAATCATAAAACAAAAACCTTGGGCCAAGGCGATGAAAAAAATGGCGAGTTCAAAGAATTTAATTTTGGCGACAATATTGAAAATATTTCTTTAACAGAGAGTATTAAAAATGCACAAATTAATCATGGCATTGATGCCTTTAATTTAACAGAAAACGATTTAGTAGTAGAACAGACTGAACAAAAATCACAAATGAGCACCGTGCTTATGATTGATATAAGTCATAGCATGATTTTATATGGTGAAGATAGAATTACGCCTGCTAAAAAAGTAGCGATGGCATTAGCAGAATTAATTACTACGCGTTATCCTAAAGACACCATTGATATTCTTGTATTTGGAGACGATGCCTGGACTATTAGCATTCAAGAACTACCTTATTTAAAAGTAGGACCTTACCATACCAATACGGTAGCGGGTTTGCAATTAGCCATGGATATTTTAAGAAGAAAAAGAAATACCAATAAACAAATTTTTATGATTACCGATGGCAAACCAAGTTGTATTAAAGAGCCAGATGGTAATTATTATATGAATAGCAATGGACTAGACCAATACATAGTAGATAAATGTTATAGCCAAGCCAAGATGGCCAGAAAACTGCATATTCCTATAACTACTTTCATGATTGCACAGGACCCCTATTTACAAAGGTTTGTGAATGAGTTTACTGAAGCCAATCAAGGGAAGGCCTTTTATACAGGCTTAAAGGGACTGGGCGAAATGATATTCCAAGATTACGAAACCAACAGAAAAAAGAAACTTAAATAATTAGTACAAACACATTTATATGAAAATTGATAAAATAAAAACCTTAGGGGATTTAAAAAAACAAGGCTACCAAAGCAAAAGTATTAAAGACGAATTAAGAGATAATTTAATTTTAAAAATAAAAGAAGGAGTACCTGCTTTTGAAGGAATACATGGTTTTGAAGAAACTGTTATTCCAGAAATTGAAAGAGCCATTTTATCTAAGCATAATATTAATTTATTAGGTTTAAGAGGTCAGGCCAAAACTAAATTGGCTCGCTTAATGATACAATTACTAGATGAGTATATTCCTTTTGTAGCGGGCTCTGAAATTAACGACGACCCCTTAGCTCCTATTTCAAGATTCGCCAAGGATTTAATTGCAGAGCAAGGCGACGCCACTCCTATTGAATGGCTGCACCGTAACGAAAGGTTCTTTGAAAAATTAGCTACACCAGATGTTACCATTGCAGATATTATTGGTGATGTGGACCCTATTAAGGCTGCGAATTTAAAATTATCTTATGCCGATGAGCGTGTAATTCATTTTGGTATGATTCCAAGAGCCAATAGAAGCATATTTGTAATTAATGAACTTCCCGATTTACAAGCCAGAATACAAGTGGCTTTATTTAATATATTACAAGAAGGCGATATTCAAATTAGAGGTTTTAAACTAAGAATGAATTTAGACATTCAATTTATTTTCACAGCCAACCCAGAAGACTATACCAATAGAGGAAGTATTGTAACGCCTTTAAAAGACAGAATAGGCTCACAAATATTAACGCATTATCCTAAAAATATTGCGGTGGCTAAAAAAATTACGGAACAAGAAGCTAAAATAAATGCAGTACAATCGGAGCTTGTTTATGTTCCTAATTTAGCCAAAGACATTATTGAGCAAATTAGTTTTGAAGCAAGAGCTAGTGAATACATTGATGCTAAAAGTGGAGTAAGTGCGAGAATGACTATTTCTGCTATGGAAAATTTAATTAGTACTGCAGAAAGAAGAGCTTTAAAAAATGGATTAACTAAAACGGCAGTGCGCTTATCTGATTTTATGGGTATTATTCCTGCTATTACAGGAAAAGTAGAGCTAGTATATGAAGGAGAGCAAGAAGGTGCTGAAGTAATTGCTAATATCTTAATTGAAAAAGCCATTAGCACTTTATTTAAATTTCAATTCCCCAAAATTAGTAAGTTAGAAAAGCAAAATGAAAAAAATGCTTATTCAGACTTGCTAGATTGGTTTATAGCAGAAGGTGGTTTTGAATTATATGAAGACTTTGATGAAAAGCAATATAAGAAAGTATTAGATGAAGTGAAGCCATTAGACGCACTTATGAAAAAGTATGCACCTGATACCAGTAAAGAAGATGCCTACTTTATGAAAGAATTTATTTTATGGGCCTTGGTAGAAAATAAAAAATTGAATAAAGAAAAATTAACAGAAGGATTTTCTTTTAAGGATATACTTGGGCATATGATTAATAAGCTCTAAGTTATTCAGTATCATCATAACCAAATTTTTGATTCAAAGCAAATACGGCTTCTGCAGAAAAATCGTTCTTATGAATTAAGGCAAGTTGTCCATCAATTAACCCGCGCTTAGTAGGTAGTAAAGAAATATTTTTCTCATAGATACTTAAGGCCGAAGTGTCGCTTGGTGCACCTATGGATGCTATTGCTGCTGCTACATCTTCCATCTGATGTATCACCGATAAAATTTGATTAGGTATCCAAGAAGTGATAGGCGTCCCACCAGTAGCAATCGCATATTTCGTATTGGCCATTATATATTTTTGAACAAACTGCCAATGGCCATTTCTAAAATGATAGATCTCTTCTAAAATGCCTAATAAAAAACATAAACTTTTTGCATCTTTATTTTCTAAGAGTTTCCCCATTAAACCTTTAGGATGCACCGCCTTCATAGAGCTTTGTAAATCACTGAAAAAATGTTGAACGCATTTTGGACGGTATAAACGTAAATCTAATAAGTATTTAGTAAGCTCATTTTCTGGATAATAAAAAATAACTCCAGAAAAAATATCTTGCATAGGAATAATATCGTCCTGCGCGCCCGTCTGTCCTCTAAATGCCTTGGGCTCTTCCCATACACCTTCATAAGTAACGCCTTCTCCAAATAAATCGGTATTGCCTTTTACACCCATGATAAAAATTCTAAAGTCGTTGTAACGTTGCCATCTTGAAGCCTTCCACATTTCTTTTCTTCTTATATTCATTTGCTTCATTGTTTCCCAATTCTTTTCTAAAAAAGGGGCCACATTTTTTTCGCCGTTATCTAAGGCTTGTAAAGTTTGCATTACCGACCCCACTAAATCCGCTGAGTAACGATTAATATCAACATGCAACATAATAAAACCTACTTCATCGGGTTGACCAGAAAATTTATTACACATGGTAATATTCTCCCAGTTTAAATCGCCAGTAGCATCTAACTTTCTATAGTTACCTAATGAATATGCATAGTGATAATCCAACCAAGCAAAAACATCTAATTTATCGGCAACTTTACAAAAAGGAACGGCAATATTTTTAGGTAAGACATTTCTTGCTTTACCATATTTTCCATCAATTTTAAATTGTTGAAAAGAAGGTTCTAACAAATAAGCAGAAGCTAAAAAGCTATAAGATCTGAATAAGGCTTGTAAAACAAAGATGTCTGTTTCTTTTTCAATGGCATCAACATGATTTTGTATTGCTAATACTGGGGCAACAATTGCATTAGGTGTATGTAAGTATCCAAATTCATTTTCATTTAATACCACTGGCATCGCATCTAAAACATTTTGTAAATCGCTATAGGTTGAAGGCAACTTTACCATGGGCGCCTTGGTAGGTAAAAAGCCATGCGCCGCACTTACATCAAAAAAGCCATCTGAATAATTGGATAAAATAGACATTATAAAATTTAGTTTAGATTTTTATAGATTGTAATGAAGCTATGAAAAATTTCAACTTAAAATGCAGTTTTGCCCCTTTTTACATAAGCGCTTCTAAGTTTGCTAGAATTATATGTAACTATTTGATTTACAGTGATTTAAAATTAAAATTATAAAAATAAAGGATCTTTAGATTAACTTGCAGTTCAAATTATCATTTTATGCAAATAGCAATTTTAGGCGCCGGTATGGTAGGAAGAGCCATGGCCATTGACCTTTCTAAAAAATATCAAGTTACTTCTTTTGACTTAAGTAAAGAATCGCTTCAAATACTTTCCAATAAAAATAAAAGTATTACAACAGTGCAAGCCGACTTGAGTGATTATGCAAGCTACCCTGCTCTATTGGCGAAATTTGATTATGTAATTACAGCGGTTCCAGGTTTTATGGGTTATAAAACTTTAGAAGCAGTTATTAATGCAAAGAAAAATGTAGTAGATATTTCCTTTTTCCCTGAAGACGCTTTACTACTAACGGAATTAGCGAAGAAAAATAATGTAACAGCCATCGTAGATTGTGGGGTTGCACCTGGTATGAGTAATTTAATATTAGGCTATCATAATGAAAAAATGAAAATTGATAGTTTTGAATGTATGGTAGGCGGACTTCCTAAAAAAAGAACACAACCTTTTGAATACAAGGCTCCCTTCTCACCCATTGATGTTTTAGAAGAGTATACAAGACCTGCTCGTTATGTTGAAAATAGCTGCATCGTTACCAAGACGGCATTAAGTGATGCTGAGTATATTGACTTTAATAAAGTAGGTACACTTGAAGCCTTTAATACCGACGGTCTTAGAAGTATTTTATTTACCATGGGTCATATTCCCAATATGAAAGAAAAAACTTTAAGGTATCCGGGTCATATCGATTTAATGAAGAGTTTAATTAAAGCAGGATTTTTAAATACAGAAGCTATTCAATACAAAGGACAATCTATTTCTCCATTAGGTTTTACTTCTGCTTTATTATTTGATCAATGGAAATTAGGTGCTACTGAAGCTGAATTTACTTTAATGACCATTGAAATTAAAGGTGAAGGAAAAACCATTCATTATGAATTGTATGACGAGTACGATGCCGTAACTGAAACAAGTAGTATGAGTAGAACTACTGGGTATACTTGTACCGCAGCATTGAATATGCTCATGGAAAATTTATTTACAGAAAAAGGTGTATTCCCTCCTGAGCTTGTAGGTAAGCATGAAAAATGTTTTCAGTATATGATAAACTACTTGGAAGAGCGTAATATTCATTATGTAAAGACTGAGTCTTAAATAGTATTGAAATAGCAAATGAATAGCGCAGAAATAGCTGTTTATAAATTAGGGACTATTTAGAAAAAATTAATTACTTTTAAACTATAATTAATCAATTATGGGATTTCATATTAACAAGAAAGTAGCTGATAAAAAAGCTGCCACAGGAACAAAAACTACTTTTCAAGGCGGTAGTTCACAATTTATAGCCAAGGCTAATACTAAGTCTACAGGTACCACTAAGAAGCCTATTAAAACAGGCGGTTCTAGAGGTAGTTGATTAGAGCTAGCCGATAATTTTACTAGCCCTGTTTTCTAACAAACTTTGTAAGAATAACAATAGTTTGTTCATTCACCTTACCTTCAATTTGTTCATGGTTGTCGGCTACTAAATGTATTTTCTTTACAATGGTTCCCTTAGGAGCCATGAAATTCACACCCTTTACATTTAAGCCCTGCGTTAGAACAATGGTATCGCCATTAAGAAGTTCTGTGCCGTTGCTATCTAGATGAATAGCTGCTTTTTGAAAAGCAGTTAAGGCCCAGGTAACTACTGGTTCTTCTAATTCAACCGATGTTAAAATTTCATTCGCCCATTCATTTTCTTTTAAGCTATATAAAATTCTATAGCTTAAAGCTTGTATACTAGGCTCTGTATTCCATATACTTCCTGCTAAACATTGCCAATGATTACCCGATTCATTACTTTCTATTAGAGAGTAACAGTGCTCGCAAATAGCTACTTCATTTTCTATCTTATCATTGTCTTTGGGACTAACTGCATAAGCGGCAGTTGCTTTTTCTGTACTACATAGTTCACAAAGTGAATCGCACCTTTCTTGTAGTTTAACCGAGATGGTTGATTTCATAATTTTTTATATAGTTATCTTCTTCTTGTAAATTTATTGCCTCTTTGTTGCTTGGGAGCATACTGCGGGGTGGGGCCAAACATTTCAGGCACTACTCCTTTTAAAACAGGCACACCCAATAGTTCTTCAATTTCTGCAAACTTGCTTTGCTCTTTTTCTCCCACTAAAGTAAAGGCTGTGCCAGAAGTAGCCGCCCTAGCGGTTCTTCCAATTCTGTGGATATAATCTTCGCCGTCATTGGGCACATCATAATTAATGACCAAATCAATATCATCAATGTCTATGCCTCTGCTTAAAATATCGGTAGCCACTAAAATATTCGTTTTTTGATTTCTAAAATCTTGTAAATATTGTTCTCTACTTTTTTGATCTAAATCGGAATGTATTTCTGCTGCCGATAATTTAGCATGTATTAGCTTAGAAGTCAGTTGTTTTACATTGGATTTCTTAGAACAAAAAACAATTACTTTAGAATATCTTTTCGAACTTAGCATATCAATAATAACAGGTACTTTTTGTGTATCATATACCATGAATGCTTTTTGAATAATTTGCTCTGGTGGTTT
>Ga0209598_10002049_pt1 | contig 16034 bp, 20 predicted proteins | sample M_140807_EF_Meta_FD_187317 | JGI IMG/M metagenome (GOLD analysis project Ga0209598, IMG submission 187317) | Freshwater microbial communities from Lake Montjoie, Canada to study carbon cycling - M_140807_EF_MetaG (SPAdes) (version 2) | ecosystem: Environmental > Aquatic > Freshwater > Lake... | reverse complement strand
GAAGTTTGGCGATCTGGGTACGGATGACGTCAAACGGCTCAAACAGCTCGAGCAAGAGAACAGTCGGCTCAAGAAATTGGTTGTCGAGCGCGATCTCGACGTCGACCAGCTCGAGACGTTTCTCGCAGGACCTCTGGGATTCGGAGGCATAAGTCTGTTTGAAAGAGCAAGAGGGGTTGCAAGAAACAGGACGACTAAATGGACTCGCTTTAGTATGCTTGCCCAAATTGGGCCGAGTCGCCTGCGCCTTGACGGGGCTCTTAGATCTTGCGAACTCGAGGCAGGCAACGTGGACACTTCTCTGCTCGCGGTACGTTAAGAGAGTAATCACCATGCTCCTCGGTTTGTTTTACCGATCTTCAGGACCATAAGCATGACGATTGCCCTATCAGACATCTGGAGAATAGCCTCACCTGAGAACTATAAGTGCCATTTCGCGAGATGGAATGGCACGCAACAGCCACTTGAAGTCTGGGCACGAGACAAAGACGAATGGAAAGGCTGGCAAGAATTTCGCCCTCGACGAGATGTCTTCAACCGCCCCTACGTTTTCTCGCTTATTCGGGTTTATCACGAAGTCGACACGTGGCTGTTCGGTGGTGTCTTCGGCATAGTGAAACGCCATGAAGATCGCTACGAAGTAGAGCTGACGGACATTGGTTCCTGTTTTCTGGGGCGTCTAAAGCTTCGATCGCCATATCGCAATCGGAGCACCCGGGTCAATTTTGAGAATCACTACCCAGAGCTTGAGGTTCAAGAAATCCCAGCTCCCGCTCAATGATTAACTCAAATAGCCGTTCGAGGTCTTCCTGCGCTGTTCGGGTGAACTGAACGTGAAAGGTCACCCGCGAATCACTAGCGGCTTTGGGCCTGCCTGGTTAGGGCGCTGTCGAGTTTGCTCTGAAGGCGCCCGATAACGATATCAGCGTCGATGGTTTCGTTGGCGTCGCGGGCGTGATCGAGCAAGGCCATGCCACGCGCGATGAATTCGCTTTGGTCAATTCGACGCTGAACGGCGGCACGCACCGACTGTTCGACAAATTCCGACAAGGTTTCGCCTTGATTTTGCCGTCATTTTCTGGAAGGGTTTCGCCCATTGATACGGCAGTAGCGCTTCGGTGCGCTCAATTGCAGATTCCAAATCGGCGCGCTGAGTGGGATGCCCTCATCGATCCTTGGGTGTCATGCTTCCCCATCCGGCCTCTTGCCACGCAGTGTCCCGCACGCACGGTGGCCATCATGCATTTTTGACGTTGTGCCATGCCTAATATTTCAGCCAGTCATCTCGAGCACTTTATCGTTTCAGCATTTGAGCGCCTGGGTTTTCCAGCGGATGATGCTCGGTTGATTGGCCGCCTAATGACCGAGGCCGATTTACAAGGATCCGATGGCCACGGCGTCATTCGATTGCCGGCCTATGCGAGGCGGATCCAGGCTGGCGGCATCAATCGAACACCACTGATTCGGGTGGTTCAAGAGCGGGCGGCCATGGCCGTCATTGATGGCGATAATGGCATGGGCCATGTTGTTGTCTCGCAGGCGGTTGATCTCGCAATTTCCAAGGCGCGTGAATCTGGGGTCGCATGGGTCAGCACCCGCTTTAGCAACCACGCGGGTCCGGCCTCGCTGTACGCCCGGCGCGCGCTTGAGGAGGACATGATCGGACTCTACTTTGCGGTCGGCAATGCCAATCATTTGCCACCCTGGGGAGGCGCCGAAATGTTGCTGTCAACCAATCCGATTGCGGCCGCGATACCAGCCGGGACCGAACCCCCAGTGGTGCTCGACATGGCGACGACCGTCGCCGCTTATGGAAAGGTCAAAGCCAAGGCCAAGCGCGGCGAAATGATGCCCGAGGGGTGGATGATCGATCGTCAGGGAAACCCACTGATTGATCCGAAACGTGCCGATGAGGGGTTTTTGTTGCCCATCGGTGGACACAAGGGCTATGGGCTTGCGCTGATGGTCGGGCTCCTGGCTGGCACGCTCGGCGGCGCCGCCATGGGCCGCGAGGTGGTGGATTTCAATGCTGATTTTGTCAGCGTCACCAACACGGGGCAGGCGATTTTGATGATCGATTTGGCCGCGTTCGGCGATCCCGCTCAATTCAAGGATGCGGTTGACGTTCTCGTGCGCGACTTGCGCCAGGCTGAGCGACTCCCAGGGGTTGAACGGATCTGGCTGCCCGGAGAACAGAGCCACGCGCGGCGTGACCAGTATCGGATTCACGGAATTCCTTTGCCGGATGCGGTGGTGTCTGATCTCGGTGCACTCGCGGCGAGCCTAAGCATTGCTCCGCCAGCGATCGAAGAATTGGGCTCGCTTTGATAGCCGGTGATTGATTGCGCGTTAGATTTTAAAGCTTCAAAACGGGCAGCCTCGGGAAAACCCTGTTGTGAAATCCGACGAATGAGGACAACCTTCTGGGCGTAGCCAAGACCCCGTTATTCCTAACCATCTTGCTGGATCGTGCCTGATGTCCGTGCTCGCTCATTCGCCTGTTGTGCTGAAGCCCGATGAACTAAAAAGCCATGATCGTGGCGGTGGCGCACGCACGACTCCTCTGGTTTCGCCCGCTGTCGGCGCAAGCGGGTTTATCAACGGGATTACTGAATTCGCCCCGGGTACAGCGATCCCATTTCACAGCCATAACTGTGAAGAAAGCGTGATGTTGCTCAGTGGTCATGCCTATCTGGATATCGACGGGCAAGTGCATGAACTCAATCCCTTCGACACGACCTGGATTCCACCGAACGTGGCGCATCGATTTCGCAATCGATCGGACACGGAGCCGATGAAGATTCTGTGGATCTACGCCTCGACGAGCGCCACCCGAACTCTGATCGAAACTGGCGAGACCCGCGCGGTTTCGTCCGAGCACGCGCGATAAGCCTCAGGCTTTGGGCGCGTCCTTTGTTAACCCGCTGCGGCTTCGGAGGTTTTGAATGGGTTTGCGGTTTCTCGAACATCTTTTGATCCTGACGCACGATCCCGATGGGACCCGTGACTGGTTCTGCGACAACTTGGGGTTTCGCGAGGGTCCGCACCCAGAATTTGGATTCCCGGTGCATTGGCTTTACATCGGTGAACAGGATGTCATTCATATCGGCAAGGCCCGGCATTCGGCGCATCAGGACACTTACCTGAAGACACCGAGCGATCTGGCCGAAATCGACTATTCAGCGGCGGGTGCACCCGGTTCGGGTCGAATCGACCATCTGTGTCTGAACTGCGATGGCATCGAGGAGTTCATCGACCGCCTGACCCGTAACGGTGTCGAGTTTAGTGAGCGCAAAGCGCATAATTCAAATCTCTATCAGTTGTTTATGCGTGAGCCCATCAACGGCATCAAGGTTGAGTTGAACTTCGCCTGGCATGAAGCAGCCCGGATCGGTCGAGTACCGCAATGGACAGACCTTGGCATGAACACCGACACCGAGGCAGTATTGCCCGTTTCAGAGGCTCGTTGAGATGGCGGCCTATTGGGTTGCCCGAGCCCGAATTGATGATCCGGTTCAATACAAGCGCTATACCGACCTAGTGCCCGCCATCATCGCGTCGCATGGCGGTCGTGTTCTCGCGCGCGGCGGTCGTTTCCAGATCATGGAAGGACCTGAGGATTTTCATCGATTTATCGTGATCGAGTTCCAGACGCTGGAAGCGGGTGTGGCCTGTTTCCAGTCTCCCGAATATGTGGCTGCGGCGGCGTTCCGACGCGGCGGCGCAGGGGTTGTCGAGAATGTGATTGTCGAGGGTGGGGATGCGACGCCGACTTGACCGGGGCGCAGAGCGATGATCGTTCTTCCCTGAAGTATTCTAGATTTTGTATTGATATCCCAGAGGAGAGTGAACCATGAAGAAACTGCTTGCGATTGCAACGCTACTGGTCGCGAGTGCGACCTCTAGTTACGCGTCCGATCCGGCTAAGGTCAAGATCGGGATCCTCCTGCCCCTGACGGGCACCTTTGCCGCGGTTGCTGAGACCCAGCGAGACGGAGCTCTTCTGGCGATCGACGTTGTCAATAAGCGCGGCGGCCTCAATATGCCCGCCGGTAAGACCCTGCTTGAAGGTGTCGTGCAGGACGATGAGGCCAAGCAGGATGTTGGCGTTCGGCGCTACCGCTATATGGTCGAGGAGGGGGTCAAGGGTCTTGGCGGTCAGACGTTTGCGCCGCTGGCTTATGCGATCAACGCGATGGTGAGCAAAGAGCCACTACCGTACTTCCCGGTCTGCGTGATGTCCAAAGAAGCCTTCCAGAAAGGCAAGCTTGCTGAGTCGACCTTCGCGACCGCCTATAGCCCCTGGACTGTCGGCTACATGGCCGGAACCTCGGCGGTCAAAACTCTCGGGAAGAAAAAGATTTTCTTTCTGGCGCGCTCCGATAGCTTTGGCTGGGATATCCGCGACGGGGTTTATGCGGCAGCGAAAGAGTACGGTGCTGAGATCGTCGGTTATGACGAAGTTTCGTTAGGAACAGCAGACTTTACGACGGTGTTGCAGAAGGTCCGGGCGGCCAAGCCAGACGTGTTCATTGCGGCGCAGTTTGCTGCCGACGCGGTCGCCCTGCTCAAGCAAGTGCAGCAGATGGGACTGAACAAAGAGATGACGATTTTCAATGCCTTCATCACCAATGTGGTTGCGAAGGGATTGCCGCCCGAGGCGCTTGAGAACGTCTACGCCATGCACTACTTCTATCATGACCTGTCGGAGCATCCAGACAAGGAACTCGCGAAGAGCGCCAAAGAGTTCGTTGACCTTTATCAGGCCAAGTATGGACGTCCGCCTGATGCCTACGCTGCGATTGCGTACATCGGATACATGGAAATGTTCCGTGGGTTTGAAGAGGCGAAGACGTTTGATCCGCTGAAAGTCGCAGCCGCCCTGCGTGCTAAAGGCGGTCAGTTCATGACCATGAAGGGGCCAGCGCGCTGGCGTGAGGATCATGCGGCCGAATATAAAAACGCTGCCTTCCTGGTTAAGGGCAAGGGCGCGAAAGACCGTAAGGGCGAGTGGGATCTTTTTAGCGTCGTCGGATCTGAAGGTGGCGAAAAAGTTATGCCGACGCTGAAGTCGTTGGGGTATTGATCGTTGGCCAATCAGATTCTTAAAGCGACCGGCGTCACCAAACGGTTTGGGGCGCTGGTTGCGGTTGATCAGGTTGACTTCCACCTGAACCAATTTGAGGTGGTGGGGATTCTCGGCTCCAACGGCGCTGGGAAGACCACATTTTTTAACCTCCTGACCGGGTTGTTCTTCCCGACCGAAGGTTCTATTTCGTACAAGGGACAAGACATCACCCGAATGCCGCCACCTGAGCGGGTGGCGCTCGGTCTGACCCGTTCCTTTCAACTCACCTCGACCTTTGACAGCCTGAGCGTGGTCGACAATCTGGTTCTGGCGTATTTCCGTTCGAGCCGACCGCCAACCATTGCCTCGTTGCTCCTGACCCGGACCAAGTCATTTCACAATCATTCGAAGATTCGCGAATCGATTCAAACATTTGATCTGGCGGCTATCGAGCAGCGGCTGGTTCAGAGCCTCAGTCTGGGCGAAAAGCGTCGCCTGGAAATCGCGATGGCGGTCCTGGTTGACCCTGAAGTCCTGTTGCTTGACGAGCCGCTCGCAGGTTTGGCGGAATCCGAGATCAAGGGCGTACTGGCGGTTTTGCGCCGCCAGATTGGGCGCCAGACCATTCTGATTGTTGAACACAAGATTTCGCATATCCAGGATTTCGTGCAGCGACTGGTCGTCATGCACGAAGGGCGAGTGATTGCCCAGGGCGGCTACGAGGAGTGTCTGAATCACCCTGAGGTTCGGCGTAGTTATTGGCAGATTGATCCCGCCGAGGAGGCCCAGCATGTCTGAGGGCAGTCCCTTGGCGCGCCGGTTGTCGGTGGAAGGGCTGAACGTCTCACGCGGGGAAGCCCGGGTGTTGTTTGACATCCATCTCCACCTGGATGCGAATGAGATCGTCTCGTGTGTCGGGCGTAACGGCGCCGGCAAGTCGACCCTGATGAAGAGCATTGCCGGATTTCTGGCGGTCCAGTCCGGCCGGGTCACAAGCGATGGCTTGGCTCTAAGCGGTCTGCCGCCTTACGAAGTGGCCCGCCTTGGGGTCAAGTACGTGCCCCAAGACAAGAAAGTGTTTTCGGACCTGACGGTGCGCGAGAACCTCGAACTGGGTAGCTACGCCACACAGGATCACAACTGGGATCGGCCGCTGACCTTCTTCCCGAAGCTCAAGATTCTGATGGATCGAAAGGCGGGGTTTTTGAGTGGCGGTGAGCGTCAGATGTTGATGATTGGTCGGGCCATTCTGGGTAGCCCCAAGGTGCTGCTGATCGATGAACCCACCGAGGGTCTCGCACCCAGTATCGTCAGTCACCTCAAGCAGGTCTTTACGGAGCTGAGCAAGAGCGCCGCTGTCTTGATCGTTGAGCAGAACCTGCCGCTCGTGTGTTCGATTTCCGATCGTGTTTATGCGCTCAAGGAAGGGCGCTTGGTCGCCGAACTCACGCAACGCGACCAGATGAAACCGAAAGTCTGCGAAGACCTTCTCTAGGACCGAAATGATGACGGCGACTTGGCGCTGGTGGCGCGGGATTTTGATCACCTTCGGTGTATTGGCAGCCTTGCGGTTCGTCCTGCCGCTGCCCTTCATGAACGAAGTGTTGATCTTCTCGATCTATACGATCGGCTGTAATTTTCTGCTTGGTCGAGTTGGGTTCATCTCCTTTGGGCAGCCAGCCTATTTGGCCATTGGCGCCTACGGGACGGCGTTTTATCTGTTTTATTTTGGAACGAACCCCTACCTTGGCATCCTGGTTGGACTTGCCGCAGGCGTCATTTTCGCCTTCATCGTTGGGCTGCTGTTTGTGCGCCTGCGCAGTGATTATTTTGCCCTCGTGAATCTGGCACTGGCGGTGATTGTTTTTTATATGTTTCAGAAGGTTCTCGCAGGGATCACCAAGGGTGACAACGGCCTCTGGTTCCTCACCAACATCGCGTCGACGCCGATCCTCAATCTGAGCCGACCCGCGGAGTTTTTTGTGTTCGTCATGCTCCTCGGTGTTGCGATCTGGGCGTTTTATAAGTATCTGGACGACACCGTATTTGGCGCCTGTTGTCTGGCGACCAAACTCAACGAGACGAAGCTTGAGTTTTTGGGCTACAGCAATTTTCGGATTCGACTGACTGCCTTCGTGATTGCTAATTCGACGACGGCCCTGGCGGGCTGTCTGTATGCAATCTACCTCGGCTTTGTGAGCCCCGAAATGACCAGCCCGGCGCGCACGGCTGATCCGGTCGTGGTCACTATTTTGGGCGGGGTAGGGAGCCTGTTAGGGCCTATTGTTGGGACTGTGGTTTACACCGGGTTGCGCGACGTGGCCAGCAAGTTCATTGGTAACTGGGAACTATTCGTTGGAATAATCCTTGTATTTATTATGATGAGTAATTCTGGCGGTTTGTATGGGTCGCTGGAGAAGCTGCTCAACCGTTGGAAGAGGGTGAACGGATGAGTGCGCAACTCCTGATCTCAGGCGTGATATTCGGTCTGAGCCTGGCCAGCATTTATTTTTTGATCTCAGTCGGATTGTCGCTGTGCTTCGGACTCATGCGCATCATCAGTCTTGACCAGTTGTTGTACTACTCGGTGGGTGCCTTTCTGGCCTACACGGTGAGCACCCTGACGGGAAATTTCTGGCTCGGGCTGATCGCTGGAGTGGCCGTAGGGGTTGTGCTGGCGCTAGCGGTTGAGCGACTCATCTTCAGGCGTATCTACGAACGCGAACTCACCTTCAGCATGATTACGTCGTTTGGCATCTTGCTGGGCGGCATTGGCGCAATCAAGGGGATCTGGGGGGTCGTCCCCAAGCCCGTGCCCGTCCCGTTTGACAACCAGATCAGCTTGTTCGGGACTGACATTCCGGTGTACAGACTGTTGGTGGTCGTACTGGCCGGTTTGGTTTACGGCGGTATCTGGTTATTTCTTAACCGCACCATCATCGGCAAGGCGATCCGTGCCGGTATCGAAGACATGGAGCATGTGGAAGGACTGGGGATCAACGCGGCTCGGCTCTTCACAATTACCTTCGTGCTTGCTGGTGCCCTGTCGGCTTTGGCGGGTGGTCTTTACGCGCCGCTCATCATGGTTGATCCCCACATGGGGCTTGAGGTACTGGCCTTCGTTTTTATGGTGGTCATCATCGGCGGACTTGGGAGTATCAAGGGAACCTTGTACTCCTCGCTACTCGTTGGGCAGGTGGTGTCGATCGGTTCGCTGATCTACGCCCCGCTCGCCGTTATGGCTCCATTCGCGATGATGTTGCTGATTTTGCTGGTTCGCCCTACAGGGCTGTTTGGCGCAGCGCTTGCCAAGTAGTTTTAGCGGCCCCATGTCGGAGTTGAAGGGGCGGGCACCTGTTCGCGGTACCAGTTCGAGATCGCCTGCCCGGTCCAGATTTGGGCGCCCGATGAACCCTGGATATGGTCAAGCAGTTTTTCGAAGTAATCGATGCGGTGCGGAACGCCGGTGACATATGGGTGAACGCTGATCGCCATTACGCGCGGGTGGGTTGCGCCTTCGCGCCATAGTCGGTCGAACTGATCGATCCCGCGCATCAACATCTCCTCCGATCGGTTCTGCTGCAGGAGCATCATTGGAATGTCATTGATTTCGACGGTGTAGGGCACCGACAGGACCGGTCGGGGGTTCGCATGGATCCAGACCGGCTGATCATCAAGTACCCAGTCCGCCACGTATTCGATTCCGGCTTGGGATAAGTGGTCGATGGTGGTCTCGGTTTCGGTCAGGCCAGGGCTCTCCCAGCCGACCGGCGCAGTCCCGGTGAACGATTTGATGGCGTCAATGGTGGCCTGAATCGATTCAAGCTGATCGGGAAGTTTGTGCATCGGGCCCTGCAGATAGCCGTGCCCCATAAATTCCCAGTCGAGTTTTTGGGCCGCTTCGGCGATGCGTGGATAAGTCTTGCAGACCAGTCCATTGGTTGCCATCGTTGGCGTGATCCCGCGCTTCTGGAGTGCCTCCAGAATCCGCCAGAAACCGACCCGCATCCCGTATTCGTGCCATGCCCAGTTGGGTAGGTCGGGCTGAAGTGGTTGTCCCATCGGTGGACTCAGGACCGTGCGCGGCATGGCGCGCTCGATCGTCCAGTGTTCGACGTTGACAATAATCCAGACGATCACACGGCCGTCGTTGGGCACACTCAGACGGGGACGGTCGACGATGGCGCTGTACGGAACGCGGTCGCTAAGCAGGTGATTCATGGTGCGGTTGTTTTCGAGGTTGGCCGATCAACGTTCATCGGGAAGGTACATTGTGGCTCAATCAAGTGTTTCAAATGTCGGGGATCGAGTGATGGATGCGATAAACAAGATGGCACCGAGTCCGGATCGACAGCCAGTCAAGCCGGTTCGAGTGGGCGTGGTTGGCTATGGTTGGTGGGGGCAGGTCATTAGTCGCCATCTGGCCTCAAGTTCTCTTTTTGCCCTGCATGCAGTTGCAGAATCTGCCACCTCAGTGCGCGAACAACGCGCTGGCGACGCGCAGGCGATGGGGTTTGAGTTCGTTTCGGATGCGGACGAGCTCACCGCGCGGTCCGATCTCGATGCTGTGGTGTTGTGTACGCCCCATCAGAGCCATGCGCAGCAGATCGTTTTGGCGGCGCGGGCTGGCAAGCACGTGTTCTGCGAGAAACCCTTGTGCCTGACGCTCTCGGATGCGCAGCACGCGATCACTGAATGTGAGCAGCGCAACCTGGTGTTGGGCATCGGACACGAACGACGCTTCGAGCCTGCGCTGATCGCTCTGCGCCGCGAAATCGCCGAAGGGGCTCTTGGAACGATTCTCCAGATTGAAGCGAATTTCAGTCAGGACAAGTTTTTTGCTCTGCCTCCCGATAACTGGCGGCTCAGTCAACGTTTTGCACCCGTAGGGCCCCTGACGGCGACTGGAATTCACCTGGTCGATCTGGCCGTGGCCATCCTGGGTTGCCCCGAAGCGGTCTGGGCGCGACTCGCTACGCGGGGTTCCCAGTTTGAAAATGGCGACACGCTGGGCGTGATGATGGCGTTTCCTGGCGGTGCGAATGCGCTGATAAGCGCGATCCTGGCGACCCCGTTTGAAGGTCGATTTGCTGTTTATGGATCGAAAGGTTGGGTTGAGGTTCGCGACCGAACGCACCCCGAGCATCCGACCGGGTGGGATGTCACTCGCTCGCTGCGCGGAAAGCCGCGGGAGTCCCAGTTTTGGGAACCTTATCCGGCCGTGTCGGCCAATCTGGAAGCCTTCGCGAAGGCGATTCAGGGGGTCGAGCCCTATCCAGTGAGTGCGACCGAGATGCTGGCAAACGTCGCCAGTCTCGAGGCGATCATGAAGTCGGTCGACACCGGCGGCCTCGAGCGCGTGCTGCCCGTGGTCTGAAGATGATGGAACGCATTGACGTGACGCCATTGCCAAAATCTCAGGGCGGGGCAATCACTCGCGGCCGTTTGGCCGGACAGGCACGCGAGCAGCAGATCGTGCAGGAGGCAGTACGCTTTTTTGCGGAACTTGGTTTCGGTGGCGATACCCGCCAACTGGCCCGTCGGCTCGGCGTGACCCAGTCGTTGATCTACAAATACTTTCCGAGTAAAGCCGCCCTGATCGATCGGGTGTACGAGGAGGTTTATCTGGGTCGCTGGGATCCCTATTGGGAAGTCGTGATTCGTGACCGTACGCTCGCGCTTGAAGATCGGCTGACGCGTTTGTATGTCGCTTATGCGCAGGCGGCATTGACCTGGGATTGGGTTCGAATCTTCATGTTCTCCGGATTGCGCGGGGAAACGATCAATCAGAAATATCTGAATATGCTGCGCAATCGAATTCTTGAGCCGATTGCCGTGGAATTCCGCCACGAACTCGGGCTTCCAATGGTCGAGGAGGTGCCGTTTCAGGTGGCTGAGATTGAACTCATCTGGAGCATCAATGCCCGGGTTTTTTATTTTGGCCAGCGTCAGTGGATTTTCGATGTTCCGCTCGAGGCGCCGGTTGAAGAAATGATTGCACTGACGATTCGGCATTTTGTCGCTGGAGCGCGGGTGGTGTTGCCTGATCTGATTAAGGAGGCGCCAAACGAGAGCAGACGCATGCTAAAGTGATCAAATGATCACCCAGGCCCCACCCTTTGATTCCCGTGATTTGCGCACTGCGTTAGCTAGTTTTGCAACCGGTGTTACCGTGGTCACCTCGCGGGGTGTTAATAATCGCAAGGTGGGGGTCACGGCGAACTCGTTTGGCTCCGTGTCACTGGTGCCCCCCATTGTTTCCTGGAATCTGGGTCTGAAGTCACCGAGCCTGGCGGCGTTCGATGAGGCAGGACGATTCGTCATCAACGTCCTTGCATTTGACCAGCAGCATTTATCGACTCAGTTCTCGAGCAAAACCGCTGATCGATTTGCAGGGGTGCCAATTGACGAGGGATTGGAGGGTTTGCCCGTCCTGCGTGGTTGTACCGCCGTGATCGAGTGTCGAACGATTGACCGTCTTGAAGTGGGCGACCACGTTTTGTTTTTGGGGGCAGTCGAGCAATACCGCTATCAAGGTACTGAGCCACTGCTATTTTGTCAGGGAGTGTATCTCCCCGGATTTTCGAACCGACAACCTGCATGAAATACAGCACCTTCATGATGCCAATCCATCCCCCGGGTCGCTCCGTCGGGGAGACCTTACGAGAGGATCGCGAGGCGATTATTCTCGCCGATCGCCTGGGTTTCAGTGAGGCCTACGTCGGTGAGCATGTGACCGACGCGGCGGAGACCGTCACTTCGTCGATGATTTTTCTCGCCAGCCTGATTGCCGAAACGCACCAGATCAAACTCGGTACCGGCACCCTCAATTTGCCTAATTCGCATCCCGCGGCGATCGCCGCACAGGCAGCGATGCTCGATCACCTGCTGCAGGGGCGCTTTATTCTCGGTATCAGTCCAGGTGGTCTGATGTCAGATGCCGAGGTCTTCGGCAGTTTCGGCAAAGACCGTAACGCCATGTTCGTCGAATGTATCAACACGGTATTGAAAATTTGGGAGTCCGATCCGCCCTACAACATTGACGGGCAGTTCTGGAACGTCTCGGTCGCCAGGACCATGATTCCGGAGATTGGTCAGGGCTTCATCATGAAGCCGTTTCAGCGCCCTTATCCCCCGATCGTCGGTACGGCAGTCGCGCCTTATTCCAAGGGGGTGACCGAGATGGCCAAAAGGGGCTGGCAGCCAATCTCGGCGAACTTTCTGATGCCCGAGTGGGTGAAGACGCATTGGGCCAGTTATTCCGAAGGTCGCGAAGCGGTCGGCGCCAAAGCGAGTCCATCTGAGTGGCGAGTGGCGAAGAGCATTTTTGTGGCGGATGACGAAGCGACCGCGCGCCGCTATGCGCTCGAGTCCAGTGGTCCCTATCATTTCTACTTCAAGCAATTGATTCGCAAGCTGGTGGTGGGTGGTGGTCGTAGCAACCTTTTCAAAACCGACCCCGAAATGCCCGACAGCGCGGTCACCCCGGATTACGTTCTCGGGCGCCTCGTGCTCGCCGGAACCGTCAATTCGGTGGTCGATCAGATCCTGGCCTTCCGCGAGAACATCGGCGACTTCGGCCAACTCCTCTATGCGTGCCATGACTGGATGGACCCCGCGTTGGGCAAACGCTCGATGGAGTTGTTTGCGACTGAGGTCATGCCGCGCGTGAACGCGGCCATTGGCCGGGCTTAACGCGATGCGCGAACGCTTTGGTCCGGGCGAACGTGTTGGTCTGCTTGGCCTTGGCATCATGGGCAGTGCGATTGCACCGAATCTTCTAAAGGCAGGATTCGAGGTGGTTGGTTTTGATCCCGACCCGATCAGCCGCGAACGTTTGCGCACTCTTGGTGGCAGCCCGGTCGATTCCCCATTTGCCGTTGCTCAGGCCGCTGAGGTTCTGATCAGCCTTCTGCCGAGCCCGCAAGCGTTGAATGATGTGATTCAGGGCCCAGAGGGCCTGCTCGCGTCGGGTCGCAGCGGTTTGATCCTGATCGAATCGAGCACGCTAGCGATCGCCGACAAACTGGCAGCGCAAGCCGCGGGTGCGCACGCTGTGGTGATGCTCGATTGCCCTTTAAGCGGTACCGGCGCCCAGGCCGCCAATAAGGATCTGGTGGTGTATGCCAGCGGGGATACTGCCGCAATCGCACGCTGTCGTTCTGTTTTCGATGGATTTGCGCGTTCTCATCATGATCTTGGCGTGTTTGGTAATGGCAGCAAGATGAAGTTCGTGGCCAATTTGCTGGTCGCCATCCACAACGTTGCCGCGGCCGAGGCGATGGTGCTTGGAATGAAATCAGGGCTCGATCCGCAAACGCTCTACCAGGTGATCGCGGATGGTGCCGGAGGGTCGCGGATGTTTTCAGTGCGCGGGCCTCAGATGGTGGCGGATCACTACGAACCGGCGACGATGAAGATCGACGTCTGGCAGAAAGATATGAAAATCATCGCCGATTTCGCGGCGTCGATGAGCAGTCCTACACCGTTGCTTGAGGCCTGTGCGCCGATTTACACGGCTGCGGTTGCGCAAGGGCGAGGACATCAGGATACGGCCGCGGTTTGTGCCGTTTTGGCTGATCTGGCCAATCTACGACGAGGGGTGATTGCATGACGACTATCCAACTTGCCCAGGCCGATGCGATTGCGGATGCGGTTCTCGCGCACGGGCGGTCCCTGAAATTTCAGCCATTGACCGTTGCGATTCTCGATGCGGGCGGACATCTGGTTGTGCTCAAGCGCGACGATCATTCGAGCCTGCTCCGTCCCGAAATCGCGACCGGAAAGGCCTGGGGGGCACTGGGACTGGGTTTTGGTGGCCGCGAACTCGCGCGCCGAGCCGAGCGCTTCCCAGCGTTTTTCACCGCCTTGAATGCGATGTCGAGCGGGCGGATGGTGCCGGTCGCAGGCGGTGCACTGATACGCGATGCGGCCGGTTCGATTCTGGGGGCCATCGGCGTCAGCGGTGACACCTCAGACAACGACGAGCGTTGTCTGATACCGGCTGTCGCCTCGCAGGGCTTGATTGCCGACGTTGGTGATCAACTCGCTTAGATCGCTATCATCATGAGCTCGATGTTCATGGCGCAAATAATCACCATCGAGTACAGCCACTCACCCTGCTAATCCAGGCTGCCAAATGTGGTCTTGGTTCTCTTGAGGATGCCCGTTCAAAGATGGATACATTGAGGCCAATTGTTGTCAGCTGGATTCACAATCTATGAGGTGCTTTTCGTCAAAGTTCTTCTTAAGTCTGCCTTCGAGTGGGGTTGTACACCGCAACACATCGTGCCTGTACCAAACCTCGAAACAGATGGAGACACCTTATGCCCAAGATTGACTTGACGGCAGTACCTGTCCGCGTTGGCACCGGCTACCCCGATAGCTTCAATGAGGCCTGTGCTGGACGAACAAGAAAACGCATTGGAGATGCTGGCGGCATCACCGACTTCGGTGTGAACCTTATGACACTGCCTCCCGGCAAATGGTCCAGCCAACGCCATTGGCACAGCCACGAAGATGAATTTGTCTACGTCCTAGAAGGAGAGGTGACGCTTGTTGAAGATCAGGCACAAACGCTACTTCAAACAGGTGACTGCGCTGCTTTTCCAAAAGGAACCGGCAACGGACACCATTTGCAGAATCGGAGCACAAAAACAGCGGTCTATCTCGAGATCGGCTCACGCCACCCGGATGACCTTACAACCTGCTCAGACATTGACTTGAAGAGTCACAACCGGGACGGTGCCTTCGTTCACAAGGACGGAAAGCCCTATGAGTGAAGGCTCGGCGCGCGACGACCAGATCCATTCTTGCGGCGCGACCGAGGTTTCAAGCGCTCCACAGCCAAACAGTGCGGCAACCATTAAAGCGATTAAAAATCTCGATGCCATTTCTCGGTATTTTTGATTTATTTGGAGATTCGCCATTTATTGGGAGATATTGGTACAACCATAAATCTTGGCGTCGCATAGGTATGTACGCTTGACGCACGCAACGCCGTTACTGATCCGCATTTTCACTTAATCCATCGGAACGATGCTCACCCGCCGGTTCAGCCCCGAGAACGGTCCCGCGGTGTTTGACAGTTCCCTAAAGCCCTTCCCTTGGGGTTGAAGCCGCGTTGTGTCGATGCCTCGCTGCGAGAGGTGACGAATAACCGTATCCGCTCTCCATTTAGATAGCGCCTTGTTGCAAGTTGCCGTTCCGTTCACTTCGGCCTGCCCTTCAACCCGAAGCTGCTCTTCTTGACCCTTTCATTCTCAACCACAAAGGAGCCCCATGTTCTGGATGTACCTCTTCTTCGGATCTTTTTCCTTCCTGCTCGTTCGGCTCGGGTCCGTCTCGGCCAGGCTGGGCTTCTACACCCTGCTCTTTGAGATTTCAGCCCTCACCGCCGTCGGCCTCCTCGTTGCACTGCTCTGGAGGTGTAGGCGTTCCAAACCAAAAGGAGACCCTATTTGATTGTACTTCTTGACATCAAACAATTCGACCAAATCAACGATCCAACCCTTCGTAGGGTCATTTCTCAACGTTTCAATGAGCCGTTCGACCCCGACATCGACGGCTACGGCATCCTGATCGAGCCCGGGGATACGCCCGAGGATCTTGAGTCGGAGGTCGGTCTGCCCCTCTTCGAGGGATCCCCGATCGAATGGATCGAGGAACACCCGGGATGCTTCGAGCTTACCCTCATTCCGGATGTTGGGGACTTCGGGATCAGCATCTACCTCCCCAAAGACTCGGGTATTGACCCCCGGTTCTTCGAACTCTGCTCATAGGCTCATAAGCCGCCCAAACGAAACGCCACCGCTGAGGTGGTTTTTTTTCGTCCGTCGTTTTCAAACCCATCACCAAAAGGAGCACTCATGGCCACCAGAGCCAAACCAGCACCCAAGCCTGACGGCTCGACTTTGAAGTCTGCTGCGCAAAAACCACCACCTTATTTGGAGAACACCCCACGAGT
>Ga0209598_10002042_pt1 | contig 16063 bp, 15 predicted proteins | sample M_140807_EF_Meta_FD_187317 | JGI IMG/M metagenome (GOLD analysis project Ga0209598, IMG submission 187317) | Freshwater microbial communities from Lake Montjoie, Canada to study carbon cycling - M_140807_EF_MetaG (SPAdes) (version 2) | ecosystem: Environmental > Aquatic > Freshwater > Lake... | reverse complement strand
GTGGCGATCGAGGCGCCGGTCACCGTGGCGGCGACGGTGGCGTTGTTGCCCACCGTGGCGGTGGAGTTCACAACACCAGCCACGTCACTCACGGTGGCGGAAGCATTGGCGGTGCCGTTGGTGGAGTTAGCGAGGGAGGTCGCCGAAGCCGTCACTGGGAACTGGATCGAGGAATCGGATCCAGCTGTCAGTTCCGTATTTAGGGCGCCAATTGCCTGAGCGGTATCGGCCATGGAAGGGGGAAGTGGGGAGGAAGGATTGAGACCTGCACCACATGTTCGATCACAACCCTTCTGTATGTCTTGCGAAAACCACCTAGTCGTCGATCCATTTTAGCGGCAATGCACAGAGGCGCAGAATGAAAAAGCCGGAAGCACATTGATGCGCACGAGCGCAAAAGCGGCAATGCTCATCGCCGCAAGGTTCGCAATCGTGGCTGATCAGGCCCTTGCGGCGCCGCCGCTGGAGCTGGCGGTGGAGAGGGTGGTGGAACTGGCAGAGGCAACAATGTTGCCGCTGCCGAGGATCGTCACCTTGTAGCCCGACAGACCCACAACGCTTCCGGTGGCTATTGCCGTGGCCGCGCCGGACACCGACCTGGCTTCCACCGTGTTGATCAGGGTGGCCTGGGCGGTCACGTTGCCGGAGGTCACGATCGAATCGGATCCGGGGGTTCCGAGGATGCCGTTCACGATCACATTGCTCACTCCTGTTGCAGAGCCGCGCACCGAGGTAGCAGAACTATCGAACTTGCCATAGCCGCTGCCCACGATGTTGTTGGTGCCCACCTGGCCGCCGATCAGGTCGACGTTCTTGATCCCAACGATTTCCGTGGCAGCTCCAATCAAACCAAAGGAGGGGCCGTTCTGATTGATGGCAGTGATGGCATCGCCGCCGGTGCTGCTGGCGATCACCTTGGCGCCGCCATAGGCGCTGCCGGTGATGCTGCCATCCTTCGGACCCGCCGTGATCACGGTGCCGGCGGTGGAGTTGCCGGAATCGCCGAGAATACCGAAGGTGTCGAAGCTGCCGCCGGCCTGGGCAACGCCGCTGGTGCTGGAAGCCACCACGCCCACCTGATCGGTGAGGGTGGAGCCGGTGAGGGCGCCGGTCACCGCGAGGCCGGTGACGTTGCCGCTGCGGCCGATCGTGATGTCGGAAGCAACGTTCTGCAGGTCCAGACCGGTGCTCCGAACCGTTGCACTGCCATCGGCGGCACCGTTCACCGTCTGGGCCGTGGCACCACCGTTAGTGAGCGCCTGACCCAGCACGTTGCCGCTGCCGCCGATCACCGTGGCATCGCCGCCGGCGTTATTCCCGCCGGTGCCGAAGAGCTCGAGTCTGGCGCTCGCGTTATCGTCCTTCACGGCGATGTCCCCCACATTGCTGGCCGTTGCCGTGCCATTGAGGGTGGAGAGGGCGGTGAGGTTGCCGTCGCCACCGATCGTGGTGGTGGTGTCCAAAACGCCGGTCGCCACTTGCAGCGCATTGGCGGTGGCGTTGTTTTGGCCATTGAGGCTGCCGCTGGTGGAGGCGGCGGCGGTCACCGTGGAGGTGGCCTGCCCGAAGATCGTGCCGGCGTTGTCGCCCACCGTCAGGTCGACGGCGTTGATGCCGGTCACGCTGGTGGCGCTGTCACCAGCATTGGCGGTGGCATTGGCGCCCACGCTGGAGGCCGTGGCACCGAGGGTGCTGCGGGCATCAAAGATCGCGCCGCCCACCAGATCGTTGCCCACCGTGATGTCGGTGGCAGCGGTTCCGTTGCCAAAGGCGCCGGTCACGTCTGCACCCACACCCGCGGCCGCTGTGCTGGCACCGTTCACGTTCGAGGCGGTGGCGGCACCGGTGAGGGCCGCGGTGGCCTGCAGCCGACTGGTGCTGCCACCCACCGTGAGGTTGGTGGTGTCCAGACCGGAGATCGCATCCGTAGCAGCGACCGTGGCGGTGCTGCTGTTGCCGATCGTGCCCGTGTCTTCCATCGTGGAGGCCGAGGCGGTCTGCACGCTGCTGGCGCCGGCCGTGATCGAAGCACCGTTGCCCACGGTGAGATCGGCCAGGTTGATGCCCTGAACCACGTTGTTGTCCACCAGAGCAGCGGTGGTGCCAGTGCCGTCGGTGGTGCTGGCGGTGGCGGTGTTGGTGAGGGAAGCGGTGCCGCTCACCACAGCGCCGTTGCCCACAATCACGGTGCCGTCGCCGCTGCCGAGGCCCTGGGTGGAGTCAACGGAAACAGTGGCATTAGCAAAATCGTTGACCGAGGTTGCAGTGGCCGTGCTGTTGCCGGTCACACCGGCGCTCACCGTGCCGTCGTTGCCGATCGCAACGATGCCAGCCGGGCTGATATCGGTACCCCTCAGAGCATCGGAGCTCAAACTCGCCGTGGACGTACCGCTGGTGCTGGTGGCGGTCACCCGATCGGTCAGCGCCGCGCTGCCGGTCACCGTGCCCGCACCGCCGATGCTCACCGCATCAACATTCAGGCCTTTGACAACGAGAGGGCTGGCAGAGCTAGTCGCAGCGCCATCCACCGAGGTGGCGACGACGGTGACACCGGCGGTCACGCTACCGCTGACGGTGCCGGTGCCGCCCATGCTGATGCCGGCAGTTTCGTTACCGGCGTCATTGATGCCGATCAGTTCACCGAGAAGAGCGCTGGCGGTGGAGGTGCCGCCGTTCACGTTGATGGTGGTGGCACTCACCGTGGCGGTGGTGGCACCGGCAATGGTGCCAGCATTGCCCACGCCGATCGCAGCGCCATCCCCGATGTCCACGGCCCGAACTTCGTTCGCTCTGGCACCGCCGCTGGCGTTGCCGTCGGTGGTGGTGGCCGCCACCGTGGTGGTCAAGGAGGCAACACCGTTCAGGGTGCCGTTGTTGCCGATGCTGGTGGTGCCGCCAGCAGCCAGATCGAAACCATCGATCACCCCCACACCACCGCCCGCCAGGGCATCACCGTTGGTGCTGGTGGCAGTGGAGCCGATCACGTTCGTGGCCGAGCCCACGATGCCACCGGTGGAGTTACCACCCACGCTCAGGTCGGTCACCGCAACACCCTGAGTGATGTTGCTGTTGGCGGTGGAGGCGGAGGCGCCATCCACGCTGGTGGCAGCCGCGGTGGTGCTCTGACCCACAAAACCCCGCACGCTGCCTTCGTTGCCCACGGTCACCGTGTCGTTCACCAGGCCGAGGGTGGCGTTGGTGGCGGCGGTGGCGGTGGCGGCGCCGTTCACCGTGGTGGCGCTGGCCGCATCGGTGCTGTAGGCGCGAGCGGTGATCGTGCCGTTGGCACCAACCTCGATCACGCCATCAGGGGCGTCATCGATGCCGGCCACGGTGCCCTGGGTGGCGTTCGCGGTGGCGTTGCCGGTGGCGCCCACGGCCGTGGCGGTGGTGGTGACCCGGTTGGCGGTGGTACCGGCGTTGGCGGTGATCACCCCATCGCCGCCGAGGGTGATATTGCCGCCGGTGGCATCACCAGTGCCGGAAATGCCGAAAACGCTCTGGTTTGCGGTGGCATCGGAGGTGGCTGGGGAGCCGATGCCACCCCCGTTGGTGCTGTTGGCGGTGATATCGGAATCAACACTCGCGGTGAGGTTTCCGGTGGAACCAACGGTGATGCCGGTGTCCAAGAAGCCGTAAACGCTGCCGCCAGCTGCGGTGGCGGAGCTCTCGCCACTCACCGAGCCGGCCGAAGCGGTGCCCGTGATGCCCACCGTGGCCGAGATCGTGGCGGCGTTGCCGGCCGTGATGTCGGTGTTGGTGGCTGAGTTGTCGTTGAGGAAACCGCCTGTGTTGCCGCTCAGGGTGGCGGTGGCGGTAGCGGTGTCATTGGCTGAGCCGATATCGCCCACGTTCACCGCAGTGGCGATCGAGGCGCCGGTCACCGTGGCAGCGACGGTGGCATTGCTACCCACCGTGGCGGTGGAGTTCACAACACCAGCCACGTCACTCACGGTGGTGCTGGCGTTGGCAGTGCCGTTGGTGGAGTTCGCGAGGGAGGTCGCCGATGCCGTCACCGGGAACTGAATCGACGCATCGGATCCAACCACCAGGGAGGCATCAAGTGCGCCAAAGGCCTGGGCGGCGTCGGACATCGATATAGGAACTTCAACCTACATCACATGCTGAACCCTCACCCAGCCCCTTGTCTCGCGAAAACCACATAGCCACCGATGCACTGAAGCGGCAACACGCTGATGCGCACGCAGCGTGCCAGGGAAGTGCCAGCGAGGATCACCAGCTAGGATAAAACGTTCAGACGGGGCCACAGCGGCGCAGCACACCATCGGCAAAATTCGACAGCCCTCCCACCACAAAGTCCGTGGTGCGCTCAAATGCGGGGCTGGCGTTCAAGAAGGTGTCGATCGCGGTGCGGGGATTGGAATGCAGCAGCGAACGGAAGGGCGCCACCGGCGTGCCAGCTAGATCCGCAAAGGAGGTGTCGGAAACAACCAGAAGCCCATCGGGGCCAACAAAGGGAGCAAAAGCCTCCAGCTCAGCCAGCACATGCTCGCCGCCATGCCAGTCGTCGAGAAACACCAGCTCCGGCCCTGCGGCCGCCGCCACCGCCGCAGACACGCAGGCCAGCACCTCTGGATCAAGGCTGCTGCCCACAAGCCGGTGCTGCACATAGCCGGCCAGGCGGTGATTGGCCAGCAGGGTGCGGGCTTCCTCGGTTTCGCAGATGTCCACCGTGATCACCCGGCTCTCGGGCAGGTCCAGCAGCTCCAGCAAGGAAGCGAAGAACAGGGCCGAGCCGCCATATTTGGTTCCGGTCTCCACGATCAGGGCCGGGCGGATCGCCGTCACGATCCGCTGCAACAGCATCAGGTCGTCCGGCAGCTGCCAGATCGGCACCCCCAGCCAGCTCTGGCGATACCAGCCTTCATTAGCCGCCACCTTGGTGAGCACCCGGCTGAGATCGGTTACCAGATAGTTGGGAATCTCGTAACGGTCGCTGTCGTCGTGCGGCTGCTCTGAAGGCGGCATGAGGGAGCTAAAGCTTGGATCAAGCTAAGGCCTGGCCATTGCTCAAGCGGTGGCTTCAAGATTCAGGCTCATCAGGAGGCCTTGTTCTTTGTCCATATGAGGAAGGTAAGCTTGGGAGTAATCATCAATCGAGCCGTGCTCAACCTGGCGCCAATCCCAACGCCGCACGCTAGTAAAGCCAACCTCACAAAGGGCCTGGGTGAGTAATTGCTCGTCAAATATCATGCCATGAAAATCATATTGATCCCGCTGCCCACCAACCACCAGTCCGACAAGACCTGTGAGGCCAGACTGCAGGCCCTCCTCATAGTAAAGCTTGGCGCAGGCGGCGAAATCGGGAACCGACAAACGAAGCACCCCACCAGGTTTCAGCACCCGATGCCATTCGCTAAGAACTTTCATGTATTGCCAACGTGAAAAATGCTCCAATACATGACAGGCGTAGATCAACGAGACACTGGCATTAGCAAAGTTGCCGAGTTCACCCACCTGCTGGCAATGATCAACGTGATCAAATTGCAAGGCATCGATGTGGATAAAACCTGGGATAAACTTTCTACCGCAACCTAAGTGCAGTTTCAATTCGTTTTCTGGCTTGCCAAATCCCATGGATTGATGAATGTTGTGCTTTGGCAAATCCTTAGTAAATGCTAGCGTGAGTTAATCATGCTGAACATGACCAGGAAATGGTACCACCCCAATCAAGGCAGCCGCTTTTCATCGGCATTGACTCCAGCGTTCGAATCCTAGGCCCAGAGGGCTTGATCTGGCCCGAAACGACGATTGTGGAGCCCCATTGCAGTGTGCTGTTAGGCAACGAAGCCCGCCTGATCTTTGGCAACAAGGTAACGGTGTATTCCGGCTGCCAGTTTCGTTCGCGATCCGGCGAACTGATCGTCGGCGATAATGTATCTTTTGGTCCAAATTGTGTGGTTTACGAATGGCGAGCTGGTGGCCGCATTGGTGCCAGTTCGATGTTGGCTGCAGGTGTCATCCTCTCCGGTGTGAACCATGGCATGGATCCCGAGGCGGGACCTTATCGCGACCAACCGGCCCAGGCCCTGCCCGTGGACATCGGCTGCAACGTGTGGATCGGCATGAACAGCACGGTGATGCCAGGAGTCAGCATCGGCGACAACAGCGTGATTGGGGCGGGCTCAGTGGTGACCCGCTCGATCCCCAGCGGGGTGATCGCCTATGGCAATCCCTGCCGGGTGGTCCGCGCCGTGGGCGAGCCGCTTTCGGCCCAGCAACTTCCAGCAGGGGAGCCATGAGCCGGACTTTCCTGATTGTGTTAATTCATTGGGCTCTGATGAATGGGAGCTCGATGCTTGCAACAGATGCCAGATGAAGATGATTCATATTAGGCCAGGTAGCTCTCCACCATCCCCCCAAAAGCCGCCCCCAGATCCCTCGCCAACCCTTGCTGATCGCAGAGCTCACTGGCAAAGACCTGGGCACGCAACGATTCCTTGATGGCCGCAAGGGCCAATCGATCTGCGGCAAGCGTTTTTAGAATCTGCACATACTCGCCCCGGCTTTCGGCAATCCACTCCGGGCGACCGAGAGCCTTGAGCATCGTGGCCGTCAACCGCGCTCCCATCCAGTTGCCCCGCATCGCCACCAGTGGCACACCCATCACCAGGGCATCAAAGCCGGTGGTGCCGCTGTTGAGCGGCACCGTGTCGAGGGCGATGTCCACTCGGTTGTAGAGGGCCATGTGGGCGCTCCAGTCGGCCACTCGCGCCACCAGCTCGATTCGGTCGGGGGCGATGCCCTCGCGCCTGAGATGGCGCAGCAACCGCTCACGACTGGCGAGATCGGCGCAGCGGCTGTCCTTGATCAGCAGGCGCGAATCGGGAATCGCCCGCAACACATCCACCCAGAGATCGAGGGTTTCGCTGCCGATCTTGGTGAGGTTGTTGAAACAGCCGAAGCACAGCGGCAGAAGGGGATCACCATGGCTGATCGAAGGCAGGTTTGCAGGGGTCTGGTAGGCCACAAAACAGCGCGGCAGGCGCCAGACCGTTTCATTGACATGATGATCAAATTCAGGAGGCGTGTATTCCGGATCGCCGATGTAGTAATCCACCGCCGCCACTCCCGTGCTGCCATGGAAGCCGATGTAATGGCACTGGATCGGGGCGCAGCGCTCGGCCAGCAGGGCCAGCCGCGAGGAGCGCATGCAGGCGGTGGTGTCCACGAGGATGTCGATCTGATCAGCCAAAATGATCTGGCGGGCTTCGGCGTTCTTCAGCGCAGCCACGGAGCGAACCCCATCCACCAAACGATGCAGGGCGAAGCGCTGCTCTGTGGCCATCTCCAGGGATTCATAGAGGTAAACCTCTAAGCTTTCGCGATCATAGAAGCGCAAAAAACTCTCCAGAAAGAAGGAAACGGCGTGATTGCCGATTTCAGCAGAGAGAAAGCCCACCCGAAGTTTTCCGCCCCCCAACGGCAGACTTCTCCCCTCAAAAGGGGTGCGATCCTCCGCCGGATAGTGGCGTTCACACCAGCTCCGGGCGTGGGCCGCAATCGCCTCCATCGGCTGAAGCGCGGCGAAATTGAGGGTGTACACCAGGCCATGCAGGGCCAACTCGTAATCGGGCTTCAGGCGCAGAGCGTCCGCATAGGCCGCTGCCGCAGCCGCCAGATCTCCCTGGTGTTTGAGCACCACGCCCAGGTTGTAGGCCACCAAAGCCTCGTTGGGTCGCAACGCCTCCTGACGCCGGTAGGCATCGATCGCGCGGGTGGTGTCATGCAACTCGAAGTAGCAGTGGGCGATGCCTGACCAGGCCTCGACCAGGCGGTCATCAAGGGCTAACGCCTGCTGATAGTGATCGATTGCCTCCTGCAGACGGTGCTGCAAACGCAGCAGGTGTCCCAGGGCTTGGTGCGTGCTGGCAGGATCGGAGCCTTGCTCGAGGGTCTGACGCAGCAGGGTTTCAGCGGCAGCGTGATCACCCCGGTCGTGGAGAATGCCGGCCAGCAACTTGGTGGCCTGCTGGAGCGCGGGGTTCAGGGAGAGGGCGTGGCGGGCCATCGCCTCGGCCTCCTCCAACCGTTTGAGCTGACGCAGGGAGGAGGCCACATTGCACGCCGCCTCAGCCGAATCGCTCTGCAGGGCCAAGGCCTGCTCAGCACAAGCCATCGCCCGGGTCAAATCCCCCTGATTCAGCGCAATCGAGGACACATTGATCAACACCCCCACGTGGTCGGGCTTCAGTGCCAGGGCTCGCTCGTAACAGGTGCGGGCCTCGTCTGGCTGATGGCGCCGCAGCATGGCATTGCCTAGGTCAAACCAGGTATCCGGCAGGTCCTCGCGCAGCTGAAGCGCCTGGCGCCAAAGGGTGATCGCCTCTGGTTCACGTCCCTGATCCAGTCGAATCGCGGCAAGATTGGTGTACGCCACCGTGTTGGTGTGGCGGTTGGCAACAAATTGTTCGTAAACCGCTTCCGCCTCGCCAACACTGCCGGCTAGATGGGCATCGATGGCCGCCTGAAGCGCCGCGTCGCTGAAGCGATCCAGCGGGATATCCAGGATTTCGGGCTGTCGGCTTGGCGCAGGTTGGAGTGGCGCAACACGTGGGGAAGCGAAACCTGTGGACCCTGGATGGCGACGCTTTCCGCCGCGGCGTGTTTTCACCTGAAAACATCCGAACAAAACAAGATTAAACGACTGGAACACCATCTCGATCAGCCACGCCGGCGACGACCAGAACACAGATGCGCATCCGCGCGGATACGCATTCGTGCGTTGGCTGGATAAACCTCGCAGCTCGGCCGGGATCCATCAGGGTGGATTCCTCCAGCTCTCCACCCATGTCCTGGGATCACGGCTACTTCAGCGCTGCCTCCTACACCTGTGGCGCTTACCGCGAACTCGCCCCGGCCTGGTTGGATTTCGCCGCCCTGCTCAAGGGCCACTAGTCCCCCCGCAGCCACGAAGGCGATGCCTTCTGCTATCTCGAGCTTGGCAGTGGCATGGGCTTCGGCCTCTGCCTGCTCGCGGCCGCCTACCCCGAGGGTCAGTTCACCGGTATCGACTTCCAACCCGACCAGATCGTCCACAGTCGGCGGCTGGCCCACCAGCTGGGACTGAACAACATCAGCTTCCAGGAAGCCGATTTCCTTAACTTGGCAGCCAACCCCGGCCCCCTAGCCGCTGCCCATCACTATGTGATGGCCCATGGCATTGCCACCTGGATCAGCGAACCGATCCAGGCCGCCCTGCTGGAGCTGGCCTCCGCGGCCCTCAGGCCGGGCGGCATTCTCTACTGCTCCTACAACACCTTTCCAGGCTGGCTTGCCGCCACCGCCTTCCAGCACCTGGCCGATGAGTTGCGCCAGGGCCGCGCCCATTCCGGCCAAAGCCTCAAAGACGCCGCTCAGCGTCTCACCGATCTGCTGGCAAGCAGCGAAGCCCCCTCGGCCTTAGCTCTGGCCCAGCCGAGCCTGCGGGGCAAGTTGGCCAAAATTCCCACACAGAATTCTGCCTATCTCCTGCAGGAATATGGCAACGAGGGTTGGCAGCCCCTCTATGTGGCCGAACTGCACCGCCGCTGCTCGGTCCACAAGCTGCGCTTCCACGCCAGCGCCACCTTGCCGGAGAACTTCCTCGATCTTCTGCCCGCCAATGTGCGCCCGGCTGTGCTCGCCGAACCCGATCCCGGTCTGTGCCAGAGCCTGCAGGATCTGGCCGTCAACCAGTCGTTCCGCCGTGACCTGTTCCTGCGCGGTTTTGCTTCCAGCACCCCGAGCGAACTGCGCCAGCGGATCAATCGCGTGATGCTGCGTCTCCTGGAAGCCCCCTCCACCAACAATTACAGCTTCAACACCAGCTTCGGCCAGGTGAGTGGCTCTGCCCAGCGCTATGTCCAGCTGGAACAGTGCCTCGCCCATGGGGCCCGCAGCTTCGGCCAGCTGCTTGAAGACACCAGCATCGCCCAACCGGAGCTGGCCAAGATCATTGGTGGCCCCGTGCAGCGGCGGAGCCGTGGATTTTTCGCTGGTGGAGGCCCTGATCCTCGATGGCCAGCGCCGCCATCTGGGCGGCCAAGAGTTGGAACACCACCTGCAAGAAGGCTTGGCCGGCCTTGGCCGCAGTTTGCAGGGCCCAGCAGACGAGAGGGTCAGCGCCTTCACGGAACGGCAACCGCGCCTTCAAGCCCTTGGTGCACTGCCCTAGCCACCATCTAGCCTGGCAATGCCACCGGCGGGGAGAGCTTCGTCACCGACGGATGAATTCCCGCAGTTTCTGGGTGAAGGGCAATCGCGACGATTACGCCCATTTCCTCGCCCGCGCCCGGACCCAGAACGCCAATCTTCTGGATTTCTGATCCCCATTCCGCTTTGAAATCAAAAGCAGGGAACGGTCATCGTTCATCCTCCGCAGTGGATTTGCAATCAGAAGTGCGCTGCTGCAATCAACCTTGACCAGCTCGCCAGGGCGATCACAAGATTTCACAAAACAAGGGTCGCAAAGTTTATTCGATCGATGCAGCCATTGAACTGCCGAACGATCTCAAGGAATACTTGCAAGACCAAATTCAGCTTAATTGATTAATCACACTCATTGTGAAATACTGTCAAAAATCAGTAGCATCGAGCGATCGGATCTCAGCTTTAATCAATTGAACCAATAAAGCCGAAACTGTCATATCTCTATCGTGAGCAAGCAGTTTTAATTGCTTATAAACACCTCGCGGAACACCGACGGAAAGACGAGCCTGTGGGGACAAATTTTGCTCCTTGCCTAAAAAGTTAATATCCTCATATACGCGCGCAGGAGACTGGTTCTCTTCGTACACCGTATAATTATTGATGGTGTGCTCTCTAGCATTGCGCTCTTTAGCGTTGTGTTGCTGATCGCTGCATCCTTTGCGGTCGAACCCAGTAGGATTGTATCCGTTGATACCGGCTTGCATGGATTTTGTTATGCATCACCTGCACATTGTAGCCGATGTGCGCCGCCATTGAAGCAAGGTGGGTCAAGGTCTCTCAATTGCCGTCAACCGCTTCGCTTTCAAACGCTGCCATGAACACACAAGATCTACACTGCATATACAGCAGGCATGTCTCGATGATTTACATTTTTCCTGCGACCAAGGACTGATCAAAGCAAAACTCATGCCAGATCGCAGGCCAGCACTGAATTATGAGGCTGGCCGGTAAACTTTCAGCTCAAGGCCGGAGACGCCATCTCCCAGGGCTTGAATGCCTCAGCCGCTTGAGTGCCCCAGCGGTTTGAACGCCCCAGCGTTCATCCCGGGTAGTGCCCATGTAACGCGCAGCACTTAGTCCAGAAACTGAAACCACATCCGGACATCCGAGCCCCACTAACCCCAACCAGAAACGATGCAAGACAAGCAGCCGAAACCAACAAAAAAGCTCTCGGTGATCCTGGATGCAAAACTCCATGGTCAAGCGAAGCGCTTTGCAGTGATCAACGACATGACCCTCACCGAACTGGTGGTGTCACTCCTGGAAGAGCGCCTCAGCCAGGAGGGTCGTTACACACTGGATCACAGCAGGCCCAATCCGCCTGCGCTTCAAGCCTGAATCGTGACGCTCTTGATCAAGCTGCCATTGCGCAGCTTCAGCACCACATCGATGTCGTTGGTCTGGCCAAACACGGTGTGCACCCCATCGAGGTGGGGTTGGGGGCCGTGGCACAGAAAGAACTGACTGCCACCGGTGTTTCGGCCGGCATGGGCCATTGAAAGGCTGCCTGCCTTGTGCTTGTTGGCATTGATCTCACAGGGAATCGTGTAGCCGGGTCCACCGGTGCCGGCCTGGCCGCGGGCCCCTTGCCTGGAATTGGGACAGCCTCCCTGGGCCATGAAGCCATCGATCACCCGGTGGAAGCTCAGGCCGTCGTAGAAACCATCGTTGGCGAGCTTCACGAAGTTGGCCACCGTGCCCGGGGCATCGGCATCAAAGAGCTCCACGGTGATGGGGCCGGCTTCGGTGTCCATCAGGGCGGTGGTCATGGTGGGCGGGGCTGAGGTGTGGAATCAATCCTGCCAGCCTGCCGAGAGCAGCGGGAGCTTGGCCAGAGCCTCCAGCGCACAAGCGGTGCCACACGCCCGTGGATCACCGCCGCATCCAGAGGAGTGGCTAGCGCAGGGAATCCAGCTGCTCCAGCCTGCGGCACCTCGCAAAGGAGCCGACCTGTTGCGCACGAGAGGCTGCGCAAGAAAGGCTGCGCACGAGAGGCCTGCTGTAGACAGGTGCCAGTTTTGAAGCGCGCTATGACCAGCAGCACGGCCCCCGAGCTGGCCAAGGCCCGTCTGGGCGTGCTTGGCGGCAGCGGCCTCTATGCCATGGAGGGGCTGGAGGATCTGCGCGAGATCACGGTGCAAACCCCCTATGGCGATCCCTCCGACAGCCTGCGGCTCGGTCGGCTGGGAGGTCTGGAGGTGGTGTTCCTGGCCCGCCACGGCCGCCACCACAGCCACACGCCCTCCGAGGTGCCCTACCGGGCCAACCTCTGGGCCCTGCGCTCCCTCGGGGTGCGCTGGATCTTCTCGGTGTCGGCGGTGGGCTCCCTCCAGGAACATCTACGCCCCCTCGACATGGTGGTGCCCGATCAGTTCATCGATCGCACCCATCAGCGGCCCCTCAGCTTCTTCGGCGAGGGCTTGGTGGCCCATGTCACCAACGCCGACCCCTTCTGTCCGGTGCTCAGCCGCATTCTCGCGGACGTGGGGGAAAGCCTGATGCCCGAGGGGCGAACCCTGCACCGCGGTGGCACCTACCTCTGCATGGAGGGTCCCGCCTTCTCCACCCGGGCTGAATCGGAGCTCTACCGCTCCTGGGGCTGCTCGGTGATCGGCATGACCAACCACACCGAGGCCCGCTTGGCCCGCGAGGCGGAGATGGCCTACACCACCCTGGCGATGGTCACCGATTACGACTGTTGGCACCAGGAACACGATTCCGTGACGGTGGAGATGGTGATCGACAACCTCCGCAGCAACGCCACCCTGGCCCAGCAGATCATCGCGTTGGCCGCCCAGCGGATCGAGGCCCAGAGGCCCCCCAGTGGCGCCCACCAAGCCCTTCGCAACGCCCTGATGACGGCGCCGGAGCAGGTACCGGCCGAAACCCGTCTCCGCACCGAACTGTTCACCAGCCCCTACTGGGGCCCCGCCGGCCGCTGACAATCCGGAGAGACCCTGCGTGGAGTTGCCTGTGGCTGGCTGGGAATACCAGGTGATCCACATCAACGTGGAACCCCCCAGGCCCCAGGGCCCGCCACCCCCTGCCGATGGCGCGGCACCGAAACCGCCGGACGCCGGCGAAAGCTCGGGTGGCAAGCCGATGTTCTCGGAGACCTTCCTGAAGAAGGAATTTCCCCAGTTTTACCAAAAACCTCCCAGCGAGGGATCGGCCTCCCAGGCCCAGCATCCGGCCCACCAGCTGCAGACCTTCCTCAACGGCCATGGCGCCCAGGGTTGGGAACTGATTGGTGTGTTTCCTGTCGGGAACCTCACGATGATGTTCTTCCGGCGCTCGAAGCACTCCGAGCCAAAGCCCACCAGAGCGGCCCAGGAGCCAGCAGCCATGAAGCCAGCGATGGCCTCTGAGCTAGCCATGGCACCGGCGTCAGCCGTGGCACCTGCGTCAGCCATGGCACCAGCATCAGCCGTGGGATCGGATTCAGCGTCGGGGCCGGCGGCAGAGGCGGCTGAGAACGCCGCAGCCAGGCAGGGAACCCTCCATGAGGTTCTCCGGCGCCTCGAACAGATCGAGGAGCGGCTCCGCCTCCGCGAGCTGGCGGGGGAGGGCCCAACGCCGACGCGCCGGCCGGCCCGCCCCCCACGGGATGCCGGTTCCGCTCAGACCAGCGCCGGCCGCGCCGGCGGCAGCCTCCCTGGGCAGCGCCAGCTGAAGGCCGGGCGTTCCGAGGCCCGATCGGCAGTCCCCGGCGAACGGGTGACCCCAGCCCAGCTGGCCAACCTCGCCGATGCAACCCCGCTCACCAGCAGCCGGGCGGCCCAGGCGATCGGCCTGCGCTCCGCCGCCAGCCTGGCGAACCATGGCGCCCGCTACGGCTACGCACCGGGGCTCAGCAAGCGCGGCCCCAACGGCCTGGTGGCCATCTACACCGGTTCCGGCACAGCCGAAAAGGGGGGCAATGAACGGCGGCTGTGGATCGTGGTGCCTGCCCAGCGCCTGGAGGGCTGAGCCGCGCCGCGATCTCCCGCCTCCGCCTCAGGAAGGAGGAAGCGCCGCCAGCGCCTCCCGCAGCGAAGGACCGGCGGTGGCCAGGTGGGTGGCGGCCCGATGCGCATCGAGGCCGCCGAGGGCCATCAGCAGGGCCAGCTTCACCGACCCCCCGGCCTCGCTCAGCAGTTCGGCCCCCCGAGCCCGCTCCACCCCGGCCAGGTCGCGGAGGATGCGCAGGGCACGATCCTCCAGTTTGCTGTTGGTGACGGCCACATCCACCATGCGGTTGCCATACACCTTGCCCAACCGCACCATCACCCCGGTGGAGAGAATGTTGAGGGCCATCTTGGTGGCGGTGCCGGCCTTGAGGCGGGTGGAGCCGGTGAGCAGCTCAGCGCCGGTGAGCAGACGAATGTCGATGTCGCAGGGCATCGGCGCCTGGTCGGCGGGCACGCAGGCCAGGGCGATGGCCAGGGCGCCGATGCTGCGGGCATGGCTGAGTGCTCCGAGCACATACGGGGTGGTGCCGCCCGCCGCGATACCCACCAGGGCATCGGCGGGGCCGAAACCCCGCTCCTTCAGGTCGGCCGGGCCCGCATCAAAGAGATCCTCCAGGCCCTCAGAGCTTCTCAGCAGCGCGGGGGCTCCACCAGCCAGCACCCCCTGCACCAGTTCGGGCGGTGTGCAGAAGGTGGGTGGGCATTCGGCCGCATCCAACACCCCCAGCCGGCCGGAGGTGCCGGCACCGAGATAAAAGAGCCGCCCGCCGGAGCGCAGACGCTCGGCGATCGCATCGATCGCCGCGGCGAGGGCCGCCGCCGCCGCCGCCACGGCCTGCTGCGTCTCGAGTTCGTTCTCACAGAACAGGGCCACGAGTTCGTCGGTGTCGAGTTCGTCGAGGGCCTCGCTGGCGGGATTGGGTTGTTCGGTGAGCAGATGGCCGCGGTCGAAGGCCTGGGGCGTGGCGCTCACAGCAGACCCTCCAGGCTGCGCCGGAAGGCCTCCAGCTCGGGATCGGTGATTTCAGATTCGATCTCCTTTCCAGCGCTGGCACCGCCGGTGGCGGCGTGCTGCTCCTTCCACTGGCTCACATCCATGTTGCGCTCGGGCGGGGCGATCAGCAGGCGCTCCTCATCGCTGCGAGGCAGGAATCCGGCCGGCACGAAGCGGGCCTCGTAACCGGCCTCGTTGCAGAAGATCTCGATCTCCCCGCGATCGAGCACCGCCACGGTGGGAACGGGAAAATCCTGGGCCTCCAGCAGCCCGGCGTAGCGCTCGGCGTCATCGGGGTCCTCGAACAGCAGCACTACGGTGCGCCCCCCCAACTCGATCGAGTGGATCCCTTCCTGGTCGCTGCCAGCGTCGAAGAGCAGCACATGCACCCTCACGGGCGAAGGAGTCTCGGGCACGATGAAGGGCGAAGTCTGGGCCCAGTGTCTCATCACCGGTCCGCCCCGGAACCTCCTTCCTCCCGCTCCAGAGCCAGCTCCTGAAGCCGGCGGTACAGGGCCTGCTCGGCCTCATCCAGGTCGGTAGGCACCACAATGCGCACCTCCACGAGCTGATCACCACAGCGCTGTCCATCCCGCAGGCCCCTTCCCCGCAGGCGCAGCAGGCGGCCGCTAGAGGAGCCCGCCGGCACCCGCAACCGCACCGGACCCTCCAGGGTGGGCACCACCACCTGACAACCGAGTACCGCATCCGCCGGCGCCAGTTCAAGGGGGTACAGCACCCGCAGACCATCGATCCGCAGTCCCTCCTCCGTGCGCACGCGCAGCTGCAGAAAGTGGTCGCCACCACCCGGGGTCACGCCGGCCAGTCGCAGCCGCCAGCCATCACCGGCCAGCGGCGGCGTGCTCACCTCCACCATCAGGCCATCGGCCAGCTCCAGTTCGACCCG
>Ga0209598_10002041_pt1 | contig 16067 bp, 19 predicted proteins | sample M_140807_EF_Meta_FD_187317 | JGI IMG/M metagenome (GOLD analysis project Ga0209598, IMG submission 187317) | Freshwater microbial communities from Lake Montjoie, Canada to study carbon cycling - M_140807_EF_MetaG (SPAdes) (version 2) | ecosystem: Environmental > Aquatic > Freshwater > Lake... | reverse complement strand
ATTTCAATGCTTCGTCTTTCAAAAAAAAAAGAACAAAAAGATATTCTTCAAACAAGTAATTTATTAATTAATTTAATTCTGCTAGTATATTTCTTATACAAGTGATTCACCACTATCCTCGCGTTGCCTATACTGGCGGCGGTTATAAAATAGACTAGTTATAATTGTTCCTAGACAACAAAGAATGACAAATACAACTACACCAACAGCAAGACCTATATCAACTGCTTGTTCACTATAAACCATTCCAAACCTATTTAATTTTCGGTTTTGTCGTTTAAGCCTAAGGATTTCCCATACTTTAGTAAGTAGAGTAGAATGGCAGCAAGCCGTCGTATATTAAAAGAAATTGATGATATAACTAAAGATCCGCCCGCAAATTGTACAGCGGGGCCAATAGATGAAAATATTTATCTTTGGGAAGGAATGATTTTTGGACCCGATGATTCGCCCTTTGTGGGTGGTGTTTTTAAACTTCGTATACAGTTTCCAGCAGATTATCCTTTTAAACCGCCTTCTGTAAATTTCACAACAAAAATTTTTCATCCAAATATTAATTCTGCTGGAATTATTTGCTTGGATATATTGAAAACTCAATGGTCGCCCGCTTTAACAATTAGTAAAGTTTTGCTTAGTATTCTTTCGCTTCTAACAGATCCAAATCCGAATGATCCATTAGTGCCTGATATAGCTGAACTTTATAAATCGGATAAAGGATTATATGAGGAAAAAGCACGTCAATGGACACAGCGTTTTGCCACTAATTAAAGATGTCTTTAGCATGATATAATAGATTATTAATTATGATAGGTTTATTTAATAATTTTCAGGGATTTATTGTAAATAACATTAAATGCGTGAATGATGGTGATATAACACAATTCTATGTGTGTAAGGAATTACTTGAGAAGAAAACTCCTCCTCAAAATGGAGTAACAAACAGTGTCTATGTTGATATTGGCGCATATGTAGGCGCATGGACATCCATGATATCTGCTCTAACAAATTCAACTGCGGAGATTTATGCTTATGAACCAGGAAAACAGCATTATAAACTACTAGAGGAGAACTGCTTGAAGCTACAGAATGTGCATCTAAATAATTATGGAATAGGTGAAACCGAAGCAGAGGTCCGACTTATTTATACTGGTGGCGGTGGTCATTTCCAAAGTCCTCTTGATGATTTAAATACATGTACAAATACTGAAATGATTCAAACAAAGCGATTCGCAATTCAGTCACCCATTCATATCATGAAAATTGATGTGGATGGTTATGAACATAAATTGCTACCCGCGCTTTATCCTTTTTTATATTTAATCCACAGCTTAATTTGCGAAATGGATGTCTATGACTATTCATCAAATCGCGAAGAATGTATTGCGATTGCTACACCTATTCTTGAAAAATTAATTTCACATTTTCCTTATACGTATGGTCTTTCACGCCGCGGTGCGCCATACTGTGTAGAAATAAAACAGGAAAATATTAAGGATTGGATTGAAGACCATTATGATAATCATTTGTCAACAGATTTGCTTTTTACGCATCATAAAATTGGGTCAATTACATGTGTTAAATATGTTAAAAATATGTGGTATGCTTAAAACATGCCAAAATAAATATTATTAATGGAAGAAGTTAGCAAAAATACACTCATACCGGAATCTCTTATAATGAGACGATGTGAATGTTTTTACTGCGGGGTTGAAGATACTGATGTTGTTCTTGTTGATTGGCGATTTGGCATAAAGGTTTGTGAAGTTCATAGGGCTAACGCAGAACGAGATTGTAAGGCATACCTACACAGACAGAATTTTGTACGTATTGAAGATGCTTTTAAAATTCCTTTACTAAAGAGGTTTCTTGATATTCTAGCGGCTCATCCGCTGCTAAGAGTTGAACGCACAAATGGAATAATTGAGGATGATTGGTCTTTGAGGATTGGTAGTTCCATGGAACCCGCATTCTTTTCTAAGGCAGAAAGATGGGGTGTACCTATGTATTGTAAACGGATAAACATGAATAAAACTGTTCCTATTATTAATTTCCTGCGGCCCGAAATTAAAGAGAAAATGAATCTACCGGATAACTGGCATGCCATCATTGAGGATGCGATAGATACTTTAGTAAACGGTATTTACACGGCAGAAGCAGAAGCATATGATTATGCTAGAAACCATGATGACTCTGAAAAAATTGTGGAAACAGAAGGTGTTGCCACAGTTATTTATGAAGGTCGCGAAGAACGGGTTTTTGTGGGACATTTGGGTTACCGCCCTCGTGAAGATGGCGTTGAGAAATCTGAAGAAGTTGGTGAACCATGAATCTAAAGGGAGCATGGCCTTTTGCTCCTACAGGGAACATGGCAAAGGCCAAAGAAACGCCTCCGCCGGCAAATCTTTCTTATTAATCCTAAACTTTGTATCAAAGATAGGCTTGGTAATTTGTTCGCAGGGAATAGCATTTGTGCAGTTGTGACCAATAATTTTGTATAAATCAAAACCAGGAAAACGCTCAGTTCCATTCGCATTCTTTAAGACATTATAACCATCCTTCTGCTGGAGCCACATCCAAAGCATGTTAAATAGCGGTGACTTAGTTTCCATGACTTTTAAGCCAGGTTCTTCTGTTAGAACACGAGCAGGTTTTGCTTCATCGGGATTATCCTCAAAGAGTGAATCCATTAATGAACATGCTAGACGCACAAGATCAAACGAAGGATTAGGATCTACACGATTATGTTTCTGATTAAAATAAGGGGGGCAATTGTACTGACCCGCTGCGTCACCTTCCTCCTCAAATGCGTCACTAATGAAGAATCCACCACGTTTTCCAAGATGAAAGGCGGCACGATTAAAATCAATAATTTTGAAAATACGACCAAATGTGGGAACAGCATAAATACGAGGGCCACCTAGCGCATCCTTTAACTCATAGTATAAAGTCGGCTCTGAAGTCCATGACCACATAATATTATTCGTATGTAAATCATTATGAACAAAATGATACTCCTTTTGCGCGACTGCTAGAGCCGCAATAACTTGGAATAACCATGCCGTCCATCGTTGCTCCTTTGTGTCTTCCAAATCCTCATCCTCTTCATCTAAGAGAACATCCATTGTTCCATCACAGCATTCTAGCACAGTTGCCATGACGGGAAAGTTCTTGAAGATTGCGATAATAGGGGGGCCACATGATGATTCGCTAAATGTGTGACTTTCCTCATCATCCGCCGCATTCCCGTCATCCTCTTCTGTATCAGGGGGCAGAGACGTAGGAACCTGTCTGAGATTGAGCCGAGGAACACTAACTGGTATCGGAGCCTCATCGCTTTCCAGTAGCTCAATCTCATCGCCAATTTCTTCTTCAGACTTTGTTGTAACTTCTGTATCAACACTATTGCGCTGTCCTCTATCGGTCGTATCCGCATCCAAATCTTCGCATGAAGCAACATCGTTAAAATCAACAGATGTGTCACTTACAATTGATCTCCGAGGACGCCGCTCGTAATCCTGGGGCCTAAAGGAAGATGCTTCACCCATTTCATCAATGATGCGGAGTTCAAAGAGACCAGCTGCTAGATTCTCGGCGAACCATGACTCATGCTTGATATCCTCGTAGTCCTCTGACAAATTAAATGTATAGCGGTCAAGACGCCCACAGAAGTTTCCATAGCAGCGGACCCAGTGGGGTGATAATTTCTGTTCAACTAGATGACTAGCACAGACTGCGAAAAGCGAATCTAGATAGGCTTCATTGTTAGGGTCATTTATCTTTGCTAGAGTATGTTGCCAGGCTGCCAAATAAGAAGGAAGAGCACCATCATTCGGTAAGACATATTCGCCACTCATATACGAGATAGGATTTAGGATATGAGCACGCTTCATGAAAAGATTTACAGGTCTTAGGGCTAGAGTATCAATAGGACCCACCATTCCCTGAAAACGATAAGGATCTGTGAAACCCGAAATGTCTTGAATCCACTCAGCAGTATTGAGCAGAAATCCCTCCGATTTACCCGGCACAAGATTTGTAAAGATTTTTTCTAAGGATGAAAAATACGTTTGGGGTTTCGTGAAATGGGGTTGGAGATATTCTACGACTTTTTGCGGAATAGGTTTAGATGTATATAAAATTTCAAGCCCCGGACTTGATTTAGGTTCATCGCAGAATGATTTTGTTAATTTATTGGCCTTGTGAATTGCCTTTTGTTTGTTATGCTTACCCATTACTTTTTTCAGAGGAAAGGGCTTTGCTACAAAACCGCAGCCCCTGCGTCAAAAAAATTGATACATTTTACCTGCGGTCCGCTTCCTACAGAAATAATATTCATCACCAAAAGAATGAGTACACCACAAGCACCACCAACAGGTAATAATAAATTGCTGAATCTTCGTTTGAAGAAGTTTGACATGTCGCGTATCAAGGCTCGGCACGTGGTTGTGATGATTGGAAAACGTGAAACCGGTAAATCGTATCTTGTAAAAGATTTGCTCTGGCACAACCAGGATGTTCCGGTGGGGACGGTAATCTCAGGTACAGAGGGCGCTAATCAGTTTTACAGTAAAGTTATTCCTTCACTGTTCATCCACGAAGAGTATTCCCCGTTAATCATCGCTAATATGCTAAAGAGACAGAAGCTTCTAGCAAATAAGATCTCCAAGGATATTGAGGCGCGTGGTACAACAAGTGTGGACCCGCGGACATTTTTAATTTTGGACGACTGCTTGTTTGATGCTTCATGGACTCGTGATAAGAATATTCGTTATTTGTTCATGAACGGTCGTCACGTTCACGCCCTGTTTATTATCACAATGCAGTATGCGCTCGGTGTTCCGCCTGCCTTGCGTACCAACGTGGATTTTGTATTCATTCTGCGTGAGACCATTGTTTCCAACAGAAAGCGTCTTTATGAGCAATATGCTGGAATGTTCCCGGATTTTGAGTCTTTCTGCCAGGTAATGGACCAATGTACTGAGAATTATGAATGTTTGGTGATTGATAACAACGCAAAGAGCAATAAACTGGTGGACCAGGTTTACTGGTACAAGGCACCGCCACATTCGGATTTTAAGATTGGGTCACCGGAGATTTGGGCACATTCTGCGGCCAATTCTAAGAACGATGAGGATCAAGCAGAGGACTTTGATGGACGTTTCGGTGTAGGCGGCAAGAAGGCTAAGTCGGCATTGATTCAGGTGCGGAAGTTTTAGTTGGCGTAGCATCATTGAATTGGCTGCGTGTATGTAAATAGGCTGATGTGTATCCTTCGGAAAAACTAATTGACACGATATTGTAGATTTTACTTGCTATCAAGACAGTTCCTGTAGCAAATAAGATTGGGCCCTTATCATTGGCATATTCCGTGCCAATAACGTAGCCGCTTAGAATTGTATTTACAGCAAAAATAAAAATAGTTGCGATAACTGCTCGTTGGTAAAGTTTATCAAATGACTGAATTTTATTTTTCTTTTCATCATCAAGACTTTCAAACGCGGATTTAACAGTAATTGCATCGGATGGCTTTTCAGGATTCATACGAAGATATGTGGAAAGTTTATATTCACGCTGAATTTCTATTGCGTAAAGTACTATAAAGATAACTAATGCTGTAAGATTCACTCCACAATTCACTTTATAAAGTGTGCTTCCATTCATAAAATTCTGCTGGGGAAGACAGGCTCTATCGCCGCAGACACCAGGAACAAAAATAACAAGCAGAGTTCCATTAAATACACGATATGCTTCCAGCAGAATAGTTATTGGTGTGATTGCTTTTACGGCAAAGTCCCTCAGCATTCTACTCTTTACGAAGTAGTTGAGCCAAATCCACCCGCACCCCGATTATCCCGCGGCGGCGGTAGATCATTCAGTGAATCAACAAGAACCACCTTTACAAAGGGAACATAGTCCTGCGAACAAAGCTGAAAGAAGAGGCCACCCTCCGGCAGAACAAAGTCAAAGTCGCTGTGATTATCTACGCATACCAGCAGTTCACCGCGATATCCCTCGTCAATGAGGCCTACTGAGTTAGCTAGACGGAGAGGCGTCTTAGAACCTGTTGACGAACGGGGGAGGATGAGGAAAGGGCTAGCACCGCTCGTTGCTGACTTGACAGCACCATAAATCTGGCTGCTCAACTTGAACGCCTTGCCCTTCGTAGGCGGAATTTCTGCATAAAGCAGTGGCAGATTCACGCCTGAATCCGTCGGCCGATAGGCATTAACAACCTGCTCAAGAACAAGACGCTGCTGGGGATTCTCCGTGAAAAGATACAGAGTACGGTAGGACATTTTGAAGTCAATTTCTTGTAGAAAAGGGCTTCAAATTTTTACTTTAGTAATAATTACTACACATTCAGTGTAACCTTCGCCGCAGCCAACTCCTTCTTACGAGCAATCGCCAAATCGGCTTCACCACCGCCACCGAACATATCCGTTGGCAAGGCATTCTCCTCCTTTGAGCCCGGTCCGAACTTGGGAACCGCCACCTTATTGCCAGCCATGCGTTCACGCTTCTGCTCCTCATACAGAGCCTCCTTTTGTGACTCATTCTGCTTATAGTTCTTCATGAGCGTGTTCAACTGGTCCTCAGCATACTCCTGATCGGCAACATCAGCCGGCTCAGGATCCCACGGTAGCCAGAAGCCCATCTGACCCACATAGACGTTGAAGAACGGGTCCAGCTTCTGGAGCGTCTTGGCCCGCGCACCCGCCTCCGCCGCCGTATCGTATACACCACGCACCTTGAGGCCACGGATACTGGTACGGAACTCGTTCTTGGTGAAGAACTCCTCCTCTAACTTCTTCCGATTCTTGAACATAAAGTTCTCATACGCCTCCTGGATCTTCGTTTCCTTGAAATCGCGCATGTTCTTCTTCACATACTGAGCAAGATCATCCGCCGCATCTTTGGATAAAGAAGCACGAACATCCTGCATCGTCTTGAGAGAATCATCTTTCCACTTCTTGACATCAGGCTTAGCATCAGCCACAGCGCCACTGACATCGGTGGGTACATCTAGCCCAGCATTTGCCACTAAATCCTCCACCTTGGCAATCGCCTTAGTCACCTGCAGGACCTGCTCCATCAGAAACTTCTCTGATGCTGAAACTTTGTACTCTACTTCGTAATTTTCCAAAAACCGGCTGTAGAAGAAAACCTCCTTATTCGCCAACACCTTCTCTGGAGACAAAAAACTGAGGCACACATACTTCTGTCCCGGAATCTCCTTGTCCTGCTCTAGCCATGTTTGCTCACTGTCACTCATCCTGGATAGACTAGACAAACAATCTTTAAAACCGGAACGCAGCCGCCGAAAAAAAATGTCAGACCAGGATATAGCAAATGGACGGTTTCTCTGTGGCTGATGTAATCCAGCGTGTAACTAAGTACCTCCTTGAGGGCCTCGCCGTCGCAGTTGCGATGGTTCTTGTAATGAAGAAGAAGTCTCCTGACTATGAGGAGGTTCTCTCTGTCGCCGTCGTCGCGGCGGTTGTTTTCGGCATCCTGGACACCCTTGCTCCTTCAGTCGGTGGCTCAGCTCGGGCCGGTGCGGGCTTCGGTCTCGGCGCCAACATGGTCGGCTTCCCGCGCATGGGTTAGACCACAACTAATTCATAATTAGTAATCGTTTGTGATATTTGTGATACAATATAACATTGTTTTATCCTAACACATATAGCACCAGTGTTAGTAGAAATTATTACAAATCCAAATTTTTCTGAATAACTTGATGTCACATCAAATTATTTAGAAAACAAAAAAAGCCAGATCATCTACGGATATCCTCTTGACCGTAGAATTGCTTCCTGAGATCGTACTCCATTATCCGGATTCCATCTATGAAACATAGCACGACCCTCATCATTAATTGTTCCTTCACCGACAGCATGACCTGGTGGTGCGCCTGAAATCCACCGATGAGGAATTGTATATTGATTCATCAAAATATTTGATTTTGTCACATTTCCAGAAGCATTTACAACTTCAATCTCTACATGAGGCGGAACATAGATACTTCCGAGTCCTGAATAATATGCTCCCGGTGGTTCATCTAATACTATACGATAGTCACCCAGTTGTGTTGTGATGCTACCACTTTTACTGCGAACATCATAGGCCTGCTCTTGATTCGGATGGGGAAAACCTGAACCACTAAAACTGTGACCGCGTGTTGCGGGTGCGGCGGCTCTCCATTTAATTGTTGCTGCGCCGCCTATATTTCCGTTGACAACTATTTTGCCATTCTCAACTGAAACGTTTGCATTCATTGTCTCTAGCAAAGGCTAGTATTTTATTACTTATAAATCTCCACCAGGTGTGCCGCGCGGTCCAGAATACGGATAGGCGCGCGCAATACTAACAGCCTTAGGAGCCAGCGGCTGCCAGAACATTTCAGGATCGCCCGCCGCGCAGGAATTAATCTCCTGTGATGCGATAATGGGAAACGTGTGGGGAAGAGGCGCAGTATTTCCATATGCTAGAGCCTGTGAATCTGATGCCTCAGAAGCCAATGAAGGCCGGAAAATGCGACCCGTGCCAATTCCAGCATAGTGTCCTTCAACCGTGTGGCATCCATCATATGTACAAACACGCTTATATAGTTCAGGGACCATAGTATCTACGCATTTATTCGCACCCATCTTCGTATTTAGGATTTGATTAGCACCGCGCATGAATGATTCTGCGTCCGCAATAGTTCGCTGCCGAGCATCATGCTGACCCCAGACTCCAGCGGCTTTTACGGGATACGATTCGCAACGAGGGCGGTAGTCAGTGTAAGAACGACCATCGGCCATTCTGGCGGGTGCGCCTTTTACTCGGGGATAACTTGTAGTAAAACAACTCATTCGGCTTCCTCTAACCTACGAACAACATTTTGTGTGGCGGAAGAAGCTGAAGAGCGTAGAACTTCCAGCAGTTCAGACTTCTTCATTGACTTCGTTACACGTAAGCCTCTCTCAGTAGCCAGTTCGCGCAGCTGCTTAGTAGGCATACTTTCCAATAGAGAACCAGCAGCGGGGGCTTCACCCACATTACCCACGAACAACTTCTTAAACTGTGATTCCTCTGTTGGCTTAGCCTTGTTCCATCCATTGAGAATTTCGTCTTCATTTAAGTCCAAAACACCTCCAGGGCGGAGATTGTCCTCTTCATCATCGGCGGCTGAAGGGAGTTCCATATCAAAATCCCTCATAGTGTGCTCAACCTCTCCCACAACTGATTCAGGCGGCTCAACATAGCGCTGGATTCCAATTGTCTTCTCTGTCTCAGCCTCTGTTTCCTTTTGTTCACCCTCTTCCGTTTCCGTCTGATGATAGTCTGCCATATCAATTTCAGGGGGTGAATTGCGCAAATGAACCTTATGCGCATCTTCATCTGTTACCTTGCGTTCTTGGATAGCAAAACGGAGTTCATACAGAACATTTTCCAGAACACCGAGCTTTCTCTGCTGGGCCTCAATGTTAGAATAGAGCCAATACGCAACTCCTCCCAAAATTAAAAGAAAGCTTGCCGTCAGCAGCAGCAAATCTTGAGTACCACCGGTCATTCTTTTTTAGGAGGGATAAGTTTTATCGGATAAAAGACCGCGTTCTTTCAGGATTTCACGAACACTGCTCAAGGAGTTAATTCCCTTCCGCATTTTATACGTATAATTGAGTTGGTCTGGATTTTCACGATGAGGGGATGCTTGTAGACAGAGGGCTTGACACTGCTTACCTTTCTCGTAAGATTCAGGTAATTTAGTATAATGCGTGGAAATCAGGGAGGCATGCCCAGATGCGGTGTACACTTTATCTAGAAAAATACGACTGGCTTCTTCGCCATCTATCGCATTGGTTGAATGGAAAATCTCGTCCATCACGAGCAGTGCCTTGCCTCTTTCTTTCGCAGGATCTAAGTTCTCCAGTATTTCCTTTGCAAATTCAATTTCTGCTTCAAAAAGGGATAGCCGACCGAGTGTATCCGATGGTGATAGAGCAGTGTGAATCTGATGGAAAGGGGTAATTTTCATACGACGAGCAAAGCAGAATCCTAGGCTTTGAGCCGTAATTACATTTGCTAGAATGGCTTTGAGACTGGTGGATTTGCCGCCGCGATTAGGACCAGTTACAAGAGCATGAGTTGTTTTATCAGCACAGAGGTCAATTGTATTTACAACTGTTTTTTCCTTTCCAAGATGAGGATGATAGAAGTTTTCTAAATATAGACGTGTCTCCAGGCCTGTTACATAGGTGGGAAACCCAATGCGTGGAAGAGTAGAACATGTGATCATTACATCCAAGATGCCTATGTTTTTTGTTAAGCCCAATAGTACATGGGGCTTATTCCATGTATAACCAAAAATACCAAGTGTGTTTTCATCTTCTGGTAAATCCTCGTTATCCGGCAGATCCATATATTTTTCTATAACTGTTCCAACCATTCCGGATAACTCTTTCCAAATACTTTGGAGTTCCCATATATGACCGCCCCTTTTCCGCATATCCTGTGTGATTGTATGAAGATGCTGGGAAAGTGTGACTTGTTGCCAGATGCTAGAGCCGAACATAAAGATGGAGAGCCCCCATTGTAACCATCGTTGAGCAACTTGACTGATTGTTCCTCCTGTAGATACCCATGGTGGAACTAGCATACCAGATATCATATTTCCTTGACCTCCCTGTTGTTTCAAAATATGCTGTAAGAGTTCCCAGTATTCCGGCACACTTAAATCCGCATGAGTTGTCATACGGATGATAACATATGGAAGAACGACAATTATAAGGGGGATTAAGATACTAACTGCTGGAAGCAACCAGACTTTCCATAGATTAGCAGCCTCTAGCCACATAGGACTTTCGTTAAGAAAGGAGGCAAATGAATCTTTTTCCCATAGAATCTGAGCATAATACTCTTTGAGACGTTCATCCTCTATTTCCACCTTTTCTTCAAGGGCTTTCTCTACAGCCGCAGCTCTTTCTAGAAGTTTAAGAGCACGAGATTTATCTTCAGGCGTCTTGCGAAAATGCTGGCGGAGTTTAAGAATAACATTTCGGCGTTTTTCAAGAAGATTTACATCTTCTGTTGCGCCTTTGAAATAATCTATTAGTTTGGTCGTACCCCATTGAGTTTTCGGAGAAATATCAGCGGCTAGTTCCTTGAAATTAATGTCGGCTTCTACATATTTGCCAAGGAGCATTCTCTGCTTCTTTCTGTGTTATGTATTGCGGGCTTTTTCCGCGTGTCTAATTGTGATGGCTTTAGCCATCGCACAATATAGTCTTAGGCTACTAAAAAATTTGAAATACAGCTGCTAAATATACGCAACGCAGTGAAAATGTCCACATTAGCAATGTCCTCAAATCATGGAACAGAATCCGGAAAAAACGGATATAAAAAAATGTCTGTAATTACTACTATGAGCATGAGTGGAAATGAAATTCCCGAAGCCCTCCTTCAAGTCCTCTCAATCCGGAGTAAACCTGGACTCGTTTGTCCGGAGGATATACGCAGTCGGATTGCACAAATCCGTTCGCGTGTAGAGTCGTTTAGGTCAAATGGAATTGTAAGGAAGGTGCCTGCCGATGGGTGGACGGAGTCATTTCCCTCATCGCACGGACGCGCACCTGTAAATAATGGAACAAATGCCTTTGGACGTCGGGGTGGTAATAATGGAGGACGTAATGATACGGGATTTTGGCGTGGAAACCAGGCTCAGCAAACTTCTCCTCAGACTTCTGCTTGGTCTACGGGTCGTCCTAAGTTTACCGCGGCCGCATTTGTTGCTGCTAATGCTCCTGTAGCACCTGTAGTACATGTAATAACGCATGTAGCACCATCTACAGTGACTCCTGTGCCCCAGCCTGTTCCGGTTGCGAATCGTTTTAAGCATCTTGATTCTGAAGAGACGGAAGATGTACCGCCTTCTCCCGTAACCAGTGGATATGTTAAGTTCAAGAGCAAGTTCAAGAAGGATGCTTCAACTGCAAATGAACTGGAAGACCGTCTTCTTGGTCATATTCGTGCTAAAATTAATAAGTTCTCAGCACAGAACTATAAGAAGATCTTGAACTTTCTCCGGCAAAATATGGATTCCGAGGAGAAGGTATTCCTAGAGCAGTTTATGTCTCTTATCTTTTCTAAGGCAGCTGAGGAAGACACCTTTGTAGCACTCTATGCTCAACTTCTAGCAGATCTAACTCCCGAATTTCCATTCCTCAAGGGAGAAATGCAGAAGTTGTTTACAAGCTACCTGGATGTCTTCACGGATGCTAAGGGACAGGAAGACCAGACATCGGCTGAGTACGGTAAGTTTCTGGATGCTAGCAAGAGAAAGACTCATCGTCGCGGTTACAGTCTCTTCATCGCGCAGATTGCTTCAAAGGGCCTAATTACGGAACAAGAACTGCTAGATACTACATTGGCTGTTGCTCGGTCTCTAATTACAAATTCCCTGGATTCCGAGCAGAAGCTGCTTGTTGAGGAGCTGGCAGATTGTTTGACCAATATCATGGGTGTGGCTCATAAATCTTTGAATGCGTTTGAAGAGATAAAGCCTGTTATGGCAGAACTTAAGAGTTTGACAGCGAAGGAACCAGCTGTTCTTCCCGGACTTTCGTTCAAATCCCGCTTTGCTCTGATGGATTGTCTTGGTCTTTAGAAATAATATCAATCTAAATAGTAGAAATGTCCGCTCCTAATACTTCTGTTGCTCCTGCTCCTGCTCCTGCTCCTAATGCTAAGGGAGGTTTGTTAGGTGGATTAACAAGTCTTTTTGGTGGAAAGGCGGCCAATGCTTCCGCCAATGTCAAGAATGCCGGTGCCAATGCCAACAAGAATTCCGGTGCTAATGCCAATGCCAACAAGAATTCCGGTGCCAATGCCAATGCCAATGCCAACAAGAATTCCCCACCTGCGCTTCAGCCGGTGGAGGTTGCCAAGAGCCTTAATGCGCCTGCCAAGACACGCCGCCGCCAGCGTGGTGGTGCTCGCGGTAAGACCATGCGTCTCCCCGGCACCCGCAATGTCCTCCGTGTCACGGGTAAGACGGTTGGCAAGATCCGCAATGTGGGTGTCTACGGCCTCAAGAAGGTCGGCAATGGCGTGCACATGGTCACGGGCCTCCTCGGCGCTGGCACAAAGTTGGTCGGCTCTGTCCTCCGCAAGGGTGGAAAGACGCTCAAGGGCCTCACAAAGAGACGCCAGCAGACGCGCAAGCAATAAAGAATAAAAAGAGTATAAGAAGCTTAATATCACAATTAATTCATTTTTTGTCATTTTATGACGTAATATGAAGACAATTGGAGAAATTCTAAAAATTTGACGGTGCGGCAGCCACCTGGATAAAAGCAAATCCAAGCAATAGAAAGATGCCCTTTAAGAAAATCAATTCCAAGAAGCCTAAGAAGGCTGCGTCAGCAGATGATGACAGCAGTGTAGATAGCCGGGGAAATATCCGCAATCTCATTGAATATGAGGAGGATGATTCAGATTATTCTCCCAGTGAGGATACTAGCGAATCCGCAGTAGCAAAGCGTGTTCGCAAGAATAAGCGCGCAAAGAGGGGTATCAGGTCCGAGGAAAAGGGCTTAAAGGAAAAGAAGGTCAAGGAACTGAAGCAGCGTTCTCCCAAGGATAAGGTCAAGAAGAGTAAGAAGCCCGCAGCAAAGAAGTCCAAGAAGGTTGTGGAATCTGAAGAGGAGGAAGACGAAGAGGAAGAGGAAGAGGATGAAGAGGAGGAAGAGGATGTAGATATGGAAGATGAAGAAGAAGATGAAGAAGAAGATGAAGAAGAAGATGAAGATGATACAATGGACGAGAAGCATGCTAAGGCCACGATTGACTGGCTAGTACTTGGCGAAGAATCGGATGATCCGCATGAGCCGAAGAAGTATAAGATGAAGAAGGAATCCCCGCAGGTTCGCCGTTTCGTAGAAATTCTACAGAAACAGAATGAAGGCGAAGAGGAGCACATTGATAACGATATTACATATTTCAAGACTCTTGCTGGAGACAAGCAGGCAATTCTTCTAGCCAAGATGGAATCTCGTCTAGTAAAGACTGAACAGGCAGTTCCACTAAAGTTTCAGATTCTAGAAAAGGCAACTACACCTGAAATTCAGGGTGCGGCGATGTCTAAGTTTACTGCTATGACCAACATTGACCCTTCTTCCACCGAGTATTATAAGTGCAATCACTGGATTAATGGTTTTATCCGCATGCCTCTTGGCGTCTACAAGTCTCTCCCCGTTTCAATGGAGGATGGTCCCGAGAAGTGTTCTGCTTTCGTACAGGAGATTCAGAAGTGTATGAATTCTGCGGTTTATGGACAGGATGAAGCTAAGCTTCAGATTCTTCAGTTTGTATCCGCGTGGCTAGCAAATCCTAAGGCTGCGGGAAATGTGCTAAGTATTCACGGTCCTGCTGGTGTGGGTAAGACAACTCTAGTTAAGGAGGGTATTGCGAAGGCATTGGGTCGCCCTTTCCACTTCATTACTCTGGGTGGCGCAACCGATGCTTCTTTCTTGGATGGTCATTCATACACATATGAAGGATCTACATGGGGACGCATTGCTGAGGTTCTCATTCAGAGCCAGTGCATGAATCCGGTTATCTACTTTGATGAGTTGGACAAGGTTTCTGATACACCTAAGGGAGAGGAAATCATTAATCTGCTGATTCACTTGACGGACGGAGCACAGAATGACCGATTCCAAGATAAGTATTTCACCGGCATTGATCTTGATTTGAGTCGCTGTCTCTTCATCTTCAGTCACAATGATCATAATAAGTTGAATCCTATTCTCAAGGACCGTATGTATAACATTCCAGTCAGTGGATTTAATATGAAGGAGAAGACTGTAATTGCTGAGCAGTATCTCCTGCCGACTGCTCTAAAGGATCTCAATCTCTTTGAGAAGGTTTCTATCTCAAATGAGATTATAAAGTATGTGATTGAGAATCATACTGGAGGTGAACCCGGTGTGCGTGAAATGAAGCGTGCTATTCAGACGATTGTCAGCAAGATTAATCTTCTGCGATTCTACAATGATGAGAAGGCGGTTCCTTTCTCCATCAAGAACTTCAAATTGCCGTTCACAGTAACTAAGGACCATATTGAGGTTTTCCTCAAGAAGAAGCCGGAAACTGACCCTAGTATTGCGCACCTTTACACTTAGTCGCCTCCCTTAATCATCTAAAAACTGTGATAGGATTCAGATTTCCTATTATAGTTTTTTTACTTGCGCTTCAGTGTCTTCTGTTTGCGTCTACGAGCCAACGGTTGCGGATCTTCATTGCCTTGAGAATTTGTAGACATTTTTCTAGTATTATTCATTGCCTTAAGATTCTCATCAAAGTGACGAATATGATTCTGTATATCTAGCACATATCCCAAATTAAAGTCATTCGTGTACTTACCATTGCCATTTGTAAATTTAATTATTCTTTCGCAGTCCTCATTTACGGCTTCCTTGACTTTATTCCACTGATTTTTAACATTTTGTGGCTGGTTCTTTAGTCTAAGACTGTTAAAAGCCTTTTGTCTTGTTCTACAAAAAATACCCGCCTTGCCTCTAGCAACCGGATTCTTGATTGATTTGTATTTTCCCGTATTTGTATTTTTAAGATTGTATGTCTCAACCATCTACTAGTATTTCAGAATTAAAATGGCATTGTTCCCACCATCATGTCTTCACTTGTTGTCGCGTTTGAATCATCACCAAACCATGATTTCATTGACAGCATACTGTCGCCTACTGAATTTACAATGCCAGCAATTTCAGAAATGGGTTCTTTCTCAGTTGTTGTAGCCGTAGACTCAAGAGAACTGAGTAATCCTTGCAAATCAGACGACCAGGAATCAAATCCACCCATAAAGGCTAATAGAGCAGTAAAGACAGTTCCTACCACAAATGTAATTCCACCTTCTGTGGGTGAAGGCAGATCATTGAACTTATAACTCTTGTAGCCCGCACCCACAATTAAAACGAGGACACCGCCAGCCAGGGCCAGCAAAGCCTGTAATTTCCAATCCATCATTAATGATTTCCCTTTTTTTTCTGGCTAGTTTTACCCGC
>Ga0209598_10002040_pt1 | contig 16068 bp, 9 predicted proteins | sample M_140807_EF_Meta_FD_187317 | JGI IMG/M metagenome (GOLD analysis project Ga0209598, IMG submission 187317) | Freshwater microbial communities from Lake Montjoie, Canada to study carbon cycling - M_140807_EF_MetaG (SPAdes) (version 2) | ecosystem: Environmental > Aquatic > Freshwater > Lake... | reverse complement strand
CTTTTTACATGACTGAGCAACCTGCTCTGAGCGATTTCCCTTTGCCAGCATTATCATCGAACCACCTAAAGCTTGAAACTGCTGCACATATGAATCCATTCGACCAGCAGTGGTTGGACCAAAGGAGCCAGAGGCGTAACCTGCTGGGGTTTTTGCAGGGCCTGCGTAATAAACTGCGTAATCTTTTAAGTATTGTGGCATTGGTTTTCCGCTATCGATCAACTCTTTTATCTTTGCATGGGCAAGATCGCGGGCTACTACTAATGTTCCAGAAAGGCTTACCCGAGTCTTTGCTGGATATGCTGATAATTGAGCCAAAATAGCCTTCATCGGCTGATTTAAATCGATCTTAATCTCATCCGCTGCTAGATCATCAACTGTTGTTGCCGGCAGGAAGTGGGCTGGCTCGGTCTCTAATTTTTCAATAAAGACGCCATCCTTTGTAATCTTTGCCTTCACCTGACGATCTGCTGAGCAGGAGACTGCAATTGCAATTGGAAGAGATGCACCATGCCTAGGCAATCTAACAACTCGCACATCATGACAAAAATACTTGCCACCAAATTGGGCGCCAATACCAATATCTTGGGTTAACTTTAAAATATCTTTCTCCAGCTCAAGATCCCTAAAGCCATGACCGGTCTTAGCATCACCTTTTGTAGGCAGTGAATCTAAATATTTAGTACTTGCTAATTTTGCAGTTTTAACTGTGTACTCAGCGCTGGTGCCACCAATAACTACAACTAGGTGATAGGGCGGACAAGCAGAGGTTCCTAGGGAGCGAAGTTTTTCATCTAGCCAGGTGAGAAATGATTTTGGATTTAATACCGCTTTAGTCTCCTGATATAAAAATGATTTATTAGCACTACCGCCACCTTTGGCAATAAATAAAAAGTTGTACTCATCTGCATGGTCGGTATCGGAGTAGATCTCAATCTGAGCGGGCAGATTATTGCCGGTGTTCTTCTCATCCCAGGTGGTAAGAGGAGCTAATTGGGAGTAGCGCAGATTTAATTTAGTAAATGCATCATAAATTCCTTTAGAGATTGAGATTTCATCCTTTTCACTCGTCAATACCTGCTGTCCCTTTTTGCCCATCACAATTGCGGTGCCGGTGTCTTGGCACATCGGCAAAATACCGCCGGCTGAGATATTGGCATTTTTTAGAAGATCTAAGGCAACAAAGCGATCATTTGGCGAGCTTTCAGGATCTGCCAAAATATTGGCAAGTTGTTGTAGATGCTCTTGCCTTAGGTAATGGGAAATATCATGCATGGCAACCTGAGTTAAGTTTTCAATTACCTCAGGAGATACTTTTAAAAACTGCCTGCCATCGGCGGTGAAACTACTAATGCCCTCTTTGGTTAGTAGCCGGTACTCAGTTTTATCCTCACCAATTGGCAGCAGATCCTGATAGGTAAACTGGGGGGCCATGGGATAAATCTACCCACTCCTTGATCAATTAGGATGTGTTCATGAGCGAGGTCACTAAAAAACGAGTATTACTTGCCGCACCTCGCGGCTACTGCGCAGGTGTTGATCGCGCCGTTGTCACAGTTGAAAAAGCAATAGATCTCTATGGCGCACCGGTTTATGTTCGTAAGCAGATTGTTCATAACAAACATGTAGTTGCCACCTTGGAGGCACGGGGTGCGATATTTGTTGATGAGACCGATGAGGTGCCTGAGGGAAAAATCGTAGTTTTCTCAGCCCATGGTGTCTCACCTGCTGTTCATCAAAGTGCTGCGGAGCGAAACTTAAAAACTATTGATGCCACCTGTCCATTAGTTACCAAGGTTCACCATGAAGCCCGCCGATTTGCTGCAGAGGATTACGATATTTTATTGGTAGGACATGAAGGACATGAAGAGGTAGATGGCACAGCAGGAGAGGCTCCAGATCATGTGCAGTTAGTTGATGGAATTGAGAGTATTAAAGATATAAAGGTGCGAGATGAGAACAAGGTTGCTTGGCTCTCTCAAACCACCTTAAGTGTTGATGAAACACTGGCCACAGTAGCCGCTTTGCGCAAGCGCTTTCCTAATTTAATTGATCCACCAAGTGATGATATTTGTTACGCCACTCAAAACCGACAGGTGGCAATTAAAGAGATTGCACCTCAATCTGACCTTGTTTTAATTGTTGGCTCCACCAACTCCTCTAACTCAGTTCGATTAGTTGAGGTATCACTTGAATATGGCGCTAAAGCTGCCTACCTAATTGATTTTGCTGCCGAGGCTAAGGATGAGTGGCTAACTGGTGTTAACACCATTGGAGTCTCTAGTGGGGCATCAGTTCCAGAGATTTTAGTTAAGGATCTACTTATGTGGTTAGCAGATCGCGGATTTAGTGATGTTCAGACAATTACCGCAGCAGAGGAGCATCTGCTCTTTTCAATACCGCCAGAGTTGCGAAAGGATTTAAAGGCTGCCGGGAAGTGAGGTAGCACCCTTTTCTTTCTCTCGCTTAAACCATAAATACCAGGTAATACCTGCGCCAGTTAGTAAATAAAATGAGACTGAGGCAAGGCCAGCTACTAAATCAATTAATAACTTAGTCGGGGCAAATGAGCCACCGCCGGCAGTGGGCATCAAAATAAGTGAGGCAAGTAGAAGTGAGATTGGTGGGGCAACTGCGCTGACATAGGCGGTACCGCGCCGGCCTAGGTAGATTGCACCAAAGAAGGCGATCCAGATAGCTAGGCAGGTAATAATTCCAAGTGAGTGGCGAAGAATTAACTCGATTGCTTCAAAGAAAAAGATAAGTAGAAATTGCAAAACAATTACGCCAGCCTTGGTTAAGCCAGGGCCTTTAATTGGATTATTAATTGGCAGATTACTCATCTTTACCCGCCTCTATCTCCTCAACCTCAATAAAATCATCATCACCAGAGATACTCTTTAACTCTCGCACCGCACCAGGTGATTCAGGGTACTCAATCGCTAACTTATCTTTATCACCACTTACTCCTAAATTATGAATTCTTCTAGCTGGACTTAAGACGGTGCGCTCAGCAGTTGGTATTAGATCCTCATACGCCTTAGCAGTGGATGAGATTGCTTTACCCACCGCCACAATCTTGCCATGCAGCAATGTTATGTTCTTTAAAAATGTATTTGCCACCTTTTGAATCTCATCAGCATTATCTGCAAGTTTATTGCGGGTGAAGATATAACCAATAGTGCGAAGCAGAGCCATCATTGAGGTTGGTGTTGCCACCGTTACATTTAATTTAAATGCTTTCTCTAAAAATGCTGGATCAATTCGGAGCGCCTCTGCCAGTAAGGTTTCAAATGGCACAAAGAGCACAACAAAATCTGGTGAGCCAGCCGATTTGTGATAGCCACGTTTTGCCAGTGCTTCCACATGCTTAAGCAAATCTTTTGTATGTTGCGCAAGAAACTCATCTCGCTCACTTGCTACCTCAGTACCAAATGCATCTAAGAAGCGATCAAAGGGAAACTTTGAATCAATAAATATTGCAGAGCCCCCTGGCATCTTTACTGTGATATCAGGAATTCCAGATGAATCAGCATCGGTGGTTGATTTTTGTCTGGTGTACTCCTGGCCCTCACGAAGGCCTGCTGATTGCAACAGTAATTCAAGCTGGGCCTCACCAAACTTTCCTCTTGCCTGAGAATTAGATAGGGCGCCGGCAATCTTTTTGGTTTCATCAAAGATTGATTCACTAGCCCTTCGCATCTCATTAATTGTGGTTTCAAGCTTTGCTTCGGCCTCGGTGCGAATCCGATTTGCCTCATTAGATTGAACCGATAATTTTTCAACAGTTGATTTCATAGCGGTAAGTTCAGCGGTTAATTTAATTGCGTTCTCTGTTTTGCTTCGCTCTGCCTCTAACTGCTTTTTGTAATCATCTAAAAGTGCTGAATCATTGCCACTACCTTTATGGCGCAGTGCGGTGAGCAGGTAACCAATGGCGCCACCTGCGACTAGGCCTATTAGTAAGGTCACTACTGATGCGGGCATGGGGTTATAGTGGCAGGAAGAGGTGACAATCTTGCGTAGGCTTTACCCCTTGTGAGCCTTTCAATTGGAATCGTCGGTCTGCCAAATGTGGGTAAATCCACCCTTTTTAATGCGCTGACTAAAAATAATGTCTTAGCTGCTAACTACCCCTTTGCCACCATCGAACCCAATGTTGGGGTGGTGGGTGTGCCAGATGATCGCCTGCCGGTGCTCGCCAAAATATTTGCCTCTGAAAAAATTCTGCCAGCTGCTGTCTCCTTTGTTGATATCGCCGGAATTGTTAAAGGCGCCTCGGAAGGGGCAGGTCTGGGAAATAAGTTTTTAGCAAACATAAGAGAAAGTGATGCGATCTGTCAGGTAATTAGAGTTTTTAAAGATGGTGATGTTGTTCATGTTGATGGTGATGTTGATCCAAAGAAAGATATGGAGACAATTAATACCGAACTTTGTTTAGCAGATCTGCAAACTTTGGAAAAAGCACTGCCCAGATTGGAAAAAGAGGTGCGCACTATTAAGGAAAAGGTTCCAGTTCTTGCTGCTGCAAAAGAGGCGGCGCAAGTTTTAAATCAAGGGCAACTACTCAGGGGAAGTAAGGTTGATCTTGCTGCGATTGCTGAACTACAGCTTTTAACCGCTAAACCATTTTTATATGTTTTCAATGTTGATGCTGCCGAGCTTTCTGATAGTAAATTACGTGATGAGTTAGCAGCGTTGGTAAAGCCGGCGGAGGCGATCTTCTTGGATGCAAAAACTGAAGCAGAATTAGCTGATTTAGATGAGGCAGATGCGCTAGAACTACTTAAATCAATCGGATTAACTGAGCCAGGATTGACCACATTAGCAAGAGTTGGATTTAATACATTAGGATTACAGACATATCTAACCGCCGGTCCCAAAGAGACCAGGGCGTGGACGATTCATAAAGGTGATACCGCTCCAGCTGCTGCTGGGGTAATTCACACAGATTTTCAAAAAGGATTTATCAAGGCTGAGGTTGTGGCCTTTGATGAGTTAGTAACTGCCGGATCAATGGTGCAAGCACGCGCCAATGGCAAGGTGCGAATGGAAGGCAAGGATTACGTAATGGCTGATGGCGATGTAGTGGAGTTTAGATTCAATGTCTAAAAAACAAGCACACTTAAAAGATCTACCACTTAAAAAACGGGAGAACTTAAGAAACGTAGCGATTATTGCCCACGTTGACCATGGCAAAACTACTTTGGTAGATGCGATGCTTTGGCAATCTGGTGCTTTTGCTGCCCATAAAAAACAGGGCGAAGGCCAAGACCGCATGATGGATTCAATGGATTTAGAGCGGGAAAAAGGAATTACGATTTTGGCAAAAAATACTGCGGTAAAACGTGGGGATACGATTGTAAATATTATTGACACACCAGGACACGCAGATTTTGGTGGCGAGGTTGAGCGCGGTTTAGAGATGGTTGATGGTGTTATTTTATTAGTAGATGCATCAGAGGGACCACTACCACAAACTCGTTTCGTACTTCGTAAAGCTTTGCAAAAAAATCTGCCAGTAATTTTAGTTATTAATAAAGTAGATCGACCAGATTCGCGAATTGCCGAGGTTGTTGATGAGGCATACGCACTTTTCTTAGATCTAGATGCAAATGAAGATCAAATTGAGTTTCCAATTGTTTACGCCTCTGCTAAAGCAGGACGAGCATCACTAGAACGTCCTTCAGATGGTGGTATGCCAGATAAAGAAAACTTAGATATTTTATTTGACACAATATTTTCAGCTATTCCAGCACCTGAGTATCATGAAGGTGCACCACTACAAGCACATGTTACAAACCTAGACTCATCTCCTTTCTTGGGCCGACTTGCACTTTGCCGAGTTCGCGAAGGTGTTATTAAAAAAGGGCAAAGTGTTATGTGGCTTAAAACTGATGGCACAAGTGAGCGAGTTAAAGTCTCTGAACTTTTAATTACTGAAGCGCTAGAGCGGGTGCCAGCACTAGAGGCTCATCCAGGTGACATTATTGCAGTTGCCGGAATTGAAACAATTACCTTAGGTGAAACCCTGGCCGATCTAGAAAACCCACATGCACTGCCGTTAATTACCGTAGATGAGCCAAGTATTTCGATGACAATCGGTATTAATACCTCACCATTGGCTGGAAAGAGTGGAAATAAGTTAACCGCTCGCCAGGTTAAGGGCCGCCTTGATGCTGAGTTAGTTGGAAATGTTTCACTTCGAGTTTTAAATACTGAGCGACCAGACACCTGGGAGGTGCAGGGACGTGGTGAGTTACAACTTGCTGTTCTTGTTGAGATTATGAAGCGTGAAGGCTTTGAGTTAACAGTTGGTAAGCCACAGGTTGTTATCAAGACAATTGATGGCAAGGTGCATGAGCCAATGGAGCGCTTATCTATTGATGCGCCAGAGGAGTTCTTAGGTGTTATCACCCAGTTAATGGCACTTCGTAAAGGTCGTATGGAGCAGATGGTTAACCATGGCACTAGTTGGATTCGTCTTGATTACCGAGTTCCATCTCGTGGCTTAATTGGTTTTAGAACTGAGTTCTTAACTGAGACAAGAGGAACTGGATTACTCCACCATGTATTTGATGGTTATGAAGCATGGCATGGTGAGCTGCGCACTCGCTCAACTGGTTCATTAGTTTCAGATCGAATTGGCACAGTTACCAGCTATGCACTTTATGGCACTCAAGATCGTGGTTCAATATTTGTTGAACCAGGAGATGAAGTTTATGAAGGAATGGTAATTGGTGAGAACTCACGTAGTGAGGATATGGATGTTAACTGCGTTAGAGAGAAGAAATTAACTAATATGCGCGCCTCCGGTACTGATGAATCTGAGCGATTAATTCCGGCTAAGAAATTAAATATGGAAGGTGCTCTTGAGTTTTGCCGAGAGGATGAGTGTGTTGAGGTAACACCTGCGGTGGTAAGAATTCGCAAGGTTGTCTTAGATGGTTCAACCAGAGCGCGCCAAACTTCAAAGAATAAGCGAGCAAACGAGAACGTTTAATACGCTCCTAGCGTCGAATCCGGCTATGTCAGAGGGCTAGCGTTAAATTAAGCCGTGGCTGATGCAAAAAACACCCCAGAGTTAAGGCTAGTAAGAGCTGCTTCTGAAAATGATTTAATTAATTTAGAACAATTAAATGAGCAGCAAAAGCAGGTAATTAGCCACCGAGGTAGTCCATTATTAGTTTTAGGAGCAGCTGGTAGCGGCAAGACAACCACCTTAATCAGCGCAATTACAAAGCGAATTAGCGAAGGTGCTGACCCAAATACTATTTTGGCAATTACCTATGGTCGGCAAAGTGCAAGTTGGCTGCGGGATCAGATTGCAGCAGCAAATCCTGTCAATCACACCGTTAATGAACCAATCGCTAGAACCTTTCATTCAATTGCATTTTTAATATTAAATGATCAACTTGCAACAGCTAACTCTGATAGCAAAAAATATATTTTATTATCTGGAGCAGAACAAGATGCACAAATTAGGCAGTTATTAGCATTAGATGCACAAAATCCAGCTGCCACATCATGGCCGGCAGAGTTAATTCCAGCCCTAACCACTAGAGGTTTTGCCAAAGAGTTACGTGATTTTATTGGGCGAGCAACCGAGCGCGGATCCTCACCTGCGGAGTTAATAAAGTATGCAAGTAAATATGATCAAAAGTATTGGCCAGCGATTTGTGATTTTTGGAAAAAATATCGGGATGCCATGGCATTGCGTGATGGGACAACAACACACTCCTTAAACCGAATTGACCCAAGTGAGATTATTATTGCTGCCGCCGAGAAATTAGAGAGCAATCCAGCATTACTTGAATATTATAGAAAGCTATTTCAAATTATCTATGTTGATGAGTTTCAAGAGTCAGATCGGGCGCAACGAAGATTATTACAATTACTAAGCGGTCAAGAGTTAGTTGTCTTTGCAGATCCAGCTTCAGCAGTTGACAGATTTAGAGGAGCAGATCCAGATAATCTTCTTACTGACTTAGAACAATCTGGCATTACAAATAAAATTACCTTGTTAACAAAGTATAGAAATGTCAAAGAGCAGCTGGTAGCAAAGTTAAGTAGTGCCAGTGATGAGGCAAATTACATCGCCCATCAATTTAGATCTGCGCACTTAAGGCAAGGTGTTGCCTGGTCACAGATGGCGGTTATTTTGCGCTCACCTGGCGCTCAAGTTGGCGCACTGCAGCGATCTTTTGCAATGAATGGTATTCCGGTAGAGATAAATGCTGCTGCTATTTCTCTTGCTGAAAACCTGGCAATTAAACCAATTATTACCCTTGCCCAAATTGCATTAGGACAGATCAAATTAATTTCAGCCAATTGGGATCAGATTGAGGAGCTACTACAGAGTGAGTTTGCTGGTGCTGATGCAATATCTATTAGGCAGATGCGAATTGCGTTAACTAAGGCGCAAAAAGGTAGTGAGCCAAAGAGTTCAACTGAATTAATTTTAGATGCGCTCACCGCACCAACAGTTGATCTACCGTGGGAGCAATTAGTCAGCCTGAAACGGGTTAATGATTTATTAAAAGAAGTTAAGAAAGTATTAAGTAAATCTAAAGATATCTCAGATTTGCTGTGGGCAATTTGGAGTAATGGTAAAAATTATGAAGGAAATTTCATCTCTGAAATCTGGCAGCAGAGTGCAATCTCAGGTGGCAATAAAGGTGCGATTGCTGATCAAAATCTTGATGCGGTAATTGCATTATTTGAGGTAGCTCGCCGATTTAGCGAGCGATTACCGGGGGCTAATCCAGGTTTATTTATTGATCAGTTATTAGGTGAAAAAATTTTATCTGACAGCATCACCGCATCGGCGCAACGTAATGAGGTTGTGCAGGTAATGACTGTGCACTCGGCAAAGGGTTTGCAGTGGCAATATGTAGCACTTGCTGGAATGCAGGAGGGCAGTTGGCCTAATTTAAAACAGCGAGGCTCACTCCTTGGTAGTGAAAGATTAGTTGAAATATTCCGCCATGGCATAAGTAATCCTGCTCAATTAGAGGCGATATCAGCATCAGGTTTAGTAGAGGATGAGATGAGATTGCTAAATGTGGCAAGTAGTAGAGCAACTGAAAAATTAATTATTACCGCAATCGCCCAAGAGGATAATCAACCATCTAGATACTTTGAAAAGTTTTCTGGTGGTGAGGTTGAAATAACCCAGAGTTCAAGAGCAATTACCCAACCTGCATTAGTTGCAGCGCTGCGTAGATTAGCTGCAACCGCTGCAAATCAGAGTGAGAAAACTTTTGCTAGTAGAGCTCTTAAAACCCTGTCGGCAAATGGCGTGAGAGCAGCTGATACTAAGAATTGGATTGGTATCACGCCAATCTCAACTGATCTGCCGGTAGTTACCCAACAAGAACAACTTCGAATCTCACCTAGCTCATTGGAATCATTTACTGAATGCGGAGTTAAATGGTTGCTTGAACAAAGTGGCGGCCGTGATGCTGACTCAACAGCACAGGTTTTAGGAACTGCCATCCATGTAATTGCTGCGCAATTAATGGAGCAGCCAGCACTTACTATTTTTGAGCTTGAAGAGAAATTAAAAGGTGCTTGGTCATTAATTGATATGAATAAAGGTTGGATTAAAGATTATGAGTACCGGCGGGCGGCTACCATGCTTAAAAAGTTCTATACCTGGAATTTGAAAAACAAAAATACTTTAGTTGGAGTTGAAGAGAAGTTTGAGTTTAAGTTAGGAAGTGCGATTGTCTCTGGTTCGATCGATCGAGTTGAGTTAACCGCTGAAAATAAGTACTACATCGTTGATTTAAAAACTGGCAGTACTGCAATCTCATATGATAAGGCTAAAGCAAATAAGCAGTTACAAAGTTATCAATTAGCTGTAGTAAATGATGGCTTTAAAAATAAATTAAAACATCAAGATGTGGCAGGGGCAGAGTTAATATTTGTGGGCGAGGAAAAAGCTAAAGAGGCAAAGCCTCGGCCACAGGATGTAGTTGATACTAAAGCGGTAACTGATGAGTTAACTCAAATTGCAATTGGGATGAGTGATAAAAGCTTTGTTGCCACAATTAATGATCGCTGCCGCACCTGCGCAGTTAAATCATCATGTCCAATCCAGTCACAAGGGCGGACGGTGATTGAAAAATGAGTATCAAATACTCTGCAGTTGATATCGCTAAGCGAATTCAGATGGTCGATTCATCATTTCGTATGCCCACTGAGGAGCAGATTCCAATTATTCAATCACCCCTTACACCTTCGGTGGTAATTGCAGGTGCTGGCTCTGGCAAGACTGAGACGATGAGTCAGCGAGTTTTATATTTAGTTGCTAACTCAATTATTACCCCAAATCAATTGCTTGGCCTTACCTTCACTAGAAAATCAGCTGGTGATTTAGCTAAGCGAATTAAGATTCGATTACGCCAATTAAAAAGTGCTGGTTTATTACCAGATTACACAGATGAATCTGAACTAACTGTCTCTACCTACCACTCCTATGCTGGCCGGGTACTAGCTGATCATGCAATTCGGATTGGAATTGATGCCACCGCTGATCCAATAGGGGAGGCAGCAGCTTGGCAGATTGCACATGAACAGGTGAGCAGATTTGCCGGAAATGATTTACAGATCAATGGTTCACCAAAGTCAGTTGTTTCAGAGGTAATGGATTTATCAACCCAGTTAGCAGAAAATGATAGAAGCGCTGATGAGGTTATTGATTACACCGAAAAGTTACTAGCCCACTTAGATACCTTTACCGATAAGCAAACCGTTCCAGTGCTTGAGTTTAAAGATGAATTATTACAACGGTTAGCCATTCTGCCAATTGTTGCCGCCTTTGATAACCGGCGTAAAGAGCATGGCTTACTCACCTTTAATGACCACATGTCGATGGCAGCACATTTAGTGCAAGAGAGTAAGCAAAACCATAGTGATGATATTGGCGTAATTGAGCGAAATAAATACAAGGTGGTATTACTTGATGAGTATCAAGATACATCTTTTAATCAGATTAAGTTCTTATCTAATTTATTTGGCAATAACCACCCAGTTACTGCAGTGGGAGATCCAAATCAGGCAATTTATGGTTGGCGCAGTGCTAGCTCTGAAACGTTAGATAACTTTGCGCAATCATTTAATAGCAAAGCCACCCGTTACACATTACTTACCACCTGGCGAAATGACAGTGCAATATTAGATCTAGCTAATGTAATGATTGATCAGATAAGTAGTAGCAAGAAGATAGAGAAGTTAGCTGCTCGGCCAAATGCTAAAACTGGGGAGGTAATTTGTGGAATTTATGAAACCCAGATTCAAGAGGGTCAAGCTATTGCGCAGCACTTTGCAAAGTATTGGTTTGATAGCAAGCGAGAGAAATTACCACCACAAGAGCGAAGCACCTTTGCAGTATTAGTTAGAAGTAGATCCCAGATTGATTCAATACAGAGCGCCTTTAACGAATTAGATATTCCAACAGATGTAGTTGGAGTTGGTGGATTAATTCACACGCCAGAGGTGAGTGACATTATTGCGTTGCTAAGAACATTAACCATGCCAGACTCTGGCACTGCATTAATGCGCCTACTTACTGGTCCACATCTTTATCTTGGCCCGCGAGATTTAATGGCGTTAGGCGCCTTTACTAAAGCGTTTGCCAAAGCAAATGATTACTCACGCGGGAAGCAATTAAAGCAAGCACTTGAAGAAGGTATTGAAGTAATTTCTACCGCAGATGAGTTTGCCGCTGGCTCAATAATTGAGTCCCTTGAGCAATTATTAATTCTTAAGCCAAATGAGTTAACTAAGTATCAGAGCACACCACCATTTAGTGAGGTTGGCTTAGAGCGGCTTCGCAAATTTGCACTATCCCTGCGGGTATTGCGCCGCAATCTAAACGGTTCAATTACTGATGCAATTATTGAAGTGGAGCAATTTCTATCATTAGATACACAGGTTTTAGTAAGAGATGGTTGGCAAAGTGGCAGAAAAAATTTAGATCGATTCTTAGATGAGGCAGCTAGATTTGAAAAAAATGGCGGCAATCTAACTGGATTTTTGCAGTGGTTAAAGATTGCAGAGGAGGCTGAAGGTGGTCTTAAACCTGCAGAGGTTGAGGTTAGAAGTGATGCAGTTCAAATATTAACTATTCATTCAGCAAAGGGTGCGGAGTGGGATTATGTTGGCCTGCCTGGACTTGCCGATCGAAACTTTCCAAATCTTGGAAAGAAATCAGATAGTTGGATAAGTAATGCTGGCTCAATTCCAGTAAGTATGCGGGGAGATTATGAGCTGCTTCCTGCAATTAATTTTGATAACTTCGCTACAAACAAAAACTTAAAAGATGGCCTGGAGCGATTTGGCGATGAGTGGAAGGATCGTAAAGCCATTGAGGAGATGCGGCTGGCATATGTGGCGATAACTCGAGCAAAGCAGGGATTGATCTGCACTACCTCACACTTTAGAAATGGTGAAAATATTGTTGCTCCAAGTAGGTTATTTCAAATCTTTGCAACGACTTTGCCAAAAATTGCAGGTGGTGTAGTACTTGCTGACCTGCCAATTCCAGAAGGCAGAAATCCAATTAAGGAGAATCCAACAACTGGCTACTGGCCAAAACCAAATAAGCAAGCAGAGATACTGCGCCAAGTAGCAGACTTAGTTGATAAATCAGCGGCCTTCACACCAAGTGAGATCAATAATTTAATTACTGAGTTCGCATCTGATAATCAAATGCATAGTCTGCTCGCTGATATGCAGGCGATTATCTCTGAGATTGCTAATAAAAAGAATCAATTAACAATCACGCTACCAACTCGGTTATCAGTCTCCACTCTGCTTTATTTGGCAAATGACCCACAAGCACTTGCAATGCGACTTCGCCGGCCAATGCCAAATCACATTGATAAATACGCAAGGCGGGGAACAGATTTTCACCTATGGCTTGAAAATCACTTTAAGCACCCATCTTTAATCTCAATGGATGACCTATTCAATCAAAGCAATATAACTGAGGTAGCAGATGTGCCACTTGATAAGTTACAAACCGCCTGGCTTGCAAGTGATTGGGCAAGTAAGCAGCCAGTGGGTATTGAGGTTGGGTTTGAAACAATGATTGATACCACCTTAATTCGTGGCCGAATTGATGCGATCTATAAAATAAGTGAGAATCATTATGAGGTGGTGGATTGGAAGACGGGCAAGGTTAAATCCGGTGATGATCTAGCAAATGCCGCTATTCAGCTTGCGATGTATCGCCTGGCATATTCAAAATTAAAGAATATACCAATTGAAAATGTAAGTGCTGCTTTTCACTATGTGGCAGATAATCAAACAGTTCGAGTAGCTGATATTTTAGATGAGGCGCAGTTGATTGCCTTAATTACTAAAATACCTATTGAATCTTAATCTCCACCCCAATTGGTAGGTGATCTGAAATATTACTCTTTACCGTTGGTATTGGCTTAGCCTCTAAAATTATAGATTTATCCGACATAATATAATCAAATTGAATAGCTGGTTTCCAGCTGGGGTAGGTAGTTTGAGTTACTAATGATTTGAATCTACTTACTTTACTTGGAATATTTCCTGGCAGATTTAAATCCCCAGTTAATATCTGATTTCCGGGCAGAGTTTTTAGATAAGAAGAGAGCCTATTTAATTGGAAGATATTAACCCCAGGCACAAATGATAGATGGGTAGTTGTAATTGTTAACCCATTTTCTAACTCCGCTATTAATGCAACTCGCGGCTCATCTTTAACATAAATGAACTTAACACCTTTTCCATTATCTTTTGGAATTAAAAGTGGCATTCCAATTACTGATCGGCCTAGTTGCTTAACATATATTTTCTTAATTTCTTTATTTGTAGCAAAGCCAATTCCATATGTCATCTGGTTGGTAGCAGGTGAGTCCTGAGTAATAATTGATTGTGCTAGATCATCTACTTTCTGCCAATCCTCACCTGGTGTGCCAGATATTGCAGGTAGATATGCCCAATATTTAAGCCCCATACTTTGCGCAACTACTTCGGTTTGATTTATAACGCCAGATCTAGATTGCATGCAATCGACCTCTTGCAAAGAGACAAAATCTGCTTTGTAATTCTTAGCTACCTGCCTTGCTGATGTAATTAAATCTGCTTGCCAATTTTGCGCAGCTACTGGTGGAATTACCTGACCATGCAAAAGATTCCAGGAGATTATTCGCATACTTCTAGCGGAGGCGACAACCATGACGACAGGCTAGTAGGGTCGGCTGGTGATGGCTCCCATTAAACCGCTCAAACTTCCACTTGCAGCATCGCAGGTTGATCGATCTGCCCATCTGCGAAGTGATGAGGGTTACTTAAAATCGGCTTGGGGTAGCGCGTTAGTAATTACCTTTATAGATGAGAAGTTTGCAACTTTAGGTGATCAACTAAGCCTTGTTACTGGTGCAACTTTAGGTGAGTATCAATCTCAATCTGATTACTTCTTAGGTATTAAAGATGAACAAGTTTTTTTTGTTCGCCATCTGCCACCTGATGAAGGTAGCAAGTTAGAGCTTAAAACATTACGTGAGATCGGTGTGCATTTATCACCCCGAGATATTGGTTTATCAGTACATGCCCAAGGATTAGCTAATTGGCATCAAAAACATCCAAGGTGTGCGCAGTGCGGCGCTGCTACCACTGTGATATCTGGTGGTTCTGTGCGCCGTTGTTTAATTGATCAAAGTGAGCATTACCCAAGAACAGATGGTGCGGTAATTGTGTTAGTTAAAGATGATCAAGATCGTATTTTGTTAGGCAGGCAGAAGGTTTGGCCAAAGTATCGCTTCTCAACATTTGCCGGCTTTGTTGAACCAGGTGAATCATTTGAGCATTGTGTTGTCAGAGAGGTTAGGGAGGAAGCGGGTGTTGAGTTATCGCAAATTAATTATCTTGGATCCCAGCCTTGGCCATTTCCAGCATCATTGATGATTGCATTTGAAGCAGTCACAAACACTCCACAGTTAGCCCGTCCTGATGGGGAAGAGATCGAAGAGATTCGCTGGTTTTCTAGAGCAGAGATGAAAGCGGCAATCTTAGATAAATCATTAATACTTCCATTAGAAATTAGTGTGGCTAGGCAGATGATAAAAGCTTGGTATGGGCAAGGGGCTGAGGTTGATTTAATTGGAAGTGAATCATGGCGGTAGATAACGCACAGATTCTTGCCGATCTTGATCCAGATCAACTTGCAGTTGTTACCGCAATCCGTGGCCCAGTTTGTGTTATTGCAGGTGCGGGAACTGGAAAAACAAGAGTTATTACAAATCGAATTGCCTATGCAATTAATGCTGGCGTAACAGATCCCACCAAGGTTTTAGCACTTACCTTTACTGCTCGTGCAGCTGGTGAGATGCGCTCTCGGCTTAGAGTTTTAGGAATTGCAAATGTAGCGGCTAGAACCTTTCACTCTGCCGCCTTAAAACAACTTTTATATTTTTGGCCATATGCCTTTGGTGGACAATTTCCTAAATTATTAACTACTAAATCTGGATTTATTGGCCAAGCAATTACTCGAGCAGAGCTAGCAATCCCAGCACAGGTTAACTCCCTGCGAGAGATTGCCGGTGAGATTGAGTGGGCGAAGGTGCTTGAGATCTCACCAGATAATTACCAGGAGCAGGCGATTGCAAATAGTCGATCAGTTAGATTGCCAAACAACAAAAGTGAGAATGAGAACCTAGCGATGATCTCCCAGGTTTATGAAGCGTATGAGTCATTAAAGCGACAAGAGAGGTGCTTAGATTTTGAGGATGCCCTGCTACTTACAGTTGGCATGCTGGAGGAGGATCGGGCGGTAAGGGAGCGGGTTAGAGATCAATACCGTTACTTCACCGTTGATGAGTATCAGGATGTCTCACCCTTGCAGCAGCGATTACTAAATCTATGGCTAGGAAATCGAGAGGAGATCTGCGTAGTAGGTGATGCTGCTCAGACCATTTACTCCTTCGCTGGCGCTTCTTCAAACTTCCTACTTAACTTTAAAAACCGTTTCCCAAATTCTCAAAGCTTTAGGCTTTCTAGAGGTTATCGCTCCACCCCAGAGATTAT
>Ga0209598_10002039_pt1 | contig 16070 bp, 14 predicted proteins | sample M_140807_EF_Meta_FD_187317 | JGI IMG/M metagenome (GOLD analysis project Ga0209598, IMG submission 187317) | Freshwater microbial communities from Lake Montjoie, Canada to study carbon cycling - M_140807_EF_MetaG (SPAdes) (version 2) | ecosystem: Environmental > Aquatic > Freshwater > Lake... | reverse complement strand
GTCAGCGCAGCTTCGCTCTGACCGCCTCGCATTTCGAACGCTGGCCACACCTGTTCACGCTGCCCCGCATCACCGATGGCATCGAAACGGGCTGGCATATGTTCCCGATCATTATCAACGAGGACTCCGGCATTCGCCGCTCCGAGTTCCAGTCGTGGATGGAGACCAATGGGATCGACACCCGCATGGTCTGGACAGGCAACGTCACCCGCCAGCCGATGCTGCGTGGCCGCGAGTTCCGCGTGCCCGAAGGCGGACTTCCCAACGCCGATCGGGTCATGGAGTGGGGCCTCATCCTTCCCAACAACCACTCGCTCAACGACGATGACTGCAACTACATCGGCGAAACCGTCGAAGCGTTCCTCACCGATAAGGGCCTGATCTGATGGGCGACCGGTTCCGCGGGCGACGCGCGCTTGTCACCGGTTCGAGCCGCGGCATCGGCGCCGGCATTGCCGAACGCCTCGCGGCAGAGGGTGCCGATGTGGTGCTCACCGCCCGCACGCTCGACGCGCATGAACACCTTGCCGGCAGCCTCACCGAGACCGCCGAGCGCCTTGCCAAGTACGGCACGAAGGTGGCGATCGTGGTGGCCGACCTCATCGATGAAACCGACAGGGCGCGCATCGTGCCGGAGGCCGCCGAAGCGTTGGGCGGCCATATCGAGATCCTCGTGAACAACGCCGCGGCATCGATCCAGGCCCCACTCATCGGGTTCTCGGTGAAGCGGCGCAACATCATGTTCGAGGCCAATGTGAATGCTCCGATCGATCTCTCGCTGGCCGCACTGCCCGCAATGATCGAGGCGGGCGAAGGTTGGATCGTCAACCTCTCCAGCGGGTCGGCCAGGCACTGGGACGGCCCGCCGTTCGATGTCGGGCCGCAGGGCCCGCGCATCGCCGCCTACGGAGCATCGAAAGCGGCGCTCAACCGCATCACCAACGGGCTCGCCGCCGAGGTCTACGGCACCGGCGTGCGAGTCAACACCGTCGAGCCACGGGCTGCAGTGCTGAGCGAGGGAGCCGCGGCGATCGTCGGCGCAACACTGCGGCCCGATCAGATCGAGTCGATGGAAGCGATGGTCGAAGGCACGTTGGTGCTGTGCGACTGCGGGCCGGACGTGACCGGCCGAATCACGGTGAGCCTCGACAACATCGACGAATGGGGTCTCACCGTGTGTGGCCTGGATGGCCAGCCGATCGACTGACGAACACGTTCTGCGCGTAAGCAAGTCAGCGGGGGATTTCGCTCCACGGCACTGCGGTGTCGACGCGGATATCTCCGGGAAGACCCAGCACGCGTTCGGCGAGGATGTTGCGCATGATCTCGGAGGTGCCGCCCTCGATGGTGTTGGCCCGGGACCGCAGGAACCGACCGGTGCGAGTGCGCATCGACTCCGAAGAACGCGTGAGCGGGTAGCCCGGCTCGTGGATCATGCCGTTGGCACCTTCCAGTTCGACGATGGCTTCGTTGAGACGCTTCGAGAACTCCGCCGAGGCCAACTTGCCCACGGAACCCTCGGGCCCGGGGCTGCCACCCACTGCGGCGGCCTTGGCGCGGGCGTTGGTGAGCCGGATGATCTCGCCCTCGATCCAAAGCTTGGCGACGCGGTCGCGCCAGATGATCCGCTCGGTCTCCGAAAGGGCGTCGCGGCGCCCCTCCCACAACGAGAGCAGATCACGGATGGGACCAGAACCGCGCGGTGCCGCACCGCCGGAGAGCGCAACCCGCTCGTTCATGAGCGTGGTGATCGCAACCTTCCAACCGTTGCCGGGTTCACCGAGCCGCAGAGAATCATGGATGCGCACATCAGTGAGGAAAACCTCATTGAACTCGGCCTCGCCGGTCATCTGGAAGAGCGGCCGCACCTCGACACCGGGCGCGTGCATGTCGAGCACGAAATAGCTGAGACCCTTGTGCTTGGGCACATCGGGATCGGTACGGGTGAGAAGCATGCCGTAGCTCGACTCATGGGCGAGCGTGGTCCAGACCTTCTGACCATTGACGATCCATTCATCGCCATCTCGGATACCCCGGCTGGGGATACCGGCGACATCGGAACCGTGCGTTGGTTCGGAGAACAACTGACACCAGATCTCCTCGCCGGTGAAGATCGGGCGGATGTGCTTGGCCTTGAGTTCGTCGGAGCCGTACATGAGCAGCGTGGGTGCACCCATGCCGATGCCGATCGGGTTGATGCGGAGATCCTCGAAATGCACGCCATGCGAACGCAGCACGCCGTCGATGACGGCCTGCTGACCGCGGTTGCCACCGAGACCTCCGTAGCCCTCGGGGAAATGCACCATGGCGAGTCCGAAGTCGAACTGCGCGCCACGCAGGGCGAACTGGTCCTGGAGGATGTCGCGGTTGATCTCCACGAACTCCTCGGTGAGCTTGGTCAGATCCTGATCGCTGTACATGAGCTGCCCCTGTGGTCGCCGATGGAAGTGCTTCCGGGAGACTAACGACCGGACAGGGGTGGATGTGTAAGCCTCTCCCGATGTTCGATCTCACCGGAAGAACCGCACTCGTCACCGGAGCCGGACAGGGTGTCGGGTTCGGTATTGCCGCCACGCTGCTCGAGGCAGGCGCCCGGGTGTTCGTCAACGACCTTGTGCCGGAGCGGGCCGAGGCGGCGGCTGGAGCGCTCGGCGCGAGCGCCACCGCACTCCCCTTTTCGGTCGCGGATCGGGAGGCCGTCGCATCGGCGATCGCAGGGATCGGCCCCATCGACATCCTCGTGAACAACGCCGGTATTCCGCCGACGATGCGGCCCGTGAAGTTCCGTGACATGGACCCCGCTGAATGGGCGGCCTACATCGACGTCAATCTCTACGGTGTCATCAACTGTGTGAGTGTCACCATCGACGAAATGTGCGAGCGCGGGTGGGGTCGGGTCATCACCATCTCATCAGGTGCCGGCACCCAGGGCCTCAACATCGGCGTTTCGATGTACGGGGCCGGCAAGGGCGGCGCCATCAGTTTCATGCGCCATCTCGCAGTAGAAACCGCTCGCAGCGGTGTCACCGCCAACACGCTGACGCTCGGGCTCATGGAGCGCGACGACCCAGTGATGACCGAAGAGTCGCGCACAGTCACTGCGTCGATGGCGAAGCAGATACCGGTCGGTCGGCTCGGCACCGGACGCGACATCGGCTACACCTGCGTGTTCCTCGCCTCCGACGAGGCGGAGTGGATCACCGGACAGACAATCGCAGTGAACGGCGGCTCGGTCACGAACTGAACCGAGTGTTCCGACCGGCTGAGCATTCGACCCCGCCCGAAGCGAGCTACGGGGTGATGAAGGATCGGTCGAGTTCCGCGATCGAGGCGGCGCCGATGAGACTCATCGTGCGCCGCATATCTTCACGCCACCAACCCAGCAACGTGTCGACTCCTGCTTCGCCTGCCGCGCCGAGCGCGTAGAGATAGGCCCGACCGGCCATGACGGAATCGGCCCCTGCGGCCACCGCTTTCACGATGTCGCTGCCCCGACGCACTCCACCGTCGCAGATGATCTGCGTTCGACCACCGACGGCGTCGGCCACGGGTGAGACGAGGGAGAGCGTTGCCGGGGAACCGTCGAGCTGGCGCCCGCCATGGTTGGAGAGTGCAATGGCGTCGACGCCGAGGTCTGCTGCGAGAACAGCATCCTCGACGCACTGGATGCCCTTGACGACGATGCGGCCGCTCCAGATGGAACGCAACCACTCGATATCGCTCCATGCGAGCCCGGGGTCGAACTGGCTGTTGATGTAGTCGGAGAGATTCACCGGCGAGGAACCGTCGCCGACCGAACGCCCGACGACATTGGCGAAGCGGATCGGTTCGTTGCGCAGGAACGCGAGGGTCCAGGCTGGGTGACGAAGCCCATCGATGATTGTTCCGGCGCCAATGGTGGGCGGCAGGGAGAACCCGCGACGAACATCGCGCTCGCGACGACCGAACACCGCGGTGTCGACGGTGAGCACCAGAGCCTCGTAGTCATTGGCTGCTGCGCGCTGCACCATCTCGGTGACCAGTCCCCGGTCGCGCCATGCATACACCTGGAACCAGAGCCGCCCGTCGCTGACCGAACGCACCTCCTCGATGGAACGGGTGGCGAGCGTGGAGAGCGTGTAGGGAACACCGGCCCGGGCCGCAGCGCGGGCAACGGCCAGTTCACCCTGCGGATCGGCGATGCGGGTGAAGCCTGTAGGTGCGAGCACGAGAGGGAGTTCCGATGGGGCTCCGAGGATCTCGGTGGCGAGTTCGATCTTCTCGATGCCGCGCAGCACCCGGGGTCGGAACTGCATATCAGCGAAGGCCTGCGAGTTCGCGGCAAGGGTGCGTTCGTCCTCAGCGCCACCGTCGATGTAGTCGAAGCAACCCCCGGGGAGTCGCCGCTTCGCGACCTCGCGGAGATCGGCCACCGACGCGGCCCGGGAGAGCCTCCGCTTCACGGGATCAGTTTCGAATCGTCCGAAGCGGACCACGGAACGCACGCTCGAGAGACTCATCAGGAGCAATGATGCCGTGCAGCCATCGGGCCTGTCGACCGATCATGGGAGTGCCTCCCCCGGTGGAGTGGGCATCCCGACCGGTGGAGCCGCTGAGCCATCATGAGTCAGGAGTTCTGACCCTCCTGCAGAACCGGCGCAGCATCGTCATAGATGGTGTTGCGATCGGGCAGGAAAACAAAGGCGGATATCGCCCCGATGAGGGAGACACCGGCGGCGACGAGACAGCCGATGGACATGCCATCCATGAAGGCCGATGACGCGGCAGCAGCGATCGAAGCCTGCACCTCCTGGGGAGCTCGACCTGCGACCACGATGGCAGCGGCCACTGATTCGCGAGCCGCGCTGACGGCTTCAGCTGGCACAGGGAACTGACCCAGGAAGTCGCCGATCTTGGGCGCATAGGCCGAGGCGAACACACTGCCGACAACGGCAACGCCGAACGTGCCACCGAGCTCCCGAGTGGTGTCGTTGACCGCAGCGCCAGCCCCCGCCTTCTCCTTGGGCAGCGAACTCATGACCGCCTCGGTAGCCGGCGACGTGACGAGCGAGAGCCCGGTGGCCATGAACGCGATCGACCACAAGACAACACCAAAGTACGAAGTGGTCGACGTGAAGGTGCTGGCAATCACGAGACCGATGCACATCAACAACAGACCGGTACCGATGACCCGACGCGGACCGAAACGCATCGCGAGGCGCGCGGCAAACGGTGCAGTGACCCCAGCGAAGATGGCGAAGGGCAACGTATGCAGACCGGCCGAGAGCGTGCTGTAGCCACGGACGAACTGGAAGTATTGGGTCGCAAGGAAGATGAATCCGAACAGGGCGAAGAACGCCACCGCAATCGACCCTGCCGCAGCGCTGAAGCGGGCGATGCGGAAGACCCGCACATCAAGCATCGGGTGATCAGTGCGTAGTTCGCGCAGCACGAAGCCGGCAAGGAGCGCGAGTGACACGGCGAATCCGCCGAGCGTGGTGATTGAGTTCCAGCCCCAGTGCGGGCCTTCGATCACGGTGAACACGAGGAGTCCGATGCCTGAGATCGAAAGCAGAATCCCCGGGATGTCGAAACGACTGACCTCGGGATCGCGTGAGGTGGGCACCAGGAAGGCTCCAGCGATGATCGCGATCGCCACGATCGGAAGATTCACCAGTAGCACCGAACCCCACCAGTAGTGCTCGAGCAGGAGGCCACCGGTGATGGGCCCGAACGCCACCGCTGCTCCTGAGACCGCCGACCAGGCACCAATCGCCTTGGCCCGTTCAGTGGGGTCGGTGAACACATTGGTGAGGATGGCCAGCGTGGCCGGAAATACGAGCGCTGCTCCGATACCCATCGCGGCCCGGGCGGCGATGAGTTGCCCGGAGGTTTGGGAGAAGGCGCCGAGGGTGCTCATGGCCGCGAAGATGACGAGGCCGATCTGCAGTGCGCCTTTGCGACCGAGACGATCACCGATGGCGCCACCAGTGAGCAACAGCCCGGCGAAGACCAAGCTGTAGGCATCGACGATCCACTGGAGTTCGGTCGTGGAGGCCCCGAGATCGCTACTGAGCCGGGGTAGAGCCACATTGACGATGGTGTTGTCCACGACCACGAGGAACACACTGGCCGCCAGCACCGTGAGGATGAGCCAACGGCGGCGATGGATGACTTCGGCGTTCATGGAGGGACCCTTTCATGCAATCAAGGAAGTTCACGCAACGAAAAGAAGAACAGTGTGCCATAACTGTAGAACGTCGTTCTGATATCTTCCACTCATGGCCTCAGTCCGTCACCGAACCCCCTCGATCGAAATTGAGAACTCGGTTGTCGAGGCGGCACTGCGACTCCTGGCCGACGATGGCCCCGCCGCACTCACGGTGCGTGGTCTTGCCGCAGAGGCGGGGATCGCCCCGATGGGTATCTACAACCACTTCGGCGACAAGAGCGGCGTCATCGACATCGTGTTCCGTCGGGGCTTCGAGGAACTCACCCGATCGGTGTCGATCGGACTCGACATTGCCGACCCCATCGAGGGCCTGCGCTCCGGACTGCTGGCTTATCGCCGATTCGCGCTCGAACATCGCACCACCTACGCCGTGATGTTCCTGCGCGAGGTCCCCAACTTCACCCCCACCGTCCAATCGCTCGTCGTTGCGGCGGATTCCTTTGCTGTCCTCATCCGTTGTGTCGAACGAGCGATGCACACCGGCGCATTACGCTGCGGCGATGCCCGGAAGATCGCCCAGCAACTCTGGGCGGCCACTCACGGAGCAGTCGCTCTCGAGCTCGTCGACATGTGTCTGGTCGATGACATGTCCGACATGTACGACTCACTCATCAACACGCTGCTCAACGGCCTTCAGCCGTTCAGCGGGGTAGCAGCAGCACCCGGCGCTCGCCGGGCTCGTGCTCGGTGACATGACCCCGACCGGTCACGTCCTCTGCGAGCACCACGCTGCCAGCGGGGAGCGTGCGTGACTCTCCGTCACTCACGGTGATGCGAACCCAACCGTCGAGGAACACCACGAACTGACGGCGTGGCGCACAATGCCAATCGGGTTCCTGGTCGAACGCCTGCACCGTCACGAAATGGGCGCGAGTCACATCGGCCGGATCGGAGATCCATAACTCGGCAACGCCCGGTTCGGCGGGTGACACGGCGGTCTCCAGCGAGACATCCTCGAAATGGGACTCCCCTGCCTCGTCGGCCCAGATGCGTACGTAGTGGGTCCGTTCCACGATCGACTAGCCGATCCCGAACCAGCCGGCGACGGTCTGCACCAGCACGACGAACGCCAGTACCGCGATCACCACGACACAGATGAGCGCCAGCACCCGGAACTTCGGACCGTTGACCGCGGCGCCGAGTACGCCCCGGCGATTCGCCAGGATGAGGATGAACGTGAGGATGATCGGCGTGATGATGCCGTTGAGTACCTGCATGTTGAGCAGCAGATCAATGAGGTTGCCCGGCACGAGCGCGACGGCCGAGCCAACGACGACCAACGCCGTGAAGAGTCCCATGAACAACGGTGCTTCGCGGAAGGTGCGCGACACCGAACGCTCGACACCCAGAGCTTCGGCGACTGCGTACGAGGTGGCCAGAGGCACGACTGCAGCCGCCAGCGCCGACGCTCCGAGCAGGCCCACACCGAAGAGGATCTCCGCGCCGGAGCCGGCAACCGGTTCGAGCGCCTGCGCAGCCTCCTTGGCCGAACCGAGTGGTCCGCTGCCACCGATGGCCGCAGCAGTGGCAATGATGATCGCCATCGAAATGATGTTTGCGAAGATCGCGCCGGTGATGGTGTCGATGCGCACCATGCGGTACTCCTCGGGTCCGGCGCCACGATCAGCTACTGCAGCAGCTTGGTAGAGCTGCATATAGGGCGTGATCGTTGTACCGATGAGCGCCACCACAAGGAAGAGGAACTCCTTGGTGCCCAGCATGTGTGGGATGAACGTGTTGCTCGCCACCGCACCCCAGTCGGGCTTCCCGAGAACCGCAGCGATCGGGTACGTGATGAACGCCAGCCCCAGCACGAGGAACACTCGCTCGGCGTAGCGATAGTTACCGAACACCACGACCGCCCAGATAACGAGCGCACCGAGTGGGATCGAGATGTAGCGCGAGACACCGAACAGTTCGAACGCCGCCCCGATACCGGCGAACTCGGAGACGACGAGACCGAGATTGGCGATGAGCAATGCAACGATGGCGAAGGCCGAGAGACGCAGGGGGAACTGTTCGCGGATGAGCGACATGAGTCCCTCACCGGTGTGAGCGCCCAGACGGGCGGACATCTCCTGCACGACCACCAGAGCGACGGTGACGAGCGCCATCACGAACAGGGTGCGATAGCCGAACTCCGCACCGGCGGAGGCATACGTGGCGATACCACCGGCATCGTTGCCGGCGTTGGCCGCGATGAGACCGGGCCCGAGAACCATGAGCCAAAGCAGCCACCGGGGACGACGACGCGCGACAGCGCGGGGCTTCGACGATTCACCGGGGGTCGGTACCGGGTTCGGGATGGGCACAGGCATGACGAGGCTCTAGGACAGCAGTCCGGCGAAGGGGCGGAAACCGCGTTCGTCGTCGGGGATCAAGGAGTCGATGAGGTCATCGGCGAGGATGCGACCAATCGGACGCTGATCCTCATCGACCACGACCACCGACGACCCGCGGTTCTCGACGAAAGCCTCAACAACCTCTTCGAGCATCACATCGGCCGCAACCGTGACCGGCCAGGGCGCGCCGGTGAGTTCACGAAGTTGCTGATCAGGCTCGGCGGTGAACAGCTCGACGATGCGTAGGTCGTCGACCAACACACCTTCGGCATCAACGACGAGCACACCATCGAAATCGCTGCTGTCGGGGCGCGCCTTGAGCTGACGACGAGCCTCGGCGACCGTGGCATCGCCTTCGAGCACGAGCATCGAGGTGGTCATGACGCCGCCCGCGGTCTCCTCGTCATAATCAAGAAGACCAACAAGCGAATCAGCGACGTCCTGGGGCATGGCTTCGAGAAGTTCGTCTCGAGTCTCGTCGTCGAGATCACGAAGTGCTTCAGCGGCCTCGTCCGGTTCCATCGACGCCACGAGCGCGGCGGCCCTACCCGGATCGACTTCACGCAACAGCGATGCGAGTTCGTCGCTCTCCATCTCCTCAAGCGCATCGGCTGCAGTCTCGGCATCAAGTGCATCAAGCAGCTCCTGACGCTGCGATCGACCGAGTTCCTCCAGAAGATCGGCGAGCTCTCCCGGGCGCAGGCGTTTGAGTTCGTTGTTGGCACGGGTGAGGCGCACTGGTTCGCCGGGATCGCTGAACGGTTGGATGGCGGCCCAGTCGATGAGGCGATCAGGATGCGGAGCACTGCGCCAACGTGCTGGTCCGAGCCGACGAAGCAGGGTGGAGAAGCCGACATCGGCACCCACGAGGCGGTACCCACCGCCGACGCGAGCGAGGAAGAGATCAGCCGCACGGAACACGCGAACCCCGTCGACGTCGACCATCTGATGATCGATCACATCGTCAACGAGTTTCACCTCGTTGTCACGGCGAGCGAAATCACGCAGATCGAACTTGGCGGAACGCAGCACAACGCGACGCTGGGCGAACTCATCGATCTTGTCGGCTTTCACCCAGGCCAGACGGCGACCGACACGCACCACGATGCCAGTCAGCGGTGGATAAGACTCACCTTCCCACCGCACGACGACGTCGACGAGACGACCGACCTCGACACCCGAGCGATGAACTACGGGAGCACCGGTGAGACCGGCCACCGAGACGAGCGAATCAGCGACGGCCTCGAGCGCGAGGAGTCGCTTCGTGCGCTGCTTGCGGCGCTCAGTCAGAAGTTGGGGGGCATGCAGGGTCTGCGGCATGACGCACTCCAGAGGAACGATCGGCGTGAACGGGACAGGTCACACCTCCTCGCTCGCGGCGAGACCGTGGAGCGCGTGGGTCGCACGAGAAGTGCGGAACGGCGCTGGTCAGCGGCGATGAAGCGAGGTGGCGCATTGTGCGGTCGAGGTACTTGGGGGTTCGCTCGTGGGCATCTCGCGTCACCTCCTTCGGTTCAGATCATGGTTGACAGCCATCCTGCACGGCTGCTGGAGACCTCTTTCTACCACTTGGGGCAGTATTGCGGCCATGCCCGACCGCCCCGTCATCCTGCTTCCACCGTCCGAGGGGAAGCGCCCCGGCGGTGATGGACCGGCCTGGAGCATCAATTCCTGTTCGTTCCCCACGCTTGATGCGACTCGCAAGAAGATCATCACCGCACTGCTTGCAGCCATGCGTGCACCCGAGGCGGACAGGGCGAAACTGCTCAGTGTGAAGGGCTCTGCGCTCGCTGCGAGCACGGCCACGAACCGGGTGCTGCGGCGCTCCCCCACCACAGCCGCCATCGACCGCTATGACGGTGTGCTCTATGACGCCCTCGATGCGGGCAGCCTCGCGAAACGAGCACGAAGTCGTCTGGATTCCGACGTGGTCATCTTCAGCGGCCTGTTCGGTGCCGTGATGCCGGGCGACCCGATCCCGGACTACAAGCTCAAGATGGGCGGGTCGCTGCCCGGCGTTGGCAACGTGTCGCTGCTGTGGCGAGCCCCGCTCACCAAGGCGCTCTCACCGATTCTCGATGGCCGATCGCTCTGGAACCTGCTGCCGAAGGAGCATGACAACGCCTGGGTGTGCCCCACCGACGCCACCACGCGGACGATGAGCGTGAAGTTCCTCGACGAGGCAGTCCGTACCAAGGGACAACCTCGCTCGTTCACCACGGTGAACCACTGGAACAAGTTGCTCAAGGGCGCGCTGGTGCGGTTCATCCTTGAAACCGGCGCCGATGAACCCGATGCGCTCGCCGGATTCGCTCATCCCGAGGGCTATGTCTACGACCCGTCACTCACCGAGGTGATCGACGGCCGCATCATCGTGGCCATGGCGCGACCTCCAAGGTGAAGCCGATCTCCTCTCCGTAGACTTGCTGTATGGCCACTGCTGCAGATGCCACCACGCGCGTCGATCTGCCCATCGAGGGCATGACCTGCGCGGCGTGCGCCACTCGCATCGGCAAAGGCCTCAGCAAGCTTGAAGGCGTGGAACGAGCGGACGTGAACCTCGCAGCAGCGAGAGCCACCGTGGTGTTCGACCCCGAAGTGGTCGACACCGATGCGTTCGTCGCGAGGATCGAGAGCCTCGGATACTCAGTACCCGAGGTCGATGATCAGGCGGCGCTCGAAGCGAAGAACATCTCGGTACTCACCCGCCGGCTCATCGTGGCAGTGGTGCTCACGGCGCCCACCCTTCTCATCTCGATGATCCCGGCACTCATGTTCCACAACTGGCAGTGGGTGGCGTTCGCTCTCACCACGCCCGTGGTGTTCTTCAGTGGTTGGGGATTCCATCGGGCCGCGGCCATCAACCTGCGCCATGGCACCGCCACCATGGACACTCTCGTTTCGATGGGCACACTCGCAGCTTGGCTGTGGTCCACCATCGCACTCGTGTTCCTCGGCGCCGCCGATGAGAGCAACGCGTCGATGGGATCAATGCCGGGCATGAGCGATGGCTCGACAACGAATGTTCCGCATGTGTACTTCGAGACCGCTGGCGTGATCATCGCCCTGATCCTGCTGGGCAAATGGTTCGAGGCCCGGGCCCGGCGCCGCAGCGGCGACGCCATCCGCAGACTCGCGGAGCTCGGGGCCAAGACCGCCCGCCTCGAGGACGGAACCGAGATCCCCCTCGAGTCGCTCACCGTCGGTATGCGGTTCGTGGTTCGCCCGGGCGAAAAGATCGCCACCGATGGCCGAATCGTTGAGGGGCACTCGGCGATCGACATGGCGATGCTCACCGGTGAACCGGTGCCCGTCGAGGTCGGACCGGGCGATGAGGTTGCCGGTGCCACGATCAACGCCAATGGTCACCTCGTGGTCGAGGCAACTCGTGTTGGCGCCGACACCGCGCTCGCCCAGATCGTGAAACTCGTGGAGGATGCGCAGGGCTCACGCGCTCCCATCCAACGCCTCGCCGATCGGGTGGCCGGCGTGTTCGTCCCGATCGTGCTCGCCATTGCGGTGCTCACACTCGTCGGTTGGGCGGTGACCGGTCACGACGTGAATGAGATGTTCAGCGCCGCGGTTGCGGTGCTCATCATCGCCTGCCCGTGCGCACTCGGCCTCGCCACTCCTACCGCCATCATGGTGGGCACCGGGCGCGGCGCCCAGCTCGGCATCATCATCAAGGGTGGCGAGGTGCTCGAACAGACCCGTCGGGTCGATATCGCGATCCTGGACAAGACCGGAACACTCACGGAGGGCCGCATGGAAGTTGTCGCCGTCATCGCAGCCGAGAACGAGTCCTCGGACGCGGTGCAGGACTTCGAGTCATCTTCGTCGAAGGTCATCCTCAATTTCGCCGCCGCCATCGAGGCACGCTCAGAGCATCCAATCGCCAGGGCGATCGTGGCGGCAGCGGAGGTCAGTTTCCCGGGAGCAGCTCGTAATGCTGAGGTCATCGAGTTCAAGAACCTTCCCGGACGAGGGGTCACCGGCATCAAGTTGGCGGCGAGCGGCTACATGACCAGGGTCGGCGTCGGCCGGATCTCGCTGTTCGCGTCAGTGGACAGGCGATTGCTCGCAGCGATCGATGAGGCCGAGAGCGCAGGGCACACTGCCGTCGTCGTGGGCTTCGGTGAGGAAGAGGTTTCGGAGCAGTCGGCCAAGGGTGTCATCGTGCTCGCCGATCGCCTCAAGGACACGAGTGCAGAGGCTGTACGCCAATTCCATGAACTCGGTCTGGAGGTCATGCTGCTCACTGGCGACAACTGGCGTGCTGCTCGCTCCATCGGCGCTGAGGTCGGGGTCGACCATGTGGTTGCTGAGGTGCTGCCGGCCGACAAAGTGGCCGAAGTGCGTCGCCTGCAGGATGCTGGCCACGTCGTCGCCATGGTCGGCGACGGCATCAACGACGCGCCCGCACTCGCGCAGGCCGATCTCGGCATCGCCATCGGCACCGGCACCGACGTGGCCATCGAGGCCAGCGATCTCACGATCGTGAGCGGTGATCTCCGCGCCGCGGCCGATGCCATCGCCCTCTCCCGCCGCACGCTCGCCACCATCAAGGGCAATCTGTTCTGGGCGTTCGCCTACAACGTGGCTGCCATCCCGCTGGCGGCGTTCGGTGTGCTCAATCCGATGATTGCGGCGGGCACCATGGGGTTCTCGTCGGTGTTCGTTGTCTCCAACTCACTTCGTCTGCGTCGCTTCAACGGGCTGCGAGGATGAACTGTCGCCCGATGCACAACTCGAACCAGAACTCGAACCAGAACTCGAACCGTCGCCCCGAGGAGCAACCATGACCACACTCACCTACTTCGTGCCCGGTATCTCCTGTGGACACTGCAAGAACGCCATCGAAGCCGAGGTGCGCGAGGTACCCGGCGTGCACTCGGCAATCGTCGATATCGATGCGCGCGTTGTTGTGGTCGAAGGATCAGCTGCGGAGGATGCCGTGCGTGCCGCCGTGATCGAGGCCGGCTACGAGGTCGACTCGGTCAACTGATCGGCGGACACTCGTCAGAGGGTGCCGCGCGACAGACGGTCGCGCACTTCGACGGCACGCTCGCGTACAGCTTCGAGATCCTTGAGCTTGCGCATGGAGCCCAGCTGATTGCCCATGCGATTGTTCCCCCGAAGCGCTGACTCGTTACGGGCCAGGAAGTCCCAGTACAGCGTTGTGTACGGACAGGCGTCGGTTCCGGTGCGCTTCTTCGGATCGAACCGACAGCCACCGCAGTGGTCGCTCATGCGATTGATGTACGCACCGCCCGACGCGTAGGGCTTGGTGGCCATGCGCCCACCATCGGCGTACAGCGCCATCCCGAGAACATTGGGCAACATCACCCATTCGGCGCCATCCACGAACGAGGCCCACATCCAGTCGACCATCGCATCGGGACGCACGCCGGCGGTGAGCGCCAGATTGCCGAGCACCATGAGTCGTTCGATGTGATGCACCCACCCGCGGGCCTCCAGGCCGGCGATGGTGTGTGACACACACGCCAGTTCGGTGGTGCCACCGAGGAACGCAGGCGGCAGTGGAAGATCGGCCTCGAGCGCGTTACTGGCGCGGTAGTCGGGCATCCAGAGCGTGTAGAGGCCCCGCACGTACTCACGCCAGCCCATCACCTGACGGATGAACCCTTCGGCCGAAGCAATGGGCACGCGACCCTCGCGGTAGGCGAGTTCGGCTGCGGCGATGATCTCGCCGGGATGCAACAGACCGAGATTCATTGCCGGGCTGAGCGCCGAATGAGCCAGTTTCCATTCGGATCGCAACATGGCGTCCTCGTGCGGGCCGAACAGCGGAAGTACTTCGTCGATGAAATGGTGCAGCCGGGCAAGCGCACCGGTCCGCGTTGTGGCCCAGGTGCCATCCGGTGGAGCCCCGAACAGGTCGGGACACCAGCGTTCGATGTCGACCATCACCCGCGCATCGAGGGCATCAAGTTGATCCCGCATTGATTCGGGCCAACTGCGTCCATCGTTCGGTGGCGGTTCACGGTTGTCGGCGTCGAAGTTCCACCGGCCGCCTGCGGGTTCACCGTCATCCATGAGCACACCGATGCGCGTGCGCTGCCAGCGGTAGAAGTCCTCCATCCGCATCGTTCGTCGACCATCGGCCCACGCGGCGAACGACTCGGCGGAGCAGAGGAACTGCTCGTTGGGCACCACGGTGACCCCGTTGCGTTCGAGCATGCGCTCACCGTCGAACGACATCGGACTCATGGCCACGACGCGACCCGGTGAGAACTCCGCACGATGCTCGGCGAGGCCGACGCTGAGTGACTCGGCGACACGATGGTCGACCTCGAACCCCTCCTCCCTCAGTTCGAGCACGAAGCGCCGGAGCGACGCGAGCACCAGATGCGCGCGCTGGCGATGCCAGCGCTTCGAGGCGAACTTGGCGCGGCTCTCGACAACCAACACGCGCACCTCACCGGGTGCATGGGCGCGCAACGCGCCCACCTCTCGATGCAACTGGTCTCCGAGTATCCACACGCTGTCCACGATGGCGACGCTACGGGTTCACCGCGCGTGCTGCCGGATCCACGTGTGCATGGCTATGCCCGCGGCGACACCGGCGTTGATCGATCGGGTGGATCCGAACTGGGTGATGGAGCACACGAGGTCAGCCCGGTCGCAGACCTCGGGGCTGAGTCCGGGCCCCTCCTGGCCGAACACCAGCACACATCGTTCGGGAAGTTGTGCGGACTCGATCGGGACCGAGCCCGGAACAAGATCGATCGCGACCACCGCGAGTTGCTCAGCCGTGGCCCAGTCCATCAATGCGTCAATGCTTTCGTGATGCGACACATGCATGTAGCGATCGGTGACCATCGCCCCCCGGCGGTTCCAGCGGCGACGCCCCACGATGTGCACACCGGCGGCGTTGAACGCGTTGGCTGTGCGCACGACTGTTCCGATGTTCATGTCGTGCTGCCAGTTCTCGATTGCTACGTGGAACTGATGTCGACGCGTATCGAGTTCGGCAACGATCGCCTCGTTCGTCCAGTAGCGATACTCATCGAGCACATTGCGCCGATCGCCAGCGCGCAGCAGCTCAGGATCGAACCGGGGGTCATCGGGCCACGGTCGCGGATGCGGACCCACCCCGACCTCACGCTCGATGGACTCCTCGTCCATCAGCGGCGCAGCAGCTCCGCGCCACCACGATGATCGAGCAATTGGCGGGCGAGCTCGCGCCCGACCTCGATGCCATCGTGGGCCGGCGCCCGGCGCCGTTCGCGCAGCACAGTGCCTCCGTCCTCCGAGGCCAACAGCGCCTCGATCTCGAGGATGTTCCCGTGCAGCGTGGCGTAGGCGCCCGCCGGCAGATCGCAGTCGCCACCGAGCTCGGCGAGGAACGACCGCTCAGCATTGACAGCGATGCGCGATGCCGGATCCTCGATGAGCGAGAGGAGTTCGATGAGCGCAGGCGCATCGCTGCGACACTCGACAGCCATGGCCCCCTGCGCCACCTGCGGAAGCATCACCGCGGGGTCGAGCAGCTC
>Ga0209598_10002038_pt1 | contig 16075 bp, 14 predicted proteins | sample M_140807_EF_Meta_FD_187317 | JGI IMG/M metagenome (GOLD analysis project Ga0209598, IMG submission 187317) | Freshwater microbial communities from Lake Montjoie, Canada to study carbon cycling - M_140807_EF_MetaG (SPAdes) (version 2) | ecosystem: Environmental > Aquatic > Freshwater > Lake... | reverse complement strand
CGTCGGGTCGCTCACGGTAGCGCAGGCACTTCATCGGCGCCACACCGGTGCAATCGGCCAGTTCGGCCCCAATCGTCCAACGCACCGGCTCGGTGGAGGCGGACGTGCCGGTGCGACCGCCTGAACCGGAGGATGCCTGAGCGGGTGGCTGCGACACCGCACAGGCGGTCAAGAACACGGCCAACAGCGCCGAGAGGACGCCGAAACGGCAATCGCTGCCCGATGCCCGGGGTCTCATGGGGTGCGCCTGGGTGCCGGTCGGCCCGACGCACCGCTGCGTTGAGACGGCCGGCCGGCGCCTGCACCGGATCGCGAAGGCGGACCGCCGCGACGGGCATCGCCGCCACCGGAGGGGCGACGCCCGTGCGCAGGACGGGGCGGGCGGTCGTCATCCAGGCTGCCGCGCTGCGACAGCGGCGGCGGCTCGAAACTGTCGGATGTGGCCCGCGGGATCTGGCGCTTGAGCATCCGCTCGATGTCGGTCAGCAGCCGGGCTTCCTCCCGATCGACCAGTGAGACAGCCGATCCGCTGCTGCCTGCACGGCCGGTGCGACCAATGCGGTGCACATAGTCCTCCGGGACCTCGGGCAGCTCGAAGTTCACCACCTGCGGCAATTGATCGATGTCCAATCCCCGGGCCGCAATATCCGTGGCCACCAGCACCGGCACATCGCCACCCTTGAAGGCGGCAAGCGCACGGGTGCGGGCGTTCTGGCTCTTGTTGCCGTGGATCGCGGTCGCCTCGATGCCGTCCTTGGACAACTGCTCGGCCAGGCGATTAGCGCCGTGCTTGGTGCGGGTGAACACCAGCACCTGATCCCAGCGGTTGCTGCGAATCAGGTGGGCCAGAAGATGCCGCTTCAGGCTCTTATCGATCAGATGAACTGACTGATCGACCAGTTCGGAGGCGGTGTTACGACGGGCAACTTCGACACTGGCCGGGTCATGCAGCAGGCTGTCAGCCAGCTCGCGGATCTCGCTGGAGAAGGTCGCCGAGAACAGCAGGTTCTGGCGCTTGCGCGGCACCAGCGCCAGGACTTTTCGAATGTCGCGAATGAAGCCCATGTCCAGCATGCGGTCGGCTTCATCAAGCACCAGCACCTCGATGCCGGACAGATCGATGGTTCGCTGCCCGACATGGTCGAGCAGGCGACCGGGGGTGGCGACCAGAATGTCGACTTTCCCACGCAGCGCGGTGATCTGCGGGTTGATGTTCACGCCGCCGAACATGACCATCGATTTGAGAGGCAGGTACTTGCCGTAGACCCGAACCGACTCCTCGACCTGGGCAGCGAGTTCGCGGGTCGGCGTAAGCACCAGGCAACGGGGACGCCCGGGCTTGGCCTGCACCATCCGGCCCTCTGCGTCGGGCGCAGCCAGGCGATGCAGGATCGGCAGGGTGAAGCCTGCGGTTTTTCCGGTACCGGTCTGGGCAGCCGCCCGAAGGTCGCGCCCGGCCAGCACGACCGGAATCGCCTGAGCCTGCACCGGGGTGGGCGTGCTGTAGCCGGCATCGGCAATCGCGCGCAAAAGGGGTTCGGCCAGCCCAAGGCTGGCGAAGTTCAATTCAGTTGTCATGTTTGGGTCCCGGCGCCTACCCGTCACGCTTTGCTCGAGGCAATCGAGGCAGGTGACACCAATCGGGGCGCGCGCCCAGCAGAGAAAGGAGGTCGCTGGATGGGAACCAGGCCGGACGCGTGATTGGTTGATCGCGTCGAGGGGGCGGACTGTAGCACGTGAACACCCTGCGCGCCCATCGCGGGATGCTCAGGGCTGCACCGGCGCGATGAGCGGCCTGCCTGCCTATAATTGCCGGATGAACCCGATCGCCGACCTGCGCAAGAGCTACGAAAAAGATGAACTCGTCGAGGACCAGGCGCGTGATGTGCCGCTCGATCAGTTCGCACACTGGCTGCAACAGGCCATCGACGCGAAGATCGAAGAGCCTAACGCCATGACCCTGGCGACTGTGGGATCGAACGGTCGCCCCTCATCACGGGTTGTGCTGATCAAGGGGTTTGATGCGCGCGGCATCGTCTGGTTCACCAACTACGAAAGCCGCAAGGGTCGGGAGATCGAAGCCCATCCCTTCGCAGCCCTGCAGTTTCACTGGGTTGCGCTTGAGCGCGTCGTTCGCATCGAAGGTCGGGTCGAGCGAGTCGATGAGGCCGAATCCGATGCCTATTTCGCCTCCCGTCCGCTGGCCTCGAGGATCGGAGCCTGGGCCTCCGACCAGAGCACGGTGGTGGCTTCGCGCGCGACGCTGGTGGGGCGTGCAGCCGAATACGGCCTGAAGTACGGACTGAATCCGCCGCGCCCGCCGCACTGGGGCGGCTATCGGCTGGTGCCCGATTACTGGGAATTCTGGCAAGGGCGTGCATCGCGACTGCATGATCGCCTCTCCTATCGCGCCACTGACAGCGGCGGCTGGACCCGGCAACGGCTCGCGCCCTGATCGCACGGCGTGCGGGCTGTGTAAAAACCCCTGGTTAGTTGCTCATGCCGCAGCGCTATTTGAAGCGTGCGCATCCAGCCCGCTGGCTGTGTTCAACTTGCCTGTTACCGATCCAGATCAATCCGGAGACGCTCGATGAATCTGCCCACCCACGCACGGTCCGCGTTGCTTGCACTGACCCTGGCCTGCTCACCGCAGCTGGCTGCAGCACAAGATGCCACCCTTGCGCGCAGCCTGGCCGCCACCTGCGCGAATTGTCATGGCACCGATGGCCGCGCACAGGGCGACATGCGCCCGCTGGCTGGCATGCCGGCCCAGACCCAATTGGCCATGCTGGCCGGGTTCAGGAACGGGACGCTGCCGGCCACCGTGATGCACCAGCTCGTCAAAGGCTACAGCGATGAGCAACTCGCACTGATCGCGGGCTTCTACGCCGCGCAGTCGCCGCGACCCTGATTTCGAAAGGACATCCGATGCATGCAACTCGAATTGCGGCCACCCGCCGCAGACTGCTCGGCGCAGGCCTGACGCTGGGCGCAGGCACCCTGGCAGGCTGTGCCACCCCCATCACCGGCACCCCGTCGATCGGCCGGGTGGTCATCATTGGCGGCGGATTCGGTGGCGCGACCGCGGCCCACTACCTTCGAAAATGGGGCGGCAACGTCGAAGTCACCCTGATCGAGCGCGATGCGCAATTCGTGTCGTGCCCAATCTCCAATCTGGTGGTCGCCGGATACAAGCCCATTGAAGACATCACCCGGAGCTACGACGGCCTTCGCCGCATGGGCGTTCGCATGATCCGCGACGAGGTGCTTGCAATCGATTCGGCCAAACGGACAGTGCGTCTGGGCAGCGGGGACACACTCGGCTGGGATCGACTGGTGGTCTCGCCGGGCGTGGACTTCATGAATGAACAGGTCGGCGGATTACAGGCCGGTCTGGACAGCGGGCGAATCGTGCATGCCTGGAAAGCGGGTGCCCAGACCCTGGCATTGCGCGCGCAACTGCAGGCCTTGCGTCCGGGCGGCGTCGTGGCGATCAGCATGCCGCGTGCGCCCTACCGTTGCCCGCCCGGGCCGTATGAACGCGCCTGCGTGATCGCGAGTTACCTGAAAACCAACAAGCCCGGCTCGAAGCTGCTGGTTCTGGATGCAAACCCGGAGATCGTGTCGAAGAAGGGACTGTTCGAGCGGGTCTTTGCCGAACAGTACAAGGGCATCATCGAATACCGTCCGAATGCCGAGCTCAAGGAGATCTCAGGGCAGACCGCCAAGCTTGAGTTCGAAGATGTGCGAGCTGATGTGCTGAACGTGATCCCACCTCAGCGGGCCGGAAACATCGCCTTCAACTCGGGGCTGGTCAATGTCAATCAGCGCTGGGTCGGCGTCGATTGGCTCACCATGGAATCGACCGCGGTGCCTGGCGTGCATGTTCTGGGCGATGCGACCTTCTCGGCGCCGCTGATGCCCAAGTCCGGGCACATGGCCAACCAGCACGGCAAGGTCGCGGCTGCAGCCATTATTGCCTTGCTCAAAGGCGAGCCGGTCAATCCGACGCCGATGATGACCAACACCTGCTACAGCTTTGTCAACGCAAGCGATGTGATCCACGTGGCCTCGGTGCACCGCTACGATGCAGCTGACAAAACACTCAAGACCGTTCCGGGTTCGGGCGGCGTTTCAACCGCGCCCAATGCGCTGGAGGGCCGCTATGCCCTGGGATGGGCCCAGAACATCTGGGCCGATACGCTCGGCTGATCAGACCCCGGCGGGTCAAGCCGAGGCGGCGACCACACCTTCATCACTGCGGCGCTCACCACGAGAGTCGACCCAGCTGATGCCGATGCGGTCGCCGACCTTTCCGCTCTTCAGAACGAACTGAAGAAACGGGTTCTTCGACACCGCCGGCCCGAACTGGGCTGTCAGCACGCGTTTGCCGTTGTGGGTGACCATCACCTCCTGGATGAACCAGGCGGCGACCGTCTTGCCGGCGGCGTCCTTGCGCTGACCACTCTCCATCTCATGGGTCATCAGCACTCGGACAGTGACCTTGTCGCCTGAAAGCTGGGCTCGAATGCGGGTGGGTTCAGTCATGGGCAGGCATCCTCCGATCAGACACCGCACCCGCCCAGGGTGACCTTGACGTCCTTGCGGGTGTAGAGCGTTCGACCATCGGCCATCAGGGCAAGCGCATAGACCCAGGACGACTGGTTCATCTTGATCCGGGCGTTCAGATTGGCCTCGACCGCATCGCTCAGGGTGAACACGGCGGCCAACGGGGCGGGGTTCTTTTCGACCAGAACGAGCAGACGGGCCACCCCTGTCAGGCCGGTGGTGATACCGATCGGCACGATCGCCCCGTTCTCGGCGATGTCTGGCGCGGTCATCGAGATCTCGCGGCTTTCGACCGGTGCAGCCGACCCGAGTGCCTTGACCGCATCGGCCAGCAACCGGGCGTCGAAGGCGGCCTTGTTCCACTCGACCGATTGCGCTTGCAGCGCTGAGGGCAGGCAGCCGGCAGCCGCGACCAGCGAGGCCACGCGAACACTCAGGCGCATCCACTCACGACGGCCAGGCGCCACAGGAGCAGGACGGTGGTGGGTCTCGATAAGACAGGGATGCATGCTGTCTGCCATCAATGAAAATGCGTTGTCTCGGGCTGAGCATCTTCGGGCATCTCGGCATGGACCACATCGCCGACATGGTTTGGAAAGAGCGGCGTGCCGCAGTCCTCGCAGTACTCGGGCTCGGTCAGTTCCGCCCAGGTGCGCATCTCCTGAACACCAGCCTCCCTGAGGGTCTCGCGGATCCGCTCAAGCGGCGGGGGCTCGTCGGTCTCACTCTCCGCACCCAGCAGCGGCCAGACCACACCCTGCGCAACCTCCTCGCTGTCGCCAAGCGACAGGCCGATCCGATACTCGTCGATCCGCTCATCGCCAAAGGCCGCGACCGTCGCCTTCACCGCGTCGGCCTCGATGTTCAATGCATGCGTCAGGAAGTGGACCCCGGCCTTGATCGCATAGGGGCGCACCCGCCGATCAGACTCCCGCAGATTGATGTGATAAGCATCAGGCAGCAGGCATTCGAAGCCGCAGCCAGGCAGCAGGGATTCGAGGGTGGGCCGAGCCTGCGCAATCCATTGCTCCAGACACTGGACGCGCGACGCATGATCGGGTGAATCGCTCAGTTGCCAACGGAACATCGCCTCACCTTGCGGAACGGCGATGGCAGCCAGCAGAAAACGGGCGTCAGCCAGCATCTCGGCGGTGTCCGGCAGCGCCTTCAGGTCCTGCTTGAATGCCGGGCCGGATGCACTCAGCGCCGATTGGCCGAGTTTGCGTGCAAGCTTTCTGAGTTCACCGAAATCGCGTGGCAGCTGATCGACGCTGTACAGGCAGGGCGAGATCCGGATACGAAGCTCGCGGGCCAGGACGTGCGCCTGCCAGTGTGCGGCCAGCGCGGCTGCAGCCTCGGTGGATATTGGACCCGATGGAATCCGAAAGCGGGTCCAGGCCACCACCGGGGCAGCCACCAGCAGCACATCCCACTTGCGGCCGTCAGCCTCAAGCACCATCGACTCGGAGGCGGTCTCCACCGCCTCGATCAGGGCACCATAGGCCTCGGTATCGGTCTGATGCAGCCGATCCAGGGCATCGTAGATCGCCTGCGGATGGTTGTTGTCGAGCAGACGATCGATACGCTGACCCAGCTGGCGATCCCACCAGCCGTCCTCGATGCGGCTGCCCGAATTGGCCAGCCCCAGCGACCCCGAAACCAGGCGTTCGGCGTCTGCGGACAGGTGGGATTTTCGATCGCGCCCGGGGCGCGCATGGCGGATGGATTTCAAGGCTAGAACTTTCTGACAAGGCCTCACCGCAGAGACCGAGGAAGCGATTTTACCGGATCGGCGCACAAACGCCGGTCAATGCCTCACCCTCAGGCTGTGGGCGGATCACGCCACACAGCAGGCGCCTTGCGCTCCTTTTCGATTCCGGCCAGCGCGGCCTCATGCTCGATGAGATCGACCTGAGAGACCGCAATCACACTCAATCCGGCCGGCGGCCACTGCGGGGCGTCGGCCAGGCTATGGGCCTGCGGCCCGCTGTCGAGTGCGATCTCGAAGCTGTCCTGACCGCGGGTCATGGCGAGATAGACCTCGGCAAGCAGTTCGGCATCCAGCAAAGCGCCGTGAAGGCTGCGGTGCGCGTTGGACACGCCATAGCGATCGCACAGTGCATCGAGCGAATTGCGCTTGCCCGGATGCAGTTCCCGAGCCATCAGCAGGGTGTCGAGGACACCCGAGCAGGCCTGCCTGAAACGGCCTCGCCCCAGTCGAGCCAGCTCGGCATCGAGAAAGGACAGATCAAACGAGGCATTGTGGATCAGCACCTCGGCATCCTCAACGAACTCAATCAGACGCTGCGCCACCTCGGCAAATCGGGGCTTGTCGCGCAGGTCGTCCCAGGTCATGCCGTGGACTTCGGTGGCCGCCTCGTCGATCTCGCGCTCTGGATCGAGATAGACATGAAGGGTCCTGCCGGTGAGCCGCCGATTGACGATCTCCAGACACCCGATCTCGATGATCCGATGCCCGAGATCAGCAGACAGCCCGGTGGTTTCGGTGTCGAGAACGATCTGTCTCATGAGCCCGCTGATGGATTCGGCTCGGGTGCCGGTTTGTGCACCGGCGCTTCAGGCTGCTCGCCACGCGCTTCGGCCAGCGCCTGCTCAGCCTTCACCGCGCCATCACGCTTGCCGCGTGTCAGCAGGGTGTAGAAGGTCGGCACGACAAACAGGGTCAGCACCGTGCCCAGGCTCATGCCACCGACGATCACCATGCCGATCTGAATGCGACTCTCAGCGCCGGCACCCTGAGCCAGCGCCAGTGGCACCGCACCGAGCACCATCGCGCCGGTCGTCATCAGGATCGGACGCAGACGCAAGGCCGCTGCCTCGATGACTGCATCCCGGATCGATCGCCCCTCGTCACGCAGCTGATTGGCAAACTCGACGATCAGGATGCCGTGCTTGGTGATCAGGCCGACGAGCGTGATCAGGCCGATCTGGCTGTACACATTCAAGGTGCCGCCACTCCACTGCAGCAACCACAGCGCACCGGTCATGGCCAAGGGGACGGTTAGCATGATGATGAACGGATCGATGAAGCTCTCGAACTGCGCCGCCAGCACCAGATAAATGAAGGCCAGTGCCAGCACGAAGGTCAATGCCAGCGCCGAAGACGATTCCTTGAACTCGCGGGTCTGGCCGTTGTAATCGATGCCGTATCCGCCGGGCAGGTGTTTGCGGGCCGCCGTCTCGAGATAATCGACCGCCTCACCCAGCGAGGTGCCGGGCGCAAGATTGGCCGTGATCGTCACCGCACGGCGCTGCGCGAAGTGGTTGAGCTCCCGCGGGCTGACCGACTCCTTCCACTCGACCAGGCTGGACAGCGGCACCATGGTGTCGTTGCGCCCCTTCACGAAGATGGCTGCAATGTCCTGCGGCGAATTGCGTGCCGTGGGCTCGACCTGAACCATCACGTCGTATTGCTCGCCGCTGCGCTTGAAGCGGGTCACCTGACGCCCGCCCAGCATGGTCTCGACTGCACGCCCAATGGCCTCGACCTGCACGCCGGCATCGGCTGCACGGTCGCGGTCGATGGTCAGACGCAGCTCGGGCTTGTTCATGCGCAGGTCGCTGTCGACCGCCACCAGGCCGGGCCACTGCTGAAGGTCTCGCAGCAAAGGCGCGACCGTCTTTTGGAGCTGCTCATGCGACTCGGATGTCAGCACGACGAAGTTGATCGGTCGTTCACGGATGGGTTGCCCCAATGAGGGCGGCGCAACCGCAAAGGCCAGAATGCCCGGCACGCCCAGCAGCTTGGGCTGCAACTCCTTGATGATGTCGGGCACCTTGCGTTGGCGATTGTCCCAGTCGGTCAGACGCCAGAATGCGATGCCCTGGGCAACCGTCGGATTGCCCGCCACCACAAAGGCACGGTCGATCTCGGGGATGCCCTTGGCGATTTCCTCGAGCTGTTTGCCGTACTTCAGCGTATAGCCGATGGACGCGCCATCCGGACCATTGATGATCGAGACGATGGTGCCGCGGTCTTCGGTCGGGGACAGCTCGCGCTTCATCGAGGTCACCAGCTGATAGCACAGGGCGGCAATCAACGCATAGGCCAGCAGGACGATCCAGCGATTGCGCAGCGTGAACCGGAGCAGCGCCGCATAACCACGGGTGATGCCATCCAAGGCACCTTCAATGGCGCTGCTGATGGCATTGCGCTTGGGCTGATGCTTGAGCAGCTTGGCGCACATCATCGGTGACAGGGTCAGTGCAACGAAGCCGGAGACGATCACCGAGCCGGCCAGCGTCAGTGCGAATTCAGCGAACAGCCGTCCGGTGCGGCCCGGGGAAAAAGCCACCGGCGCATACACCGCAGCCAGCGTCAGGGTCATCGCGATCACCGCAAAGCCGACCTCCTTGACACCCTTGAAGGCGGCCGCGGTGGGCGACATCCCCTCTTCGATGTGGCGATAGATGTTCTCGAGCACGACGATCGCGTCGTCCACCACCAGTCCGATCGCCAGCACCATCGCCAGAAGGGTCAGCGTGTTGATCGTGAAGCCGGCTGCCAGCATCAGCGCAAAGGTGGTGATCAGACAGACCGGGATGGTGATGAGGGGAATTAGGGATGCACGCAGCGAATGCAGGAACACGATGATGACGATGGCGACCAGCGCGACCGCCTCGAGGATCGTGCGGTAAACCGACTTGATCGAGCGGTCGATGAACACGGTGTTGTCGTTGGCAATCTGGACCGACACGCCCGGTGGCAAGTCGCTCTGAATATTGGGCAACTGCGCGCGCACCGCATTGGCCAGCACCAGCGGGTTGGCGGTAGCCTGCTTGATGATGCCGACTGAAATCGCATCGCGGCCATTGAGCCGCACCAGGGTGCGCTCGTCCTGCGGCGCAATGACCACACGTGCCACATCACTGATCCGAACGGTGTGGTTGTTGACCGTCTTCACGATCACCTGCTCGAATTCACTGGCCCGCTGCAGGTCGGTGCGTGAAACCACCGTGAATTCGCGCTGGCTGCTTTCAATGCGTCCCGAGGGAATCTCGACGTTCTGACGGCGCAGGGCATCCTCGACATCCAGCGGCGTGAGCCGGAAGGCCGCCAGTCGCTCGGGGTCGAGCCAGATCCGCATGGCATAGCGGCGCTCACCGAAGATGCGCACGTCGGCTGCGCCCGGCAGCGTCTGGATCTTGGGCTTGATATTGCGACTCACGAAGTCGGTGATGTCGAGCGTGCTCATCGTGTCGCTCGAAAACGCCAGCCAGATCACCGGCGTGGCATCGGCCTCAACCTTGGCAATCACCGGCTCAAGTACATCGGCCGGCAGCTTCTGGCGCACCCGTGACACGCGATCGCGAACGTCCGCTGCCGCCGAATCAGGTTCGCGGTCGAGCTTGAAACGCACGGTGATCTGACTTTGCTCAGGCCGCGAGATCGAGGTCAGGACATCCACCCCCTCGATGCCGGCAATCGAGTCTTCCATCGGCTTGGTGACCTGTGACTCGATGATCTCGGCCGAGGCGCCTAGATAGCGCGTGTCCACCGTGACCACCGGCAGGTCGATGCGGGGGTATTCGCGCACCGCAAGGCGGTCATAACTCACCGCACCCAGCAACATCAGGACCAGCGAGAGCACGGTCGCAAACACCGGGCGGCGGATACAGATTTCGGACAAGGACATGGTTGCCCTCCGAGTCGGTGAACGTTAGCGGGACGGCGCGGGCGCAGGGGCCGCAGACGCCGTGCCAGAGGCGGCCGGGGCAGGTGCAGCTGAGGTCGCCGGCGCAGCCGCAGCCGCAGCCGGTGCAGCCGCCGCTGCTGGCGCGGGCCCGCCAGCCGGTGCAGGCGCCGCGCCAGCGCCCGGTGCGGAGCTGCCCTGCCCGCCGCCCGGGCGTCGGTTCGGGTCGATCACCTTGACCTCCTGCCCATCGCGCTGCAAGCGAAGCTGTCCTGCGGTGACCACCTGATCGCCCTCGGAGAGGCCGCTGAGCACCTCGACTTTGCCATCACTGCGCTGGCCGACCTTGATCTGAGTGCGCATGGCCTTGCCGGCGTCGACCCGATAGACGAACACATCATTGCCCTGCGGAATCACCGCCTCCTCCGGCAGCATCAGCGCCTGCGGGTTCTCGCGCAACAGCACGCGAGCCTTGGCGAACATCCCGCTGCGCAGCGCCCCGTCGGGATTCGGCAACGAACCGCGCGCAAGCATCGAGCGGCCGTTGGCATCGATCTGGGCATCGACCGCGAACAAGCGGGCGGTGAAGGTTTTGCCGGGCAGGGAATCAAAGGCCAGCTGTATCGGCATACCCGGCTTGATACGGCCCAGATAGCGCTCCGGCAGCCGCACATCCACTTTCATGGTCGAAATGTCCTCGATCACCGCGAGGTCTGCGCCGTCCTTGACGAAGTCGCCAGCACTCAGGTTACGGAGACCCATGACGCCATTGAACGGCGCGCGGATGAAGCTCTTGTCCAGGCGCGCCTCGACCAGCTTGAGCTTGGCATCCTGGACCTTGAGGTTGGCAGCCGCCTGATCCTTGGCACTTTGCGACACGAAATTGCGCTGGGCGAGGTCGCTGGTGCGATCGAAATTGGACTGAGCCAGCGCGAGTTCGGCCCGAGCCTGCTCAACTTCTGCGGTATTCACCGAGTTGTCCAGCGCGATCAGCACCGTACCCTTGCCCACGCGCGCGCCGTCCGAGAAACCAACCCGGCTGATTCGACCGGCAATTTCGGATCTCAGCGTCACGGTTTCATTGGCTCTCAAGGTGCCGGCCGCCACGGCCTCCTCGACAATCCGCGCAGTCACCACCTTCGCGGCTTCGACATTCACCGGGCCACTGGGGCGCCCGCCCGCACCGGGAGCCGGTGCCGCGCCCGCCTTGGGCGCATCCGGGCTGCCTGGTTTGGCTGGGGTCTGGCCGCCGGAGGGTGCCGCAGCGCCCTTCACCTCGAACCCGGTTGATCCCGGATTGCGTTGCGATTGATAGGCATACCAGCCGAGTCCGCCCAGACCGGCTGCGGCAAGAAGTAGGTAGAGAAGCTTCGATTTCATGTAGGAGCCAGCCCGGTCGACCGCCGAATCTAGCATGCAGTCGCCCAAGGAGCGCCGTGCGCAGCGGCTAAAATCGAACACTCTGGGCCTGCGCCCTCGCCTGTCTGCATCCAGCAAAGGCCCCTCACGATGGTCCATCCCGCCTTCGCCCGCGACGCGGTGCGTCAACTTGCCGCTTCTCGCATCCGGGAGGTCGCCAACGCGGCCATGGGCGCGCAAGATGTCCTGGCCTTCTGGTTCGGCGAACCCGACACACCCACCCCCCCGTTCATCATCGATGCTGCCAAAGGCGCGCTTGATGCGCATGAGACCTACTACGGGCCGAACCTGGGCGTCCCGGCACTGCGCGATGCGCTGGCCGATTACATCAAAGGGCTGCACCCAGCCTGCGCTGCCGATCGTGACCGGATCGCGGTGACCAGTTCCGGGGTATCCGCCCTGATGCTGGCCGCTCAGGCGCTGCTCTCGCCGGGCGACCGTGTGGTCGCGGTCGTTCCGCTGTGGCCGAACCTGATCTCGATCTGCTCGGTGCTCGGCGCCGAGGTCAGCACCGTGTCACTGACCGTGTCGCCCTCGCATTCGACCTGGCAACTCGATGTCGATCAACTCCTTAAGGCGTTAACGCCGAACACCCGCATGCTGATGCTGAATTCGCCCGGCAACCCGACGGGCTGGGTGATGCCAGCTGCGGCTCAGAGGGCGGTGCTTGAGCATTGCCGCCGGCTTGGCATCTGGGTGCTGTCCGATGAAGCCTACGAGCGGCTGATCTTCAACGGCAATGCCTGCGCGCCGTCTTTCCTCGATATCGGTCACGAGGACGATCGCCTCGTCGTGGCAAACACCTTCAGCAAAACCTGGCAGATGACCGGCTGGCGACTTGGCTGGCTGGTCATGCCACACACGCTGACACCGGACATCGAAAAGCTGATCGAGTTCAACACCTCCTGCGCACCCGGATTCGTGCAGCGCGCCGGCCTGGCGGCCGTGCAGCACGGCGAGGCGACCACTCAGGCCTTCGTTGCGTCAGTCAGGGCCGGCGCACAGGCCTTGCTGTCCTCGCTGCAGACCCTGCCACGGGTCAATGCGGTGAGGCCTGAAGGGGCGATGTACGTGCTGCTGCGTCTGGACGGTCACACGGACAGTCTGGCGCTGGCCAGGTCGCTGGTGAGCGAAGCCCACCTGGGCTTGGCCCCGGGGATCGCGTTCGGACCCGAGTGCGAGGGCTATCTGCGCTGGTGCATCGCTCGGCCTGCCCCCATCTTGCAAGACGGCGTCGACCGCCTCGCCCGCTTCCTGGCCAAAAACTGAAGTTCGTTCAGCGACGCGCCGCCTCGCGCAGGGCCTGATTGGCCAGTGCATCGGCACGCTCGTTGAGCGCATCGCCGTTGTGACCCCGCACCCATCTGACTCGCACGCTGCGCTCATCGGCGATCGAAAACAATTTTTTCCACAACTCCAGATTCGCGACCGGCTCATTCTTTGAATTGCGCCAGCCCTTGCGCTCCCATCCGGCTCGCCACTCGCTCAATCCCTTGAGCACGTACTGGCTGTCTGAAACCAGTTCGACCACGACCCCCGATGGCACCCTGAGCAGCCCCTCGATAGCAGCAGTGATCTCGGCAATCTGATTGGTGCCATGCCCGATGAACCCGTGCGCCTCCTCAACCGCCTGACCCTGAGGCGACAGGATCACCGCCCCCCAGGCCGCGGGCCCGGGATTGCTGGGGGCACACGCGCCATCGGTGTAAGCGGTCCAGTGGCTTGTTGAGTCGGTGCGGTCGGCAGGCATGAGTGGAATCGGACCTTGTGGCTCTGGCAGGGCTTGGAATGGGCCGCGTGCGGGAGATTATCGGCAATACGCCGATCGAAACTGCGCCAGTTCAAGCCGGAGCATACCGGGACACTGTCCTATCGCTTGACCGCGAAAGTCCGACTCGATGAAATCGATCGTCGCGTCGTGCTTGCGAGGTGCTCAGGTGCTGCAGTCGAAGATCGCGAATTATCTTGAAACGATGCGCAACCGCCAAGCGATTCCGGTGACCGTGGCGCTGTGGGATGGATCGCAGATTCCGCTGGGGCCGCAGAGCCGCGTGCGGATTTCGGTCAGGTCGGCTCAGGCTGCGCGTTTCCTGTTCAGGCCCTCGCTCGATTCGCTCGGCCAGGGCTATGTCGAGGGTCACCTCGATGTCGACGGCCGAATCGATGAAGTCTTCAAGGTCGCGCAAACCCTGGCAAGGCAGGCCAACGGCGAATCGACCCGAGGCCGACTGCCGGTCGGACCGCTTGCGCGGGCGATCGGGCGGGCCAGCCATTCGCGCAAGACAGATCGGCGTGCAATCGAGCACCACTACGACGTCTCGAACGCGTTCTACGCACTCTGGCTGGACCCGCAGTTGGTGTATTCCTGCGCCTACTTTACCGACGCCTCGCAGGACCTGGCATCAGCTCAGACCGCCAAGCTCGAGCACGTCTGCCGCAAACTCAGGCTGGCTCCAGATCAGACCCTGCTTGACATCGGTTGCGGTTGGGGCGCACTGGCCATGCATGCAGCACGACACCATGGCGTGCGGGTCGTGGGCATCACGCTGTCGAGCCGACAATTCGAACTGGCCCGAGAGCGGGTTGCTCAAGCAGGACTTTCAGATCGGGTGGACATCAGGCTGCAGGACTATCGCGACCTGGATGGATCGGACACTTTCGATCGAATCGCGTCGGTCGGCATGTTCGAACATGTCGGACTGAACCGGTTGGGCGAGTATTTCAGCATCGTTCACCGCTTGCTCAAGCCGGATGGCGTGGCCCTGAATCACGGCATCACCTCGGCCGATGTGCAGCATCGGGAGGTCGGGCTGGGCGCTGGCAGCTTCATCGACCGCTATGTCTTTCCGGATGGCGAACTGCCTCATGTCAGCCTGGCAATCAAGGAACTCTCAGCGGCCGGCCTGGAGCTGGTCGATGCGGAATCCCTGCGGCGCCACTACGCCTTGACGCTGTCGCACTGGTCGGATGCCTTCGAGCGCCATCTCGAGCAGCTTGAATCCATTGCAGGCAAACAGCGTTCACGGGTCTGGCGGGTCTACCTCGCCGGCTGTGCGCACGCCTTTGAACAAGGCTGGATCAACATTTATCAGCTGCTCGCGGTCAAAAGCGAAAACGGCTCGAATCCCCTGCCCTTGACCCGTGACTTCATGTATCGCGATGGTGGAGCCGAGTGACCGGCTCGCGTCTGGGGATCGATTCACGCTGCGCGCTGGGCAGCGCGCGCACGGCCGGCCTCGCCGCCCGTTTCCAGGCCGGGCCGAGCATCCGCATGCCGCGCACCCGTTTGACCGCACTGACCAGATAGACCGCCCCGCAGATCGGCCACCAGCGATCGCCCGCCGACTCCATGAACCGCGCCCGATCCAGCCACACCTGCGAGCGATAGGGCGGTCGAAAGCAGCCGTAGCGGGTTCGATCCATCTCGAAACTGAGCAACTTGCACCAGTCTCGCAGCCTGGGCACACCAATCGGATGCTCTTCACGCGGCAGGAATGGCGCCAGCACCGCACCGGGCACCAGTTCACGCAGCCCCCACAGGCTCACCGGATTAAACCCGGTGATCATCAACCGCCCCTCAGGCCTGAGAACCCGCTCGACTTCTCTCAGAACCTGGTGGGGATCCTCGGCGAACTCCAGCACATGCGGCAAGACCACCAGATCAATCGACTGGGACTCGAAGGGCAGCTCCTCGAACTGCCCGATGCGAACCATGGAGCCTGCTCGAAGCGGCATTGCATCGGATTCAAGCAGCGCGCTGACCCGGTGCGGCATGCGGTTTGCGCGCAGCCCGTCCAGCGCCGGTTCACCCAGCTGCACCGCATGAAAGCCGAACACATCCGCGACCGCGGTATCGATCTGGGACTGCTCCCAATCGAGCACATAACGGCCCGCCGGCGACGCCAGCCAGGCCTGCCAGGGATCTCCCCCGCCTGGACCCTGCACCGATGTCGATCCCTCAATGCGTAACATGTCTGCTTCCTGATCGCCTGAGCGTACCCGCCATGACCGACGCCCGCCCCATTGCCAACGCCGAATTATCCAACGCGGTCGCACCGCATCCGCGCATCCTGCCGATCCCGGCCTTCGATGACAACTACCTCTGGCTGCTGCGCAGTGCGGATGGACGAAGGGCCGCGGTGGTCGACCCGGGTGATGCCCGGGCGGTCATTGAGCGGCTGGAAGCCGAGCAGCTCGAACTGAGCGATGTGCTGGTCACGCATCATCATGCCGACCATATCGGCGGGCTGGCCGAGCTCAAGCGCCGATTCCCGGGCCTGCGCGTTCACGGGCCGCACAATCCGCGTATTGAAGGCATCGACCAGCGCTATTCGGCGGGACAATCACTGGCGCTCGAAGGCTTTGAAGCGCGTTTCGAAGTCATCGAAGTGCCCGGCCACACGCTCGATCACATTGCCTGGTTTGCCCCAGTG
>Ga0209598_10002035_pt1 | contig 16090 bp, 11 predicted proteins | sample M_140807_EF_Meta_FD_187317 | JGI IMG/M metagenome (GOLD analysis project Ga0209598, IMG submission 187317) | Freshwater microbial communities from Lake Montjoie, Canada to study carbon cycling - M_140807_EF_MetaG (SPAdes) (version 2) | ecosystem: Environmental > Aquatic > Freshwater > Lake... | reverse complement strand
CCGGAACCAAGTTCCGGCTCGGTAGACGGGTTGCTGGCTCCCCCCTCCCGGGATGTACAAGCGCGCAGCGCGCCGTCAATCCCTCTTTTTCCGCAACCCGCAACGCCCCCCTTTGGGGGGCTTTTGCATTGAAGGGGATGAGGTCAGCGCGCAGCGCGCCGTCAATCCCCCACCCAGCCCCCGCAACCTTAGGGAGCCTTCGAAAAATTCCTCGAAAAACCAACCAGCAGGACCCCTCCACCCTTTTGGGAAAGATCCGAATCCATCCATGAAAGGTCAATTTGAGCTTTATCACGTTCCAAAAGGTAGGTTAAACCCGTATCCCAACCCTTTTGAACAGCCTGTCCCCTACCACCAAAAGCGTAAACCTCACCAAAAAAGCCCCAAGGTCCTCCGGGAGCCCAATTAACGGCTACCGCTCCCACTGGAACCAAGGAGGACGAAGACGGAAACCAACCCAAGCCCCCGTTGGTATTGATCGATAGACCGTAGGGCAAATTATGCATGGTCACCAAATACAAATCGCCACCCAGAGGCTTTCCTTGTTCCTGATTGGATGCGTACCGTGGGTCGATCACCAGATTTCCCATCAAGCCCCAGTCAGGCAACCAACCCTGCTCCTTTCCACAACGGACCTTGGCACCCATCGCCAACAATTGCGTTTGATTACGAGTCAAATAATCATCCAACGAGCCAAGAGGTGGCGCATAATTCCATTGGGCCCTCCATTCGAACCCCGCTGCCTGGGCATAACGAAGCAAAACAGCGGGCTTCAGCAGTTCGACTTCTTGATGCCGGCCGGATTGGATTCGTCCCGATAACCCCGTACCCAATTCCACCTGGAAGGAACCCCGTGCCGGCGTATAAGGGGCATCCGCGATACCGGGTCGATCAAAGGTTGGAATAGAAAGCGTAGGACTTGGTTTTTGGGCATAGGCTTCCAAGGAAATCCCCAAGAAAGCCCATCCTAAGACAACCCCAAATCGTCTCATGAGGCCGATTCCGTGAACGTTGGTTCGTTGGATTGGTTAAAAAACCGATACACCAAAGGAAAAACCAAAAGCGTTAACACGGTGGCCGATAGAATTCCACCTATCACCACAATTGCCAATGGCTTTTGGGTTTCGGAGCCTATACCCGTGCTCAACGCAGCGGGTAGCAAGCCAATCGCAGCCATGAGGGCTGTCATCACCACCGGACGAGTCCGTTCACGGACCCCTTCAAAAAGGGCTTCCTGCATGGCCATCCCCCGCTCCAGATTCCTTTTGAAGACCGAAATAAGGATGACCCCGTTTTGGATACACAACCCAAACAAAGCAATGAAACCAATACCTGCTGAAATACTAAAAATAGTCCCCGTGACATGAAGGGCCAGGATACCACCCACCAAGGCAAAGGGTACATTGATGAGAACCAAACCAGCGTCTTTGCTGTTGCCAAAGGCAAGAAACAAGATAAAAAAGATAATTACCAAGCAAACAGGAACGACCTGGGCCAAGCGTTTTTGGGCTCGAACTTGGTTTTCAAATTCGCCGCTCCATTTCACTTCGTACCCCTTGGGCAAATGCACGGAAGCCTCCACCTTTTGTTGGGCTTCGGCTATGGTGCTTCCCAAATCGCGTTCTCGTATGGAGAATTTAATCGCAATAAATCGTTTGTTGTTATCCCTGTAAACAAAAGCAGGTCCACTCACCGGTGCAATATCGGCTATTTCCTGAAGAGGAATGAGTTTTCCTCCGGCAGCAGGAACCTTGAGTTGACGGAGGTCGTTGATGGAATTACGATAATCCTTTTGAAAACGCAAACGAACATCGAACTTTTTGGCTTCATCATAAAAGTAAGTAGCCGTCTTCCCACCAATGGCCATTTCGATCACCGAAGCCGCATCCTCCGCCATAACCCCAAAGGCGGCCATTTTGGTGGGCGACAATTGAATCCCCAATTCAGGTTGACCAAGATTTCTCAAAATACCCAAATCCTTGACCCCTTGAACCGAACGTAAAATCTGAGCAACCGAATCCGCTTTGGCGTTCATGACCGCCAGATCATCGCCGAATATCTTGACAGCCAAGGAGGCATTGATACCCGCGACAGCCTCCGCGACATTATCAATGATGGGTTGGGAATAATTATAAACAACGCCAGGATACTGTCGCAGTTTTCGGTCCATTTCTTCGATTAATTGATCCGTGGTGATTTTTCGTTTCCACTGCTTCTTGGGCTTGAGGTTGACCTGACACTGAACATAAAAGAAACCGGACGGATCGGTACCATCGTTCGATCGGCCAATTTGGGACAAGACGGATTCAACTTCATCAAACTCATTGATTTTGGAACGAAAAATGCGAACAAACTTGGAGGTCTCTTGTATCGATGAACTCATCGGTAATTTGGCCTCCACCCACAAGGCCCCTTCGTTGAGGGTGGGCAGGAATTCTGTTCCCAAAAATTTGAACGAAAACAAGGACCCCAAGACCAGGAGGATGGTTGCAATCGCCGTCCATCTCTTGTGCGAATAGGTCCATGAAAATCCATTGGAGACCACACGATTGAAGAAATCAACCAACGGATTTCTTTTTTCTTTGACATTCTTTTGGAACAAAAGACTGGTCAGAACCGGTACGAGGGTCAGCGTAAAGAAAAGGGCTCCTAACAAGGCAAAACCCAAGGTATAGGCCAAAGGTGAGAACAATTTGCCTTCCACCTTTTCGAAAGAAAAAATCGGAATCAGACTGGTAATAATGATGAGCTTGGAGAAGAAAACTGCTTTTCCGAGTTCGGTGCCGGTTTTTTTGATCATCCCCAGTTTGGACAATCGATTGAATTGAGGCATTCCAACCTGATGCGCTTTGTGGGCTAACAAAACAAAAAGCCCTTCCACCATCACAACGGCCCCATCGATAATTATTCCAAAATCGATGGCTCCCATGGACAAGAGATTGGCCGACATCCCCATGAAGCGCAAACACATAAAGGCAAACAACAAGGACAACGGGATGATGACGGATACGATGACCGTACTCCTCCAATCCAACATAAAAATGAAGACGATAAACGTCACAAAAAGGATGCCTTCGGTGAGATTGGTCAAAACCGTTTCCCGACAATAGGTCATCAAACGATCGCGGTCATAGAAAGTTTCCATTTGAACATCGGACGGCAAAACCTTTTGGTTGACCTCCGCAATTTTTTCTTTTAAGGCGGCCAAAACCTGGGATGGATTTTCACCTTTGCGCATGACCACAATTCCTTCGACTTTATCGTCGTTTTCGTCCAAACCCACTTGACCAACCCGAGGGAGGGATCCAACGGATACGTCGGCCACGTGCTTCACCAAAACGGGCACACCGTTTCGACTCGAAATCAGAACATTCTCAATATCCTGGATACTGCGAAAAAGCCCCATACCTCGGACCACGAAGGCCTGTCCGTTTTTTTCGATCACATCCCCTCCTACGTTCTTGTTGGCGGCTGTTAGGGCTTGATAGACCTCCAAAGGGGTCAGAGAAAAATCAGCCAAATGATCGGGGTTAACGCTGACTTCGTAAACACGACGCGCCCCACCAAAAGACACCACGTCGGCGACACCCGGTACGGTCCTTAGCTGTCGGTCGATGACCCAATCTTGCCAAACCAACAATTCGGAGGAGGAGCGATTGCTTTGAAGGGTGTAGCGAAAAATCTCACCGGTAGGACCGTAGGGAGGCTGCACATCGGGTGTAACTCCTTCGGGCAAATTCACATTCCGAAGCAGGTTGTTAACCTGTTGCCGTGCAAAAAAATCATCCACATCGTCCTCAAAAATGATTTTGATGACCGAGAGTCCAAACATCGATATGGAACGAACACTGGTCTTTTTTTGGACACTGTTCATAGCCACTTCGATGGGAATGCTAACAAAGCGTTCCATCTCTTCGGCAGACCGGCCATTCCATTGGGTAACAAGAATGATCTGCGTATTGGTCACATCCGGGAAGGCCTCCAAGGGGGTTTTGAGATAGCTCCAAACACCCAAAACCACCAAGAGCCCGGTGACAAAAAAAGTAAAAAACTTATTTTTTAGAGAAAAGGCCACGAGGCCTTTTACAAATTTATTCATCGTCGTCGGATTAATCGTTCAATGCGTCGTAGATCAACAATTGATGCTTGGTGATGACCCGATCCCCGGGTTGGAGGCCAGAATGAATGTAGGCGTACTTGGAATTTTCGGAGAAAATTTCAACCGGCCTTGTTTCGATTTTGTTTTTGGACTGGAAAACCATGACCACCTGCCGATTTTTATCGAAAATGACCGCTTGAGCGGGTACGGCTATTTTTTGTTCGGAGCCGGTAACAGCAACGCGCACCGATGCAAACATTTCAGGCTTCAACCAAAGATTTGGGTTGGCTAGGACCACCCTGGCCTTGAGGGTTTTGGATTCCGGATCCAACAAATTAAAAACCTTGTCAATGCGACCTTTGAACACCTTATCAGGATAGGAAATCGTTTTGACATCCACTTCGGCACCGGTTTGGACCTTTGAAATATCGGATTCATAAATATCAGCCATCACCCAAACCTCCGACAAACTACCCACCACGAAGGCAGGGCTAATATCCTCGGTTCTCAATTCCATGTTCAATGAAATATCTTTCTTGATCACATACCCCGAAACAGGAGACTTAATGGGGTAGATATCCCCCTTGGATACACTGTACATATCCAATACGCCTTGAATTCTGTTGAATTCCCCGGTGGCGCGATCCAAATCTTTGCGTGCCTCGGTTAATTCCAATTCAGAAATAATTCCTGAACGAAACAACTCTTCCGAAACTTGCAATTTCTTTTCAGCAGTTTTTTTGTTGGCAATAGCCTCAATTTCTTCTTTGGTATAGCCAGCGACTTCGGGGCTTCGAACCAAAGCCAAAATTTGACCCTTTTCGACATAATCACCCAATTCGACCTTGAGTTCTTTGACAAAACCACCGGTTAATGGAAAAACACGGGCTACTTTATCCTCGTTAAAAGTGATTTTTCCATTGAGAATTAAGTCTTCCTCCACCGATAGAATTTGGGCAGGGGTGGTTTCCATTTCATCCAACATGGTTTGGCTTAACTCAAAAGGAGCGGACTCTGGAACCTCATCCCTTTTGCACGAAAGAAAGGCCGCACACAAGGCCCATACGAATAATGACTTTTTCATAACATTTTTAATAAAAGAAACTGATTTGTAATCCATACGATTGATTGTAACCGGTAAAATCCTGGTATACACCACCTGTTTGATAAATATTCTTCTGACCTCTCTGCCAATACAAGTGGACCTGAAACATGGTTTGGGAACCTGAATTCAAATCCAATCCTGCCGAAACATGGGTAAACAAGTCGGTTTTGTAGAAATCGGAACCCATGTCTTTGTAATCATGAAAACCATCCTCAACACTGTGAAACATGTAGGTGGACTTGAAATTCCGACTAAAGCCCCCACCGATTCGCGTGGAAAAACGGCAACGATTTTGATTGAAGGCAGGACTTCTCAAAACCAAGTAAAGGGGAACATCCATCGTTCGGAAGTAATAATGCTCCCGGTAGGTTGAATCCGGATTGCCCAACGATTGGTCCAAGTCCTGGTTGATTTTCCCGGGACCCCGGGCTGTATAACCCAGACCGGTACCCAATCCCAACCAAGACAGGGGATAGTACTCCACGAGGAGGGCCCCCGCCACCCCGGGCTTGTAAAAAAAGTTACCGGGCAATTGGGGCCCCGTAACACCGTTCCAAGCTGCCTGAAAATGAGCTCCCCAAATCCATGGCCTGGTCATTGAAGCTTGCTTGGGATGGTTGGCCTTCGGCGATCCATCTTGACCGTACAAGGGCAAGGAAGAAGCCAATAACAAAAACAAAAAGAGTCTTTTCATATTAGGGCATTATTTCGGTTCCTACAACAAAATTCAAATGACCTGCCGATTCCAATAATTTGGAACGAACCTCCAGGTATTGCATCCGATTCTGGATATAGATTCTCTTGAGATCGATATACTCCAAAATATTGATGTTTTTCTTGAGGTAGTTTTGTTCGGCACTTTCTTGGAGGTTTTCGACCTCATCCATAAAAGCAAGGCTAAATCGCTCAAAACTTTGCCTGGTTTCCACGAAGGATTTGACCGAAGAGGCGATTTCGTTATAAAGTTGATTCTCTTTTCGCTGGACTTCGATTTCCGTCTTTTTGAATTGGGCTTGGGCCGCTTTGATATTGCCGGCGTTGCGATGAAACAAGGGTAGTTCAAAACCCACTTCAATTCCGGAATAGGGCCTTACATAATTGCTACCACGATCCTTGGGCTGATAACCAAACGTAATGTCTGGAATGGCTTTGGATTTTTGCAATTGAACCTGAGCCTCACCTACCTGGACTTGATTCCGGGACCATAAATAGTCGGCCCGGTTGTTTTCCCCTTGGGTGAAAAGGGTTGGAAGTGGCGGTGCTTCCTGGGGCCATGAAAGGGGTTCCTCCAATACAAGCTCCACATCCGGGCGCAGATTCAAGAGCATTTTTATTTGCCCGATCGCATGATGCATTGCCGATGTGTTTTGCGAGCTTTCGGTCCGAAGCGCAAGCAATTCGGATTGCAACCTGATTAATTCTTTGGTTGACAGAAAACCCAATTCACTTTGCTTTTGAGCCGATTCAATCACGAGACGATAACTTTCCTCGGATTCCCGATAAAGGGCCTGTTTGGCTTGCAACAAAAGGGCTTCTTTGTACAACAAGGAACACTCATACAGAAGGGCCCGCATGATATCCTGCACTTGCAGACGGTTGCCCTTGTTTTCGAGTTTGGCCAACTTCACGGTTTTGGTGTACTTGCCGGCAATCGAAAAAACCTGGTCGATTTGGACCAAAAATTGGTTTCTGTAGTTCAGGTATTTGTTCTTCTCGATGCTGTAGAGGTCCTGATTCCAGTTGAAATAAGGATTGTTCCAAGCCCTCGCTTGAAGTAGATTGGCCTCCGATGCCTCCAGGTCAAAATGCGAAGCCACCAATTGGAGGTTTTGTTTGAGCATGAGCGCCTTGGTCTGTACCAGGCTCAACCGGAGTGTGTCCTGTCCTGCGGTGCTCTTGACGAGACAACACCACAGAATCAGGAACCCAAAGGTTCTTGATCCCATAAAAAAAGGTTTAAAATGAAGGTAACCTGCTAATCAGCAGGCAAATGAATGGTTTCGTTTAGGCTTCGAAGGCCTAAATCAACCAAAGGCAAACATTGCTTAGGAATTGTTTGCCGGGGCCAAATCTTCGGATAACACAAAAACCGTGTTCAAGAAAGGCTGGGTAAAATGTTTGATGAGCAGCGAACAACCGAGAAAGGTTGTTTACGAAAAATCCCGACTTAAAATTCGGAACATGAATCCATTGTGAAAACCTTGGGCTATCCCCTTGATGTCGAAAAGTACCGCAAAATGCAGGGTTAAAGGAAGGGGATATCCAGGTCTGTTCCTGGATAAAAGCCTGTTCCTGGTTCTGGACTCCTGTTGATGAGTGCTTGGTATGAACAACCAACTGGCCCTGCAAAAGAACCAAGGCCAAAAAGGCCAAAATAGCACGGAGTATGGGGGCCATTGCGGCGCAAAGATAGAAGAAATCCTTTTTATTCTCCCTCGCTTAATTACTCCCCTTGTCCCAGCGAAAAGGCCTTGACACCATCAAAGGCGTATAAATGCTCGGTTTTGATGAAATCAACTCCCGCCGCTTCGGCCCTCTGAAGCAAGGCTATCACATCGGCTTTGGCCACGGCCGCACTGTCCGGCCCTACAAAACGACAGCGCCAATGATCCGTACAAAAGGTTTCGGGAAAACCTCCTGGGTAGACCTTGATACCGCGGTTGGTGATCATTTTGAGTTTCAAGGCCTCCGCATCCAATCCATGCAACCATCGACCCAGTTCCTCGGGATTACTTCCACCCCAATGCACAAACATGTCCACCCCGACCAGGGTTTTGGTTTTGGGTATAGCTCGTTGGTAAGGTTTGAGATGCAGCGGTTTGTCTCCGGCGTATTGGGCCGGTTTGAAATGCTGGGGCAGTCGTCCTAGGTTTTGAATGACCGCCTGGGCAAATTCGGCGGTGCCGACTTTTTGTTTGCTCAGGCCTTCGGTATAGATATCGGCGGTGTGAATACCTGCTTCGATGGTGCTGAGCCACGCGTTTTGGATTCGTTCAGCGACCTTGGTTTTGCCCAAATGCACCAACATAAGGACGGCCCCTTGGAGCAAACCCGAAGGATTCGCGATTCCCTGACCGGCAATCATGGGAGCAGAACCATGAACCGCTTCAAACATCGCACAGGATTCCCCAATATTGGAGGAACCTCCCATCCCGACCGAGCCGGTAATCTCCGCCGCCACATCGCTGAGGATATCCCCGTATAGGTTGGTCGTCACAATGACATCAAAGGCTTCGGGATGAACCGCAACGCGGGCTGTTCCAATATCGATAATCCAATGCTCGTTCTGGATTTGGGGGTATTCTGCGGCGATTTCATCAAAAACCTTGTGAAACAAACCGTCGGTTTGTTTCATGATATTGTCCTTGCTAAAACAACTTACTTTGCGACGACCCTGCTGGACCGCGTATTCAAAGGCATACCGAATAATCTTTTCGCAGCCAGGTCTTGAAATCAATTTGAGGCATTGTACCACCTCATCGGTCTGCTGGTGCTCAATACCAGCGTAGAGATCTTCCTCGTTTTCGCGTACAATCACCAGGTCCATAACGGGATGGGCCGTACGAACCATGGGATGCAGGCTAAAACATGGCCGAACATTGGCATAGAGACCCAGAAATTTGCGGGTGGATACGTTGAGGCTTTTGTAGCCGCCACCCTGCGGGGTTGTAATCGGTGACTTCAGAAAGACTTTGTTGCGTCGAATAATGTCCCAGGATTCTGCTTCTATCCCGGCGGTATTGCCGGAGAGGTAAACCTTCTCCCCTACGTCAATAAAATCATAGGTCAAATCCGCCCCGGCCGCTTCCAAAATGGCCAAGGTTGCATCCATAATTTCTGGACCAATGCCATCTCCTTTTGCAACAGTAATTCTCATGGTCAGGGTTTTTTTAGGTGACTCAAAATTACGCCCTGCAAAGGCCCTGCCCAAAAAAAAGGCTAAACCGCTTTCATTTGTTGGTCTCGAGGGACTTTTTGGCATCCCGGACATTTTCCCAACTACCGCCGTTCACCACGTCCTTGTAGCCATTCCGTACCAAGATATCTTTGGCTTGGGAGGACCGCATTCCACTACGGCAAAAGACGACCACAGGGCCTTTGCCTTTGAATTGATCCAAGGATTGCTCAACCCTGTCCAACGGAATATTAACAGCACCAGGCACCGACCCGGAAGCAAATTCGCCAGGAGTCCTGACATCCACCAAAAAAGCCTTCTTTTGAAGGGCATCCCGCAAGCCTTGGGAATCGCCTTGGGAAAAAAGTGTTTTAAAAATTCCAAACATAAAAAAGGCAATTAATGTGTAGAGTAGAACTTTGGGAAGAGATTTGGTCATAAGCAAAGATATCTTGGGAAATTCGTTTAGACGGCATCCTTCAAATCCTCCGCCGTAAAGGTTGTAAGATCGTTGGTGGAAGGTTGATCCATGGTCGCTAAACGATTCGAATGGGCCAAAACCAATTGTTCAAACAAATTGCGAACTTCACGAGCATTCCCAAAATCCTTTCCGGCTCGAGCACATCGTTGTTCAAAATGATTCCATAGAAGGCCCTTCAAGGTTTCATCCAATTGGTATTGACTGGAATTTGCCATTCGAACCAGAATTTCGACCATTTGTTCGGCGGTATAATTCGGAAATTCAACATTGCGCGCAAATCGGCTGGCCAAACCAGGGTTGGATCCAACGAATCGTTCCATGTCCTCGGTGTAGCCAGCCACGACCACCACCAAACGTTTGCGATAATCTTCCATTCGTTTGAGCAAAACCTGGACGGCTTCTTCCCCAAAATGATCATCGCCACTTTCGGGGGTTAGGCTGTAGGCCTCGTCAATAAAGAGAACACCGTCCAAGGCCCTGGCAATGACCTCGTCGGTTTTGATGGCCGTTTGACCTGAGAAACCCGCCACCAAACCGCTTCGGTCCACTTCCACCAGGTGACCTTTGGTCAGCAATCCCAATTCTTTGAGCAAGCGGGCGTAGAGCCGGGCCACCGTTGTCTTACCGGTACCGGGCGCTCCGGTAAAAACAGCATGCAAACCGACTTGAACCGTTTTGAGGCCGGCTTCGGCCCTTCGCTGTTGCATACGGACCAAATTGGCCAAATTGGTGATCTCATTCTTGACGGGGTCCAAGCCCACCAAGTCGTTTAACTCCGAAAGAGCGGCTTCCCAACCGTCCTTTGAGGCCCCAGCATTCGATTGAGAGCGGCTTTGAGAGCCCTCCTTCGTGGCATCGGCAGACAGAGGGCTGGCGACAGCTCCCAAGCCACCCGCCGTGAGAATTTTGTAACACTGATCAAACCACACTTTGTCTTCCAGCGCACGCAGGGTGGCTTCGGCTCCGTCCACTTGGATGGTCATGGTCAGGTAATGGGAATGATCCACCGCGTAGAGGTTGGCCCCCACGTCTTGGACCTTGTTGGAATCCAAAAGGAGGGACACCTCTTCCGAATGAAAAAGCAGCTGACGGGCATAAACATACAGTCGCCCATCGACGGTTTGTTTGGAGCGACCCTTGACCCTGTGCCATCGGGCCGAGGTCACCCCGTAAACGGGTTCTAATTCAAAAGTCTTGAACCCAACGATTAAGTAAAGCCCCACGGGATCCTCCCCACGACCGGCCCGGTAAATATTGACCTTCTGCAGGGTTTTGGTGAGTCTTTCTTTGTCGTAGCTCAAACCAAGAACCTGCAAGAGGAGTGAATAATCCCGAATGATTTGCCATTGGACTTCGTCCAATTTCCCATCCCCCATCCCCGCTTGCAGCAAGGGCCCCAAGACCGGCTCGGCAAAACGCTGAACCAAGGGCCCGGTATCCGTCGAGCGAAGCTCAAAGGTCAGGGCCAGATTTTGAATATTCTTGATTTCGGAACCATCGGCACGACCGTCTGCGAAGGCGCGTTCCAACAACCGAACCATCCCTTGAATGGCCTTGCGGGTGTCCTCCGCTGTGGGTTGGTAGGATGGCTCCAAGACCTCCATCCAAGCACCATAGGTGTCCAAAAGATTGGCAGGAAACCCTTGTTCTGCAAGTTCATTCACCAAAAAGTCGATCAGGCGACGCTTGGTACGCTGGTGGGGTCCTTCGTCCTTGTGTTTTTGGTCTAGGGCCAAAACCCCGGCAGCTGACAAGGAATCCGTAGGAGTTTGTTCCAAATAGGAACATAGCTCACGAACATATTCACGGGGACCAGACCAAGGCAAAAGGCCCCGGTTACGCAGCGAGGATGGCAATCGGTCCCATAACATTCACCAAAGATAAGGGGAGGGCCTTAAGCCAATTCCAAACAAGTGATTTCGGGGTAAATTCCGAGTCGGCCTCGAAAGCCTACAAAGCCAAAACCACGGTTAACATACAATTGCTGATCACCAAACTCGTAAGGACCGGCCCAATGCGGATAGACCCAAGAGGCAGGTGACCAACGCCATCGACCCGGGATGTCAATTCCCATTTGCATACCGTGGGTATGCCCACAAAGCGTAAGGGCGATCGAAGGATGCTTTCCCAAGACCTCCAAATCAAAGTGCGACGGATCATGCGTCAACAAAATTTTGGGGGCCAAAGGAGTCAGGCCCTCCATGGCCTTGATCAGATTCCCGTAACGCTTGCCAAACCCGGAACGACGGCCCCAATTTTCGCAACCGATCAAATCCAGGGCTTCCCCGTTTTCACCCTTGATTTGGACGGCCTCGTTGCGAAGGAGCTGCCAACCCAAATCCTTGTGAACCTGTAACATTTCTTCAAAATTCCGCGCCTTGGCCTCCTCATCGGGCCAGGATTTGTAATCACCGTAATCGTGGTTTCCCAAAACCGAATAAACCCCTAGAGGTGCCTTGATTAACTTGAGCATCTCCATCCAAGGTTCCACCTCATCGGTTTGGGTATTGACCAAATCGCCGGTAAAAACAACGATATCCGGCTTGAGGTCTAGGATCATCTGGATTCCCCTGCGCACCCCTTCGGCATCGTCCAACGAACCCGTATGCAAATCGCTGATTTGGACCAGTCGCTTGCCTCGAAACGACACCGGCAAATCCTTCACTCGCAACGTATGACGATGCACCCGGTAACGGTAAGCGCTGCCCGATACCGCAGCGCCTCCCAACCCCAACAACGGTACAGCACCGACCAAAAAACCCAGGCGACTCAGAAAAGCCCCCCGGCTCATTCCCTCTTTATTCCCATGGGCCGCAACGGGACGCAACCATCTCCATAGGCCGTTCAAACCGCGTGCACCATCTTCCATAAGAAGCCACGGCAAAGCCCAAACCTTGAAAGCGAGCAAAGCCAAGACCGCCGTCTGTACGATGTTACGAAAAAAAGCGGATCGTTCTTCCCATCCCATCCAAGCCAGCAAAGGCATTCCCAAATAAATGCCCCCCATCAATGCGAGAAAAAGTATTTTCCCACGTCGGCGACTCGATGGACTTAGACCCGGAAAAGCAAGAACCCCATGGCGAAGAATGTAGAAATCCAGGGCCAAATTGACCAATACAAAAGGCAGGTAACCCGCCAACATGCGAAACATCACCGGGTTCGAGGCTTAGACCCTAAGGCAGCCAGACTTTCTTCCAAAAACGAGAACCTTGACGAATCAACAAGACCCCGTCGTAACGGCGATCTTTCCCCCATACCCCGCTAAATATCAATTGTCCATTGAGATTGTAGTAATCCCCCTGGGACTCGGGGTCCCAAGTCGAAATTTCATCCCGACCTAGGTCTATCAAGGAAGTGGCAAAAGACTTGACCACCCGAAAATGATGCTGAACCCGCTGGATTCCAATCACCTGCCCGTTACGAAATTCCTTGATTCGCCAACCAGCCGCGTACAGGCCGGATGAATCGGGACGCCATAACACATTAAGTGTGCTTGGCCCCACCAAGTAGGGCCCCCAGGCCGACAAGGCGGTCGCCATCGATGCCGCAACAAATCCACTCGTCCCGTGATCAATCAGAATCGAATCCGCTTCCACCACCAAAGAATCCCCATCGGGCTCGGTGAGGTAGGAACCAAACGCAAGCAATTGGGCGGTATCCTCCAACAGGTTAAAAGGCACGGGGCTGGTGAATAGAGGCGTATTGGATGGCGTGGTGGGCGGCATGAAGGGAACTTTGTTATAATCCGTTCCAATGACAAAGGGGAAAGCCGGGGCCAAGGTCGGCATATTCATGACGAGGGGGTTGCGGCAGCAATGCTTGTAGACAAAGCGATATTGTCCCGAGGCCAAGTAGATGCTAGGGCTGAGGTAGGCGACGATGCGAACACCTTGAAACGTGGTAACGCTTTGTTGAATCAAATCCACCGACCCGTTCAACTGTCCATTTCCGCCAACCAGATCCCAACGTTCCACGGTTAATTGGGGACTGATCAAGCCCATGGTATCCAGGTACAAACTCATCTGCAAGCGGACCGAATCGCTGGATGTCTGAACGACCCCCAGGTAACCACTCAGGATATGAGACGCTTGTCCTTGACGCGCCATCGATACGATCAAAACCAGACCCCACGCAAGGGACCGCCCAAAAGAGGACTTGATAAAAAACAGGGTTTTCATAGTCAATTTGTGAATTCGTCCAAAATTAAGCAGATCCACCAATGGGATTCCGCTCTTAAAATTTGGAGCCAAACTTTAATGTTCGTGCCGGCCCACGGTCTTGGGCAGTATCAGTACGGACAAAGCACCGAGCAAAAGACTGAGTCCGGCCAAACTCATCGTATGAATCACAGCCTCCCCAAAAAACAACTTGTAGGTCCAGTTGACCCCGCCCAAGGCGGCCACGATTTGAGGTAGGACAATAAACATATTGAAGAGTCCCATGCTAATGCCCATGCGTTCAGGGGCCACATGCGATGAAAGCAAGGCATAAGGCATACTCAAAATACTGCCCCAGGCCAAACCAATCAAACCAAATCCTAGGTTGATGATTTCGGGGTATTCAGGACCTGCAAGGGTCATGCTCGCAAAACCCAGACCACCCAGCGCCAAAGAAACCCCGTGAATGAGCCTTTGATTGATGGTTCTAGAGGCCGTAACCAAGGTCAAAACCAAGGCGAAGCCCATCGAAGTCAAACCGTAAAGACCCATGGCAGAACCTACTTTGTTCGCTGCTTGGTTGTAGGCCCCATAAGCCTTCTCGAAATCAACGGCACCTGGATTTGGCATGGGTGCCCCAAAGACATGCTCGGTCAAGGCAGGGGTGGCAAAGGACCACATCGTAAAAAAGGCAAACCACGAGAAAAACTGCACCAAACCCAACTTCCACATCACGGCAGGCATCTGGCCAACCTGGTCTAGGATCTCCCCCAGCCCGCGAAAGAATCCGGCGCTCTGGGCATTCTTTTGGCGAAAGGCCTGCAAATCAGCAGGAGGATCTTCGGTCGTCGTCCATACGGTCCACAGAATGGAAGCCAAAAAAACAGCCGCCCCAATACCAAAAGCCAAGCGAACCGAATCGGGCAACATTCCTTCAGGAGCCTCGTTGGAAACGCCCATCCAGGTCAATAGCCACGGCAAATTGGACGCGACCCAAGTTCCTACACCAATGATAAGTGTTTGGACAACAAAGCCATAGGATCGCTGACGGTCCGGTAACTTGTCGGCTACCAAAGCCCTGAATGGCTCCATGGAAATATTGATGGACGCATCCAAGACCCACAGAAAACCGGCCGCCATCCACAGAGCCGAAGAATATGGCACCCAGAATAAGGCCAACGAGCTTAGGATGGCACCCACCAAAAAAAACGGCCTGCGTCGGCCCAAGCGAGGGCTCCAGGTTCGATCGCTGAGATACCCAATGATGGGTTGAACCAACAATCCGGTGAGCGGAGCGGCAATCCATAACATCGGAATTTGGTCCTTGTCGGCGCCCAATGTTTGGAAAATTCTGGACATGTATCCACCTTGCAGAGCAAAGCCAAATTGGATGCCCAGGAACCCGAAGGACATGTTCCAAATCTGCCAAAAACGGAGGTTGGTCCGCTGTTCGGACCCTCCAGAAGACCCTGTACCGATTCCACCGGAGGATGCAGCATCGCGCTGAGCGACGGTTGATAATGCCATAAATCCCTTTTTGTAAAGGGAAAGTTAAGCTAATTCCGGCTGAATAACCAAAGGCTTTCCGGATTCCAAGGTCAACTCTCGACCGTAAAGTCGAAGAACGCAGTTGGCCACCCCTTCCAGGCGGCATTCCAAACCCTGCGAATGGACCCGAAAATGCAAATCCGCACCCCGCCAATGCAAGCGGAAGGCGTAACCCGTCCAGGCTGCTGGCAAGACCGGCGATAAACTCAATCCGTCCTCCATCATCCGTAGCCCTCCAAAGCCCATCACCACCGCCATCCAGGTCCCGGCCATAGAGGTGATATGAAGTCCCTCGTGCACTTCGCGGTTGTAATCGTCCAAATCCAAGCGAGATGTCCGCAAATACATTTCGTAGGCCTTGTCCATTTTTCCTAAGCGAGCCGCCAGGACCGCATGAACGCAGGGGGAAAGCGAGGATTCATGAACGGTCCTGGGCTCGTAAAAATCAAAATTGCGGCGCAAAGCCTCTTCCGAAAAGTCATGTTCAAAAACAAACATGCCTTGCAAGACATCGGCCTGCTTGATAAAGCAGGAGCGAAGGATGCGGTCCCAAGACCAGTGTTGATTGATCGGTCGCTGTTCCGCCGGAAGATCCGCGGCCATGATTTGCTCCTTTTCGAGGTAACCATCTTGTTGCAACCAAATACCCAAGGTATCATCCGCTGGCAAAGCAATTTGATCGGCTTTCTGTTCCCAATCCTTGGCTTCGGCTGTGTCCCATCGAAGCTTGACCGTTAGTTCTTCCCAATAGGCCGCTTGCTCAACGCGAACCGATTCGATCACCTTGAGCGTATAGTGCCAGCAA
>Ga0209598_10002031_pt1 | contig 16103 bp, 8 predicted proteins | sample M_140807_EF_Meta_FD_187317 | JGI IMG/M metagenome (GOLD analysis project Ga0209598, IMG submission 187317) | Freshwater microbial communities from Lake Montjoie, Canada to study carbon cycling - M_140807_EF_MetaG (SPAdes) (version 2) | ecosystem: Environmental > Aquatic > Freshwater > Lake... | reverse complement strand
GGACCTGCTATCCAAAAGGGATGCTCCGGCGCGTGTGAGCCCGGACGCAATCGATGCGGTCGTGAGGGAAGTCCTTGGAACGTTCGATGCAATCGAAGCCTTGCTTCCCCGCGCCCGCAAGGGTGAAGAGGATCGACTCGTGCGAACGCTCGACGGGTTTGAGCCTGATCGCCGGCGCCTGCAGTACGCGCTTGAGAACCCGGATGCAGACGGCGTTGGACAGACCCTGGCGCTGACCTCCCTGGTCCGGAGGAAGGTGTCGGGGGCCAACCGAGGATCGCAGGCCGACTGGGATGCCTCCGGACTTTACGAGAACCCCGTGGTCACCATTCGTAGGCAACTTTCAGCAATTGATGAACTCGCGCGAATGACGGTCGCTGAGGTCCGGGACAATGCGTTGCGTCGGGTCCTCTTCCACGTGGATGCCTTTACCCGGCGTGAAGCAGACCGGCGCCGCGCCGCGGGAGTGACGACGTTTCAGGATCTGCTGACGCGGGCGCGTGACCTGCTTCGTGACAACCCGGAAGTGCGCCGTCGTGCCCACGCTCGATGGCAAAGGCTGTTTGTCGACGAGTTCCAGGACACCGATCCGCTCCAGGCTGAGATTGCATGGTTCCTGTGTGCCAACCCCGAACAGGCCAATGTGACCGATTGGCGGGCCCTCAAGATTGTGCCGGGACGGCTCTTCATCGTCGGTGACCCCAAGCAGTCGATCTACCGCTTTCGCCGCGCCGATATCGCAGTCTATAACGAGGTGTACGAGCAACTCGCGCCGAAAAGCGGTGGTGTGCGTGTCGAGCTTGTCCAGAACTTCCGAAGCTTGGCGCCGGTCCTTGACTGGGTCAACGATGAGTTCGGGGAAGCCATGACGGGTGCGCCGGGCATCCAGGCCACCTATATTCCGTTGGTCGCACGTCAGAATTCGGCGCATGGGCAGGCCGAGGCGCATTTCCCCTTTGGGTCAACCCATGTGGTGGACGCGGTTCGCAGACGGATAGCCCCCGGCGTTACTTGGCGTCTCGGGAACGTCGTCGAGAAACCGGTGTCTAGAGTCCGGCGTACCGAGGCTGCGGACCTAGGCCGGGCCATCAGACAGATCATCGACGCTGGATGGCTCATCCGCGACCGCGAGACGAAACAATTGCGCCCGGCACGGTTTCGCGACATCTGCATTCTGATGGCGACCCGTACTGGGCTGCAACATATTGAGATCGGATTGACGGCAACTGATGTCCCGTACCGTGGCGTCGGAGGTGCACTCGTCGCGGCCACGGCCGAGATACGCGACCTGATCGCGTGCCTGAGGGCGATCCATGACCCGTCAGATCAGGTTGCAACGGTCGCGGCGCTTCGATCTTCCGCGTACGCGTGCACCGATGCCGACTTGCTGTCTTGGGTGGACGCGAGTGGGCGCTTCGACTACCGGACAGTACCTCTGGCAGGACTTGCGACCGGTGGTTCGCCGGTCGGCGAAGCGCTTGCGTCGCTGCACGCGCTTCACGTCGCGCGGATTGGCCGTAGCGCGGCCGTGACCGTCGAGGCGCTCGCACATGAGCGCATGCTGGCGATGGGGACCTTCCTCCACCGGCAACCTAGGGAGGCTTGGCGCCGGGTGCGCCTAGTCGTGTCCCAGGCGCGGACCCTTGCGAATGCCGGTCTGCCAACCCTGCGCGACCTTGTTGAGTGGTTTGACGAGCTTCTTGATAACCGTGCCGACACCACTGCACAACCTCCCGAAGGTGACGAGGACGCCGTCCGGCTGATGACTGTCCACGGTGCAAAGGGGCTTGAGTTCCCCATCGTGTTCTTGACCGGCCTCGATGGTCGGCAGCGGACTGCGGGGTCACGTGTCGACATTGCGATCCCTCTGGACCGCGCCCTGTCCGACACACTGGGTGAGGACCTCGGCGGCCAATCTCGGACCGACGGGCAAGGGGAAGTCGAGGCGAAGTGCGGGGATTTCCAGACCTTGGGATACGCCGCCTACGGAGAGCGGGAGAAACTGCTTCTCGAAGCCGAACGGATCCGGCTGGAATATGTCGCAGCGACCCGCGCCTGCGACCACCTGATCCTGTTGCTTCACCGTCGCGCCCCGTCAAAGTCGGAGGGAAAGTCAGCGCCGACGGCTGCTTCCCGGATCGCTGCGCGTCTTGACCGTTCGGATGCCCCTTCGACGCCCCTCGCCACGCCGTTTGCCTGGCAAGACATTGCGCCGGCTGAGATTTCTGTCGCGACAAAGCCGGTGCTCGACACCCTCGATCAGTGGGAGCGGGCTGGGAACACGGACGAATGGATCAATGACGAGCGTGAATGGTTGCGCGATCGCGTCGAGAGCATCTCGGTCGCGTCACGTCGTGCGGTCGTGACCCCGAGCCGTTTGCGTCGGGACCACGCAAGTCCTGCGAACGGTTCCGGCAGTGGCGATGACGATCAGTCCGTTCCGCCAGCGGAGCCCGACGAAAGCGACCTGGTGCGGGAAACTTCCGGAGGCGACCCGACCGAAGACGCCAGTGACAGCGCGGACATGCGTACTCGCGCCCAGGCCAGAGGGACCATCGTTCACCAAGTCCTTGAGCGGATCGACCTCGGAACACTTGAGAACGTTGTCCAGCTGGTGGCTGAATGCATCGAGGACAAGAAGCGTCAACCACACGTTCGTGACCTGGTCAAAGGCGACGCCTCGCGGATCATCACGCTTGTCCAGAATGCGGCCCGTAGCCCATTCGTCACGAAGGCGCTCACTTCAGGGCGTCTCTGGCGCGAACTTCCGCTCGGCGCATCCGTCGACGGCGTGGTCATTTCCGGCGTTATCGACCTCTTATATGAGGCGCCTGATGGAACGCTCGCCATCGCGGACTTCAAGACGGACGTTGTTGGCGATGAGATGGAGGCCCGGGCGACGGCTGGTGCGTACGAGGCCCCGGGAGGCGCCTACGCTCTTGCCTTGGAGGCGGTCACCGGGCGCCCGGTATCGTCGGTATCGTTCATCTTCGCCCACCTGCACGACGGCCATACCGTGACGTATGAGGGTGACGAGCTGCGTCGGATCATCCAGGTGGCGCGAGACCGAACGCGCGAATTGCATCACCTACCGGTCATGTGAAGACCTGCCGGCCGTCCAGACGGTGTGGCGGGCATTGACCCGCCGCGCCTACACCTTCCACTAGCGCCAAAACACGCGGGGAATCATCTCTCCGATGGTAGATGAGTGTCCCGGACGACGTACCTGCAGGCGTCCGTTCGCGGTGTCGGCCACAACGACCGTTCCGTTTGGAGAAACAGCAATGCCATCAGGCCATAGGAACTCGCCGACTTCCTTGCCGGTATGACCCCAGATCTCAATGAGTTTTCCATCCGGGGTGAACCGTTGGATGCGACTGTTGTCCGTGTCAAGAACGAGCACCGTTCCCTCTGGACCTATTGCTATTCCCAGGGGCCAGTCGAAGTCTCCAGGGCCGTCGCCGGCATGTCCCCATGCGCGGATGAAGTGGCCGTCCGGGCTGAAGACCTGGACGCGATTGTTCCCGAAGTCTGCGACGTAGACCAGGCCTTCGCGGTCAGTCGTCACTCCGCGCGGGTATCTGAATTCCCCTGGCGCGTCTCCCTCACGACCCCACACTGCGCGCACCTCACCTGAAGGCGCGATGGACTTGATGCGGTGATTGACGGTGTCCGCAACAAGGATTTGCCCGTTGGTTGCGATCGCGACGCCGGAAGGATTGGCGAAATCCCCCGTCCCGGATCCAAACCCGCCCCACACCGTGATCGGTGTTCCGTCGGCCTCGAACCATTGCAGGCGGCTGTTGTCCCGGTCTGACACCAGGATGCGCCCCTTGCCATCCACGGCAATCCCGTAGGGACCGTCAAACTCGCCGGGCCCGATACCGCGTCGCCCAAAATCAGCGATGGGCGTTCCGGATGGCGAGAGTTTCCGGATTCGGTTTGCTCCGAACTCGGCCACGAGGACGTTCCCGACAAGATCGAAGGCCACGCCAATCGGCCCCACGAACTGTCCAGATCCGGAGTGCGCGCGTCCCCACGATGCCTTGGGTGATCCGTCCTGACCAAGCACGTGGACCTGCCGTGCGCCGCGATCGGCGACGATGAGTGATCCGTTTCGGTCGATTCCGATCCCGATTGGGTTCCTCAAGTCCGGCAACTTGGGACCTCGCACCCATCGGCCCGTCACCCGACCCGTGGGGTCGCGCGCTGTCACATCGGCCGTGACCTCATCGCTGATGAACACCGTGGCATCTCGCGCGATCGCCAACCCCATTGGCGCGGGAGACATCGTGTCTTCGTCAGAGGATCTTCCCCAGTCATCAAAAGGGTGTCCGATCCCTTGCCGGTCCGGCGGGTCGAATACGCGGACGCGGGCGTTCCCGGTGTCAGCAACGTATGTGATGCCATGGGAATCGACCGCAATCCCCGTCGGGCGGTCGAGTCCGAGGGTGTCCGATCCGCGATGCCCAAAGGCGTTCAGGAACTGGCCGTTGAGATCAAACGTCTGGATCCGGTTGTTCTCGCGGTCCGTGACAAGCGCGGTGCCACGCCAGATGGCGATGCCATAGGGAACATCAAACTCACCAGGGTCTGAACCGCGGTGGCCCCACTCTGCAATGGGCGCGCCGGACGCGGAGAAGACCTGAACCCGGTCGTTTCCGCTGTCAACCACATAGACGCGTCGGTTCACGTCAATTGCAATCCCCGTTGGGCGGTTGAACTCGCCTGGACCGCTTCCCATCCGTCCCCAACGCGCCACCGTATGCCCTTCCGGATCGACGCGAATCACCTGGGCGCGGTCGCGGTCGATAATCAGTGTGGTGCCGTCGCTGTCACAGGCTAGCGCCCACGGAGTTTGCAGGCCCGGAATGCGGTCATCCGCGCTGCCAAGGACGCTCCATTCAGCTGGTCGGTCGCCACCTAACTGCCCGATGTGGCCGAATGTGAGAGTGACGCTGACGACTGCGAGGCCAAGTACGATGATCGTGGCGACCCGGATGGACAAGGCGCGCTTCATGTGATTTCGCAGATTTTGGAACACGTATAGACGGTGCGAAGATGGCCCAATTCGTGTCCCGTTGAGATTGATTGGTATCTGCTGGCGCTGGGTCGTTGCTTGGTTTCAGGCTTTATGGGAAGTGTCGTGCCTCGTTCGCGGGTTCTTCGGGTGGCGTTGGTCTATCAGGAATGGCGTCCCACCTCGGGAGTCCGGATCAGCTTTTCCAAGTGCGCGACCTCGGTCTGGGATGCGAGCCATGCGTGCCACTCGGCGATCGAATAGCGCGCCGACTCGAAGGCACGCCATTCCGGCCGACCGGCACCATCACGCAAGTTCCGCTGTTCCTCGGGGAGCGATGCGCGGACCCGGAGCCATTCTGATCGCTCCGGAAGCGCATCACATGCCGTCCAATATTCTTCTTCGGCACGGTCCATCGTCGCCCGTGCACGCTTCAAGTCATCTTGAAGGTTGTCCATAACGTCCACCATACCGTGTGTTGGATCGGCACGAAAGCTTTGAAGTTTCGATTACAGGGGAAAGCAAGTCGTGTGTCTGCTCAACTGTCGATTGCAGCGTGGGCATCAACCCCGCGTCCGGCCGGGCCCGCCAGTGCGATCTGGCCGAGGCCGGTCACGGGTTCGCGAATCCCGTCGCGGGCCGGGTCTGCATATCTCACGAACCAGTCGTCGATCTCACCCTTGAGTTCCCGCCGGGTTGTGGCGTGTCCCGGATCCGCCACAAGGTTGACCAATTCGCCCGGATCTTCTTGCAGGTCGAAGAGTTCGTGCGGGCCATAGGCATACCTATGGACATACTTCCATCGATCAGTTCGGACCATCCGAACTGGACCGTATTCGTCGTGGATCGTTTCCTGGTGCGCGCCCGTCGCGACAATTACCAGGTCCGATCCGGCACCCGTTCCTCCACTGAGCGTGGTTGCGAAACTCCGACCCGGTAGGCTGCCACGATCAGGCACCGGAAGCCCGGCGTAGTCAAGAAGGGTCGGAAAAATGTCGAGGTGGCTGCGCAGTTGGTGGTCAACATGGCCGGAGGCAACCCGCCCAGGCTGACTAATGATCGTCGGGACTGTCACCGAGTTCTCGTACATGTTCAGGGGAAACGTGCCATTCCCTTTCCCCCAGAACCCGTGTTGCCCGCACGAGAACCCGTTGTCACTGGTGTAGATGACAAGCGTTTCATCGCGCAGGCCAAGTGTTTCAAGCCGGTCAAGGATCCGTCCGATGCCCGCGTCCATGGCTGTCACGGCGGCGAAGTACCCGGCGAGGGCGTCGCGGTTCCCGCGGTTCTGGGTGGTAAGAGGCCCGGCCCAAGCGTGAATTGCGTCCTGCGGGCACGATGCGAACGCACAGTCCGCGTATAGGTTGACGACGTCTGCCGGATGGTTGCCAATCCACGGACTATGCGGCGCGGTGTACCCGACTTGGAGGTAGAACGGCGTTGCATTGGCCCGGCCGGGGATCACCGCACGGCTCTCCAGGAATTGAAGTGCGTCGTTGGTGATCGCATCCGTGAGGTAGTCGGGTTCCTGATAGAGGACCCCATCGCGGATCATCGGTGCGCCGTAGTACGGGCCTCCGCCAAACTGGTGTGCGTACCAATGGCTGAACCCGAGGCGCGGTGTCGGGCTGTCTCCGAGGTGCCACTTGCCAGAGAGGGCACAGTCGTAGCCATGTGCTGCCAGGATGTCCGTGTAGGTGGTGATGCCGTCGAGATATCCGATGGCCGGTTGCGTTCCGCCGTTTCCGTCCCGGAGCCAATCGTGGATGCCGTGATGCGATGGGATGCGTCCGGTGATCAACGACGCACGCGCGGGGGAACAGACGGGTGACGCGCAGAAAAAGTGCGTGTATCTCGTACCGGTCGACGCAAGCCGGTCGAGGTTGGGGGTCATGATCTCAGCGTTGCCTGCGCATCCCAGTGCCCACCGACCGTGATCGTCGGCAATGATGACTATCACATTCGGCCTGGTTGCATATGTATCAGACACCCGCATTTCCTTCCGCTCGGCTCTTGTCGGTACCAAACCCAAATGATCAGAGCTCGAGGCCGAGTTTACGGAACCGCACGGGGAATCCCTCCACGCCAAGCGCTACTTTCTGGAATGTCATCCGTCTTCTATTTTGCGACCGCGTGATGAAAGTAGAGCCTCATCCCGCGTCGCACGACTTGGCCGGGCGCACTATGGCAGGTGCTCCCGGCTTCTTTTTTGTCCGGCATGCAGGCGATGCGTTCGCTCGAAGTGTCCGAAGGGGACAGCTTTTCGGCATCAGGTCCGTTGACATCCCAGTGACCGCTGGTGCGCGGATATGCTGCGCCCACCCCTTTTCGCGAAGCGCATGCACATCATGTGACGATAGTGCGATGTGGGGAAATCACGCACCGACCGGATACGTCAATGGCCGAGCCACGTTATGTCGACCGGATCGATTCGGTCGAGGCCAAGGTTGAGGCACTGTCGCGCGCCCTCGCCACGGGCGACCATGCGGTCGCTCTTGCCCTCGCCGACTCGATCAAGGACGGAGTACGTGCGGAGGCGGCGTTTGCATCTGCCGTTCCCTCAGACGGCGATGCGGACGCACACGCCAGCTGGTCGCCGGTTTCAGGGCTTCCAAACCTATGGCAAGCGTGGATTGCTGGATGGACCCACTTTCGCATTGTCACGGTGACGGAGCCGGTCGGACGGTTGCGCGATCATGAACCGGTGGACATCGAGGTCGTGGTCCCCGTAGCGATGGCAACTTCCCTCGCACGGGAACTGAGGGTCGCCAGACTTGAGCATTCGGCTTCTGGCACATCATTGGTCCGGGTTGTCAGTCAGGTCTACGGCGAGGCGCGGACCCGCGGGCCCAATCCCGTCCGTCGTGCGCACCTCACCTGGTCGGTCACGTTGGACGCGAGCCAACAGGCCACGTTCGTGATCCTTGTTGGCAATCCGGCAGCGGAACTTCCTAGGGACGTGACCGATCTCACCGTGAGTGGCGAAGGGGCCGCCCTCGAGATCGGCAATGCACACCACGTTGCGTTTCTCTCGGCGCAGATGGGTCAACTTGAGAGGCTACGTTACCGGCGAGGGCATGGGCTGGAATTGTTCGCTGGCGGCGAAGGCCACGGCGAACCTCCGCACATCGACTGGGCACATGACTATCTGGCATCTGATCGTTTCCAGAAATTTCGCGTGACCAACTGGGATGCATGCCCGAACATGGAGGTCATCCGGGGCCCGATCGTCACGATCGTGCGACGGTGGGGGTTTCCGCACAGTCCCCTCCATCCGATGTTTCCTGCGTCGCGAATGTTTGTTGAAGTCCGCTATCTCTTCTATGCGGGTGTGCCCTATTTCGTGAAGGATGGGCGCATGGAAGCGACCCGTGACTTCAGTTTGAACTATCTCCGAGATGATGAATGGGTCTTCTCGGGATATGCATTCACCGATCAGGTGTGGGTCGACGAGGATGGCGTGGCGCATGAGGGTGCTGTCCCTCCGGAACATGCCGACCGGATGTGGGGTGTGGGCTTCTTTCACCGGGACAGCCAGGATGCGTTTGTCTCGCTGCGCCTCGAACACCACCTCGAACCTGCCATCACCCGCACCGATGGGCGCCGAACACTTCCTGCCATGCATCATGCAGATGCGCCCGCGCTGCACTATCCCGGGCATGGGCAACTGTGGAGCCGGTGGGCACTTCGGGACGACCCGGAACTGGTTGCCGGGGACCGCCTCGTGCAGCGCAACGCCTACCTGACCGCCCCGTATCCACCTGACGAGGGCGCGTCTCAGATTGGCGAATGGGTCACACGATTCAGGAACCCGGTCGTCGTCTCCCAGTACCCATCCCGAGAAGCCGGAGCCGTTCCCTTCTCGACCCTCTCAGGTGACGATGTCGACACGCAAGCGTCTGCGCCTCCCGGTCGCCTGGCAACGGCGGGTGAGGAAACCACGTGCGCATTGCTGAAACAGTCAATGTGGGATGCATTGCGTGATGTCCGTGACGACATGTTCTATGCCGTTGATGCAAACATCGCAGGGGTGGGCTACGTCTATGACCTGCGGATGCCCGACGGAATGGCATCCGGTCGCGTCGAGATGACCTTTACGATGCCCCATCGGGGCCGTCCAATGTACCGCTACCTCGCCAATCCGGCGGTGGCCCGTCTCAGGCAGGTTCCCGGTGTTCAGGATGTCACCGTCGTCCCGGTTTGGGACCCACCCTGGAATCCGGACAGAATGGACGACGACACGTGGAGGGCAATGGATTTCCCGGTCAAGCCACCGGTCTCCACGGCCTGATCAGGCGCATCCATGGACGCTGGGCAGTAGTGCCGACCCTTCTTGCCCGACAGTCGCGTGGGAAGTCCCGGGACGTACGGCGTGCCCCACCGTCGGGTGTCGTCATTGGGCGCGGTGCAGTCACGCAGTTGGGGAAGCAGCGGGCAGTGCTACGCGGATATGTTGTCCCGGTAACCGACAAGCGGCGTCCAGTTGAACTGGTCTGCGTGCGGTCGAGAGTACGGAAGGACCGACGGAAGTGACTGGCGAGGAAGTGAAGCACGGTGCAACCGGCGCCGAAGGGACGGCGGTTGCGTCAGTGGGCGGAATGCGCGCGTGGATCGACGTGATGCGTCATCTCGAACCCATCATGGCTGATTACGAGCGTATTTTTGATGCGTGGGGATCAGGTGGCGTCGACGGCTTGGTCATTGGACCCCTGGCCTTCGAGGACAAGAGTTTCACGTTCGACCCGAATCCGGATGTGTACCGGCGGTTTGGTGTAGAGCCCCCGCCGGCGAACACCCAGGATTCGCTCTGGTGGAAACTTCCCGCCACTGATGTCCGGGGCACCTGGCGTCGGCCTGATGCCGATGGGCGGGATACGGCATCGGTACCCACCGATCTCCGCGAACGGCGCGCACTCCTGACCCGCATGATCGAGGCCGCCAAGGCACGCGGTTGGCAGGTCTGGCTTTTCTGTCCCCACTATGGGGTCGGTCCCGGGTCCCGGGGGCCCATCCTTGTCGACGAGCAGACCCGACGGGTCAACGCGGCCCGGCTGGTCGATGCCATGGAGGCATACCCCATGGCCGATGGTGCCCTCTTCGATGGCCCCGAGTGGGGCTACGAGATTGCACCCTTCCACCAGAATGCGCGGTCTTCAATTTTCAATGACCTGCCCGAAACCGTTGCCGAGGGCGCGGCCCGGATGGGATTCGATTACGCCAGGATGGTCGGCGCCAAGGACCGCTTGTTTGCCCGGTTGCATGCCTTGGATGATCGGACAATCGACATCTGGGGAGACCGGTCGGGGGGCTTCATGGGCGGGTTCGGACTCCTCGGAGGTGACCCGGCACTGGCCGAATGGATCGCCTTCCGGACGACAGCGGTCACCGAAACCTTCTCCCAAATCAAGGAGATGGCCAACGCCAACTCCAACCGCAAGATACCAATCGCATGTGGTCCTCGTTCAGCGGCCTGGTCCTCGATGGCCGGATACGACTACGAGGCACTCGGCAAGGTTCTTGACCGGATGTTCCCGAAGCACTATTTCTGGCATCGGGGCTTTGATGGGTTGTATGGGTCGGTGGCCAGATTCGTCGAGACCCTGCGTACGTGGAACCCAGGCGTCAGTGAGGTTGGTGCCCTCAAGTTCGTCACCTCGGTCTTTGGGATTGACCTTCCAGAGGTGCATTCGTTGCGTGACTTCGACCGCGGATTTCCGCAAGCCTTCTTCGACACGATCGTGGTTCGAGAGACCACGCGGGCGATCGCTGCCATGGGAGGTGATGCGGAAAGGGTGGTTCCGTGGGTCGACTCCGGCCGGAAGCCGCATGATGGCGACCCGTTCACGGCGCATGACCTTGATCGCATGCTCGAGGCTGCCCAGGGTGCGGGATTGCGCCGGTTCCTCTATCACCACCACGGCAATCTCACGCCGGGTGACTGGGCCGTGATCTCCGCGCGATGCGGGACCCCGTGGCAGTCGACAACGAGTCCGATCTGGAGCCTGGAGGGGTACATCGGCGCGTACTCCATGCCGGGATACCACCCACCCGATCTCGCAACCCTGTAGTCCGGAGTGTTCGCCAGACAAGGCATCACGACCACCGAGACCCCATCCGGAGAACGTACCGAATTGTTCCTCCGGATGGGGCCGTACCGAACGGTTGCCTAGCTCGCCTGTTCGGTTTTCAGGATGGCCTCGGCCTCTGGCTTCGCCACGCTGATCATTCCACCGATCGATTGCTCCCCGTTGAGCACCTTGGTCCACTCGCGGTTGATCACTACCATGGCCTTGTCCCAACCCTTCGGCCGGTGTTCCAGGCGGGCGTAGCCGTCCATCGCCTCGAAGACGACCTTGCCGTTCTTGGCCGGCGCCCGGGTCTCTGGCCACTTCTCGGTCGCCTTCTTGTTTGCCATGAAGTTACCGGCTTGCATCTGAACGGTTGATCCGTCATCGCCGACGAAGTACTTCACAAGCTCCCACGCAAGGTCGGGGTTCTTGTTCTTGCCGGTCGTGATGACGCCGTACGCGTTGCCCGCCATCCTGGTTGCACGCTTCTTGCCCGGCACTTGCGGGAGCAGCTGCAGATCCCAGTCAAACTGCACGGTGTTGGTACCCACGGGTGCGGTGTTCTGATTCGACGCGTAGCTCCGGAAGCGTCCCGTGCCGAACATTCCCTGCTGGCTGCCGGTCAGGCCACTGGCCGTCAGTTCAGCGGGTGACGGGGTGATGTGGTGCTTCGACACGAGGTCCACCAGAAACTGGAAGGCATCACGCGCGGGCTGCTGGTCGATGATGCACGACTTGCCATCGGGGCTGAAGAACTCGGCGCCGAATTCCCAGAAGATCGGGAGGCCCATAGACGCGCCGCTGAGCGCGGTCACATTCTGGGCGCCCCACTTCGCCTCCTGCGGGTTGTCCTTCCAATCGGAAAGTTTCATCGCCCAGTCCACGAATTCGGTATGCGTCCAGTCCTTGCCCGGCTCCTTCAACCCAGCCGCGGAGACCGCGTTCTTGGCGTAGTACAGGACCGTTGCGTGCACTTCGCGCGGGATGCCGATTTGTCGGGTCCCAGTTCCGACCTGGACGTCAAACGCCTTGAAGATTGTGGGGAAGAAGTCGTCCGCCTTGATCTTGGTGTCCTTGGCAAGGTAGGGCTTGAGGTCCGAGAAGTGGGGCCATTGCTGCATGAACCCGGTATGGGTCGCGGCGGCGTCAGGCATCGTGCCGGCCGCGAGCAGGATCGCGAACTTCTCCTGGTTGTCGTTCGGCTCCACAACCCCTTCGTACTCGACCTTTGCGCCAGGGAATGCCTTCTCGAACTCGGCAACCCGGCCTTCAAGTGCCTTCCGAACAGGGAGTTGCAGTGGATGGTCGAGGATCCAGATCGGCCCAGCAGACGCTGCCTTGATCGGTGCAACCGTCGGCGCGACCGTTGGCTGGACTGCGGGTGCAGATGTTGGTGCAGCGGCTGCCGGTGCCTTGGTTGCTGCGGTAGCCGGCGCTGCTGCCGGTGTCTCACTGCCCCCGCATGCGACAGCGGCAATCCCCACCAGTCCTGCCCCCAGGAACCCGCGGCGTGTGTGTCTCATAGGACCTTCCTTCTTCCTGTGCCACCCTTCAGGGCACCCCACCCCGAAGCGGATGCGCCAATATACTCGCGTTCATTCCCAAGCACAATGCGCCGAAGTCAAGGACGATCACGGTGGAACAAATTGTAAATACATATGAAAAAAATGTGAGTGAACTCGTCGCGACGTTCGGGAGGGTCCCGACCATCAACGGACACACCCACGTCATCAGTGAAACCGACCGACTGGCGCGAGACCTTGACGCACTGTCCTATTTCGCACATCCATACCCCGCCGCTGATCTGCGGTCTGCCGGGATGCCGCACGAGGATCTCTTGTTTGTCACCGGCGACCAAGGAAACCTGACAGTTCCCGAGCGTCCCGCTTCGCCGGCGCCCCTTGAAGAGCGATGGGCGAGGTTCCTGCCGTGGTGGGACCGCATCCGGTTTACCGGGTTCAGCCAGTGCCTGCTTGAGGGTTGGCGTGGCGCATATGGGTTTGACCGACTTGACGCCACGACTGTCGGCCCGATTTCCGATGCAATCCGCGCCGGACGTCGCCCGGGGCACTACGCCGAAATCCTGCGGGACCGCGCCAACATCGCGATCAGTCTCGTGCAGATGACTGGCACGTACGGCGAAGAGGTCGCTGAGATCGACCGCAACCTGTTCCTGCCGGTTCCAAGGCTGAACCGGTTCACGATGATCCGAAGCCGGGACGACCTCGCTTCACTTGAGTCGGACTATTCGACAGACTTTCGAAGCGTCGATGACCTGATTGACACCATGCACGTGAGGTGTGCGGCATGGAAAGCCGCTGGTGCTCCCGAGATCAAGTTGTCGCAGAGTTATCACCGCGCGATGGATTTCGGTACACCTGACCCCTCTCGGGCCGCGGTAATCTTCCGTCAACTGCGCGACGGGCAGTACCCGGGGCTTGACACACCGGACGGCCGCGTTCTCGAGGATGTCCTCGTCCACGGCGCGGTCTCGGCAGCGACGGCTTCCGGTTTGCCCGTGCAGTTCCATGTCGGACCTCGGGCAGGCAGCTACGGCAGTCTCGAGGGAACTTCACTTGCCCCGATGGCTGGGCTCATCCGCGCGCACCGGGATGCGCGGTTCGACATTTCTCACAGTGGGTTTCCGTATTTGACCGAGGCAGCGGTTCTCGCCAAGACGTGCGAGAACGTGTTCCTGAACCTGTCCTGGATGCACATCTACTCACCGGAAGGGTGCGTGCGTGCCCTCCGTGAATGGATCCGCATGGTGCCAGTCAACAAGATCATCGGCTTCGGTGACGACTTGTACTGGGTCGACTCAATCCTCGGCCATCTGGTCATGGCACGGCAGAACGTCGCTCACGCGCTCGCCGGAATGATGATCGAGGGCCTGTTGACGGAGAGCGATTCGGTGGAGATAGGCCGGGCACTCTTCAACAGCAATCCGGCGGCCCTCTACGGCATTTCGCCCGTTCGGTAATGCGTTTGGGCGGTGTGGGGTCCATCGTGGAAGCGCTTGCGAGGGCGCCGGCGCTCCCAGGGTGCCGAACTCGGACCAATTTTCATGGCCGGGGACAACCCGTTCCCCACCCCGGTTGCGGTCGGGAGCCAGGATCCCTCTGCCAGATACGAAAATATTGATGGCAGGCTCTGCCGTCTCCGAGGTGCCAGATCCTTCCTGATAGCGAAGGTGCGAACGTGCGGATCGGGACGGATTAGTATCGACCCCAAGGTATCGCAGATCATCATGTGGCTTGGGCGTTTTGGAAAAACTGGCATTACCGCCGGTCGCACCAGAAAACGTCGGCTCGGTGTGGAAACTCGATCATCTCGCGGTCGCGAGTATCGGGGTGTGTATCAAGCAACGCAGTTGCCTTAGCAAGCAGCTCCGCACGAGTTTCGTTGGCAAGTGCTCCAACGAAACTGGTCGACGCAACGCGCGCAATCGCAGCGCTACGTGTCATGACATGTGCAAAGGCGAAGGTTGACTCTTCAAGTGGCTCGAACCATGCTGACCCCTCAGGGGTGTCGAATGCGGATCGCCACGCTGAAGATGCGTACCGCGGCGGGTCGCCGTGCATGTAGGTCGCAACCATGGCGACCAGGTCCGCTACCCACGGCACGTTCTCGTCGCGCACGTTCCACGCAAGTCCAAGGGCCCCTCCCGGCCGGAGGACCCGTCTTGCCTCGCGCAACGCTTCGACGCCATCAAACCAGTGGAATGCGGTTCCGACGACAACGGCGTCGACTGACGCGTCCGGCACGGGGAGTGCCTCAGCGGTGCCATCGAGAATTGGAGTGCCGGGAAGCGCTCGCATGAAGGCAGCGCGCATGTCGGGAACCGGTTCGATGCCGGTCACGTTTGCGCCAGTGGGCAGGAGCAAACGGGCCAGTTTGCCCGTGCCCGCGCCGACGTCCAGGACGTGTGTCCCAGGTCCTAGACGGAGTCGATTGACGAGGCAGTTGATCGCTTCAGGTGGATACTCCGGCCGACCGGATTCATACGCTTTGCCGGCGGTGGCAAAACCCTGCGAGGCAATTCGGTGAATTGTTTTCACGGCGAACGATCCACTACCCGCCACATGACACTGTAAAACGCGGTGCTTGTGAGTGCCATGATGCCCAGCTTACTCAAACGTCGCATCGACTGTCCCGAGCGGTCCGAAGTCGGCAATGAGGCGGTCGCCTGGCGCAACGAAGAAGTGGCCGGTGCACGAACCGGTGCTGACGAATTCGCCAGCCTGCAGTCCCATGCCACGTTCCCGCAACCAGTTGGCGACCCACGTCAGAGCGGTCAGCGGGTGGCCCATCGCCGCCGCACCAACACCCGATTTCTGCCAGGTGCCATTCAGGGATAGGTCGACCCGCGCTGACGCGAGGTCGAGGTGTCTCCAGTCGGTGACTGGATCGCCGGGGACAAAGGCGGCAGCTCCATTGTTGTCAAGGGCCGCCCCGAAGTAGCCGCTTGCGCCGTACCAGTCCTGGAAGACGGTGTCGCCGATCTCCAGCGCGGGATGGAGTGACGCAACCGCGTCCGCCACTTCATCCTCACTGAATGGCGAGGTACGTGCTGGCAACGCGTGCGCCATCTGGAACGCGAACTCGGACTCTGCGCACCGGTAATTGATGAACAGGTGGGCCGGAACACGCGCCGGGCTTGGGTGGACGCCATCGCGTGCAAGTTGGCCGGGACTGGCACCCGGCATTCCTTCGGCACGCTGGACTTCGAGACTCGCCGCGCCAATCTTCCACCCGGCGGACGGCCAGCCGAGCCTCGCGTTGATGGATAGCATCGCTGTCATGGTCGATTCCCAGTGACGGGTACGGAGGTGCTCCGGAAGGAACGCGGTGTGCCTGCCGGCACGAGCAGTGGCTATCGTTGTTACCACTTCGTTCATCTCGGCGTCTGTCAGCGCAGACTCACGTGCGCACCGAATGCCGGACCCCGGCAGCGTTGGCCCGTGTATCCGTCGGCCCCACTTTGCAATCTCATCAGTCATGCATGTCTCCTGTGG
>Ga0209598_10002030_pt1 | contig 16105 bp, 13 predicted proteins | sample M_140807_EF_Meta_FD_187317 | JGI IMG/M metagenome (GOLD analysis project Ga0209598, IMG submission 187317) | Freshwater microbial communities from Lake Montjoie, Canada to study carbon cycling - M_140807_EF_MetaG (SPAdes) (version 2) | ecosystem: Environmental > Aquatic > Freshwater > Lake... | reverse complement strand
CCGGGCTGCGCTGGTCAGCTCACGCCGGCTCTCGGGGCACGGGCAGCCCCTCACGGATTGCGTGGTGACGGAAGTCGCGGGCAGATGTTCAAGCGACGGTTCGGGGCTGCCCGTGCCCCGTCGCCGGACGTTCACTGCGGCCATCCAGGCCTCCGCTCACTCGAAGCTGCCTGCGCTTCGCCCTCCGGACTGCGCTGGTCAGCTCACGCCGGCTCTCGGGGCACGGGCAGCCCCTCACGGATGCTGCCTGTGTGAGGCGATCTGGGTGAGGCGATCTGGGTGAGCCGAGGGGTGATCTGTGCACGCGGCCGCGCGGTCAGCCAGCTGCGTCGCGCCGCGCGAGCACGATCCGCAGGTCGGCGACGTTCGTGCTGGTGGGGCCGGTGCGTACGATGCCGCCCGCCGCGGCGAGGAGTGGCAGCGCGTCGCAGCGGGCGAGCGCCCGCGGCACGTCGAGCTGCGACCGGTCGATCGTGGCGGCGACGGCCGCGTCGATGAAGCCCCCCGCGGCGTCGGTCGGGCCGTCCTCGCCGTCGGTGCCGATGCTGGCCACGAGCAGACCGTCGGGCCAGCTGCCGGCGTCGCGCCGCACCGCCTCGAGCGCCGCGAGCACCGTCTGCTGATTGCGGCCGCCGACGCCGTGATCGGCCGGCACCGTCACCGTCGCCTCGCCCCCCTCGATCACCGCCCGCGGTGCCGCGGCGGCGGCAGCGATCGCGACCGCCTCGCGGCCGAGCCGCGCGCCCACGGCCGTGGCGTCGGCGGTCGCGGGGCCGGCCACGGCGCGACGGACCTCCACCGCGTAGCCCAGCCGCGCGGCCTCGGCGGCCGCCGCCTGCATGGCCGTGGCGTTCGTGCCCAGGAGCAGGTGGCTGACATGGCAGCCGGTGGGCGTCGTCCACCCGCCGTCGCCGGCGTGCGGTGCCGGGGGCATGCAGGGGCCCGACGCGATCACGTCGAGGTCGTCGCCGACGACGTCGGAGATGGCCAGCACGACGAGCCTCCCGGCGGCGCAGGCCCGCGCGAGGCCGCCCCCCTTCACGAGGCTCATCTCCCGCCGTGCGGCATTGAGCGTGGCGATGTCGGCGCCCGCCGCGGAGAGCCGCCGCGTGAGTGCGATCTTGTCGTCGAGCGTGACTCCCTCCCGTGGCGCGGCCAGGAGCGCCGAGCCGCCGCCGGTCACCACCGCCAGCACGAGGTCGCGGGGCCCAAGCGACCGCACGCGATCGAGCATCTCGAGCGTGGCCCGCACCACGTCCGGCGTGGGCAGGTTCGCCGCCGCCGGCCGCGTCTCGCGGACCTCGATCCGCGCGAGTGTCCGTCCGCAGCCCTCGGGCACGCTCACGAGCCCCGACACGCGATGCCGCTCGAGCACCGTGGCGCCGAGCAGCCGCTCGATGCCGGCGGCGAGGCCCGCCGCCGCCTTGCCGCCCCCCACCACCACGATGCGGTCGACGTCGGCGAGCGCCAGCGGCGGCTCGAGCGGCCGGCCGTCGCAGAGCATCCGGCTGCCGTCGGCGTCGAGCGACAGCCGCGACGCGACGAGCCTCTCGGGCTGCACGGCGCGGATGCCGGCCGTCCAGATGGCCGCGGCGTCGTCACGCATCATTGCCGCGGTCGCCGGAGGAACGGGGGTTCTTCGGATCGAATCGCGACAGGTCGATGCCGCCGCGCGACTCCTCCTCGAGGAGCTTCATCCGCATCTCCAGACGCTCGAGCCTGCGGGCCATCATGGCCGGCGTCTCGGCGCCCGGAACGATCGGGGCCGGTCGCGGCACGGCGGGGTAGCCGAGCTGCCGCTGCAGCGCCGCGAAGAAGAAGAGCGGGTCCTTGCCCCGGTTGGCCCGGGCAATCCTCCCCTCCTTCTCGCCGAAGAGGATGACGCGGTCGGGTGCGGGTTCCTCGAGGCCGGCGAGCATGGCGCTGCGCTGCTCGACCCGCCAGTACTCAGGGCTGCGGACGTAGACGAGGTCGGCGAGGTCGATGAGCCCCACCTGGCGGGAGACCGTGTGGATCCAGCCCTGCCAGGAATCGTCGAAGATCCCGTCGTCGGCCACGGCATCCATGCCCTGCGAGTAGTCGAGCCGGTTCCGCGAGATGCACTCGAAGCGGTAGAAGAACAGGCCCTGCGGCGACGCCCCCTCCGCGCGGTAGCCGGCCTCGCGCTCGAGGATCGCCAATCCGGTGCGGAGGTCGAACCGCCCCCCCTCCTGCTCGGCCGCCTCCATGACGAACGTCTGGAACGGGGTGAAGTAGTGCCGCAGCCGCGCCATCGCCGTCGAGAGCGTGCCGACGAGCTTCAGCTCGCTGATCATGTAGTCGATCGCCATCGGCAGCTTCGAGGTGGCCAGCACCTCCTGGCCGATGGAGAGGAGCGCCTCCTGGGTGGAGCCGCCCCCCGCGATCTGCTCGGCGAGGGCCCGGAAGAGATGGGCCTGCTCGATGTATTCCTCACGGTCCAGCATCGCGGGCATGTTCCGGGGCGAAAAAAGCGGCACACACGGCAGGGGGTGGCTCGGCCGCCGCTGTCCCCATCCTATAATCGGTGAAGGAGTGATTCGCCCATGGCAGACCAGTTTTCGTCGATCGACGCCGCAGTCGCCGCCATCCGGGCCGGACGGATGGTGATCGTCGTCGACGCGGAGGACCGGGAGAACGAGGGAGATTTCGTCTGCGCCGCGGAGAAGGCGACGCCTGACATCGTCAACTTCATGCTGCGCCACGGCCGCGGCCAGGTCTGCATGCCGATCCTGCCCGATGTGGCGCTGCGGCTCGAACTGCCGCAGATGGTGCAGACGAACTCCACGCCCCTGGGAACGGCGTTCACCGTGCCCGTCGACCATCGCACGGCGCGGACCGGGATCACGGCCGGCGAGCGGGCCGACACGATCGCCGCGATCATGGACCCCGCCAGCACGCCGTCCGACTTCGTGCGGCCCGGCCACCTCTTTCCCCTACTGGCTAAGGAGGGGGGCGTGCTGCGGCGGGCCGGCCACACCGAGGCGGCCATCGACCTGGCGCGGATGGCCGAGCTCCAGCCGGCCGGCGTGCTCTGCGAGATCCTCGACGACACCGGCAACCGGGCCGACCGGGCGGCGCTCTTCGCGCTGGCCCACGAACATGGCCTGGAAATCATCTCGATCGAGCAGCTCATCCGGCACCGCCGCCAGCGCGAAAAACTGGTGCACCGCATCGCCGAGGCCGACCTGCCGACGCGCTGGGGGCGGTTTCGCGTGATCGCCTACGGCGTGCAGCACGAGCAGCAGCAGCCGATCGTGCTCGTGCTCGGCGACGTGGCGCAGGCACGCGATCCGCTCGTGCGGCTGCATTCGTCGTGCTTCACCGGCGACCTGCTCGACAGCCTGCGGTGCGACTGCGGCGACCAATTGCACATGGCGCTCGACATGATCGGCCGCGAGGGCGCGGGCGTGCTCGTCTACCTGCCCCAGGAGGGCCGCGGGATCGGCCTCGTGGAGAAGATCCGCGCCTACGAGTTGCAGGACAGGGGGCTCGACACGGTCGAGGCCAACCTGGCCCTCGGCTATAAGGCCGACTCTCGCGACTACGGCATCGGCATTCAACTGCTCAAGGACCTCGGCCTGCGGCGCGTCCGCCTGCTCACCAACAACCCGAAGAAGACGGACGCCTTCATCTACGGCGGCTTCGACCTCGAGGTCGTCGATCAGGTGCCGATCCTGCCGCCCGTGCACGAGTTCAACGAGCGGTATCTCGCGACCAAGCGGGAGAAGCTCGGCCACCGGTTTCCCGAGCCGCGCTGAATCCGCCGGCGACGAACGGCCCCCGGCGAACAGGAGCGACGAGGCATGGCGGTGGCGAGCGACGCGGCCGGCTGGCGGTTCGACAATTCCTACGCCCGGCTGCCGGCGGCGCTCTTCTCGCGCGTCGTCCCGCAGCCTGTGCGGCGGCCAGGTCTGGCGGTGCTCAACGACAGTCTCGCGACGGCGCTGGGGCTCGATCCGCGCGCGCTGGCTGACGGCGAAGGCGCCGCGATCTTCGCCGGCAACGTCGTTCCGCCGGGCGCCGAGCCGATCGCGCAGGCCTATGCCGGCCACCAGTTCGGCCACTTTGTCAACCTCGGCGACGGCCGGGCGATCCTCTTGGGCGAGCACATCGCGCCCGCTGGCGACCGGTTCGACATCCAGCTCAAGGGGGCCGGGCGGACGCCCTACTCACGCAGCGGCGACGGCCGGGCGGCGCTGGGGCCGATGCTCCGCGAGCACGTCATCGGCGAGGCGATGCACGGCTTGGGCATTCCCACCACCCGCAGCCTCGCCGTCGCCACGACGGGGGAGGCGGTGCTGCGGGAGGAGCCGCTGCCCGGCGCCGTGCTCGTGCGGGTCGCCTCCAGCCACATCCGCGTGGGCACGTTTCAATACGCCGCGGCACTGGGTGACTCGGCAGTGCTGAACGCGCTGCTCGACCATGCGATCGCCCGCCATGGCCCCGACCTGGCCGGCGCCGACGATCCGGCCTTGGCGCTGCTCGACGCCGTCGTCGGACGGCAGGCGGCGCTCGTGGCGCAGTGGCTCCTCGTGGGATTCGTGCATGGCGTGATGAACACCGACAACATGGCCATCTCCGGCCAGACGATCGACTACGGACCGTGCGCGTTCCTCGACGCCTACGACCCGGCGACGGTGTTCAGCTCGATCGACCGCCAGGGCCGCTACGCCTACGGCAATCAGCCCGGCATCGCCCACTGGAACCTCGCCCGCCTCGCTGAGAGCCTGCTCTCGGCCGTGCGGGGCGACGAGCAGGCGGCGCTGGAAGCCGCGCAGGGCGTGCTCGCGACGTTCCCGGCCCGGTTCGAGCAGGCGTTCACCGCCGGCCTGCGGTCGAAGCTCGGGCTGGTCGGCGTCGAGGAGGGCGATGCGGCGCTCGGGCGACAGCTGCTCGACTGCATGCAGGAGTCGCGGGCCGACTTCACCGGCACGTTCGCGGCGCTGGCCGACGTGGCCGAGGCGGCCGCGGCAGGCGTCGCGCCGATCGACTCCGCCCCCTTCCACGACTGGCGGCAGGCATGGCTGGCTCGGCTCGGCCGCCAGGACTGTGCGCTCGCTGATGCTGCCGCGCTCATGCGGCGGAGCAATCCGCTCGTGATCCCACGCAACCACCGCGTGGAGGAGGCGCTCGCAGCGGCGCAGGCGGGCGACCTCGTGCCGTTCGAGCGGCTCGTCGCCGCGGTGCGAAGCCCGTTCGCGGCCACGCCCGCCAACGAGCCCTATCGCGGCGGGCCGCCGGCCGGCTGCGGCCCCTACCGCACGTTCTGCGGCACCTGACCGCGCCGGCCCGCACGTCGTCGTCACAGCGCCGCCCGTCGGCGACGTTTTGACTCCGATGGGCCGGGCGGCTACCGTGACGGCCCATCAGGCCGCATTACGCGTTCGCGTTGCGCGCCGCCGAGAATCGCTGCGGTGGTGTTCGTCATCGCAGGCAGTCACAGGGAAGGGAACTTTCGTGAAATCGTTTCTGAAGAGCTGGCGTCGCCTGCGTTCCGTGGTGATCGCCTGTGCGGCGTCCGTCCTCTGCGTCTGCATGCCCGAGGCACGGTCGGAGATGTTCTCGCTGACCGTCAACTCCACGTCGAACATCTTCCTCTCCGGCCTCGATCCCTCCGACCCGATTCCGCCCGAGTCGCACGCCAATGGCTATGGCACCTTCCCACCGTCGGTGAGGCTGCCTGGCGGCGTCGGTCGGGTGGTGCAGTTCAGGAGCGTCACCGGCTCGGTGTCGTACAACGACGTCGACGCCCCCCCCGACGTATATCGGTCAGTACAACGGTCCTGACGGCGGCGCCGTCTGGTTCGCCGACGCCAATTTCCCGAGCACCTTCCTGACCACCGCGACTCCTCCCGGACTGATCGATCCGGCGGAGTTGGGGCCGAGCGCGGACCGGCCCGGACAGTTTCCTGTCGGATCGACCACGTTCTACGTCGACATGGACCCCTTCGGCGGCAAGTCGGGCATGAAGCTCTTCGAGAGCGTTCCGTCTGATCGCCGGGTGATGTTCCTGGCGGGCGTTTTCCTGACCGATGCCGATCCCGTAAGCCTCACGGCCCCGGCCAGCCTCGACTTCAGCAGTACGGCGCTGGGGAGGTCGTTCTCCTTCCTCGCTCCCGAGCTCCAGCAGACCTTCTACATCGGCGACGGCCTGACCGGCGAAGGCTCCGGCGCCACGCAGTCGTTCCTCGTGCCAGACGGCGCGACGCGGCTCTTCCTGGGGATCGTCGACGGGGCCTATTTCGTCGGCGGTCCGGACTATTACGACAACAACGTCGGCTCGTTCTCGGCGACGTTCGAGATCATTCCCGAGATCGATCCCGATGCCTTCGCCGGCGTGGCCTCGCTGCTGGTCGCGGCACTCGCGCTCGTCGAGCGGCGGAGCCGCCGGCCCGTCGCGAGTGAGGCCTGACGCGTTCGCTGCGCCCGGCATCCGCTTCCGGCCGCGGCGGCCGTCGCCCCTCCCGCCCCGGGCGCCGCCGCCGACGGACGTTGACCGCCGCGCCGTGCCGCCCGTAGCATCGCCCTCATCCGGCGGCGTCCGCCCCGGAAGAGCTGCATCGCACAGGGAGGCGCCGCATGCATCGACCGAACGAACGGGCCGTGGCGATCCTGGTGTCGCTGGCCGCCGTGGCGGTGCTGGTGCCAGCCTGCGGCCGCAAGGCCGAGGATCTGCCCACGAGGGCCCTCGTGGAGTCGTCCGCCGCGACGGCGGTGCCGGCGCCGGCCGGCCCGGCCACGCCGCCGCAGGACACGCCGCCGGAGCCGTTCGATCCGCCCGCCCTCGCCGACCTCGACCGCGACGCGAAGTGGATCGACCGCCCCGTCCGCGACGGCATGACGCTGCTCCGCGAGGAGCAGGCGAAGGAGCCGGTCGCGGCCAGCGTCGCCGAGGCGCTCACGCTGCGCAACACGTCGGCCGACATGAACGCCAGGATTCTCTCGGCGCTCGGGAGGCTGCCGGAGGCGGGACAGGCCGACCTCTCCGCCCGGATCGACCGGCACGTGCCCGGTGACCTCGGCAGCACCAACCCGATCATGATCAGTTCGGTGTCGGAGTTCGAGATCCTCGGCCTGACGGGCTTCGGCCTCTTCTCGTTCGACCGGCGGCTGGAGCCGTTCGCCGCCGCCGACGCCGTGACGAGCTGGCAGACGAGCGCCGACGGCCTGGTCGACAAGGTCGTGATGCGGGATGACCTTCTCTGGAGCGACGGAAAGCCGATCACCGCCCACGATCTGGCGTTCTCATACCGGCTGATCATGGACCCGCGCGTGCCCGTGCCCGCGGTCCGCAGCGGCACCGACCAGCTGCGCTGGGTGCACGCCTACGACGACCGCACCGTCGTCTTCTTCCACAAGGAGCCGCTGGCCACGAACGTCTGGAACATCAACTTCCCGGTGCTGCCGAAGCACGTCTACGAGGACACCTGGGAGCAGGATCCCACGCTCAAGGACAGCTCGGCGCACGTGAAGCTCGAGCAGGCGCCGGTCTGTGGAGGTCCCTACGAGATCGTCGATCGCAAGCGCGGCCAGGAGATCGTGCTCCGCCGGCGCGAGAATTGGAGCACCGTCCGCGGCAAGAAGGTCCGCGAGGAGCCCTTCTTCAAGGAGGTCCGCTTTCGCATCATCGAGGATCCCAACACGGCCATGCTGGCCCTCAAGGCCGGTGAACTCGACGAGATGACGCTCACGCCCGAGCAATGGACGACGCAGGCGACGAAGGACGACTTCTACGAACGGTGCACGAAGGCGACGGCGCCGGAGTGGGTCAGCTACCACTTCGGCTGGAACATCGACACGCCCTTCTTCGCCGACCGCCGCGTCCGCCGGGCGATGAGCTACGCCTTCGACCACGACCAGATGCTCGAGAAGCTCTGCTACAGCCTCTACAAGCCGTGCATCGGGAATTTCGCCGAGGGTTCGTGGATGGCTTCGAAAAAGAAGCTCGCGCCGTACAAGCAGGACCTCGACAAGGCGGAAGCGCTGCTCGAAGAGGCGGGCTGGACCGACCACGATGGCGACGGCATCCGCGACAAGCAGATCGACGGCCGGCTGGTGCCGTTCGAGTTTTCCATGCTGGTGGCCAACCAGCCGCTCCGCGTGAAGATCGCCACGCTGCTCAAGGAGAATCTCGACCAGATCGGCATCCGCCTCAACGTGCGTCCGCTGGAGGTGACCGTGCTCCAGCAGCTCACGCAGGACAGGAAGTTCCAGGCCTACTTCGGCGGCTGGGGCTCCGGCACCGACCCCGACACGTCGGAGAACATCTGGGCCACGAAGGCGGGCCGCAATTACGTCGGCTACTCCAATCCCGAGGTCGACCGGCTCTTCGCCGAGGGCCGCCGCGAGCTCGACCGTTCCAAGCGGGCCGAGAAGTACGGGCGGATCCAGGAGATCCTCTACGACGACCAGCCCTACACCTGGCTCTACATGCGGAACAGCTTCTACGGCTTCTCCAAGAGCCTGCGGGGCTACGTCTTCAGTCCGCGCGGGCCCTACAACTACTCCCCCGGCTTCTCCAGCATCTGGAAGCCGCTCGAGCAGTGAGCGGCCCCGCATGACGACGTATCTGCTCCGCCGCCTGCTGCTGGGGATCCTGACGCTGCTGGTGATCACCTGCCTCGTCTACGCGCTGGCCCGCAACATGCCGGGCGATCCGCTGACGGCGCAGATGGGGGAGGATCCGAGCCGCAAGCTCAATCCCGAGGACGTCGCCCGGATGCGCCGCAGCTACGGCCTCGACAAGCCCTGGCACACCGGCTACGTGCAGTGGCTGGGCAACGTCGTCCGCGGCGATCTCGGCCGGTCGATCACCCGCAAGCAGCCGGTGACGACGCTCATCCGCGAGCGTCTCGGCCCGACGCTGCTGCTCTCGGGCTCGGCGTTCCTCGTGATCTGGTGCCTGGCGGTGCCGCTGGGGCTCTACGCCTCGGCCCGCAGCGGCGCCGCGGACGAGCGGGCCACGAGCCTGCTGCTCTACGCGCTCTACTCGTTCCCCACGTTCGTGGCGGCGCTGTTCCTGCAGATCATCTTCGCGGTCTGGCTGCGGGGCACTCGCTGGGAGCTGCCGCTCTTCGGCATGAGCGACCTGCCGCCGGACGCCGGCTGGGTCGCGCGGTGGCTCGACATCGCGCGGCACGCCATCCTGCCGGTCGCCTGCCAAACCTACGTGAGCCTCGCGTACGACAGCCGCTTCATCAAGGCGAACATGGAGGAGGTGCTGCGGCAGGACTACATCCGCACCGCGCGGGCGAAGGGGGCGGACGGCTGGCGGGTGCTCTTCCGGCACGCCTTCCGCAACACGCTCATCCCGCTGGTGACGCTCCTGGGGCTGTCGCTCCCCTCGCTGATCGGCGGCTCGATCATCATCGAGCAGATCTTCACCTGGCCCGGCATGGGAAGGCTGTTCTTCGAGAGCATCCGGGAGCGCGACTATCCGACCATCATGGGCCTGACCCTCATGTTCAGCGTGCTGACGCTCCTTGGGCAATTGCTCGCCGACGTGCTCTACGGTCTGGTCGATCCCAGGGTCAGCGTGGAGTAGCCGCGATGTCGTCCTCCAGCAGCAGCGGCCCTCCGTCCGGCGCGAGCGAGGCGGCGGCGCGGTCGTCGTCGCGAGGGTTCTGGGCCGAGGCATGGCACCGGTACCGCCGCCGGCCCCTGGCGATGCTCGCCCTGGCGTTCGTCCTGTTCCTCTTGCTGGTGGCGGCGTTCGCGCCCGCGATCGCCGGCACCAAGCCGGTGCTCTGCCGCTACAAGGGCCGCCTCTACGCGCCCTGCCTCGGCTACTTCGACCGGCGGCTGGAGCCGGCGATCTTCACCAAGGATCGGTTTCGCGGCACGTACCCCGCGAACCTCGAGGCGAAGGATCCCGAGAGCTGGGCGATCTGGCCGCTCTTCTTCCAGGATCCCTACCGCGCGGTGCGGGCCGACGAGTGGCCCGGCCTGCCGGCGAATCCCGCCAGGGACGAGGGCCGTCCCAGCTGGCGGAATCCGTTCGGCACCGACCAGTCGGGCGTCGACGTGCTCGCGAAGATGGTGCACGGCACCACGATCGCGCTCCTCGTGGGCTTTGTCTCGATGGGCATCGCCGGCACGATCGGGATCGTGGTGGGGGCGATCGGCGGCTACTTCGGCGGCTGGGTCGACACGGTCACCAGCCGGATCACGGAGATCGTGATGTGCGTGCCGACGCTCGTGCTGATCCTGGCGATCATTGCGATCCTCGAAAAGCCGACGATCTGGCACACCATGGCGATCCTCGGTGCGACGGGCTGGACCGGCATCGCCCGGCTGACGCGGGGCGAATTCCTCAGGCTCAAGGGGAGCGAGTTCGTGATGGCGGCACGGGCCGCGGGCGCCGGGCCGGTACGGATCATGCTCCGCCACATCCTGCCCAATGCCCTGGCCCCGGTGCTCGTGCCGATCACGTTCGGCATCGCCGCGGCGATCCTCACCGAGAGCGGCCTCTCATTCCTCGGGTTCGGCCCGCCGCCCCCCACGGCCAGCTGGGGCTCGCTGCTCAACGACGCCCGCAGCAACCTCTCCATGTGGTGGCTGGTGCTCTTCCCGGGCGTGGCGATCTTCCTCACGGTGCTCGCCTACAACCTCATCGGGGAGGGGCTGCAGGAGGCCACCGATCCCCGGCTTCGGGAGGCGCGGAAGTAGCACCATGCCGCTCCTCGAGATCAGGAACCTCGTGACCGCCTTCCACACGCCTGCCGGCCGCGTGCCCGCCGTCGACGGCGTGTCGCTCTCCATCGACCGGGGCAGGACGCTCGGTCTCGTCGGCGAGAGCGGCTGCGGCAAGAGCGTCACCGCCATGTCGGTGCTGCGGCTGGTCGCCGCCCCCGGCGTGATCGAGGGGGGCGAGATCCTCCTGGAGGAGCGGCGCGGCGGCGGCGCGGTCGATCTGACGCGGCTGTCGGAGCCGGAACTGCGGAAGGTCCGCGGCGGCCGGATCGGCATGATCTTCCAGGAGCCGATGACGAGCCTGAACCCCGTGTTCACGATCGGCGACCAGGTGGCGGAGGCCGTGCTCTTGCACCGCGACGTGTCGCGGGCCGCGGCGCGGGACCGCGCGCTTGAGATGCTCAGGCTCGTGCGGCTCGCCGACCCGGAGCAGCGGCTCGACGAGTATCCGCACCAGCTCTCGGGCGGCATGCGGCAGCGTGTGATGATCGCGATGGCGCTGGCCTGCGAGCCCGACCTCATCATCGCCGACGAGCCGACGACGGCGCTCGACGTGACGATCCAAGCGCAGATCCTCGACCTGCTCGCCGACCTGCGCCGCCGGCTGGGCACGGCGATCCTTCTGATCACGCACGACCTCGGCGTGGTGGCGGAGACCTGCGACGACGTGGCTGTGATGTACGCCGGCCGGATCGTCGAGCGGGCGGCCGCCGCCGAGCTCTTCGCGAGGCCGCTGCACCCCTATACGATCGGCCTGCTCGCGGCGCGGCCGGGGGGCGGCGGCCGGGCCGCCGGCCCGCTCCGCACGATCCCCGGCATGGTGCCTGCGCCGCAGGATTTTCCGGCGGGATGCAGGTTTCATCCGCGGTGCGCGTACGCCAGGCTCGGCGGTGGCAGCGGCGACTGCGCCGCGGCCACGCCGGAGCTGCGGGAGATCGAGCCGGGGCACTTTGTCCGCTGCCATCATGCCGGAGAACTTGGTGAGCCGCGGCTAGCCGCGGTGGGTGAGCCGCGGCAAGCCGCGGTGGGTGAGCCGCAGCAGGCCGCGGTGGGTGAGCCGCAGCGCGTTCAAGCAGTCGAGCCGGCGCGGCCGCGGGAGGGACGCGGATGAACGGCACGCCGCCATTGGTCGTCATCGACCGCCTGCAGACGCTCTTTCCCATCCGCAAGGGGCTCCTGCGGCGCACGGTGGGCGCGGTTCGTGCCGTCGACGGCGTGAGCTTCGCGATCGGCCGTGGCCGCACGCTCGGGCTCGTGGGCGAGAGCGGCTGCGGGAAGACGACGGTCGGCCGCAGCCTGCTGCGGCTGGTCGAGCCGACCGCGGGCCGCGTGACGTTCGCCGGGCACGACGTGCTGGCCGCGGGCGGTGCAGCACTCCGCGGCCTGCGGCGGCGGATGCAGATCGTCTTCCAGGATCCTTACGGGTCGCTCAACCCGCGGATGAAGGTGCGGTCGATCCTCGAAGAGGGGCTCGTCATCCACGGCCTCGGCACGCCGGGCGAACGGCTCGAGCGGATGACGCGGGCCCTGGCCCGCACGGGAATGACCGCCGCGGCGCTCGACCGCTATCCGCACGAGTTCTCCGGCGGCCAGCGGCAGCGGATCGCCATCGCCCGCGCCATCGTCATCGAGCCCGAGTTTCTCGTGCTCGATGAGCCGATCTCCGCCCTCGACGTCTCGATCCAGGCCCAGGTCGTGAACCTGCTGGTGGAGCTGCGCGAGCAGCTGGGGCTGACGTACCTCTTCATCTCGCACGATCTCTCGGTTGTCGAGTACGTGTCCGACGACGTCGCAGTGATGTACCTGGGCCGGATCGTGGAGGCGGCGGCGTCCGCCCGGCTCTACGCGGAGCCACTCCATCCCTACACGCTCGCGCTCTTCTCGGCTGTGCCCAGCGTCGACCCGCGCCGGCGTCGCCAGAGGATCGTGCTCGCCGGCGACGTGCCGAGTCCGGCGCGACCGCCGGCCGGCTGCCGGTTTCATCCCCGCTGCCCGCTGGCTGAGGCCGTCTGCCGCCAGGCCGATCCCCCCGCGACGCAGCTCGACGGCCATCTGGTGCACTGCCACGTCGCGGCCCGTGAACTGGAGCGGTCGGCGGGTGACCCGGCGGCCGCCTCCGCCGCCATGGCGCGGCTGATGACGGTGGCCCCGGTGAGCGGAGCCTGAGCGAGCGGGTGATCCGCCGCGGAAAAAGGCGATCTGCGGATGACCGGCGCGGCACCGCTGCCGTACAATGCCTGCGTGGTCCCCTCGCTGCCACTGGGTGGCCGGCGATGCTTCACATGGGTGGGCGGCCATTCCGGAGTCTCGACCATGATGCACAGCCTCGGACACGGCGCGACGATGCGGAAACCTCCCGTGCGGCTGGCGACGGTCGCGCTGGCATGGGCCGCGTGCGCGGCATGGGGCTCGTCGCTCCCGGCGCAGTCATCGCCGATGCGCAGCGAGGAAATCATGCGGCAGTGGGACCTCAACCGCGACGGAAAAATCGATGCCGGCGAGGCGGAGTTGGCCCGGGCGAAGATGCGGCGGGCCCGCAACGAGGCCCCGAGGAAAGAGGAGATCGATCCGGTCACGGGCCGACCGCGTGCTGCCGCTGGTGCGGCGGCTGGACGTGGGCTGCCACGGGCCGCGACCGGCGCCGCTCCGGCGGTCGGGCCAGCCGTCGTTTCGTCCGCGGACGACGGTGGACTGATCCTCGTGCCGGGAACTGGCGAGCCGCCGCCGTCGGCGGGCCCGATGCTCGCGGAACCGGCCGCCCCGCCGCCCCGCCGCGAGCGGGACCCGCTGCCGGGCACCCGCGCCCCGGCCGTGACGACGACGATTCCTGCGGTACCGACGCCGAACGGTCTGCCAGGAGACTCGCGAACCCGCGCCGGGCTGACTCCGCCGGCCACTGGCCGCGACCAGCGCAGCGGCGAAATGAGCAGCCGCGCGAGAATCCTTCCCGATGGCTCGACCGTGCCGACTCCGCCGCCGTTCGCGGCGAGGCGGTCCGCAAGCACCACCACTCCCACCGCTCCGCCGCGGCCGGGCGTCATCGCCGGCGGATCGAGGCCGCCGGCGGGCGCGTCGTCGCAGGGCCTCAATGCCGGCCGGCTTCCGGGCGGGCTTCCGCAGACACGCGGCGTCGCTCCCGGCGGCACCGCGCCCTATGCCCGCGGGCCTGCCAACGCGGGTGCGAACCCGGCGCCTGCCCAGCCGTACGGCGGGGCTGCGGGCTCCCGCGGCACCTCATCGCGGGTTCCGGCGCCGCTCGGCGGCATGCCATCCAACTCCGGCGGTGTCCGGGGCCCGATGACACCGCAGCAGCCGTCCACCGCGGCCGCCCGCTCAGGCCTGCGGCCGCAGCTGACGCAGCCGTCACTGCCGCGGGCGCAGCCGACATCACCGGCGGTGCCCAGGCCTCCCCGCGTGGGGCCCGAGGACTACTTCGGCCGCTAGTGATCCTTGGGGAAAAGGCATCCGTGCCCATGGATGGCGTGTGTGCCAGCCGGGGGCATGTCGGGAAGAAGAGGCATCGATGCTGAGCGTGTTCTGTTCGCCGCTGCGATACGTGCAGGGGCCGGGAGCAATGGCCCGCCTGGGCGAGGAGATGCGGGCCGTCGGCCTCGAGGGGCCGTGCCTGGTCGTCGCGGGATCGACCGCCGTGGGGCGGCTGGCGCCGACGTGGGCTGCGGCGCTCGACGCGGCCGGGATCGTCTCGCGGGTGCGGCTTTTCGGCGGCGAATCGAGCCGCCGTGAGATCGCGGCGATCGTCGCCGAGGCCCGCGACCTCGGGGCCCGCACGATCGTCGCGGCGGGTGGCGGCAAGGTGATCGACGCCGCCCGCTCTGCCGCCGCGGAACTCGGGCTGCCGTTCGTGTCGTGCCCCACGGTCTGCTCCACCGACGCCCCGACCAGCGCCCTCTCCGTGATCTACTTCGACTCGGGGCCCGAGCACGGCGCGGTGGAGGCCTACCAGATCCATCGCCGCTCGCCGGACCTCGTGCTCGTCGACACGCAGATCATCGCCGAAAGCCCTCCGCGGCTTCTCGCCGCCGGCATCGGCGACGCGATGAGCACCTGGTACGAGGGTCGGGCGGCCGCGGCGGCGGACAAGCCGAACATGCGCGGCGGGCGGGCCACGCTGACCGCCGTGGCCCTGGGGAAGCTCTGCCGCGACACGGTGCTCGCCGACGGCGAGGCGGCGCTGGCGGCGTGTCGGGAGGGTCGCTCCACGCCCGCGCTCGAGCGGATCGTCGAGGCGGCCACCCTGCTCTCCGGACTGGGGTTCGAGTCGGCCGGGCTGGCCGCGGCGCACGCCGTGCACAACGGGCTGACCGCCGTGCCCGAGACGCACGACATGTGGCATGGCGAGAAGGTGGCGTTCGGCACGCTCGTGCATCTCATGCTGGAGGCGGACGCGGCCGCATCGGCCACCGATCGTGCGGAGACGCTGGCCGAGGCGCGGCGCGTGGCGGAGTTCTTCGTACGGGTGGGCCTGCCGGTGACGCTGGCGCAGCTCGGCGTGCCCGACGCTGGCGCAGGGCCGGCGGTGGCGGCCGTGCGCAGGATCGCCGAACGGGCGACCGTCGCGGGCGAGACGATCCACAACATGCCGTTTTCCGTCGACGCCTCCCTGGTCGCGGCGGCGATCACCGCCGCCGACACGCTCGGTCGCGGCCTCCTGGGGCCGCAGCGATCGGGCGCCTGACGCGCGGCACGCGTTCCACGGCGGCTACGCCAGCCGGGGAAGCATCCGGTCTGCCTCCTCGAGCACGACGACGCTCTCGGCGCGGTGCGCGAGCCGCTCCACCACCTCGGGCGCGGCGGCATGGCCGAACTCGAGATCCTCGACGGCGGCCTCGTCGGCCGCGGAGAGCAGCACGAGCCGCCGATCCCCGAGCGCCCGGGCGAAGAATCTGGTCAGGAACGCGTCGGCGACGAGCGTTTCGTCGCCCGTTCCCACCGCCTCCCGCACCAGCTCGGCGAGCGGCGCGCCCTCCCGCCAGCGCGAGAAGATCAGCCCCGGAAGCTCGGCCAGCCCGCTGGCGACGCAGATGGTTCCTGACGGGTGCGTCACGCGTGCCGCGGCGGCCACGGCCCGCAGCAGCATGGCGGGCGTGCCCCGGGAGGCGGAGAGTGTCGTGATCGACAGGGCCGCGGTGCGGGCGACCTGCGGGCTCCAGCCGACGGCCAGGCCGCGGGCCTGATCGGCGGCGACGTCGGGCATGCCGAACGCCGCCGCCAGAAGCGAGTCACCCCTGCCGCCCACGACCCGCAGGCTCGCGCACAGGCCCAGCTGCCAGGTGGCCTCGTGGCAGCTGGCCTTCCATCCGGGCAGGCCGCGCCGGCCGCGGACCGCGAGCGTGCGCAGCAGATCCTGCCTGCAGGAGCGTCGCGAAAACGC
>Ga0209598_10002027_pt1 | contig 16109 bp, 14 predicted proteins | sample M_140807_EF_Meta_FD_187317 | JGI IMG/M metagenome (GOLD analysis project Ga0209598, IMG submission 187317) | Freshwater microbial communities from Lake Montjoie, Canada to study carbon cycling - M_140807_EF_MetaG (SPAdes) (version 2) | ecosystem: Environmental > Aquatic > Freshwater > Lake... | reverse complement strand
TCCTGCAAAACACGCGCGACACAGTCGTGCTCGAGACGGCAAACGGCGAGGCACACTTGCCGAAGGAATACATCCGCCGGATCGACGACGCCGCCAACGGCGAGGCCATTTTCATGGATATCGTCGGCCCGGACGAGCTGCCCTCTTGGCGTTCGATCGTCCACGACCTGCGCACCCATGACTCGGTGCGCCTTTTCGAGCAGATACCGCCGACAGCCATCGGGAACGGACTGCTGCGCAACGTCCCCTATCTTTCTTTCCGCGCGAACAACACTTGGGAACTCAACGTCTACGGCGACCCCGAGCATCCGGCGGCCATCGAATTCGGTATTTACGGCAAGCAGAGACCCGACAGCAGGACCATGCGGATTTTCCGCGAATTCATCGCCGGCCACCTGAACGACAAGGGCCAGGTCCACGCGCTCTACGGTCTCGGACCCGACCGGCGCGAGGCCCGCGCGGGCAAACTGGGTTTCCGTCTCATCCTCCCCCGCGATCAGGACGCGTACGGCGGCACGTGGATCGTCGTCTACCGCCACGACCTCATCGAACGCGCCCGCCTTCCCGATAAGCTTTATGCGGCGATTACCCGCCCCTTCGAACAAGTAAACAAGCCCAACGGGAGACTGCGCACCGACAAATTGAAGGAAAACTCGAACTGGCTCGACCGCGCCATGGAAGCGCTGACCGGCAACGATCCGGACCTGCGCGGATTTTACCGCGACAAGGACGGAGTCTTTCGCGTGCTGACCAACGACTCTTAAGAAAGCATAAGCTGCGCGTCGGAGGAAAACGACCCGGCTTGCCACGCGGCGCGAAGCGGAGTCTAGTTCGGTCATGTCCGGATCGCGCACGCTGCTTGCCACCATTCTGCTCGCGTCACTGGCCGCCCCGCTCGCCGCGCAGCGTTACAAACCGATCGGCGGGCAAACCATGCCCGACACGCTGGAGTTGACGGACGGGACGAGAATCACCGGACTGATCCTGCGCAACACGGCCGACAACGTTCTTTTACAGTCGAAGGACGGCAAAAAGGAGATTCCCAAATCAAGCATCCGCCGCATCCACGACGAGATGGAGGGCGAGATGGTCTTCCCCGAGTTGGCTGGTCCGGGGCGGCTTCCCTCCTGGCGCGCGATGATTTTCGATCTGCGTAACCACGATGCCATCCACTCGCTGCAGCAAATCCCGCCGGTGGCGATCAAGGAGGGATACCTTCGCAATATTCCTTATCTGTCCTTCCGCGTGAACGAGCAGTCGGAATTCAACGTCTACGGCAATCCGCAGGATCCAGTCGCCATCGAATTCGGCATGTATGGCAGGCAGCGCAGGAACACAAAATACCACCGTATCGTCCGCGAATTCCTCGCCGGGCACCTGCAAACGCGCGAACAAATCTCGGCGCTTTATTCGCTGTCTTTCGCGGGAGAGGACCGGAAAACCGGCCTGCTCTCGTTGAAAATCACACCTCCTTCGCAAGCCGGCGCCCACGGAGGATGGTGGATCAGCGTTTACGTCCCCGCGCGGCTGGATTCTTCACGGGTCCCCGATGCGGAGTACGCGAAACTCACGCGCCCCTTCGACTTGATCAAGCGGAATGACGGGCGCCTGCGCGAAGAGAATGTGCAAAAGGAGGAAAACTGGCTGGCCTCGACGGTCAACCAGATGACCGGAACGATACCGAAAGTCCGCGGGTTCTACCGCGACGAGGACGGAGTCTTCCGCCTGATCAGCTTCGGGCCACGGCCCTGAATACTACCCGGCGCAGCCCAGCAGTTTGCGCTCGCGGACGATTTTCGCCACTTCCGGCGGGACGCTCTTCTCCCATGCCGCGTCGCCCGCCCGCAACCGCGCGAGGACATCGGGCGATTTGATGCCGAGGATTTCCTCGCGGTAGTCGGTGATGGGGACGATGAAGTCGTTCCCGCGCAGGTAAGCGTAGAGATGCTGGAGTTTGGATTCGAGACGCAGGCTGTCGGCGGTGACGATCTTTCCGTCGGGGCCGAGGCGCGGGTAGGCGTAAAGGCGCACGTTGGTTTTGAAAAGTCTCCCAAGTCCCTCGAGGATCCCGCCTTCCAGCCCGGCGTAATATTTTTCGTGGAAGATCTGCTCGAGGCTCGGCACGCCGAGCGCGAGACCGATGGCGCGGTCGGTGTAGCGCGAGATGTAGTCGACCAGGCGGAAGTACTCGCCGAAATTCGAGACGAGCACGGTCTGTCCGAGCGCGCCGAGGATATCCGTGCGATCGAGGAAATCGCGGGGATCGAGCGGCCCCGCGCTGGTCAAATTCTGCATGGTGATCTCGGCCAGCGTGAGGATGCCGCGCGGAGCCTCCTCGGCGCGGGGCGCAAAATCGTCATGGGCGCACCGCAGCATCTCGTAGGTGACCTGCGTCACGGGACGGAAACTGCCGCGCTCCACGAGAACGGCGCGTTTGTAAAATTCCTCGGCCGGTTGCAGGACCTCGCCATCGGCGCGGAACATGGCGGCGCGGCCCAACCCCTGCGCGACGAGTTGCAGGCTCATCAAGCGGTTGTCCACGCCCTCGAAGGCCGGACCGCTGAATCGGATCATGTCGACCTCGATCCGCTTGGGCGTGAGATCGTCGAGCAGGCTGCCGATCAGCTTCTCCGGTTCGCCGTGCAGGCGGAAGGCGCCGTAGATGAGGTTCACGCCGATGATGCCGAGCGCCTCCTGCTGGGCGATGTTTTCCGCGTCGAGCATGCGGACGTGGATGATGATTTCGTTGACCGGTCCGCGCGGCGCGGTTTGGAAGCGGATACCCATCCAACCGTGCGACTCGTCGTGCCGGTGGTAACTGCGGGCCGAAACGGTGTCGGCGAAGACGAAGAATGTTTTGTCCGCGCCCATCTTCGCATCGAGTCGCTCGTGCAGGAGCGTGAATTCGTGCTCGAGCATGCCCCAGAGACGCTGGCGGCTGACGTAGCGTTCGACCGGCCCATAAATAGCGTCGCTGAAGATCATATCGTAGGCCGACATGGTCTTGGCCACGGTGCCAGCCGCCGCACCGACGAAGAAAAAACGTCGCGCCACCTCCTGCCCCGCGCCGATTTCCGCAAAAGTGCCGTACACGCGGGCATCGAGATTCAGCTCGAGGGCCTTGCGATTGACCTGCAGATTGAAATTTTCGGCGGACATCGGGACGTGCGGAATGATGGACGCGCGCGGCTGGCGCGGCAACGGGGAAACGCGGTGCTTGCCTCGCGGGGCACGCCGCCGCGAAACTGCGAGGGTCCGGCCATGCGCGCACGCCAACTCATTTCCCGCGGGTTGATCGCCGCGGCCGCCGCGTGGGCTGGCGGTTGCGGGGGACCGCGCGGGACAGCCGACCAGATTGTCATCTGGCACCAGAAGACCGGGGCGGAGCGCGTTTTTTTCGAGCGCTCCGTGCAGGAATACAACCGCGCCAATCCGGGCGAGCGCATCACCGCGCTTTACCGGGAGGGCGAGGAACTGCGGAATTCGTTCATCATCGCCGCGGTGGCGGGACAGGGCCCCGACCTCGTCTTTGGTCCGGCCGACAATGTCGCGGTCTTCGCGCAGACCAAAACAATCCGTCGGTGGGACGAGGTCTTCGGGGCGGAATTCCTCGCGGCTTTCACCAAAGACGGAGTGGTGGACTGGGGCGGCAAGCCTTGGCTCCTCGCCGACCAGATCGGCAACCAATTGATGCTGGTCTGCGACCGCCAGACCGTGGAGCGGGCGCCGCAGACGCTGGACGAACTGATCGAAACAGGAAAGCAACTCACCCTGCAACGCGACGGCAAGACCGAGCGCTACGGGTTGGCGTGGAACTACGCGGAGCCGTATTTCTTCATCCCCTTCCTCACCAGCTTCGGCGGGTGGATCGTGGACGAGGCGGGCCGTCCGACGCTCGATACGCCGGAGATGCGCGCCGCGCTGCAGTTCGTGCTCGATCTCCGCGACAAGCACGGCGTGACGCCTCGTTACATGGACTACGCGGCGGCCAACGTCATGTTCCAACAGAAGCGCGCAGCAATGATCATCGACGGTCCCTGGTCCTGGGCGGACTACGGTGTTCCCGACCGAAGCTACCTCGCCTTGCTGCCGGTCAACACGGCGACCGGACTGCGCTGCCGCCCGGTCATTGCAGCGAAAGGCTACAGCCTTAATATCAACACACCCCCGGAGCGCTTCGCGCATATCCGGCACGCGCTGGAATACCTGACGGGCGACGAGTTGCAGCTCGCCATGGCGCAAAAACTTTTCACCATCCCGACGCGCAAGACGGCGCTCGACTCTCCCGCTTTCCGCGAGAACCCGGTGCTCCAAGTTGCCCTGGAGCAGGCGCAAAATTCCGTTCCCATGCCCATCATACCCGAAATGCGCTACATCTGGGACGCCATGCGCGGCCCGTGCCGCAGGGTTTTCACGCGCAAACTCGCGCCTGCGGCAGCGGCTCGCGAGATGCAGAAAGAAGCCGAGCGCCTGATTGCGGAGGCGATGCCTTGAAAACACGCGCCGACGCAGTCCGGGAAGCTGTCGAGCTGGCCGCGCTGGCCGACTGGGATCCCTCGGCGCGGCGGCGCGCTTTCCTCTCGCTTTGTCTCGCCCCGGCGCTGGTCTTTCTTCTGCTCGCGCTGATTTACCCGCTTTTTTACAACGTCCTTGTCTCCCTCTCCGACGCCGGCATCTACAACATCCGCGACTGGCACATCACCGGGCCGAAGCAATACCTCCTCGTGTTCCGCGATCCGGGCTTCTGGACAACTTTCAGCCGCACGGTGATCTGGACCGCGGTCTGCACCATCCTGCAACTCTCGCTGGGCGTGCTCATCGCTGCGGTGCTGCACCAGGACTTCGTGCGCTGGCGCCCGGCATGGCGTGCCGTCCTCCTCCTGCCCTGGGCCATGCCGCAATATATCATGGCCCTGACTTGGCGCGGCATGTTTGCGGGCGAGAACGGCGCGGTGAACGGGTTGCTCGCCTCGCTCGGTATCCCCGCGGTCGAATGGCTCCATTCGCCCGCGCAAGCTTTCACGGCCATGGTTCTGGTCAACGTCTGGATGGGCTTTCCTTTCATGATGGTCGTTGCGCTGACCGGCATGCGTTCGATCCCGGACTCGGTTTACGAAGCCGCGAAGCTCGAGGGGGCGGGATGGTGGTGGCAATTCACCCGCCTGACCTTGCCGTTGCTACGGCCGGCCATATTGCCGGCCGCCACGCTGGGCATCATCTGGAATTTCAACAGTTTGAATCTCGTCTGGCTTTTCACGGGCGGAGGGGAGCCCTCGGATTCGACGCATATCCTTTCTTCCTACGTCTACAAAACCGCGTTCACCTACTACCGCTTCGGATGGTCCGCTGCCTTGTCGGTGGTCATCTTCGTCATCCTGTTCCTTGCCGTGCAGGGCTTCCTCCAGGCGGTCAGGATGCGCCGCTGATCAGCGCCGCAGAAAGAAGTCCACGACGACCGGACCGGCAAAAATCCAGAGCATCGCGCCAGCAGCGAGGTAGGGACCAAAAGGGATCCTCCCCGCTTCGTCCAGACGCCGGACGGCGAGCATGGCGAGGCCGAAGAAGGCGCCGATGACCGAACCGGCCCCGATACTGAACAGAGCGCCGGGCCAACCGAGGAACGCGCCGAGAGTGAGCATGAGTTTGACGTCGCCGAAGCCCATTGCCTCGCGCGGCACGACAATGGCGAGCGCAGAACCGCACGCACCATCGCTTTGTCCGTAAGCGGTGGTTTGCCCCTCGCGCACCAAACCGCGCACATTCATACGCCAAACCTTCCCGTCATCGAGATGCAGTTCGAGTTCGTCGGTGGGACGGTAAAAAAATTCTTCCAACTCCCATTCCTCGGCCGCGATGAGAAGAACAGGTTTGCCCCCGCGCACCGCGAGACGGAATTTTTCGGCCGGCTGCAACTCGAGGCGCTTGCGTCCGAAGGCGAGCTTGCCCAGTTCGACCACGGCGAAAAGCACGGCAAAGCCGACGCCCGCTCCGAAAAGACTCGAGCGCAACCGCGCGTCCCAAGTTTCTCCGGGCAGAAACCCCGGCACGAGCATGGCAAGGGCCACGCCGGCCGCCGCGCCGCCGATGGTGAGGCTGTCGGGCAGGATCATGTGCTCGAGATCGATGAAGGTTCCGGCGACGAGCAGCGCGGCGAGAACCATGTAAGCCGCCGCGACGGCGGGCGGACAACTCCACCAAAGGGCGAGAAAGAGCGCGGCGGTGAGAAGTTCAACCAACGGGTAACGCGCGGAAATGGGAACGGCGCAGCCGCGGCATTTTCCGCGCAAAATGATCCAGCTGAGCACCGGAATGTTTTCGTGCCAGGGGAGCGAGCGCCCGCATTGCGGACAGAACGAGCGCCGCGGGTAAGCGAGGCCGACTCCGCGGGGCAGACGGTGGATGACGGCATTGAGGAACGAGCCGCAGACCAGCCCGAACACGAGCACGACCGCGGAAGCCGCCGCGCTGCTCATTCCCGCGGCAGTTTCTCCTCCGCGATTTCGCAGATCACGTGGAGGAGGAATTTCTGGGCTTCCTGGATGCGCGCGGTGGAAGAACCGGGCACGATGATCTCGATGCCGGCCGCGCCCCTCGTGAAACCGCCGTCGCGCCCGAGCAGCGCCACCGCCGTCATACCGCGCCGCTTTGCTTCCTCGATGGCCGCGAGAATGTTTCGCGATTTGCCCGAACTGGAGATGGCGATGAGGACATCGCCCGCCTGCCCGAAGGCGCGGACTTGGCGGGCAAAAGCGTCTTGGAAATCGTAGTCGTTCCCGATCGCGGTGAGCAAACCGCCGTCCACGCCGAGCGCGAGCGCCGGATAGGGACGCCGGTCGCCGACAAAGCGGCAGACGAATTCCGCGGCGATATGGGCGGCGTCCGACGAACTTCCGCCGTTACCGCAGAGCATCAGCTTGTGTCCGGCAATGAGCGCGTCCGTCACCGCTTCCGCCGCCCGGACCAAAGGTGCCTCAAGGGGAGCCAGAGCCGCGAAGGTTTCGCGGGCGGCAACAAGGGAGTCGCTGAAGTGGCTCATATAAAGTGCCAGCATCCGGGTGCTGATTGGTGGCGGGCAAGACAATTCAAGCACGCTTTCCTCCGCAGTTTGACAACGCGAGGCGAACCTTCTTTCATTCTCTCATGACTCCGCGCCTCTGCCTTGCCGTCCTCGTATCGGTGCTGCTTGCCGGCTGCGTCACCAACTCCCCGCCCGCCGTGGAGATACCCGAAGCCAAAGTCCTGCCGCTCGCGCTGGACAATGATTTCAGCTTCCGCAAAACGATACGCCACCTCAACCAGACGGAATTCACCAGCATTCAAGTCCCCCGGGGAAACGAGACCGTGGCATTCCAGCGGAACTGGATGAACTACGGCGCACTCACGCTGGCCGAACGCCGCGAGCGCGAGGGGACTTATTACGAAATCTTCTGGCGGGCCGGACGCCCCGCTGACATCACCGTGCGTTTCGAATATCGTCAGGCCAAACTCGGCAATGCAGTCCGCGCGAAAGAAACTTTCGTGCCGCAAGCTAGGGGCACGATAAAAAGCAGCTTCAGCGTCATCGGCGACGATTTCCAGTGGGACGGCCCCGTCACCGAGTGGCGTTGCCTGCTGATCGAGAACGGCAAGATTGTGGCCTTCACGCAATCCTACCTGTGGAAGTAGGACCCCCGCCCGCCACTTGAGTGCCGCATCTTCAGTGCAAGTCGGCTTCGCCGGCCCCGTCGCCTGGGTGCGCGTCGACGGTCGCGGGACCTTCCAGAACAGCACCGGACTGAAAGAATTCGCCACGGAAATGATGCGGCGCGGGCACCTCGAGTTCGTCATCGATCTCGGCAGTTGCGAACTCATGGACTCGACTTTCATGGGAACGCTGGCCGGCATCGCCATGCGGCTCGGCAAGGAGGGAAAGCTCCACGTCACCCGCCCCAACGCCCGCTGCCGCCAGGTCCTCAAAAATCTCGGGCTCGACCGCATTATCTCGGTGGAGGAGGAGGCACCCGGACCGGCGCCGGGCGACCCCTTGACCAACGCAGAGGGCAATCCGCCCTGCGAGGCCAAACGCGAGACCATCATCGAGGCCCACGAGAACCTTGTCGCGGCGAATCCGGAAAACGCCGTCCGCTTCAAAGACGTCCTCGAGTTTCTCAAGCACAAGGAACCGACGGAAGAAGCGCAACCTTGATGCGCCTTCCCCGCAGACCCTAACCTTGGCGGAGTCCTCGAGTCCGCCATGGTGACCGGCCTGCTTATCGTTTTCCTCATCGCCTGCCTCTGGCTCGGGTGGATGGTCGCGCGCCAGCGCCGCGCGCTTCTTCTCCTCGGGCGTGAATGGCGCGAACTGCAGACCGAGGAGGAACGTGTCTTTGATTTCCTGCACGGGTTGGGCGAGGCGTTCGGGGGCGGCGGGGCCAAGCGGCGGGAACTGCACCGACTCATCGTGGAGAGCGCGACCCGCATCCTCAACGCGCACGGCGGCGCGCTCTACCTTGCGGACCGCTCGGGGGATTTTCTCGCCCCGGCCTACATCAGCCGGGTCTGCGCGCCGCTCGTCGAGGTGCCCGCTCACATCCGCCAGCAGGCCGTGGCGAACCCCGTAGCCATGGAAAGCTACCTGCGGCTTCATCCCGTCCGTCCGGACGAGGGCGCGGTCGCGCGCGTATGGAAGGACGGGGGCGCGCGCATCTTCGATTTTTCGGACGACGAATTGAAAGGGCTCGCGGCGGACGGGCAGCAACCCACCTCCGCCCTCGTCGCCTGCCTCAACTACCGCGACAAAACGATCGGCGTTCTCGCCGTGGTCAACGGCCCGATGAGTTCGACCTTCACGCCGGATGACCTCGGCGTGTTCAAAGCCATTGCCGACCAGTCGGCTTTCGCCCTCTACAGCGAGTCGGTTTATCTCGAGGCCGGAGAGAAACACCGCCTCGACAGCGATCTGGCCACGGCGCGGGAGATTCAAGCCATCCTGCTCCCCTCGTCCGCCCCGCAGGTCGCGGGATACGACATCGCCGGCGTGAATATCGCCGCGCGCCATGTCAGCGGCGATTATTTCGACTACTTGCCGATCGACCCGGACCGGTGGGGCGTAGTCATCGCCGACGTTGCCGGCAAAGGCATCCCCGCCGCACTCATCACGGGCATGTGCCGCAGCGTCTTGCGCGGCGCCGCGCCGGGCTGCCCCTCGCCCTCCGCCGCGCTGCGTGAACTCAACCGCCGGCTTTACCCCGATATCAAAGAGGATCTTTTCATCAGCATGCTCTACCTGTGCCTCGATCCTCGGACGAGCGACGTGATCATGGCGCGCGCGGGACACGACCCGCCGCTCATCTACCGGACGACGGGACGCGAGGTCACTCCTTTTGATCCGCCGGGCATGGCCGTGGGCATTGACAGCGGGGACGTGTTCGATAGGGTCATGACCGACGCCAAGGTCACGCTGTCTCCCGGCGACGGGATCCTGCTTTACACCGACGGCGTTACGGAGGCTCTCGACCGGCACGGGGCGGAGTTCGGCCTCGCCAGACTCACGCAGGCTCTGCAGGCCAACGCGCCCAAGGGCGCCGAGACCACGGTGCGCAACATTGCCGCCGAAGTGCGGGAGTTTGCCGGGGACGCGCCGCAACACGACGACATCACGCTCATATTCATCCGCAAAACATGAAGCACAAAGACACCAAAGCACCAACTGGGGAAGAGACGGCAACGGAAACCGACACGCCGGCGGAAACGGACCACGCCGCCGAGGCGGGGAAATTCCGCGACCTCGCCCTGCGCACCGCGGCGGACTTCGACAACTTCCGCAAGCGCGCCGTGCGCGAGAAAGAGGACGCCATCCGCTACGCCAATTCCAATCTGCTCGAGCAACTACTTCCCGTCCTCGACAGTTTCGAACTCGGCCTCGATGCGGCGCGTTCCGCACCTGATGCCTCGGCCATCCTTCAGGGCCTCGACATGGTGAGCCGGCAATTCCGCGAGTTCCTCTCTGCCTGCGGCGTGGAGGAGATAAAAACCGACGGCGCGGAGTTCGATCCGAACTTCATGGAGGCTGTCGGGCACGAAGCGGACGGCAATATTCCGGAAGGCCGCGTGCTGAGGCAGGCGCGGCGCGGTTACAAGCTGCGCGACCGGCTGCTGCGACCGGCCAGCGTGTTTGTCTCCAAAGGCCCGGAAGTCGCCTAGATACCGATGTCAGCCCGACACCGCAAAGACCCCTACGAACTTCTCGGGGTCCCACGCAGCGCGTCCGCCGAGGAAATCAAGGTCGCTTACCGCAAGCTGGCCATGAAATACCACCCGGACCGCAACCCGGGCGACACTCAGGCCGAGGAGCACTTCAAGGAACTTTCCCACTCCTACGACATTCTTATCGATCCCGACAAACGGGCGGCCTTCGACCGCTTCGGGCACTCCGCGTTCCAAGGTGCAGGCGGCGCACCCGGCGGCGGCGGCGGATTTCACGATCCGTTCGATCTGTTCCGCGAAGTTTTCGGCGCGGGCGGCGGCGGCGTCTTCGAGCATTTTTTCGGCGGCATGGGCGGCGGTGCGGAGAGCGGGCGCGGCGCCGACCTCCGCTACGATCTGGAGATCCGACTCGAGGAAGCTGCACGCGGGGTGGAAAAGGAAATCGAAGTGAGCAAGAGCGGGCGCTGCTCGGCCTGCGGCGGGTCCGGGGCCGGAGCAGGCGCACGGTTGCAAACCTGCCCGACCTGCCGGGGGCGCGGTCAGGTGATTGCCTCGCGCGGATTTTTCCAGGTCGCCCAGCCGTGTCCGCGCTGCCGAGGGGCGGGCGAGATGTTCGACCATCCGTGCAAGGTCTGCCGCGGGGAGGGGCGCGCGGAAGCGGCCTCGCGCATCAAGTTGAAGATTCCCGCGGGCATCGAGGACGGCTCGCGCCTGCGCTCGAGCGGAAACGGCGAGGCCGGCGTGCGCGGTGCCTCGAGCGGCGACCTTTACGTGGTCATGCACATTCGCGAACACGAGGTTTTCACCCGCGACGGCGATGACCTCTTCTGCGAGATCCCCGTGTCCTTCGTCACCGCCGCGCTCGGCGGTGAGATCAATGTCCCCACGCTGGACGGACGCGCATCGGTGAGAATCCCCGTCGGCACGCAGAGCGGGACGGTGTTCAAACTGCGCGGGAAAGGCATGCCCCATCTGCGCGGGGGCGGACACGGCCAGCTCCTCGTCCGCGTCGCCGTCGAGGTTCCGACCAAACTGAGCGCGGAGCAGCGAAAAAAGCTAGCGGACTTCGCGGACAGTTGCGGCGATCAGAATACACCGATCGCCAAAGGCTTTCTCGAGAGGGCCAAAGAATTTTTCTCCTGAGGCACGCGCCCAAGCTTCTGCGCGTCGTGCGCCGCTTTTGATTTGTACGCTTCCGGGTGCTCTGCACGCTCGGCAGTTATCACACCCGCGCCTCGGTATCGCGGTAATATCCGGCACGTGCGGTGGCCGCGCGGCTGTGCGGATTGACAAACTTCACGGCACCCTCGCACTTCACGCCGGACTCGAAGCGCCATGGCCCCTCGACGCGGAAGCGGGTGCAGTTCCGCAAGGACGGCGCGCCCTCGGAAAATCCCGCCTCCAACCCGGCGAGCAATTTGTAGCATTTCGCGTCGAGCACAACCTCGGGTGGGATCCCCTTCCGCTCCGGGGCCAGCTCGATCCGGAAGTCATCGGTCACGCGGTAAGCGTCCGAGCGCAAAGCGAGGAGATCCTCGGTCGTCTTGACCGGCGCGAAACGCGTGCGCGGCACGAGCACGGCGCCGGCTGCGGAGAAGCACTCGATCGCCGCGCCCATCGCGCTCTCGAGTTGCAGGACCTGCGGAGACGATGCGTCGCGCGGATCGACCGTCTTGGTGTTTTTGATCAGCGGGAGGGGCAGCACGCCGCCGTTCGCCTCGAGCGCGCGCCGCAAATCGGCGACCCGCAGCCAGATCGTGTTGGTGTTGAAATAGCGGTGGCGTGTGGTGTCCTGAAACGCGCCAAGATCCGCTTCGGGGCATTGCGCGATTTCGCGCAGAACGAGGCGCCCGTCGCTTTTGCGGCGCGCGAGGTGTCCGCCCTTGCGGTCCGAGGCCGTGCGCTCGGCCACTTCCATGAGGAAGGAGAGTCCGCTGCCGGCGAAGTAGGCGAGCAATCCGAGATCGACCGAGGCTCCGAGGTTGTCGCTGTTGGATACGAACAAATACTCGATCCCCTCCCCGGCGAGCCGGTCAAGCCACCCCGAACCGAGGAGCGAAGGATACAGGTCGCCGTGCCCCGGGGGACACCACTCGAGATCGGGCGCGGCCGGCCAAGTTACCGGCTCCAGCGTGTCTGCGCGCAATTTCGGCACTTTGTTCTGGAGGAAGTCGAGCTTTCCATCCGGGGAAAGGTCGGGATAGGACGCCAGATGACGCAGCGTGTCCTCGGAGGTGCTGAAACTGTCCATGAGCAGGAACCTCGGCCCCTTCGCTCCGCAAGATGAGCGCAAGTGCAGGATCTGCCGCGCGATGAAGTCGAGGAAAGTGAGCCCGTCCTTCACCGCGATGAGCGACTTGGCCCGCTCGAGCCCCATGCCCGTGCCGAGGCCGCCGTTCAACTTGATGACGCAAAGTTTGTCGAGCATCGCGGGATCCGGCGCAGCCGAAGCGGTTACATCGGCCAGCAAGGGCACGCCGCCGGCCGGTTCGAGTTCCGCCTCGGCCATCATCCCGGCATCGCCCGAAGCCGCCTGGCGCCAAGCGCGGGCGAAGCTGGCGCACGCCGCCCCGGCGAGGCCGGCGGCCTGCATCCTGGACAACGCCGATTCCAGCCCGCCTTCGTTCACGCTTTCTTCGTCGAGGTGATGTAAAGCTCGCGCAACTGCTTGAAGTCGACGACCGAAGGCGAGCCGGTCATGAGTTCGACCCCGCGGTTGTTTTTCGGGAACGCGATGACATCGCGGATGGACTCGGCGTGTGCGAGGAGCATGACGAGACGATCGAGACCGAGCGCGATGCCACCGTGCGGCGGGGCGCCGAATTTGAACGCTTTGAGAAGGTGACCGAACATGGCGGCCTGCTGCTCGTCGTTCACACCGAGGACACTGAACATTTTCGATTGCAGGTCGGCCTCGTGGATCCGGATGCTGCCTCCGCCGATTTCCACGCCATTGAGCACGATGTCATAAGCTTCGGCACGCACTTCCCCGTGCTGGCCCGCTTCGAGCAAAGCAACGTCGTCGGCCTTGGGGCGCGTGAACGGATGGTGCACGGCACTCCACTTTTGTTCCTCCCCGCTCCAGGCGAGCAGGGGGAAATCGACGACCCAAAGAAAATCGAGGCGCTTGGGATCGTGCTTCATCCCCAGCAGTTCGACGGCGCGCAGACGCACGCGGCCGAGCACCTCGCACACCGTGTCGAGTTTGTCCGCGCCGAAAAGAATGAGGTCGCCTTCCTCGATGCCGAGCCGTTCCTTGAGCGCGGCTTTTTCCGCATCGGTAAAAAATTTGACGATCGGCGACTTCCATTCGCCGTTTTCGCACTTGATGAAGGCGAGTCCCTTGGCCCCGTATTGCTTGGCCATCTCGGTCAGTTCGTCGATCTGGCCGGTGGTGATCTTGGCCAAGCCCTTGGCATTGAGCGCACGGACCACGCCGCCGCCGTCGAGTGCACCGCGGAACACTTTGAACTCCGTGCCGGCGAAGATGTCGCCCACGTCGACGATCTCCTGCGCCCAGCGCGTGTCGGGTTTATCGCTGCCGAAGCGGTCCATCGCCTCGCGGTAGGTCAGCCGCGGGAAAGGTGTCTTTATTTCCACGCCCCATGCCTCGCGAAAAACCGCGATGAACATTTTTTCGATCAGGGCGAAGAGATCTTCCGCCGTGACGAAACTCATTTCGATGTCGGCCTGGGTGAACTCCGGCTGGCGGTCGGCGCGCAGGTCCTCGTCGCGGAAACATCGCGCGATCTGGAAGTATTTTTCCACCCCGGCAGCCATGAGGAGCTGCTTGTATTGCTGCGGGGCCTGTGGGAGCGCGTAGAAAGAGCCGGGACTCAAACGGCTCGGCACGAGGAAGTCGCGCGCGCCTTCCGGCGTGCTCTTGCTCAAAATGGGCGTCTCGACCTCCCAGAAACCGTCCGCGTCGAGCACATCGCGCACCGTCTTGATCACGCGATGGCGCAAACGGAGGTTTTCCGCCATGGCCGGGCGGCGCAGATCGAGATAACGGTGCGCGAGGCGCAGATCCTCGTTGGCGATCGTCTCGTCGAGAGGGAATGGCAGCACGTCGGCCTTGTTGAGAATTTTCAGCTCGTCCGCGACCACTTCGATCGCGCCGGTGGCCAGCTTGGCGTTTTCCGTCCCCTCGAGACGCTTGGCCACTTGGCCCGAGATTTGGATGACGTCCTCATCACGCAACCCATGGGCGGTCTCGGCCACCGCGGCGTGCTCCTCGGGCCGGAAAACGACCTGGGTCATGCCCTCGCGGTCGCGCAGGTCGACGAAAATGACCCCGCCGTGGTCACGGCGCGAGCCGACCCAGCCGGCCAGGGTCACACGGCTGCCGATATCCTTGTCGCGCAAGGCCGCGCAATGATGGGTGCGGAAAATCATGGGGCGGGAGTTTGCAATCTCCCCGCCCAATCGGCAAGCGACTCCTGCGGCAAATCGCTCTCCGTCCGCGCCTTGAGGTCCTTCAGCTTCATGGCCGGCCATTCCGCCCCGATCACCAGCGCGAACTGCGCGCCCGAGGCGTCCGCATCCTTGAATTGCCGTCCGACTTTGTCCGACCCGAGCGGATAGTCGACGCGCAAACCGAGCGCGCGCAGAAATTGCACCACGCCCAGCGCCTCGCTCCGCCGCGATTCATCGGCCACGACCACATAGACCTCGACCGACTGCGCCGCGGCCATGGCCGCCTCCATGCGCGCCTTAGTGGACGGCAAGTCTTCGAGCAGATCGCCGAGCACCACATCGCCGATACCGAAACCGATGGCCGGCAGGTCAACTTTGCCGTCGCTCAAGTCCGAGAGAAGCCGGTCGAAGCGTCCGCCCCCGGCCAGCGCCCTCCGGCTTTGGCGACGATCAAAGACCTCGAAGACGAGCCCCGTGTAATAGGCCAGCCCGCGCACGATGCGCAGGTCGAGTTCGCAAAATCCCTCCAGTCCCCTCGCCTCCAAGTTGAAGCGGATGTTTTCGAAAAATTCCGGACGCGCCGTTTTGATGAACTCTTCGATCTTTCCGAGTTGCAGCCCGAAGGCCGCCAGTTTTGTCTCGAGCGATTCGCGCGGTTCGCGCTCGAGCTTGTCGATGACCGAGAGCGCCTCGCGGGCCCGCACTTCGTCTTGGAGGCCCTGCGCGGCGAGAAAATCCATCCAAGCGCGCCGGTCGCTCACACGCACAACCACATCATCGGACGTCAGACCGAAGGCGCGCATCGTTTCGATGAGCAGCGCGATCATCTCGGCATCGGCCGCGGGAGAGGCATCGCCAACCAGGTCGCAGTTCAATTGCAGGAATTCGCGCAGTCGCCCGCTCTGCTGCTTCTCGTAGCGGAAAAACGGGGCGATGCTGAACCACTTGATCGGTTTGCGGTATTCGCGGGCCTTGGCGATAAGCATGCGCGCGATGGTCGGGGTCATTTCGGGACGCAGGGCCACCTCGCGCTCACCGCGGTCGGTGAAGGAAAAGAGCTGACCGAGGATTTCCCCGCCGCTGTTCTTTTTGCGGTAAAGGTCGAGCGGTTCGAGGGTCGGGCCGTCGTATTCGGCGAACCCGAAAGAACGCGCCACGCGCCGCCACGTGCCGGTGATATAGTTCCGGCGCGCACAGTCGGACGGAAAAAAGTCGCGGAATCCGGGCAGCGATTGCATGCGTTCGGGTATTCAAGCACAAGCAAGGATGCCCGGACGAGTGTTCTGTTTTCAGTGATTCAGTTTTCAGCAAAGCCGCCGCCGGAGGGCCGGCGGAGTTTTCAGTGTTCAGCAAAACGGCCAGTTTCCAGTTTTCGGTTTTCGGTGAGGGAAACATCGCCTTCCCGCGCGCTGGCGCGGCACATCGATCCCGGCTATTTCTTTTGCCCGGTCCGCAACCAGTTTCTCGTACAGTTGAAAACTGAACACTGAACCACTGAACACTTTTCT
>Ga0209598_10002026_pt1 | contig 16113 bp, 8 predicted proteins | sample M_140807_EF_Meta_FD_187317 | JGI IMG/M metagenome (GOLD analysis project Ga0209598, IMG submission 187317) | Freshwater microbial communities from Lake Montjoie, Canada to study carbon cycling - M_140807_EF_MetaG (SPAdes) (version 2) | ecosystem: Environmental > Aquatic > Freshwater > Lake... | reverse complement strand
TGCGGCTGCGTAGTATACTCCGGCGGAGACACCGAATTGATGAACTCGGCTCCAGAGGTTGATAGCCCGCTCGGGCGGGGCGCATCTTTCCATCTGAATGGCAATGTCGGCGAGAGCTGCGGGCTGTTGAGGGACTTGGGACTCGGCGAGTTCGAGGAGTCTAATGGCATTTTCCATTTCTCCCTTCGCGCCGGCCGCGCGGGATTGCTCCAGCAAATCTTGCCACGCGGAGCGCAGGGTTGGCGCGCCAAGCCGAGGTTCGATAAGCATGCTGGGGCTTAGGGAGGAGGTGGTTTCGTTTGACTGGGCCAGGGAGTTTGCAGAAGCGTCTGCGGGAGCAGGCGGCGAGAAAAATAAGAAAGTTAATTGAAGGGCCGTACATCCTAGAAGAAGGCAGAGCGCCCAGCGGAGAGTACGGTTGGCCGGAATTTTTGGGAAACGCAACCCGTGAAACCACTGAAAATCAGGCCCGGTTGGCTCGGGTAAGGCGGGGAAGTTCAGGTTCATGGTCAATGCGTGTGGGGCTCCTCAGCAGGTTGGCTTTCCGCAGCTTGAGGCGTCTGCTTCTTCTTATATCGGAAGTACAGGTTGCGCAAATAAATGGGGAGGGGAATGAGGTTTTGTAGCACACCCACAGAATCCTTCCTGTAAATGGCAAAGTAACTAAGACTTAACAGACATCCCAGCAGACTGCATTCCCAGAACCCAAACGGGATCACGCTTTTTTTTGCTCGTTCTGAAGCGATGCCTTGAATGATGAATCTCAGCGCAAAGATCAAACTGCCTGAAAGACCGATGACTTTCCATGTGTTGAGTTCAAAATCGTTAAACTCAAATCCTAAAATAGACATGGCAAAAGGTTGATTAAGGGACATTGACTTTACTTTAGCCTCTTCACTGCGCAGCTTCCAGTTTCAAGCACCGCCAAGCGGTTTTATTCAGCCGGCCTATGACAAATCTTTGTTAACACAGAGACGGGCTCGCCTGAGTTTGTAAAAAAATTTGTGATAGGTGTGGAAGTTGCTGCACAGCCAACCCTCTTTTTATGAAGTTAAAAAAATTAATCCGCAAACTTAACTCGCAACTGCGGCAGGCGCGGAAGTACCGCACGCCATTTATCTTTGTCGTCGGTTTGATTGTGCTTGGTATTCTCCAAACGTCGTCTGTTCGTGAGTCAGATGCCCTCAAGAAAATTGAGGGTCAGACCATCGACAAACGTTTTGTGATCCGCGACAGCAACTCGCCTTTGGGGCAGCATCCTGAAATTGAGCTGGTTGGCATCACCACAAAGTCGCTGGATCAAAGTTCGATTAACGGCTTGTTGGAAGAAGCTCAGGAAGTCGAGGACGAGCGTTACGCGAAAGCTCACCCGGAACTCTTCACTCCCATCGCCGCACCTGCGCCCAAGGCGGAGGCTCCTAAGGCAGACGCACCTAAGGCGGAAGCTCCGAAAGTAGAGGCTCCCAAGCAAGAGGCTACCAAAGCGGACGTTCCCAAGGTTGAAGCTCCCAAGGTTGACGCTCCCAAGGTTGACGCTCCCAAGGTTGAAGCTCCCAAGGCAGACGTCCCCAAGGAAGAGGCTCCCAAAGCGGACGTTCCCAAAGTCGAAGCCCCTAAGGCAGACGTCCCCAAGGAAGAGGCTCCTAAAGCGGATGCACCAAAAGCAGATGCGCCCAAGCCAGAGGCTCCCGCTCCTAGTGCAGCCAATTTTCAACACGGAGATTCAGTGATGGCGGCCGCCCAAGAGCCCGGCGATAAGTCTTCGGCAGTGAAGATTGAAACGGCGCCCAGAGAATTCGGTGCCGGTAAAAGCGGCGTCTCTGCGCTTCCACCCTCTGAGCGTAATTACAGTGAAGCGCTGAAGATGATGCGTGGGGGCAAGTGGCCTTTGCCTCGCGCTGTGTATGCTTACGCTCTCGACCGCCTTTTTGAGATGGGCGCCAAGGTTGTAGCCATTGACATCATGCTTGTATCCAGTCGTCCCTCGCTGGACGGCCGTCTGAGCGATGGTCTGGATAAGCTGGAGGTGATGAAGGCTACTTATGGCATCACCGACGAGTTGTTTGACAAAATTGATGGCGTTCTGGAAGACGAGGGGGATGTTGCGCCATCGATAGTGCTTGGACTCAAGCGCTTGGAAGAACAGAAGAAGGAACTTGGATTGAGTGAAGCTCAGATGATGCGAATCAATGCCCTGTTAGAGCGGGAAGGCAAACGGCTCAGAGAAGGAGATGACGTGTTGGCTGAGGCGCTGGAAAAATACAAGGGCCGCGTGGTCCTTGCCTTCGGTACTAGCCCGCAACCCGACGGTTCGGTGGCTACTTTGGCGGTTAATGAGACTTTGGGCGCGGCTTTAGGCGCTGAAGGTTCGGGGTTCGTCGGGTTTGATCCGGACATCGACCGGCCGATACGTCGGGTTCGCGCTATGACCTCGCAGATGCGGGAAAGTGGTAAGGCTCAGTTTCAAAGCGGTCCCGATGACTGGATTCGGTTTGGTCCCTTGGCGGCTGCGAAGCTGCGGGGAACGAAAGTGAACCCGCCGGAGGCTATTGAAGCAAACGGCAAGAAAGTGTTCCCGCAGTCTCCCATCGAGTTCATTAATTACCGAGGGCCTGAGGGTACTTATGAGCCGTTGCCCATTGAGGAATTGTTCAATGAACGCATTTTGACGACAGATCCCCGGTACCAAGGCGGGAACCGGTTTAAGGACAAACTGGTATTTTTGGGACCTATTGCGGAGACATTCCACGATGTGCACCCGACACCGCTGGGCACGATGCCTGGGGTGGAAATTCACGCTAACTACGCGGCTGCGATCCTCGACAATATTCCAATCAGAGAGTTCCCAGATCAGTGGAAGTTGTGGTTAGTGGTGGGGGCGGTTCTGGTTTCGGCGGCCCTGTTGTTGGGCGTGGAGCAGGTTTTGGCGCGTATGGGCATTTTGGTGGGGGTGATTGCGGCGTATTGCGTTACTTCCTATTTCCTCTTTGCAAAAGCCAATCTCATGATCCCAGTCATCTTGCCGATGATCGCACTACTGTGTGTGGGCGGGTTCATTACGATTTTCGACTTTGCCATTGAGCAGTTGGAAAAGGCGCATGTTCGCGGCGTATTGGACAAGTACGTGTCTAGCAACGTGGCGAGTATGGTTATCAATCAGGGCGACTCGTTCGATCAGGCGTTGCGTGGGCAAAACAAGCCGGTAAGCGTGCTTTTCTCGGACATTCGCGGGTTTACGACCCTCTCGGAGTCACGCTCGCCGGAGGTGCTGGTGGCTCAGTTGAACGAATACTTCCTTCAAATGGTGGACCGCGTGCTCGCCCAAGGTGGAACGCTCCAGAAGTTCATTGGGGACGCCATTATGGCGGTCTGGGGGGATACTCATTCGCTCGGTAACGACGTCGACTGTTTGGCGGCTGTGCGCTCTGCGTTAAAGATGCGTCAGGCTTTGCATGACTTGAACATGGGTTGGGCTGAACTTGAGGATCGCGAAGAGCTTTCCATCGGGGTCGGGATCAATCACGGCCATGTCACAGTCGGTGAGTTGGGGCATCCGCAACGTATGGAGTTTACGTGTTTGGGTGACGGGGTGAATCTCGCGGCACGTTTGGAAAGTGCGACGAAGCAGTTCGGCGTCGATATTTTGGTGGCGCGGGAGGCCCAACTGATTACGCAGGACAAAATTGTGTACCGTCGGGTGGACATGGCGATCTTCAAGGGTAAAACCGAACCGATCCACGTGTTTACTCCGCTAGGGGAAGTTGGGATGCAGGTTCCTGCTTGGTTGGATCATTACCACGCTGCGCTTGACCAGTTTCATCGCCGCGAATTTGCGGAAGCGAAAGTGGCTTTTGGCAAGGTGGACGAGGAGATGGGGGGAGATGACTTCCTTTGTAAGATGTACCAAAAGCGCTGTGATCATTACATGGAAGAGCCCCCTGATGCAGATTGGGACGGCTCCTATAAGCTGACGGAAAAATAAGCTTCGCGATTTAGTTTCACTTTTGCAGCCTCGGACGCGCCTCATAGCCTCTGGGGCTGCAATTACAAATTCTTAGTAGCCACCCCATGTTGACTCCAATTTTAGCTTCGATAGAAAAGTGTAATTCTCGCTCAGCCTCCTGCGTTGTTCTGAGTGTGGGCTGCGCCCTATCGCTGTGCGCGCCTGAAAGAGCATTTTCACAAACTCAGGGTGGGGTGGAGAACGCCGTGCGCCAGGCCGAGGGTTTGCGTCAGCAGGCGGAGCAGCGTGAAAAGGCGACCTCGGCGGCTCCGGCGGCTGAGTCGGACGGTCCGCCGGAAACGTATCCAGGGGAAAATGCTGATCTCGGGCCGCAAGTGCTTCTGAAGCAAAAACCCAAGGCTAAACCTCTCTTTGAGGTATCGGCTGACACGATGTTCACGTGGTCGTCCAATGCCAAGGGAGAGACCGAGAATCCCAAGCAGGCTGGGATTGTTGCCGAAACGTTCTCCCTTGCAATTGCTCCTGAGCCGATTGATCTAGGACCAGGCAAGTTAGGATTGCGGGCTGGTTATCGGCATCTTTTCTGGATGTATGACATTTGGAAGTCCAGTGGCAGTATTAATGCGTACAATTTCGAGATGAGTTCGGGCTTTCTGAGCTCGAATTTTAGCTTCGCGGAAAATTGGAATGCCTCCTTGGGGCTGGATTACAACCGCATCATGAACGATGGCTGGGTAAAGGGGCGTCCCACCGAGTGGACTCTACCCCGCATTCTTGATCCCAGCAAGTGGACGGAAAGTTACACAGAGTGGAATCCAACATGGTCTCTTTCTCGTAATATCCCTGTCGGGGAAAAGGCTGGGGTCACATTGGGCTACAATGGTGGATATCACTTTACGCGGATCGACCAGAACGATGGCGGGATCACGAGCAACGCGCCTCGCACGTGGAGCCTTGACCATCTTGATAATGGTGTTTCATTCATAGTAAATTATCCGTTCAGGAAATGGATTTTCCAAGAAGGGCTGCGTTTTACACACTCAATTTATACACAGCCTCAAAGCGCGGGGGGGCACAGAATGGATCGCACGATTAGTCCAAGTCTTACTGCGATTTGGTCGCCCACGCAGCGCTGGTCTCTTCGGGTCTCGCTTGGTGGCGAGTTTAAGCATTCGAATAACACGGACACTCCAAATTATAGAAAGGTGGAAGGTTCCACAGGCGTGACTTTCACTTACAAGTTTTAAGCTTGCCCGCGCCGCATTGTATTTTGAATAGGCTTAATTGTTGTTCAGTGTTCTTGGGTGAATCGCTGAATCTATTTTATGAAACAATCTCAGTTAGCTATCGGTGGAAGCCTGATTTGTAGTCTGCTTTTTCAGTCATCTACCTTTGCCGGAGACTGGCTCCATTATAGAGGCCCGAGTGGTAACGGAATCGCCGCTGAAGACTGTAGATTGCCGAAATCGGGTGCCGCGCCGGTTCTTTGGAAGGCGAAAGTCGGAATAGGGACATCTTCTGTGGTTGTAGGAGGTGGGCGTCTTTACACCATGGGCCACGTGGGCGGCTCGGATGTGGTGCAATGTCTCGACGCTACGACCGGAGCGGTGGTTTGGACCTTCAAGCACACCGTGTCGTTGGATCCAAATTTGTTTGAAGGCGGCTCTCGTTCCACGCCCACGCTTTCCGGAGACAGCGTTTACACGCTTAGCCACGAAGGCCACTTACATTGTTTTGACGCCGCAACCGGTGCGGTGCGTTGGCAGCGCCATCTCGTGAAGGAATTTGGCGGTCGCAAGCCGGATTGGGGTTACTCCGGCGCTCCTCTGGTGGCGGGCGGGCGACTGTTTGTCGACACTGGTGCCATCGGAGTTTCCACACTCGCTCTGGATGCGAAAACGGGGCAGGTAGTTTGGAAAACCGGTTCCGATCCAGCCGGTTATGCCGCGCCACTGATTTTACCTCTGGGCGCTCAACCGACGCTTGTTCTGTTAAAGGGACAGGCCGTTGTGGGCTATGCGCCAGAGGACGGACGCGAGCTATGGCGTCATCCTTGGAAGACGGACTACAATGTGAACGCGGCGACGCCGTTGCAAATCGCGGCGGATCGTCTGCTGATTTCCTCGGGCTATAACCAAGGCGCAGCGGTGATTGCTGTAGAAGGAGGGACGGTGCGCGAGGTTTGGCGGAATAAAAATTTGCGCTGCCATATTAACTCGCCGGTGCAGTGGGGGAACGCAATTTTCGGCGTCGACGGCAATACTGGAGGCGGGAATCTCGTGTGCCTGGATCCTGCGACTGGAGAACGGCGTTGGGAAGAAAAGAGCGTGAAAGGTGGCGGTTTGATCGCTGCAGGCGGTAACTTAGTGGTGGTTTCTGAGAAAGGGGATCTTGTGGTGGCGGAGGCCAATGGCGACAAGTACAAGCAAGTGTTGCGGCAAACGGTTTTCAATCAACGCACTTGGGCACAACCCGTGTTGGCAAATGGCCGTCTTTACCTGCGTACCAACTTGGGCGAGTTGGTGTGTTTGGGGCTGTAGAAGCGGTTCAAAAAGAAAGCCGAGCTTTTTCGATCCCGGCCTTCCGTTTGATGGCAACTCGGTTAGCCGAGTCTGAGTGAGACACCGTTAACACTACGCGAGGCGCCAGTCGCCCCGATATTCGCGGTGTAACCACTTTGCGTCGCCGGTTCCCGAGGCGAATGCGTTGTTGGCTGGGTTCCATTTCAGCGCCTGCCCATGGTAGTACGCGAAGCCCAACAGATGACAACCGATGACCGTGCGCGCGCCGGTTTCGGCGTCGGCAATGGGTTGCTTGCGCGAGACAATCGAGTGGAGGAAATCCGCCTTGTGGTCTGTGCTCGCGTACAACCGCACCTTCGCGTCCTTGAGCAACTCTTGCTCCAACTTGTCTAACTGCTCGTTGAGAGAAGGTTGGTCTTCCTTGGCCAAGAAGGACGCTTTGACGTCTCCTTTTAGCGTGACTTTGATCTTGCCGCGATTGACGAAAATCTCGCCGTCTTCACCAAAAAAATTGACTCCATTATCCACCACATGAGTGACTTCCACGCCGTTTGAATAACGCAGCTTGGCTCCGGAAACAGCGGTGCTCCAGTCCGCTGGAGGCACGATTTCCACAGGGCCGCTGCGGTCCATTCCAAGCCCCCAATGCGTGATGTCGAGGTGATGGGCGCCCCAGTCGGTGACCATCCCTCCGCCGTATTCGCGGTAAAGGCGCCACATGGGGAAGTGCTTGTTCACACCGCGCGGGCTGAGGATCGAGTTGTAGGCGCGCACCGGAGCCGGCCCCTGCCAGAAGTCCCAGTCGAGGCCAAGTTCAACTTCTTCGGCGGGAAGATCGCACGGTTTTGCAGGGCCACCGAACCCAGCATTCACCCGCGTGATTTTTCCTATGACCCCATTGCGCACCAATTCGCAGGCGACGCGAAACTCGCGCGCGGAGCGTTGCATGGAGCCGGTTTGAAATACTCGGTTGTGTTTCTGAATGGCTGCGACGAGCGAGGTGGCCTCGAATACGGTGTTGGTGAGGGGCTTTTCGCAGTAGATGTCCTTCCCAGCTTTGGCAGCGGCCACGGCGATGATTGCGTGCCAGTGGTCTGGTGTGGCGATGACGACCGCATCAATGTCTTCGCGGGCGAGAAGTTCACGGAAATCTTTAAAAACCGCGCAGCCTTTAAACTCGGTTTGCGTCTGCTTGGAATAAAATTCGTGGACGATTTGCTGATGGTTTTCCCGCCGCGTCGTATCCACGTCGCACACTGCTACTACTTTGGTATTAGGCAGTTTGAGGAACCCGCTCGTGAGGCCGCGTGATTGAATGCCGCAGCCAATGATACCGATGCGAATGGTATCGTTGGGTCCGACTGGCGCTGACCAGAGGCGGCTTGGTAGCGCCATCGGGGCGACGCCGGCGGCGAGGAGTGTGGTAAGAAACGAACGGCGTTTTAGAGCTGGGGTTAACATGATTCGTTGCTAAAGCCGGAGTCTTTTTAACACAATGGAAAAGAGCGAGGTTAGCATCGTTATCTTTAGAACCCTTTTTCGGAAGCTGCCGCGCTATAGTCGTCGCGAAATAGTCTGCTTGGACCGGTGCTTATTTTTCGCAACATTAGCCGCCTCTCGGGGTTTAGTGATATAAGCCAGCGTTTCCCCTTACTCCCTCGTTATGGACCTCTCTCAACACATTCCCGCAGCAGCTGATTTTTGTGCAACTCGTCGTCAATTCCTAAACCGTTTTGGGATGGGATTCGGCGCGTTAAGTCTCGCCAGCATTCTCGGACCTAACGCCGCTCCCAGCGCGCATGCTTCCGCGAGTCTTTCCCCGTTGAGCCCCAAGCAGCCTCATTTTCCTGCTACGGCCAAGCGCGTGATTCATATTTTCACTCAGGGCGGGCCTTCGCATATTGATACGTGGGATCCCAAGCCAGAGATGGTCAAGTATGTGGGGCAGGACGTGCCGCTCATTGGCGGGATGCCTTTGCCGCCGCAATACAAGTTCACCAAGATGGGCCAGAGCGGCGTCGAGGTGAGCGAATTGTTCCCAAAAATCGGGGAGAGCATCGACGACATTGCGGTCATCCGCTCGATGAAGACCGACATTCCAGCGCACGAATTTGCCACCGTGATGATGAATACCGGCTCGGGGCGTTTGGTGAAACCGTCCGTGGGCTCCTGGGCCTTGTACGGCTTGGGTTCCGAGAACCAAAATTTGCCGGGCTTCGTCGCCATTGGCGGTGGATTAGGGGGCGCGACGAATTGGCGCTCGGCGTTTTTACCGGGAGCGTTTCAAGGCACCTTGGTCAGCACGGTGAGCGCTCCTGCTGAAAAGATCATCGCAAACATCAAGAGCTATCACGCGTCTCTCGGCGAACAGCGCCGTCAACTTGATTTGTTGAAGGCGCTGAATGAACAACATTCTGAGCAAATTAATCAGGAGTCTGCTTTGGAGGCTCGAATTCAATCTTTTGAATTAGCCTTTAACATGCAGACCGAGGCCATGGATGTTTTTGATGTGAGCAAGGAACCCGCCAACATCCGCGAGATGTACGGCGACAGCGAAACTGGGCGGCGCATGCTTGTGGCGCGACGTTTGGTGGAGCACGGCGTGCGTTTCGTGCAGGTTTGGGCCGGCGGTTGGGACCATCACACGGACGTTAAGGGAAACCTCGCTAAACAGGCGGAGGCGGTGGATCAACCCGTCGGCGCACTTTTGAAAGACCTCAAACAGCGGGGAATGTTAAAGGACACGCTAGTCGTGTGGGGCGGGGAGTTCGGTCGCACGCCTCGTCACGATAAAGGCGCGAGGGGCGAGCCAGGACGGGACCACCACAACAAGGCGTTCTGCACCTGGTTGGCGGGCGGCGGAGTCAAGGGCGGGCAAGCTTATGGTGCCACCGATGACTTCGGTTACGACGTGGTGGAAAACAAAGTCCATGTCCACGATCTGCACGCGACCATGTTACACATGCTCGGATTTGATCACGAAAAACTGACCTACCGTTATAACGGCCGCGACTTCCGCCTTACGGATGTTTACGGCACGGTAGTGAAGGCGTTGTTGGCGTAACTCGATCCCTATTTGTTCCCCATGCCCTCCAATCTCTCGGTCTTTCGTATGGCGCAAAATAAACGAATTCAAGGACTTCTATTCGTTGCTTCTTGTGTCGTAGGGCCCCTGCAACTACACGCAGTTTCGTCTCCAGACTTGGTGCAGGTGGACTTCTTCGAGAAGAAAATCCGTCCGGTGCTAGCCGCCAGTTGCTATGAATGCCACAGCGCCAAAGCCGAAAAATTGAAGGGCGGTCTTCTGCTGGATACCAAGGAGGGGCTGCTAAAAGGGGGAGACAGCGGTCAGGCGGTGTTGCCGGGTAACGCGGCGAAAAGTTTATTGCTGCAAGTCATGCGGCACGAAACCAAGGATCCCGAGATGGCGATGCCTCCCAAAAAGGACAAGCTTTCCGCTGCCGTGATTGCTGACTTCGAGGCTTGGGTCAAAATGGGCGCCCCAGACCCGCGCCAATCCGATGGAGCGACGGTTCAATCTGTCAACGCAGCCAAAGCCGCCGAGCACTGGGCTTTCAAGCCAGTGTCGCATCCGCCAGTGCCGCAGGTGAACGATCCCGGCCATTTTGTTCGCAACCCGATCGACAATTTTGTTCTGGCGCGGTTGAAAGAGAACAAGCTCTCGCCAGCGCCCGCAGCAGACAAACACACTTTGCTGCGGCGCGTGACTTACGACCTCACGGGCCTCCCTCCCACAACCAAGGAAGTCGAGGAATTCGTCGCGGACGCGTCCCTAAACGCTTTTGAAAAAGTCGTGGATCGTCTCCTTGCCTCGTCGAGTTACGGCGAACGTTGGGGCCGGCATTGGTTGGACATTGCCCGTTATGCGGACACCAGCGGCGATCGCCAAAATGGAAGGGCTCGCATGACCATATACCCCGGCGCGTGGACGTACCGAGACTATGTAATCAACGCCTTTAACAAAGACCTTCCTTACGACCGTTTCATTCTCGAGCAAATCGCAGCGGACCGCCTCCCAGAATCCAAGCAGGACAAATCCATCCTTCCCGCGTTGGGCTTTCTAACTGTGGGAAAGCGGTTTATGGGGAACGACAACGATCTTCAAGACGATCGCATCGACGTTGTCACCAAAGGATTCATGGGCTTGACCGGCGCTTGTGCCCGCTGTCACGACCACAAGTTTGATCCGATCCCCACGAGAGATTACTACGCGCTGCATGGCGTGTTTTCCAGCAGCGAAGAGCCAGCGCAAGAGGCTGTGTTGCGCGAACCTTCGGAAAATCCTGCGTATCAAGATTACTTGGTGGAGTTGGCAAAAATTGAGCAGGAGGGCAAGAACTACACTCGGTCCGAAGCGACTCGTTTGGTCAGTGGAATTCTTGAAAGGGCAGGGGATTATCTATCAACTGTGCGCGAGGCAGGGAGCACTGCGGACAGTTCAAAAAAGGGCGGCAACTTTCGTTTCGCCGCGCGTAACAAAGGACTGAAGGCCGAGGTCGCTGCCGCTTGTTTGGAGCAGATGGCCGTCGCCGAAGTTCGTAACAAGAAGACTGCGGATCCAATTTTCGGTCCTTGGTTTGCGCTCAGCGCACTTCCCGCGGATCAATTTTCGGAGAAGGCGTCGGCGATTTTGGAAGGGATGCGCGCTGAGGCTCGCGGAAATGTGGCGTTGGTGAACGCTTTGGTGGAGAAGGCTCCCGCGTCCATGGAGGATGTGGTGGCTGTGTACAATGAAGTGCTGGGGCGTTTGCACAAGGTGCTAGCCCTTCCTGAATTTGGAGCGACCAAGGCCGCTAGAAGAGACGGGTTTCCTTTGGCGAAGACCCAGACGCCCCTCGCTGATGAAGCGCTTGAATCACTTCGCAACGATGTGTTCGGGAGTCAGTCGGTTTGGTTGCCAGATGAGCGTATCGTGGCCAAGACCTTTGGAGCTGGATTTGTAAATACGCAGGCGGGAATCCGAGGGAAAATGGGAGCCTTAGATTTGTCTCATCCCGGCGCTCCGGTTCGTCCTATGACGCTTGTCGACAAGGCTAAACCGAGAGACTCGAATGTCCTCATCCGTGGCGAAGCCGAGAACAAAGGCCCGACAGTGCCCCGTCATTTCCTCACGCTCCTAGGCGGCTCTGAGAGCAAGCCCTTTACCGACGGCAGCGGTCGTTTGGAATTGGCACGTGCCATTGCAAGTCGCGAGAATCCGCTAACGGCACGTGTGATCGTGAACCGTGTTTGGCAGTGGCACTTTGGGCAAGCTATCGTCCGGACCGTGAGCGATTTTGGCACACGTTCCGAACCGCCCACGCATCCGGAGCTGGTCGACTGGCTGGCGAATTATCTGATGGACCACGGTTGGTCGCTTAAACAGCTCAGTAAGCTGATGGTGATGTCCGCCGCTTATCAACAGGACAGTCGCTCCACGGAACAGGGTATGGCGAGCGATCCCACTAACCAATGGCTGTGGCGCTTCAATATCCAGCGTCTTGATTTTGAGCAGGTCCGCGACACTTTGCTGACGGTTGGTGCCCAATTGGAAACAGACAGTCTCGGTGGCCGTCCCTTTTATCTCGCGGGCGAATCCTCCGTAGTCGCCCCCAAGAAGAATCGCTACACGGGAGTCGACGTGAGCGCGCTTGCTGGAAGTCAAAATCGTCGCAGCATCTATGCAATGATCGATCGTGCAGGTTTGCCGGAGATGTTTAACACGTTCGACTTTGCAAACCCGGACATGACCACAGGGGAACGCGTCCTGACCACAGTGCCCCAGCAGTCGCTGTTTATGATGAACAGCCCGTTTGTCGCAGCGCAGGTGCGTAATTTGGTCCAGCGTAAGGATTTTCCGCTCAATGGGTCCGACGAAGACCGCGTCCGCTTTATCTTCGCAACGGCCTTCCAGCGCTCCCCCAGTTCTGAGGAATTAGATTTGGCGCGTCGTTTTATTGCGGCGGAAACTCAGTCAGCGGTGGAGAGCAAAGCGTTGGTCACGACTAACGCGGGCTCTGGAGGATTGAGGAAGGCGAATGCAGCCGTACCGCAGACACTGACTCCGTGGGAGCGTTACGCGCAGGTTGTTTTATTGATGAACGAATTGATGTTCGTGCGCTAAGCTCTGCGGCGCTTTTCGCGCGAAATCGATTGGGGGGGATCGTTCGGGGCGCTTCCCTCACCTAAAGTTGGTGGAGCTAGGCCCGGTTGGAACGCGACTGTTCAAGGCTCGCGATATCCGTTTTGCCCTAAATTGCGGCCGCTCCTTTATCCGGTCTCGAGCGCAATTTCGAGCGCGGTTGTCCGCTTGGCAGTCGCCCTCGGTCGCGTTACATTCCAGCTTTCTATGAATCCCACGCCTGCCTTTACTCTCTACGACACCACTCTCCGCGACGGGACGCAGGGCACAGGAATTTCTTTCAGTATCCTTGATAAAATTCGGGTAGCGGAAAAGTTAGATTCCTTCGGAGTGCATTACATCGAGGGCGGTTGGCCGGGATCGAATCCCAAGGACGCGGCATTTTTTACGGAAGCCGCCCAACGGACTTGGAAGAACGCCAAGATCACCGCGTTTGGGATGACCCGCCGCGGAAAAATGAAAGTGGAGGAAGATCCACAGGTGCAGATGCTTTTGGATGCGAATACGCCTGCGGTTACGATCGTGGGGAAGACTTGGCCGCTCCATGTCATTGAGGTATTCCAAGTTACTCTAGATGAAAACCTGGCGATGATCCGCGATACGGTTGCACATCTTAAAGCGAAGGGGCGCGAGGTATTGTACGACGCGGAACATTTTTTCGACAGCTACAGAGAGGATCCGGCGTACTCGCTGGCGACCATCCGCGCCGCCCAAGATGCTGGCGCAGATCTGATCGTACTTTGTGATACAAACGGAGGAAGCCTTCCGGAGTTCATTGCTGAAGTGACTCGCGTTGCGATTGATACATTGGGGCGCCCTGTCGGTATTCATACGCACAACGATTCCGGGCTCGGAGTCGCTAACGCGCTCGCCGCTGTGCGCGCTGGAGCTTCTCAAGTGCAGGGCACCATCAACGGCTACGGAGAACGTGTCGGAAACTGCGATCTCGTGACTGTCATGCCCAACCTTCAGCTGAAGATGGGGATGGATTTGGGACTGGACCTCACGAGATTGCGCGAATTGTCCGGCTTTGTCGACGAACTTGCCAATGTGCCACACAACATTCGGGCGCCGTACGTTGGGCAGGCTGCGTTCACTCACAAAGGTGGGTTACATGTCCATGCCGTACAAAAGCTTGCGAGGACTTATGAGCATGTCGATCCCTCGCTTGTCGGTAATGAGCGCGTGATCTCTATCTCCGATATGTCTGGCCAGAGCAATGTGTTGGCCCGCGCGGAGGCGCTGGGTTTGGGTCTTCAGAAGGGTAGTCCTCAGGTGCAAATGATTCTTGCTGAGGTGAAAAGACTCGAGTCTATCGGCTATGAGTTTGAGGCGGCGGAGGCTTCCTTCGAATTGCTGGTACGCCAGTTTCTCGGCAAACGGCAGCCCTTCTTCTCCCTTCAAGAATACCATTGCAGCTACTTGCGTAACCATATTCGCGACTGGAACAAGTGTGAGGCGACGGTTCGCATCGAGGTTCAGGGTACCAGCGAATACATGGTTGCCGAGGGGGACGGCCCCGTGAACGCTCTTGACGCGGCGTTACGTAAAGCGTTGCGTCCGTTTTACCCAGAGCTCGATGGTATCCAGCTTTCCGACTACAAGGTGCGCATCATTAATGGTCAGGAAGGCACTGCCGCGCGTACTCGGGTGTTGGTGACCTCCACCGATGGTCATGCCACTTGGGGTACCGTCGGTGTGTCTGATAACATTATTGAAGCGAGTTGGTTAGCCCTCGTAGAAGGGTTGGAATATCCCATCTCCCGCGCTCGCAATTAGTCTGCTGTTCTGTCGTAAAGCACTGGTTTCGAGCGACTTTAGTCGGCTCATATTTCATGCAACTGAGCGAACGTCTACTCAATGACGCCGGTGGCTGGCAGGCCATGAAACACGCTCGCTCTCTGCACGCAGCAGGGCGAGTGACGGAACCCTCTTGGAATGAAGAGGTTCTTTCTGGTTTTGTGAAAGAGGGCGAGACCCGTTACAAGTCTGGGTTGCGGTTCATTTCCAGGACGAACATTGAAAATCTGTGCACCTGCCGAGATTCAAAAGTTCGCGGCTTGGTTTGTGCGCATTCTCTGGCGGTTGGTCTTGAAGTACTTAAACCTACGATTGTTGCCAGGCCAGTGACTGCACAGCCCAATGTGGTTTCGACTCCAAAAGGGTTGCCTACGGGGTTTTCGTTGGAAGAGGGCGTGCCGGTGGAGTTGGAGGTGGTGTTTCCACCGAACGTGGCGCAGGCGGCAGCGCGGGGAGCGGCGACAGTCGGGGTCGAAGCGGTGCTTCACGGAAAACGCCTGCTGCTCAGTGCGTTGGATCGGCGAAGTACGTACCGCGTGAGTGAGGCGGACGGGCGGTTGCTGGAGGCGCTGATTGGGTTGGGGGCGGATGGGACGTTGCCGGGTATGTTGACGTTGAACACGGAGTCGTTGTTGGCGTTGTTGGAGGAGTTGGCGGGGCATCCGCGGGTGAGCCTCGCAAGGCGAATGGTGCTTCAGGTTCAAAGGGACAGTTTTGCTCCAAAATTATTTTCAACAACCAAGCCCAACGGTGACCTTGCGTTGCGCTGCGAACTGCCTGCTGGCGGTGTTTTGTGGTGCGGAAAAAAAGCGGCATGGCTGTTGCTCGACACGGTTCTTCAGCCTGTTTGTCGCGGGTTGCCTGCATCGTATCTGCCCCTTCTTTTGGGAGAAGTCGTGATCCCTAGCACGGCTGTTTCTAGCTTTTTTGAGAGGGAATGGGGCGCGTTGGCCCTGAGGTTCTCCTGTGAAAATGTACCTGTGCTAACGCAAGAGTTGAAACACACTCCAGATCAGACTCTTACCCTGGTGGGAGCTGCAGATTCTGTGGTGGTAAAGCCCACCTTCGCTTTGCGGATTGAAGGGTCCCTTAATTTTCTGGGAGCGACTCTTACAGCCATTTATGGCGACGTTCGTACGACACTGAGCAGTCTCGCTCCAAGTTCCAAGCAGAGGGATCGGCGAGCTGAAAATGAGGCTCTGGAGCAGGTTGCCGGTTGTGGATTTTCTCGTCCCGACGTCGAAGGGCAAATGGCAATACGCGGTGAGGCGGCGATCCTCGAATTTTTCGCAAGGCATTTACCTCGGTTGCAAAGGATTTGGACCGTGGAGTTGGGGGAACGTTTTCAGTACGTGACTCGGGCGATTGAGCGCGTCGAGCCAAAGCTAAAGGTCGTCGGGTCGGGTGAAAGTTGGTTTGAAATGGATGTCTCGATGGAAACCGCTGGTGGCGAACGTTATTCAGGTCTGGAAATCCGTCGCCTGATCCAGTCGGGCCGCTCTCAAATTAAGCGCAAGGACGGTTCCATCGCCGTGTTTGATCCTGTGCTTCTTGATGAATTTGACGAGATCCTGCGTGATTGTTCTCCTGAACAACGTCAGCCCGGACGTTATCGCATTTCAAATCGGCAAGCTGGTTTTGTGGAGGGTTTTGCGGAACAAAATGGCACCGCTCTCGCCGCTCCG
>Ga0209598_10002025_pt1 | contig 16114 bp, 21 predicted proteins | sample M_140807_EF_Meta_FD_187317 | JGI IMG/M metagenome (GOLD analysis project Ga0209598, IMG submission 187317) | Freshwater microbial communities from Lake Montjoie, Canada to study carbon cycling - M_140807_EF_MetaG (SPAdes) (version 2) | ecosystem: Environmental > Aquatic > Freshwater > Lake... | reverse complement strand
GTCATGGGTGACCATGACGAAGCTCGTGCCGGTCTCGCGCTGCAGCCGGCGCAGCTCCGCCCCGGTCTGCGCCCGCAGCCCGGCATCGAGCGCGGCCAGTGGCTCATCGAGCAGCAACAGCGGCGGCTTTCGCGCCAGCGCCCGGGCCAATGCCACGCGCTGCTGCTGGCCGCCGGAAAGCTGGGCCGGGCGGCGGGTGCCAAAGCCCGCAAGCCCCACCAGCGCCAGCAATTCCTCCACCCGCGCCAGGCTGAACACCCCGGCACGGCGCAGGCCATAGCCGACATTCTCAGCCACGCTGAGATGCGGAAACAGCGCATAGGATTGGAACATCATGGCGCAGGGCCGTGCCGCGGGCGGCAGCCCGGCCATGTCCCGCCCGGCGATGCGGATGCTGCCCGCATCGGGCGCCTCAAAACCCGCCACCAGCCGCAACAGCGTCGATTTGCCGGAGCCTGAACCGCCCAGCAGCGCCAGAAACTCACCCTCGCGCACCGCAAGCTCCAGCCCGTCCAGCGCGCGGGTTGCGCCGAACCGCTTGGTCAGCGCTGCAACCTGCAGGCTCACCGGCCAGCCTTGAAGCGTGCCCAGAGCCGCGCCCGGACGCGCTCGGCGGCCGGGGCCGGCGTTCCAGCCAGGAAGGCGCGTGACAATGCCTCGGCGGAGGGATGGATGGATGGGTCCTCAGCCACCTCCGGCCGCAGCAAGGGGCGTGAGGCGGGCACGGCGTTGGGGTAACGCACATGATTGGTGATGCCCGCCATCACATCCGGCCGCAGCAGGAAATCGATAAAGGCATGGGCGGCGTCAGGATTGGGCGCATCGGCGGGAATGGCCAGCATGTCGAACCAAAGCTGGGCGCCCTCGCGCGGAGCGGCATAGGTGATTTGGAAGGGGCGGCCCGCATCGCGCGCCCGCCCCGCCGCCTGAATCACATCGCCCGAATAGGTCAGGGCAAGGCATATTTCCCCAGACGCCAGGGCATCGATAATCGCTGCCGAGCCTGGAATCGACCGCAGATGCGGGCGGATGGCCAGCAGCGCCGCCTCGGCCGCCCGCAAATCGGCCGGATCGGCGCTGTCCGGGCTGCGGCCGAGGAAGCGTAGGATGGAGGGCAGAACATCGGTCGCGCTGTCCATCACCGCGATGCCGCAGCCTGACAGGCGCCGGGCATTCTCCGGGTTCAGCAAAAGCGCCATGGAATCCAAAGGCGCATCGGGCGCCAATGCGCGAATCCGGTCCTGCCGCATTCCCAGCCCCACCGTACCCCAGAGGTAAATCACCCCATGCCGATTGCCCGGATCAACCTGCGCCACCCGCGCCATAAGGGCCGGGTCGAGTTGGGCGAGATTGGGCAGGCGGGTGGCCTCCAGCGGCCGCAAGGCGCCAGCGCGCACCAGCCGGGCAAAACTCGGCTCCGAGGTGGGCACCACAATATCAAAGCCCGACCGCCCGGCGGAGAGGCGGCCCTCCAGCGTCTCCAGGCTATCATAGACATCGTAGCGCACACGGATGCCGGTCTCGCGCTGGAAACGCCCCAGGGCAGCCGGGTCGATATAATCGGCCCAGTTAAAAACATTGAGCACGGGCTGCGCCTGCAGCGGCAGCGCGGCCGCGAGACCCCAGAGGAGCGCGATTGGCAGCGCATGAATTAACCGTCTGAGGTCACGGCGGGCAGCGGGCATGCAGGGTCCTTCGCAATGGCATTCGTCGGTCGGCGCAAGCTGTCCGGGCAGGCCGGCTTGGCGTCAAGCCTTCGCGACAATTCAGGATTTTATGCTTGACATTCTCTGGATTTTATTGCTATTCAACCCTCGCCAACGGGTGAATTGCGCCCGTGCCAAAACACCCTCCGGCGCGCTCGCCCCGGAAGGCCGCCGCATCCCCGTTCAAACCCATTGCCTCAAGGCCCCGGTCCGGCGCTTCGCCGCGCCGTGTCCTCGCGCGTCCAGCCCCCGCACAGGAGAACAGCCCATGCCATTCGCAGCCTCCGGCCTTACGCCGCTCATCCAAACCAGCGGCTTCTCGATGTGGCGCTATGTCACATCCGACCTGCGGGCCGATGTCGCCGCCACCGGCTACTTCGCCGCCGTCGCCTCGCAGTTCAAACCGGGCGACATCATGTTCCTCCAAGCCGCCGATGCGCTGGCCATGCTGCCGCTGCGCGCCGGCCCCGCCTTTGGCCCAGGCGTGACGCTCGACGGCGCTGTCACCCCGCTCGCTGCCGTGCGCAGCGCGGCGCAGCGCTTCTCGATCACCCAAGCGGTGGGCGCGGTGGTGCGCAGCATCGTGCTGGCACCGCTTGTGGCGGGCTTCATCGCCGGCACCTCCATCCCGGTCTCGGCCCAGGTCAATGGCCCGATCAGCCAGGTCGTGGTCAGCGTGCGCAATGCGGCGGGCCAGACGGTTGTGCCCAGCCAGATCGTGACCGTGACCGGCGGCTTCGCCACCACTGCGGTGGCAGCACCGCCCATCGGCAGCGGCTACCGCATCCGCGTCGAGGATGCGCTCGATCCAGGGCTAGGCACGGTCTCGCGCAGCTTCTCCGTGGCGCCGGGTGCAGAGGCGCTGCAGCAGGAGAGCGGCTTCATGATCCTGATGGAAAGCGGCTTCGCGCTGCTGCGCTGAGCATCCCCACCCAGCCCCGCAGCCTCCAGAAGATGGACACCCTTCATGAGCGATCTTCGTATCAGCCAATTGCCGGCAGCATCCTCGCTGTCGGAGAGTGACCTCGCACCCGTTACCCAACTCGGTGCCAATCCCACGACAAGGCGGGCGACCCTCGCCCAATTGCGCACCACGGTGCATGACCAGCGCAGCGTTCACGTCCGCGATTTCGGCGCGGTGGGCAATGGCACCACCAATGATGCGCCCGCCATCCAGGCCGCCATCAATTCGCTCAAGGGCGCCGGTGGCGGGGTGGTGCAGTTCGGCCCAAAAACCTATCGCCTAGCCAGCGGCATTGTCATCGATGGCGTGACGGTGCGCCTCGAGGGTGCCGGCTTCACCGAGGGACCGGGCCCGGGCGACGGCACATGGTTGTATGTGGACCAGACAGGCTTCACCCCCATCACCTTCACCGGCTTGTCTGCCCGCGGCTCCTTGATGCGCGACATCGCGGTGGTGCAGGCGCAAAACGCAAACTTCGCACAGGGCTGGACCCCGGTGAATTACGGCTGGTTCTTCCGCATCCAGGACTGCCAGGGCGGGGTGGATTTCGACAATATCTTCCTCTGCGCCGTCACCCGCGGCTTCTACTGCTACAATTCCGGCCGCACGGATTTCCGGCGCATTCGCGGCCAGGTGTTCACCAGCGGCATGGAGGTGGATGCGGCGCTTGATGTGCCGCGGATGAGCAATATCCACTTCTGGCCGTTTTGGAGTGCCGATACCAATGTGATGAATTACCAGCAGACGCAGGGCGATGCGCTGGTGTTCAAGCGCGCCGATGGCCCCTTCATCGATCAGGCCTTCGCGCTGGGCTATCGGAGCATGTTCCGCTTCAGCCAAGGCGTGAGCGGCTACACCACCAAATTCTACATCAACTCCGCCTATGCTGATTTCTGCAAATACGGCGTGCTGATCGACAGCTATGGGGTGGATGGGCTGATTGCCAATCTTACCACCCAGGGCGAGGCATGGCTTGGCAGCGGGGCGTCGCTCAGCGGCGCGAACGGCATCCTTATCAGTTCCGATAATTGCCGCCTGCAGATCGGCAATCTGCGCATTGATGCGGTTCAGGATAACGCCATCTGCGTGACCGGCATCAACAACCGGATCGACCTCTTTGCGCTCCGCGCGGTGCGCTACAACACCCGCAACAATGGCGCGGCGGCGATCCAGCTTGCCAATTCCGGCTCGGGCACGCCCAATACCGTGATCCTGGGCAGCCTGCCGGTGCTGGAAGGCACCTATGCCGGGCTGCTGAACAACACCGATGGCAATGGCGTGGTGCAGATGCGCGCGCCCGCCGGCACCCTGACCGTGCCTGGCCTAGCCATCGGGCAGTCCAATAGCGGGCTTTGGGCGCCATCGGCCACGGCGCTGGCCATGTCTGCCAATGGTGGCGAGGTGATGCGCATCACCCAGGGCGGCGTGGTGACGTTGGGCGGTGCCTCGGGCGCGCACGGGCTGGAGTTGAATACGCCGACCAGCAGCGTGAACCGCTTTTTGCTCACCAGCGCGATCGCCAGCGGGACGCCTGCGCTGGCCACCAGTGGCAGCGACACCAATATCGGGATGCAGTTGCAGACGAAAGGCGCCGGCAGCCTGGTTTTTGCGCCTAGCGGCAACACGCAGATGCAGGTGCCATACCCTTCTTCCCTTACAAAAAGGATAAGCCCATGAGTTCCCTGACCGATCACGCGAAGAATCTCCTGGCCCGCACCCTTTGCGGCCGAACGCCTGTGGCCCCCACGGCGGTATATTGCGGCCTGGGCACTGGCGGCAGTGACCCCACGGGCCTGACCGGTGAACCGGTTGGCAATGGCTATGACAGACATTTTGGATTTTAGGGTATTTTACGATTTAGTTTCAATGGTTTATTGTGATGACAGGTCCGACAAAATGTTATAAACAGTTATAAACACTGGAAATGGTCGGGGGGTCGTCGATGTCAGATTATTGGATTCAGTTTTTGGATACCTCCGGGTGGCGGACGTGTGTCAACCTCGGTTCGAATAGCAGTTCAGGACTGATTCGGCACGAGATGGAACAGGCACAGGTGTATTATCCCGGTCATCGTATCCGGTGTGTCAATGATGATGGTCGACTGATCGACATGTTATAGGCGTCGGCAGAATAAATATTGGCATAACAACGCCAGGAATTCTAATATGAAACAAACTGTAACGCCGATCCAGTCGGTTGAACCGATCAAGTCGACTGTTGGTCAAGTGGGAAATGTTGACGCCATTGGATCGGTCGGATCGGTAAAACCGATCTTTCGGTCCATCAGAAAACTCAAGTCGCTTAGACCTCGTAGGATTATGACATTTCGAGAGTTCGTTGAGGCGATACAGGGAGACCGCTACAGCGGTCCGGAAGATCAGCTAGCAGATCCAAAGGATCGACTGCCTACTGGTCGCTTGGATTATGATCTAGCGGCATCACTGATAAAAGAGCATCGAAGTAGATCGGTTACACCGATCCTTAGATGACCTTCGGTCATCCTTTCGGCTTCAGAAATGACCGATCGTTAGATGACATCTTGTCATCCTTTAGATCGGTCCATGGACCGATCCTTCCTCGTCCTGACCAATGTCATCAGGTTTATTCGGATAAATGATGCTAATGAAACTCCATCACTTTCAGCAATCCGATCAAGTTCCTGCTTTAGTCTATATGACATTGGAATAGACAAGGACGTTTCATAAACATCACTATCATCCAGATCGTTAGAACGATCCACCAGATCAACATCAACGGTTATAGGTACTGATTGCTTTTGTACATGAACGGATGCCACTCGACGGTTGGTTCGGGCAGATGTTACATTTATAAATGCCTTGATAGTCATGGTCCAACCAGTACAAAAATAATAGATGATCTAGTGCTGCCTTGCTTCTGAATAGAATATTTGAGGTTTTCCAGTGACTCCATCAAATCGACAGGTGTTTTGACCTCATTTATTGCTAGGATAGATCTATATGCTATATCTAGTGGCAAATCTATTATCCGTTTGCCTTTATAACTACCAATAAAGTTATTGGATACCATTAGGTGTTTGCTTATCAAAATCCCCATTGCTCCTTTCGTTCCTTTAGTTTCCGTTCCTTATGAGTGGTGGCAAGGTTCATAAGTGCCATTCTGACAAATGCTGATAATGATACACCACGGTTATTTGCCATTTCTTGGACATCTGACTTCAATGTTGATGGTACTGCCAAAGCAATAAACTCATCATGGATAGTTGGTCGGGTCATACTTGCTCCTGTAGGTCTGTAGATCCTTCGGTTATAAAATATTTATACCTGAGATTTTTGACGATTAGTCGGAACTCAATGGTTGCTGTGTCAATACTGTAACATAGTGAAATATTATGTTACCTTAGGACGATCTTTTTTGTCGCTTTGGTCAACAAAACGGAAAGTTAGAAGAGTGTTTTGTATAAATAAAGATGGATCTGTTACGGATCATCGACCACGTTCTGGTCACGACTAAAATCACTTGACTGGTACTCAACCCGCTTTCCGAACTTGTATTGGTTCATGGGTGTCAGTTTCAATACACTAAGCATCACGAATCTATCCATGACGTGTGTGCCTCTAGAAACTCCTCCGGAAATGTTACGGGTTATAACATATCGCCGGGGACTGTCAGGATATAGACGTCGTCTATATTCGAAACGGGGGTCACACGTGCCAAAACGACTGGGAAAGACCAGACGTGAGTGTCAGCAATACCGCTAAAGAGTATTGAATCCTGCGTCTCCGAGGAGACACTCACCGCCGTAGCATCGGACAAAACAACTGAACTTATAGATGAAATACTATAGAGGTATAATGTTACCGCCTCACCTAGCAATAGGAATGTTCATGGAGAATGGGATGAAAGTAATGTAACTATAGTTACATGTAACTACTTTTTTCTAAAAATGTCGTCCGGGTAATTGTGCCTAAAATCTAGATGAAAACCAGCTAACTAAAATCTAGAAAACAAAATAAGTCTCGGGAATCGTGAAACGAGACCCGTCCCCGAAGGGGATAATCAAGTAACCAAAAACCAGCCAACTAAAATCTAGAAAACAAAATGAGTTCTCGAGGATCGTGAAACGAGACTCGACCCGAAGGGTAAACAAGTTACCTAATACAAAACAAAGACCAGGTTCTAGAGACAATCAAGTTGAGGTAATGCCTCCTTGCGCCTACTAGTTGCTCTAGATACTTCCGACCAATAACTGAACTTGATGACTCTCGGATCCTTCGGATCCTTCGAGGATGTCTCGTTTCACGATCCATCAAATCCTAGCATGGATATAAAAATGACTATAAAATACATCCTGGCGATGCAAAATCCCGCTAGTATATTTTTACAGTCGCCATTGGTCCAATCAAATCCCCCACAAAAGAAACTAAATGAATAAAACCATCCAGTGACACTTGAAGTCCAATAAATGGTCCAGGAACTTGTAGACTATTTCCTGACAGTTATCACTTGATTACCCTTCGGGGGGTCTCGTTTCACGATCCCCAGTACCTAGTTTGGAAATCAAGTGACTGCAAATATGTCTTTAGCAGGCATTATCCTTTCCAATATATGTTTACAGTGCCTAGTCGACCTCTGGTTTCATTCAAGGTATTTTTACAGTCCCAAGTCGACCACTGGTTTTATCTAATCCATTCATCACAGCAGGCATTGTATAATGTCACCCTTCGGACCTTCGGTCCTCGGGCGCCATGCCTTCGGCGTGTGTTTCATGTTGCGTTTTCGCTGCCCGTCATTTCTGAGTCGGAAATGATCGGTTCAGACCAATCTAAATGACCAGCGGTCAACCAAATACCCGCCAGATGCCCAACAATAATCTAGTTTTCAAAACGTAAAATAAATATTGACAAACGCCAACTAATACTGTATAATCATTAGTGAATGATAATAAACTATACAGACTTTTATAGTCTATATTGTATAAAAAGAAAACAATACAATAAAACTGTTACGAAAGACATCAAACATGAATCCGGCATCCCCAGATGACACCACACAAAAACCAGGCACCGTTTCGGATTCCGAAAGGACGACAGAAGGTCATCAAGTGGTTGATCGATCGATTCAGTCCGATCGACCGTCTGAAGAAATAGACAGGTTGATACGTCAAAAACAGAGAAAACAACGAAAAATCATAAATGACTCTAATCGAGCACGTAATAATGCTGCCAGAAAAGCATTTTATAAATCTACCGCCTACAAGAAGACTGCAAAATATCAACGAGACCTTGATAATCGTGAAGCAAAAGGTCGTTCACGTAAACCTAACGAACGGATCATCAAATCAGCACAAGACGCCGGTCATTTGCTCTGGACCCGGTTCTGACAGGATCATGCTTACGGTCTACAGGATCGTAACCACGATCTAAACCTGATTTTTTTGTTTATTTTCAGGCACTTCAGGTTATAATCCAGCACCGCTATCATAACCAGCGGGAGATTATAAACAATGAACTTTATCAATACATTAGCGCTCGTGTCGACCAGTGACGGTCAATCATTGGTCGACCGTCGCCGTATCAAGATGGTCAATCGTCTCCGAGACCAGATTGCCATCATCACCCAACAGGCACCTATCCACCGAACTCAACGGAACCGAGTCATTGATCCTGTCACCAATGAGGTCACGGTCGTAGAGAAGTCTGTGCCGGTCAAACCCTGGTGGAAGACAACACCCGATGGTCAAATCATCCTCACCATCAAGCATGGCATGAGGAAGGTCGAGTTTCAGAAGGGCAAGTCTGGCATCCTGGTGTCCTCGATCGACGAGTTGCCGTCAGTCCTTCAAGGTCTCATCGATGCCACCATGGCAGGTGAGTTGGACCAGGTTATGGATCCACCAGACCAGGACCAGGCAGGTTCACAGGACGCCATCGCCACCGCCACACCGCTAGGATCGTCTAAGAGGTCGTTGCCTGCCAAAAAAGGTAGGTGACTAAGGCAAAACCCACAAACCCCACTGGCGTCCGCTGGTGGGGTTTTTAGCATCTGTTGAAGTACCAAATCCGCCCACACAACTATAAAATACGCCAACGGGCATGCCATAGAATATATATTCCCAAAAAAGTAAAATAATGCTTGACAAAATCCCAAAAATCCTGTATATTATAAAAATCAAGCGAGGGTTTTCACCTGCTTGATACAACAACTCGATGACATTTTGTCATCACACAACAACCATTATTTTATTTTTCAGGATGAAAAACCAAACATGTCTATTTTTATGTCATTGTATGCCGAATATGATTCCGAATATGTCAACGACGCTGTAGAAATCAAAGGAAAGACCAAAAAGTTTTATGGTCATCGTGTTGTCTCAGCACAACTTGAAGTCCTCGACTTCCAAAATGACAAGCAACGTTATCCGAAGATTCAAGTTCTCAGGCACGACAACTTGAACGAATACGTCTTGACCGATTTGATGTTCAACTGGTTTCACACGAAGTTACGGAACAACAAGCAGGACCCGCTCCCGCCAGGAAGCGGTCTTGATCCCTGCCATATCTCCCGAGAACTGCTTCAGGAACTAGTTGACGATTGTGATAAAGTCATTGCTGACCCGTCGCTAATGCTCGATCTGTTCCAAGCACCATACATCTTGTACAAAATCGAGAATCCACAACCGAACAGGACCTATTGGGTCACGAACGTTCTTCGGTCAGCGGCAGACGGCAAAGATGTTCCAAAACCGCTGGAAACCGACAAAATTGAACGTTGGTTCCTGAATATCTGCCAATACACTCGAACCAATATCGCTAAAATCCTCGAGGATAAGTTCTTGAGTTCTGCCGACTTCCACATTCACACCTCTATCTTCGAGTCATCCGAACGAGGAGGAATCTTGGTCTCGAAATACAACCGATAGAGGATCCGACATTATGCCTTCGCCTGAATCTGTCCCGGAGCATTTATGAGATGACAGTCGGACTTGTTTTGTATGCTGAAAAATCATATTATCAAGATATACCTACCATTCATCAGTATCCCGCCGTCATGACAAGACTACAAGTTATACGGTGGCGGGATTGGCATGATACTAGACCTCATTCGTTTGATGTTGGTAGTGCTCTAGAACTACTGTTCTGTTGGTTTCGAGATCGACTCAAGCAGCACAATGATCAGTTTCTAGAGGACAGCATCATGAATATGGTGCTTGTTGATGTCGAACATCCTATGGTAACCAGTGATGAAGAGTATGTTGATCATAGTAACTATCTATATTTCTGTGCTCAAGATATCACCAAAGCAGAAGCATTCGTACCGCTAGTAAGGAACGATGATGATCGTCTCGTCCCGGTGTCTCGACCTATACTAAGATCACTGCTAGATGATTGTGAAAAGGTCCTCGAACAACCAGATCAAGCATCTGTTGTATTTCCTGACACACGACAGAGTGACATGTCACAACCACCAATAACCCCAACTGATATAGTTGACATGTGTAGGTTTACACACCCTCGTCTGACCCAACTATATAAAGATCCATTTTTCGAACGTGCCGAGTTCTTTATCACAACATAACTTCACTCTGCCACTGTTTGTAACCGCCTAACACTCAGACCCTCTAGAGAAATCTAGAGGGTTTTTTTATGACCAGAATCCAGCGATCCGGCAGATCGGTACAAATCCATTTCCGAATCAGAAAGGAACGATTTATCGATCTAAACCAAACGAGCAACCATTCACTCTCGGTAAACTCACTTGAAAAACTTACAACGGACGCAAAATAATGTCTTGACACCCAAAAATGATAACTTTTATCGTGTTTCATACACCGAGTCGTAGGATGACTGATTGTCATCTGAGCGACCGACCATATCCAGGAGACAATCCATGTCGGGCAACAAACGTAATGTTGGATTTGCTAAAGCAAAACAATCATTGCCTGCCGATAATGAGACCGATGCTGACACTGATGCTGTCGACCTTTCGAACAGCATTGTCCTTGATGCTGACCTCGCTAGCACCATCAAAACTGCGTTTACAAATATCAAAAATAACCGAGAACAAGTGTGTAAGATTGGTCGTCAAATCCGTGTTGAGCACATGGTCGACGGCAAGTATCCAGAGTCATTCAAACAGTGGTTCAAAGATGAAAAACTCGATAAGGTTTTCGGCAGCGAAGGGTATTTTTCACGGCATGCCAGCATTGGTGATGTATTCCATTACCTCGACAATGTGAAGGATGGTAGCAAATACAAGAGGGTACTTCCACCTTCAGTTGGTGCCTTATATGAGACATCAAAAATCTGTGATTATGATAAGCAACTTTTTCTCGCTTGTTTTACATACAGACCTGAGCGGACGTCGACACTGGATCAACTTGAAGATTGTAAACAGGAAGGCGACCCGGTAATAAGTGAGTCTGCCACTGAAGCGTCAATCAGGTCCTGGTTCACCACATGGAAACAACCAAGGGTAAAACCAAAAGACGAGACTTCTGACAAAATGACAATCAAACTCCTGACCATCTATGCCTCAACGGATCTGTACCTTTTTGATGCCGAGACTGGTCTAAAGACTGGCGACCTTGATTTGGAAAAAGTTGACCAACTGAAGAGTGATATTGAGGCGGCACTTGAGAATAGAGATACAATGTTCAAACTTGAGGGGGAGTTTGATTCGGTCAAGGCGAAATATAATGCCGAAAGAGAAAAACTAACGAACAATGGCAAAAAATCCACGACCAAAAAATCCACTAAAAAATCTGCCAAAAAATAATCTCGCTGCCTCTATGAACCCCACTGGAGAAATCTGGTGGGGTTTTTTATACCATTTGGACAATCCGTTACTGTGCCAACATACCACACTGCCGCTTCATAGTGGTCAAAAAAATTCATTTGACATAAAATCGGTAGATTTATACGCTTTCCTCGTCAAGTATATCGAAGGGACATAGACATGAGGTCTTTGATAGCAGCCGCGGCACTATCTTTATGCGTAGTACAATCCAATTCAGTTCAAGCACAAACATCACCACTTCGTTGTGGTATTGAAAATATGCAAATTCGACGGGAAGGAGAAACTACTTATACTTATTTTGATCGCGTTTTTTGCATTATTACCGAAAATGCGGTAACCATAGAGCGCGTTACATCTAATCGAGGCAATTGTAACCTACGTACTCTTGATGGCACACCTGGTAAACAAACTCAATATGGCGAACGTGTTTATTTTAGTACGTTCCCATTTACTCAAAGCAATTGTTATAACATCTTAGATTTTACTGTTCATGTGGACGGTCTAACCTATACATGGAATGCGCAATGATAATTCTTGACCTGAGCAAAGTGACGTTTGACTGAGGTCGGTTCGGCAATAGTTTTCTACAGCAATAGCTAGTGCTCTATAACCATCTATCATGTTATGAGGATGCTTTTTCCGGTTCTACACCATTTGGACGATCCGTTGCTGTGCCTCGGAATCTGCCTCGATGTATCGTTGAGTGGTCGACAGGTTCGAATGACCCGCCAACATCTGAACATCCCTCAACGAACCACCGACGGTTGATATTTTCCGAGCGGCATTGGTGATGAATGTCCTCCGTCCACTGTGACTTGAACAACCCGAGAACCCAAGCAACTGAAACCATCCCTGAAACATATTCACCACTGCCTGTGCTGAGGTGCCAGTCGTCCGGTTTCGTTCGGTGGTGATAACCGGCATTCCTGCCTTTATAACAGACGATGCCATCAGGTCTGCCAGTGCCACTCGAAGTTCCTTGTTCATGGCAATGACTCGACCGCCATTTGAACCCTTGCTGGCATCGTTGGTCAAATGAATGGCATGACCAATCTCACCATCGGCGGTGGTAACCATATCCCAGGTGAGTGAAGCAATCTCCTTCGCCCTCAGACCCGCCTTCACTGACAGGAGAAAGGCAACCCGATTTCGGATCGGATACCGAGTCTGTGTCAGGTATGCCAGAGCGGTATCGACCTGACTTTTCGATAGAGTCTTTGCCTGTTTTGAAAGTGCCATGTCAGTTCAAACCTCATTATAAAATGTCTACCTGAGCATTTTTATAATGGGTTGTGAGTGCTTGTCACCAACTGAGTGGATATATCTCCACAACATCCATCCAATGTCATTACAACTCAATGGGTTATCAGACCCTCAATGTCACTCATTATACAATGTATCTTCTATAATGGGTAGATACATCGATCATAAATATCAGCAGATATTTCATTTCTGAATCCGAAAGTTACCACCTATGACACCAGAACCAAACGTAAAAGCAGTCACCTGGTTAGTGAAACCAGCACTCGACACTGACATCGAATATCCTCTCTACATGACACATCACTTTGAAGAGATCGATGGAGATGAGGATGACCAGCGGTCGTCTATCGAACTGACCCGACGATATAAGCATGGGTCATGGGAATGTCTGACGAATGAAAAACCCGAGTTCGATCTTGGGCAGGTGCTCGCCACCGATCTTGATATCGAACTGACCGAACTGGATGCCGAAATCCTACACCTAGAAGTGGTGGGCATATCAGACCCGGAACCTGAATCCTCATGGGTTTGGACATTTCCTGACTGGATGGATAACGATCTCCAGTCATCCCTCAAGCATCTCATTGCCAACTATAAACGAAGCAAAACCAAACTCAAAAAATTGGGATGGAAATATGTCGGCACCACTACCAAATTAGATGGACGAGTTGAGGTCCAGGATATATCCCACCTATACACCTATTCGGTGTCTACAGGTCCATAATCCGCTGGATCATAATCTTGATCTAGTTGTCTAAAATACTCGATGTCGTCAATGTCGATATACTCATCATATTGTTTCCAGAATTCTTTCATATCTAAATCAGATTCTTGTTTGTCATAGTGCCGTATGATGTTGAGCAAGTCATTTGGAACAATCAATCCGGTAGTTTGAAATATATGATCCTGATATTTCCAAAACAGGATTTGCAACCTGTCTTTACATTGGTCAATGAGTGCTAGGTCTTGGTCGAGAATCATTAGTTTGAACCATTGCCAGTAGCACCAGCATCAATCCGCTTCCTCATTTCGTCCAAAGCAGCAGGGTCATTGAAGGCATTCGGTCCCAGAAAATCATTTTGAGTCCAGAGTTCGATTTCCTTCAAGTTCAGTTGTAATGTCACGCTGGTTGGTCCGCCAGTTCCTCTATTGAACGATGGTCCAGAACCAGGAGCATAGTTTAGAAGCAGACCGGTTATTACACATGGTTTGAACCGATACATGAACTCACTTGATGGAAACAAACTCACTGTGACCATACTGGGGAATGAGAACAAAATACCAGCACCGGTACTAACACCCGGTAAAGCATGATATTGGAATACTCTAATAATATCCCGAATAGTTCCTTGCTCAACCTCCGTATCTGGTGCCAGTTTCCAAGTAAACGAATGGGATTTGAACTGTGGTTTTTCAAACAAGATTGTCTGATATGGATTTACAGTTACACCAGATACTGCCATTCCAATCCGACCAATGGCATTGTTCGCTAGAGTTTGAGCAGCTAAACCTTGGGCAGCACTAGCACCACTCTCTAGCAATGATCCTGCTCTTGAAAACATATTGTCACCCGTTGATCCAGCGAGTTCGTCCAAAGCGGCACCAGTGGCAGCACCAAGGTTTGAATTGCCATAATCAAGGTTGGTACTATCCTTCAATCCATCCGGTACAGGTAAACGAATAGTTCCTTCTGACCTCAGGAATGGAGCATTATTGATTGACCGTTTCTCGTATTTCTGAAAGAGAAATGACATGTAATGCCGATTGTTATCAAGCAAATCTCTTGGATGTATTAGCTGGTTTTGGAACTGGCTGGCATAATCGTTACGTCTATTATACAGATTATAGGCATCAGCTAAAGCGGCAGGACCACCAACACCTAATGCCACTAGTTTTGCTAAGTCTTGAACTTCACCAGCTATTCCTGAGGTAGACACTGATCTTGTTCGGGGTCCTCTTGCCATTAGTCTTGCTCCGCTCTTCTGATTTGTTCCTGAATCTCTGGTGAATAGTTATTGAAGGCACCATTGCCACGTGTTGCCCAGTTACTAGCACGTTGTTGCTGTTGCTCAGGACTAAATCTAGCATTAGCTGGCGCCACTTCTAGCGATCCACGAATCCCATCAGGTACAGATTGACCTGATTGATAACTATCAATCGACTGGAAACCCTCGAAATACCATTGTCGGAACGTAAACCTTACCGTCACCATCATTAGTTGATTTTTTGAGTCCCAGGATAATGGGATTTCGGATACTGATATTGGAAATGCCTTGATCAGATTTACCGCCAGGACTTTGTCACCACTATTATTGAACACCTGGATTTGGACTAACGGCGACTGATAATAAGCGGGATATTGACTTGTAAAGACATTGCCACTTGGTCGTCCACTGATATCAAATATCTCGTTCATCCACCAGTTGAAAAACTTCCATATCTCGGCATTACCAGTGTCAATGAAGGTCATACTAATATCAGTCAGGTTGACATTAGTCGGAAGTTTGGTCTGTGGTCCAATGCCATACCGAGCAATAGTTTGTAGGTCAAATGTCAATCCGGGTATTGATACATTTGATGCCCTGTAACTAAGTAAACGGGTTAGTACTGGTTCAGACGTAAAGAGTCTTGGCAGTTGGATTTCAACCAGGAACTTATTATCCTGTATGGAACCCTTCTGGTTCATTGTATCGGAGAACTTCTGGATATTGAAACCTGCCATTGGTACTTGTCTTTGTCGGATCGGTTGATCCCGATCTTGTTTTGTTTTTATTATTTATTGACCGCAAAAAAGAGAAAAATAGTTGCTTTTTATGGGAATATACCGCTAACCTTCCCTCAGAAGGGAAACACCGACCATGTGGACAATGCTGCTCGCTTTCATTGTTGGGTTTTCGGTGCTCTCAGCGGGCCCTGTCCCAGCACAAAGTCAGTTGCCTCCCTGCCCTACGAGTCAGAGTGTCTGGTGGCATATGTGCTTTGGCACTTACACCACTCGAGACGGCAACACATATGTGGGAGAGTGGCGGGACAATAAACGCTACGGTCAAGGCACTTACTCCTTTTCTTACGGTTCGAGTTATGTTGGCGAGTACCAGAACGATCAATTCAACGGGCGGGGCACTTACACCTACGCTAACGGCGCTAGATACGTCGGCGAATGGCGGAACAACGTATTCCACGGGCAAGGTTCGATGTTCTCGCCAGATGGGCGGTTGCTCTACAATGGCGTTTGGCAAAACGACCAACCCATGCAACACATAAAGGCCTGCTGCCTCACTATAGACTATGTGCAAGCCCAAATACTAGTAGACAGCGAAAGCATCATAAAAACACCTTTAAACCTTAAAAACGGCTACTTCTCCCATTATTCTGTTGGGAGCGAAGGACTTGTTTTTGAAGG
>Ga0209598_10002024_pt1 | contig 16116 bp, 9 predicted proteins | sample M_140807_EF_Meta_FD_187317 | JGI IMG/M metagenome (GOLD analysis project Ga0209598, IMG submission 187317) | Freshwater microbial communities from Lake Montjoie, Canada to study carbon cycling - M_140807_EF_MetaG (SPAdes) (version 2) | ecosystem: Environmental > Aquatic > Freshwater > Lake... | reverse complement strand
ATACGCCGCAACAAGCTGACGGAACAAGATGGCGTGATCACGGCGACCAACGCCTACGAGGCCGACGAGTTTTTAACTTCTACTGACGAGCGCTTCCGTCCGGTGAACCTCCAGAATGGTCCCGACGGGGCTCTCTATGTGGTGGATATGGCGCGTGGACTCATCCAACACCGGATTTACCTGACCAGCTATTTGCGCAAGCAAATCGAGTCGCGAGGGCTGCAGGCTCCGACCGACTTGGGGCGCATCTACCGCATCGTCCATTCGGGAACCTCGCCCGATCGCACGGCGCGACTGCCAGAGAAACCATCCAATCGAGACCTGATGGTCCGCCTGTCCAGTGCCAATGGGTTCTGGAGGGATACCGCCCAGCGCTTGCTGGTGGAGAACCCCACGTCCGAGTCGGCCGAGGCCTTGCAACAACTGGTGTCTCAACGGGACTCAAGGCCTGCGGTGGTGCGTCTCCAGGCGCTCTGGACACTCGAAGGGCAGGGGAGGTTGAGCCTGGAAACCCTTCTTTCGGCCCTCGACGATCCGGATTCTAAGGTGCGTTCTGCTGCGTTCCGAATCACCGATAGGCTGCCCCCGGGCCCGGTGCGGGATACCGCTGTCGAACGCCTGGTCCAACGCGCTCCGACGGTCCGTGGCGACGCCCAGATCGCCCTGCTCTGTTCTCTGGGAACGATCGGCACACCGGCAGCCGACGCGGCCATGCGATTTTTGCTAATGACCGGTCCGTCGACGCCGTTGCGTCAGGATGCGGCGATTAGCGGGCTCAAGGGGCGCGAGTTGGCGTTCCTGACCCAATTGCTCAGTGACGCCCAGTGCGGGCCAGACAAGCAAGATCACGCTCCGTTGGTGTCTAAGTTGGCGCGATGCGTCGGGGTCTCGGGACGTCCCACTGAAATTGCAGCGGCGTTGAACTTGGCGGCCAAACTCAAGGAAAACGAGTGGCCGTTGCCGGCCTTGCTCGACGGATTTGTTGGCCTCGTTCCGGTGGCTACCAAGGGGGCTCCGGCTCCGCGAATTAAGCAAACAGAGTTGACCGCTGAACCCGATGGATTGGCGACACTGCGTCGTTCCACCAATGCGGTGATTGTTGGGCGAGTCCAAAAGATTGCGTCGCTCTACTTTTGGCCGGGTAAATCAGCCAGTGCTGACACCTTGGCCGCCGCCAACGTGCAAGCCTTGCCGCCGATCGCCAAAGCCAGCTTCGACCGAGGCCGTGAGATTTATCCCACTATTTGCGGCGCGTGCCACCAACCCCATGGGAATGGTCAGGAAGGCTTGGCTCCGCCGTTGGTAGACTCTGAGTGGGTTCTGGGTTCAGAACAGCGCCTGATCCGGGTGGTCCTGCATGGCATGCGGGATGCCATCACGGTCAAAGGTGTCCGCTACGAGCTGAACATGCCGGCCTTGGCTGAAGCCCTAGACGACGCCCAGATCGCCGACTCCTTGACGTACATCCGTCGCGAATGGGGCCACGCTGCAGCGCCGGTCTTAGCCGAGGCCGTTAAAACCGTCCGGGCGCTCGAATCGAAGCGCGAGGATTCGTGGACGCAGGCCGAACTGCAGAAGATTCCGTGACTCAACGGTTCTTTGGGCGGGGCTAATCGAGTGGATTGATCGAATCCACGAAGGACGATTTCACCCGTAAAGACGGCGTTTTCGGTGATATCGGCCGAATGCACAATGTGTGTTATATTCACTTCATGGGTCGAGTCTGCTTCCTTGAGTGTTGAGTGTTTTGTTCCCTGCAAATGCTCTACGACCGATGAAACACGCTGGATGTAGCCCGACAAGCCTGCTCGGCACAGACAGGTCCTCGAGCGGTCCGTGTCTGCCGACATGGCGCTTCCGGAGAAATCGCCCCACCTCGGAGGTGTCTTGGTGAGGCTGAGTTGATCGCGGTAATCCGGGATTTAGCCCGATGAGCCTACTGTACCGATGAGCCTTCTAGGTATGAGTCCGAATTCCGATGAGCCCCTTGGTATAGGTCCGATCTACGAGCGGTCCGTGTCTGGAGACTTTGCAGAATCCCGAAAGGCTATTCGCCTCGCGGGCTGTGGCTCACAGACCCAGCAGCATCGAAGGATTGGAGCGGTCTTCGCCTAACTGGAATCGCGGGAAAGCCTTGAGCGAGATCGTCAGCGCTACCGTGAAGTCTTGAGGCCCGATTCGGTTCTCACGCAGTCGGAAGCCCAGTCCAACGGTCCAACTTCGCAGATCTCGATAGACTTGGTACTGCTGCTCCTCAAGTGTTCCGTCGCGGGCCTCAAACTGGTGGACACCTCGGACCGCCCAGTTTTCGTTCAGTTTGGCATGGAATCTACTAAAAATCACGTTGTTGCCCGCCCCATACAAGGTCCAGTCGTCGCGCAGGAACCGGTGTCCAATACTCCAGTCGAACCACTCCGTGGGCGACCACGTAGCCCGATGATTCGATTCCCGGAACTCGCGGGTCGCCGTATTAAACCGTGTTTCGGAGGTCAGCGTCAGCCAAGAGCGCGGCGTGAAATCGACCTCGGAATAGAGATCCGAGAATTGGGTCTGGTCGGGGCGTTGTTGGATGCGCCAGTCACTCAAGAGGGACCAATTCAGGACGTTCTCCACCTGCTCTTCCCGCTTGGTTTGCACCTTGTTCCGAAGACCCAGTCGCACCGTGTTCTGGCTGTCTACCGAATCGATTTGCGTGTAATCGGGAAAATGGATGGGCAACAACTTCGGGCTGATGAGTTCGCGGTCGAACTGAGGTAATTCGGTCGGGGTCCGGCTGGGTTCCGGCACGAAGACATAGCTGAACTGGGGTTCAGCAATGTGGCGGGCCCCATTCATATCAAGCGCCGAACTGGAGAACGTAGGCCAGACTCTCGAGGCCTTGAAGCCGACGTCCACGCCGGTGTTGGCCACCCAGCGTTCCTTGTCACTATTAATCGTGTTCAACCCCTCTGGGTCGCCATAGTAGGTGGCCCGGGCGCCCAATCGGGGTGAGACATTGAGCCATCCGCCGACCATATGAGGTGACACCAGTTGATGGTAGGTATCGCCGCGAAAGGCCGCGTAGTTAGTGCCGCCTGCCAGTGCGTCGCGGTACCGCAAATAGGCTAGTGAACTGTCGCTCTCGTAGTAAATCGGCGTCACTCCGATTTGCTGCCGCAGACCGCGTAGACGGACATCCGGAAGACGCTCGACGGTCCGGAAGAATTCGTTGACCTGAGCGTGTGCCAGAAAATCGAGACTCCAATTCGAATTGAGTTGAGATAACTCGACGAAGGTCTTGGGCTGGGGATCGGTGCGGAATTCTCGCTCAAAGAAATCGCGAAGCACCATCGGGTCACTCTGGGCGCGCACGACCCCCTTGAATTCGAAACCCGAATCATTGGTGAGCGAGTGCCGCAAATCGAACCGGTACCGGTCAGGATCGATGGGCCCGTTGAACGAACTGAGCTCGGGAGCCTGATCCTGGATGAAGTAAAACCCTCCCCTGCCCTTGCCCAAGTCGCCTAAATCATAGGACAGACGTGGCCCTCCACCGATGCCCCGGCGTTGGCGATAATCCAAGTCTACGACCGTCTCTAAATTCGTGCGTGAGAGCCAGTGGTAGCTGCCCAGCACGTAGGGTCCATACAAACTACGGTAACCCGGAGTGATGCTGAAAAAGTTGGGATGACGATCGGCCTTGCGGGTATACCACGGGAAATACATCACCGGCACCTTGCCGACGTAAAGCAACGCATCTTCAGCCGAAATGGTTCGGTTGCTGTCGATGCTTAGGGTCTTGGCCCGGATCTTGTAACCGGGTTCTGCCGCGTCGTCGGTGGTCACTTCGCCACCGAGCACAACTTGATTGGTGCCGCCTTGGGTCACCGACAGTCGATCACCCCGAAGGAAGAGCGGACCCGCTCCAAAGCGGAAGGAACCGGCCTCCACGCGTTTCTGACGAAAATCAAAGCGAACCTTCTGGCCTTTCCACTGGATGCGTTCGCCGGTTTCTCCAGCGTATTCAACGACGACATCTCCCTCGGCGGTGGCTTCTCCGGTTTCTTGGCTGAGCGTCACCGATTGTGCGCTGACCGCACTGCCCATCCAGTGCACCACTACCCCGTTCTTGGCCGAGGCCGTCCGTGCATCCGGACTTAATTCAACCTCACCCAGACCGTCCCGCGATTCGATGCGGATCGACGACGGATCGACGGCGGCAACCTTCGGAACCCCTTCCTGGGCCAAGGCCGTCAGCGTCCAGGCGACCCAGGCGCCAGTGCGGGTGAGCTTCATGTGGCCGACAGAGTATCGCGGGACCCCTCGCCGGAGCAATGCGCCAACGCAGTGGCCCACCAGTTGATGTCAGGCCCATGCGAATCTCGCATCCAGAACCTTATGCCCTTTGTGGAGGGATTTGCCTTTAGGACGGGCGATTTTCTTGAGTAGCCCGACCGTCTCTCAATGCACCGCCTCGATCTTCACCGTGTGTGTGATCGAAACCTGGGCTTTGCGCCGGCAGATGTGAAACGAGGTCAAGCCAGCGGCCGGTTCTCAGACCCTGCTCGAACTCGCATCGGAAGCCCCAAGCCCCAAGTCTGTGACGCTTTGGGCCTCGGCGGCGGGAGGCCTCATCGATTATCGTATTTCCGATGGATGGATTCCTGCAGCAACTCCGCCGGCACTGGGCGGAGCGGTTCGGATCCGGGCCGCGGCACCTGGTGGTGGCCGTGTCCGGGGGCTTGGATTCCATGGTGCTGCTGCACAGCTTGGCCCGCCTGCGCCGGAAGTTTCCCTGGCAACTAACGGTGGCTCATTGCCACCACGGCCTCCGTGGGATCGATGCAGATGGGGACGCGGACTGGGTTCGAGCGCAGTCGGCGGCCTTGGGGTTGCCCTGTATCGTGGAAGAAGTTTCCGTCCGCGCGGCCGCCGAGGCTTCACGCGAGTCCCTCGAAATGGCGGCCCGCCGGTTGCGACATGCCTTCCTCGCTCGGTCGGCCCTCTCGGTGGGGTCGGCCGATTCAATGGAAGTGGTCTTGGCCCATCATGCGCAAGATCAGGCCGAACTCATCCTCCTGCGGTTGCTCCGCGGAGCTGGATCGGAGGGGCTGGCCGGCATGAAGGAACGCTCGCCGTCTCCGGCCGACCAGCGAGTTTCCCTGCTCCGGCCTTTCCTCGGCTTCGATCGGGGTACGCTAGAAGCCTTCGCCCGCAGCCAAGGAATTGGGCATCGCGAGGATGCCTCGAACCGGGATTTGTCCATTCCCCGTAATCGTATCCGCCATCAATTAATTCCGGACTGGATGGCCCATCACAGCCCCGCCCTGCCCCGTGTTTTGGCGCGGATTGCCGACATCGCGGCGCACGAGTCGGATTACCTGCGGGAGCAGGCTCAGCGTTGGCGCGATTCATTACATCCAGAACCCTGGGCCTCGCTCCACGTCGCATTGCAGCGGGCCATCTTGCGAATGGAGCTCATCGAGCACGGATGGAATGCTGAGTTCGAAACGGTCGAGCGGTTGCGTCGGGCCCGCTGCGGTTCGGCGCTAGACACGCTCTCAATCGACAAGACGGTAGCCCCCCGAGCCCCAGCGAACCCATTGAATCGAGCGGGACTCTCAGAAACGGTGGCGGTGGCTTTTCGCGGAGTGCGAGGTCAGCGGGTGTTGCCAGAGGGTAGCCTCTTTCGGTGGAAACGCCTGAAGCGCCCTCTGCCCTTCGGCCACGGCTGGGAACAACTCGATGCCACGACCGTCCCGGAAACAGCCGCACTGCGTCACCGCCGGCCGGGCGACCGGTTCCAACGTCTGGGGCAGTCGAACGCGGCGCGCCTCCAGAACCTCTTCATCAATCAACACGTGGTCGCTGCCGAGCGCGACCAACGGTGGGTGCTCGACCTTGGCGACGGAAACCTAGCATGGGTGGAGGGTTTTTCAGCGGGTGAACGCCACCGATTGACCCCCTCCACCGTGGAGATCCTGGCCATCCAAATCCAGAGATCGTAGCGCGTACCTCCACCCACCCTTTCAGAACCCGACGGGCCTCGACGGACCCGTGTAGGGTTCGGCTCCCTGTTCCCGAAAATCGGTGTGTTCCACCCGAAGTAGTTCCGCATCCGACACCGTGGGGGCTCCGATGAATCCGTGATGGCGCCCCATCCAATAGGCCAGCAACCAGGCGCTCGGTTCCACCACGTCTTGGCCGCCGGTGCCACCATCGGCCTGCATAAGCCAATGGTCCCAGCGCAAGGGTTCGGTCTCCCTAGGCGGGAATGTTCGAGTCCCCCCTTTCAATGCCACATAGCCCGACGGTGTCCGCAAGTCGGTGCGGTGAGAGTTCTGGTAGGACCAGATGCGGAGATCCAACGGCCAACCGCGGAGGTGTTCAGCGCTGGCTGCGGCCTCCGCATCGTTGCCGGTCAGCGCACCGTAGAGGTAATTGAACCAGGCGTTCTGTTCGACGCGAACCACTTCGTGGCCCCGCTCATATCCCCGGCGGTAGAGTGCGCGCAAATCCGGGTTTTCCTCATAGCGAAGGAGGTTCCAGTAGCTCCAAAACGCCAACTCATCGAGGAAGTGCAGAATGCTGTCGGGCGGCGACGTGTTTCGGGCCCGCAGCGTGAACTCCGGATAACCCAGTCGAACCAGATCCTTGTAGGCCGCAGTGAACGTGGCGTCGCCCGTCCAACGTTCGGCTGTCTTGATGAAGGAGAGCAGCTCGACGGCCTGCAGGCCTCGATCGAACTTGCCTTCGTCTGTTTGAAAATACTCCGGATCCCAACGGCCCCAACGGGTGGGTTTTCCATCCACATCGATGAGTTTCCATCGATTGCGCACCAAATGTGAAGCGATTCGGGCCAACTGGCCTTTGGCTTGATCCACCTCAGCACCCTCCGCCACCAACTCCAAAAACAGTCCGAAGGAGTAGAACTGCGAGCACAGTTCATCGCTAGAGGTGTCGCCCTTCCATTCAAAGCGACCATCTTGCGTCTCGTGCCACTCGGCCGCATAGCCGCCAGAACCGTGGTCGGCTTGATGACCGACCTCCCCCTTCACCCAAACCGACCGCGCCGGGAATCCAGAAATGCCTGTCATTCCCTCGAGCCACCGAAGCGCATGGAACGTGTTGGTGGCTTCTCGACGGGCCTCCGGATCGCGAGTGACGGCGTACCGGTACACTTGCGCGGCCAAATAATTGCCACTGTAGCCGCCATCATTATCACTGACTTCCCGAACCAAACGCTTTCGCGCCGGATCCCATTCCAACTTGTGGACGAAGCCTAACCGCTTCTGTCCCCACTCTTCGAGGTGCCGTTCATAATAGGCCGCCTTCTTGGCCAAGGTATAAGGCCGGTACTCGATGACGCCCAAGCCCCGGTCCGTGGCTAGGTAAACTGTTTGACCGGCCACGGCAATGCTCGTCACCCGCTCATCGGGCAGCCAGCGACGGCCCGCAAAATAATCGAATCGTCCGTTCACTTGGCGAATCGCGCCGCGAGAAGTGCCGATCCAAAGATCATTGGTAAACCCTGCAGCCAGACAGAGAGTGTCTTCGAACGGAAGCCCCTGCTCACCGCGAACCGAGGTCATGGACATCCCTCGCAGCAATCCCAGTCCACGATCGGTAGCCACCACCAACGCAGACCCATGGCTCAGCGCATCGCGAGTGGTCTTGGACGGGAGGGTGCCCCAGTCCCAGCCCAAATCAGACGGCCAAGTGTAAGCGTCTTCGCCTCCAAAACGGCCACGGCTGTAGGGACTGATCCTCCCCGATCCCACGACGTAAATTAGGTCCTGGTGGGAGACTAGGCGTTGGATTTCAAAGCGGGCCTTGGCTTCGGAAAAAGATTCAAGCGCGTGGCCCTGGACCCTCAGCAGTCGCGAACCCACGGAGGCGAGAACCTCTCCGCGAAACTCTTGGACGTCGCTGACGGGGGCTGTGCTGATTTGCCGCCAAAGCCCCGCCTCCCGCACCCAAAGCCCTGGAACACCGATGGCCCAGACTTGGTCCCGCGCCACCACCAGTCGTTGGACGGATTGGGTCATCCCCGTGTCGGGTGCCCAATGGCGATCCTTTAAAGCAATCACCCCTCGCGCGGTTCCGACCAGCACCTCGCCCCGATGGGCGACCACGGCGCTCAAAGCCACTTCAGAAGGCATCGTCCACCCGGCTTCCTGCAAATATGGCGCATCCGGGACGGTGATGGCCGATCGATGCACACCCGATAAATCAGCCCCGAACACGGTTTTTGAACCGATCAACAATAGGGCCAACCAACGCCAACGTGAGAGCATGGGCTCATCAAGGCAGAGAAGCCCGAGGGGGCAAGTTGCAATGCCGCTACCCGTCCGGTTGCCACCGGATGAAGAACCACGTAAGGTCCTCTCATTCGATGGAAAAGTTGCTGCTCATTGACGACGAAGTGGATGTTCAATACTCCTTCCGCCGGATCTTTGACGGCTCAGATATTGAGCTTCATACCGCTTCCAGTGGTGAGGAGGGGCTAAGGCTCATTCCAACGGTGAAGCCGGACTTGGTGCTCAGCGATATCCGCATGGCCGGGCTCAACGGCCTGGAAACCTTACGGCGGATCCGCCAGCTAGATCCTCAGCTTCCGGTCATCCTCATGACCGCCTACGGCACCACGCAGACGGCGATCGAGGCCATGAAACTGGGGGCCTACGATTACCTACTCAAGCCCTTCGATGTTCCTCGGCTCAAGCAGTTGGTGGCCAATGCGCTGAAGGCGGCCCGGGATACGAAGCAGACCGTAGCCATACGGCCTCAGATGGAGCAGCAGGACTATGAATTGGGGGTGATCGGCCGCAGCGCTCCGATGCAGGAGGTTTTTAAGCTCATCGGTCAATTGGCCGCCTCGGATGCCACCGCGTTGATCACTGGTGAAAGCGGCACCGGTAAGGAATTGGTGGCTCGCTCCATTTTCCAGAATAGCCGCCGGGCCAAAGAAGCGTTCATGGCCATCAATTGCGCGGCCATTCCGGAGAACTTGCTTGAGAGCGAACTCTTTGGTCACGAGAAGGGCGCGTTCACCGGAGCCACCGCCCAGCGTCCCGGTCGCTTTGAGCAGTGCCATCGAGGAACTCTTTTTCTGGATGAAATCGGCGACATGCCGCCAGCCACCCAGACCAAGATTCTGAGAGTTCTGCAAAACGGAACCTTCGAGCGGGTGGGCAGCAATACAACTCTCGTCGTCGATGTTCGGATCATCGCGGCGACCAACAAACCCCTAGAAGAAGCCGTTGCTCGCAAGGAGTTTAGGGAAGACCTGTTTTACCGACTCAACGTGGTCCGGGTTCACATGGCGCCCTTGAGAGAGCGTCAAGGGGACATCCGTCTGCTCGTCGATTTCTTCCTGCGCAAGATCGGAGGGGGTAGTAACGGCTCCAAATCCATCGGCGAGAAGACCCTCTCGGTGCTGGAAGCCTACCATTGGCCCGGCAATATCCGTGAACTTGAAAATGTTTTGAGGCGGGCCGTTGTGGTCTCGAAGGGTGCGGCAATCCTGGAGAACGATCTGCCACCCGAAATCCTACAAACGGTTCGATCCGCTCCATCGATTCAGGCTTCTCGGACCCTTTCCACTCCGACTTCGGCTATCTCAGCGGGCCAATTGGCTCAGGGGCTATCCACTCCTGCGGATCCTTCCTTGTCCGCTCCCTGCATTGAGGCCGCACTGGCTCCTACCGTCGATCCGGCCAACACGGGTGACATCCGTCCCTTGGTGCTCCAACTCTTTCGGTGGGCACGACTCCAAGGCGGGATCAAGGTGCTTCCGGCTGTCGAGCGTGAGTTAGTTATTGAGGCGCTCAAAGAAACCCAGGGAAACCAAGTCCAGGCCGCCAAACTCTTGGGAATCACCCGAGCCACATTGCGAAAGCGGGTGGACAAATTTGGCATCCGCCGAGAACTCAGCGTGAGCTGATGATTCGCTCCGCCCTATTCGTTGACCAAGCCCTGCCCGTTGACTCAGCCCTGAACCTTCGCTGAGTCCTGGCCGCGCGGTAAGCCCTAAACTCTGGGTTGCAATCAGGCCAACCCGCCGGGGGGCAGCCAGAGCGAGAGCAATGCCCGCTCGGTGCCCCGTATTAAAGCCCGCAAAGAACGCTCACACCAAGGGTGAGCGGCCTTCGTCGGCGTCGATGTAGTCGACGAAGGTGGTGATATCGGTGCGATGGGCCAGTCCGGATTGCTCTTTGCGCAAGGCGAGCCTCGCGCGGAGTTCCGGGTCCTCCTCAGAACCGTAGTGCAGAAGCCAGTGATTGAAGGCCGCCTGCTCGGCCGGTTTGTGAACATGGCTTCGGACCCAATCCGCTACCTGTCCATCGGTGATCGCGTGGCGCACCACCTCGATGAAGGCGTCGGACTCGAGCCCAGCTGCCTTCAGCCATTGAGCATCGAATCCCCGCGTCGCGAAATTCTGCTGATAGTCGGAGTGGAGTTGACCCGCCAAGGAGAGACGAATCTTGTCTACGAAACGGGGCAGATACAGCCAGCCGGACATCGTTTCCCGGGCACTCCGGGGATGGATCACATCATTCATAAAAGACTTACTGTTCGGTGAGCAGTTTTTCCACCTTGGCGGCCAGATCCGTGCGGGCCTCTAGGTCCCGAAGGTTCCCCTTTTTGTCCACCAACCACATGGCGGGGATGCCGCGGATACCAAATTCAGCGCCAAACTTGTTCTTCCAACCTTCACCGTCGAAGTACTGGGCCCAGCTCATCTTGTGCTTGGCAGTGAAGGCCTTCAGCGCGTCGACCTCTTCGTCGAAGCTAATGCCCACGATCTCGAAGCCCTTCGGGTGAAGCCGCTCGTAGGCGGCAACCACATTGGGCACCTCAGCGACGCACGGCCCACACCAAGTGGCCCAAAAGTCGATGAGCACCACTTTACCCTTCATCTGGGTAAGATCTACCTTGCGACCATCCGTTGCGGTGAAGGCAATGTTCAGGGGTTTTCCGATGCGCTCCTGAGTCTTCTGCATTCCTTCAGCCATGGCACGAACCTGAGCGGGCACCTTGTCGGACTTGAGAATCTTGGCGAGCAACTCCTTCGATTTTTCGCCGCCGCGGAGTTGGGCGATTTCGAGGTAGGCCGCATAGACCTCTCCGCGTCCGGGGAATTCTTTTTCGAGCACTAAAAGGCGCTTCTCGAACTCATCGAGTACGGCGTCCATCCCTTTGGATTGGAGTTTGCGTGCCTCAGCCACCGCTTCCTGCAGCTTTACTCCCACTGCAGCCGCGGCCGCCTCCTCCTGAACCTTCACCGGGTCGGGGCCGAGAGCCTGCAGTTCGGCCGCCTTACCTTCGTTGCCGAGACTGACGGAGGCCTCCAGCAATTCTCGATACAAGCGCCGGGCCTCAGTCGCTTTGGGGTGATCTTTGAAACGTTCGTAAAACTCGCGGGCCATGTCCGCAGCATTGCCAGAACCGATAGCCTTCTGCTGACGGAACACCTTCACCTCGTCGGAGGTGGGCTGCCGCCCCTTCCACTCAGCCGGTGCGGTCGGAGGCTTTCCCTCGGCCTCCAAGAGGACCCAAGCCTTGTCCGCGTCGTTCGGCAGCAAGCGGCCCGCAGGTTTGGCTGCCTTGCTGCCCTGAGCCGGAGGAGTCGCTGCCGACTCAGCCGCTTGAACTCCATTGAGAGACAGAGCCAATCCCACCATCACAATCACCCAGTGCTTCATTAGCAATAAACGTGAACAGGGATGATGGGATTGCTAGTCGATTTTTTCACCCGATTGCAGAACGCCGTCTTAGATCGGGTCTGAACGATCTTCAGCGAGTCAGGTAGTACTTCTTGGTGTACTCTTGGACCATGCGCCAAGTGCTGTACTCGGCGGCTAGGGTGGACCATGACTCACGAATCTTGGCGATCCACTCACGGGGAATTCCGTCGGCGTCCCGATTGAAATAGCTGGGGATCACCTCGCGGGTCAGGACGTTGTAGAGATTCTCGCTGTCCACCCGGTCTTGCTCCTGCACGTCCTCTGGATGGGAATCCGGTCCGATGGCAAAACCGTTGGAACCATTATAACCCTCACGCCACCAGCCATCCATGATGCTCATGTTGAGGCATCCATGGGCCGTGGTCTTCATGCCGCTGGTACCGCTGGCCTCTAACGGACGGCGGGGGTTGTTGAGCCACACATCGCAGCCGGAAACCATCTGACGAGCCACGTGAATGTCGTAGTTCTCGATGAACACCAGATGTCCCTTGAGTTCACTGAACTTCGAAAGGTGAATCACCTTCTGGATGAAGGCCTTGCCGTGGTCGTCTCGCGGATGAGCCTTGCCGGCAAAGACGAACTGGATGGGATGGCCGGAGTCCTTGACCATCTTCACCACCGCTTCGAATTGATCGAAGATGAGAGGAGCCCGCTTGTAGGTGGCAAAGCGCCGAGCAAATCCGATGGTCAGCGCATCGGGGTTGAGGAATGAATCAAAGGTGATGAAGTCGCCCTGACTGAAGGTTCCGCCCTGCAGCAACAGCCGGCGTCGGGCAAACTCGATCAACTCGCGACGGAGGCGATACCGGATGGCCCAGATTTCCTCGTCGGAGACCACCTTAGGATCGGACAAGCGCTTCCAGAACTCCGGGGAGTTGGCATCGGCGAACCAGTCTACCTCGGACTTGGCGGGATAGAGTTCGTGGAATTTCTTCTGCCAGACCTTGCGAACCGTTCCCTTCATCCAGCCGACCAGATGGATGCCATTGGTGACATGACCAATGGGTACCTCGTCCGGATGCTTGGCTCCGTAGAGTTCCATCCACATCTCACGGCTCACAGCCCCATGAAGTTCGCTCACACCGTTGGCGGCCCGAGAATACTTCAAAGCCAGAACAGTCATGCAGAACGGTTCGGACTCGTTGTCAGCGACCACGCGGCCAAGATTCATCAACGCCTGATGATTAATGTGCAGGTCTGAGGTGAAGGGGTACCCCGCGTAGCCCATGAGATCGCTGCTAAACCGGTCATGGCCTGCTTCTACCGGCGTGTGTGTGGTGAAGAGGCATTGCTTTCGGGTTTCAGTGCCCGCCTCGACGAAGCCCGCGCCAGCGGCGATTTTTTCGCGCATGAGTTCGAGCGTCAGGAAGGCGGCGTGACCTTCATTCATGTGGAAGGTGGACGGTTGAGTGCCCAGCGTCCGCAACAACCGCACGCCACCCACGCCCAGGAGGATTTCCTGCATGATGCGCGTGGTGCTGTCGCCGCCATAGACCCGGAGTGTCAGGTCGCGGTACATCGGCTCGTTCTCCGGTCGATTGGTGTCCAGCAGGTACACCGGGATTCGCCCAATATTTACGCGCCACGCGTGGAAACGGACCGTGCTGGCCGCAATCTTGACCGAGCAGACCACTGGTTCGCCCTGGGCATCCAAGACCGGTTCCAGGGGCAGGTTGGCCGGGTTCAGGTGCGTGTAAAATTCCGTCTGCCAGTTCTCATGGTTGACCGTTTGCTGGAAGTATCCTTCCCGGTAGAACAGCGAGATACCCACGAAGCCCAGTCCGAGGTCGCTGGCAGATTTGGCATGATCGCCCGCTAAAACGCCCAGTCCCCCGGCCGCGATGGGCAAGGTTTCGTGGAAGGCGAATTCCGCCGAAAAATAGGCCACGGGGTTGGCAACCAGCGCTGGAGCATTCAGGGCACCCCAAGTAGCCGTATCGGTCAAATAAGCGTCGAATCGGCGCAACACCGATCGAACCCGATCGGCAAATCCGGGCTCCTGCAGCCGCACCCGCAATTCGTAGGCGGAGACCTCTCTTAGAATAGCCACAGCGTTGTGGTAGAGGTTCTGCCAGCCTCGCGGTGAGAGGTCGTAAAACACCTCCTGAGCTTGTTGATCCCAACTCCACCAGAGGTTTCGGGCGAGTCGGTTGAGTCCAGCGGCCAGTTCGGTGAGTTCAGCAGAATGGATCGGATTCATGGATAGTCAGGGGGTTGAGCGACAGTTTGCCTGTCGGTTGCCGGGTCAGCATCTCGATGTTGAGAAGGTTTTCAAAAAATGGAAACCCCGAAGATGGAAAAGGGCGTTCTCCTGTTAAAGAGAACGCCCCAATTGCTCAATCCCCACTCCAGCCTATCCGACTCTGAATTAGACCAGATACACCGCTGCTTGCGCCGCCGTGGTGCCGTCGTGGACCAGAGACATGAGGGCGCGTGTCATGCCGGCCGGGTTGGCATGCTGGATAATGTTGCGGCCGTACACGATGCCTGAGGCTCCCTGCGCGATGAGTTGTTCGGTGCGCTGGAGGATCTCAGTGTCGGAGGCCTTGCCGCCGCCGCGGACGAGCACTGGAATGCCTCCGGCAATTTGCTCCACGCGGTGATAGACCGACACGTCATCGGTGGGGTCGGCCTTGATGATGTCGGTAAGATTTCATGAACCGGAACAGGACTGCCCAACAGACCCCGGGCCGCCAAACCTGAAACCGCAGCGCTCGAAACGAAGGGATCGTTATTGATTCACGGGCATACCTCCAATTCCGGGCGGATGACCGAGGCCAACCTGTTGTGTCATGGACTTCCGCCTTAAGTGCAACCTTCCATCGTAGCCCACCGCTATCGGTTGCAGCACCGCGGGTGAGCAGCGTTTCCCTGCCGCATTCCCACTTTCGAAGACCACCTTCGTGCTTTTCTCGCGCCCACGTCAGCAACCAAGATTACCCAATTTTTTGCGATTTCAGACTCCAAAACTTACGGATCAAGATCGCCCACTAAGGCAATCTGAGCCAGGGCCCAGCCCACGGTCACCTGTCCCGGTTTGCAGCAGCGAATGCCACCCGATTACCTGATTCCCTTTAGCTCACCGAGCCATTCCCTAAGGTTTTTCCGGGCGCGATCTGCGATCGCTGGGGAACCGCGAACTCGAATTTAATTTTTAAACTAGCCTTTTTGCTCCTTGTAAGAATTAGTTTTTAAAAATTAAAGTAAGTGAATACCAATGAATACCCACCTGCCTGCCAACCTGCCAACCTGCCAACCTGCCAACCTGCCAACCTGAGGTTCGGCGAAATCTCGCGACAGATTCTTGGGTCTCTTCTCCTCATTTTCTGGGCAGCGTTTCCTTTGGCGGCTCAGGTGCCTAGACAGGTTAGCTATTGGGCCTCGCGCCAATACTTCGACCGACAAAATACAGCAAGCGACCCAAGCGCCGGGGTGACGGATGTCAAGGAAGTGTTCGAAAACAACCAGGACAACATCAACTTCCTGCCGAGCGGTTCATATACGGTTACAACTTCGAGAAATAACTTTTGGAATCGAGCTTACGGGTTAACTCTCTACACTGATCGATGGTGGTGGACAATGCCGACAGGGAGAATGAGGAGTGGTTGGATGAATGGGAAAAATACTTCACTTCAAGACCCAGGAATCATGCCCCTCATCGATCCGCCGTGGGGGCAAGCCAATACCACCAAACGCTTGGATTTCCTTCCCTTGGGTAGTTTCTCAATCAGTAGACTGGTTGCCGAGACAAAGATCAGGTTGCGGCATGTGAGTGCTTACGGAGGACAGGAACGTGGAATCCGTGTCTCGGTATCAGCAGTGGAAATGCAACTGTCGCCCACCGGTGTTTGGGAACCTGTCTCACCCATCCCCCCGGGGCAAATCTCTGTCCGGGGAAGTGCCCTCGACGAGAATGGTCAAGCCATCATTACCTTGCCAGCAGGTGACCACGATGTCACACCCGTAGTGAGTCATTTTTATCCATATTACACATTTACATTCGACGCAGCTCCTACCAAGGACCACCACAGGGTTCGCTCTTACCATCCCTATTTTTTATCTATGGGAGGTGACCCCGGTGCTCCGTATAACGGGCGAATTAATCTTTTTTCAGACGCAGATGCATCTGTTGCTAATAACGACCCAAGGTTAATCACGAGAGAATGGAATGTTACAGATGCAGTGCCTGTTGGAGCGGAGTTGTTTATTTACAATCACACTTATTCAGTGTTTATACCGCCTTTCCAAAGTATTTCCAATCCTGATTATTTTGATATCAAAAATTCCAGGGATCTAGGCGCTCTCCACCACGCATCATTTACGCAAGTAAAACAAGTGAATTCCATAAAAATTAGAGATTTTGGAAATGTGAAAATGCTCGGATACG